>OJIY01000337.1_pt1 | contig 15899 bp, 9 predicted proteins | sample 1596061 | NCBI WGS metagenome assembly OJIY01 (sample SAMEA4350111, study PRJEB24818) | metagenome | biome: human; feature: gut; material: faeces | place: Denmark | collected 2013-09
GTTCGTCAAGGGTTATCAGACATCTGCGGAACGCCCGGCTGCTCCCGTACCGGAGGAAACGCATGTGCGCGGCATGGTGTTTTCCTCCCGGCCACGAATGCGATAAGAATCACCCGCCGGTATCACCGATAGTGCCACGCGGGGTAACGGGCGGAAATACGTCCGCCACATCAACCAATACAACAAGGAGTTCTCATGTCCGGTTTTATGTCTTCAAGCACAGCCCTGATGATCTGCAAGGCCGATTCCGCCGCCTCGCTTGACCTGGACGCCCTGCGGCAACACGCCTTCACGCCTGACATTGACGCGGACGACAGGCGGTTCGGTTGGGTGGGCCTTGGCGATCCGCTGGATACCGACGGCTTTGAACTGGCCTCCGTGGATTCCCGTTTCATGGGCTTTTCCTTCCGGCTGGACACGCGCAAGGCGTCCGGGGCTGTCATCCGTATCCAGCTTGCCGAAGCCGTGCGGGAGGAAATCGCCTCCGGCAAAAAGGTGGGAAGCAAGCGCAGGAAGGAGCTGAAGGAGGCTATCACCGCCAAGCTGACCGCCAGGGCGGAATTTGTGCCGTCTCTTATCGACTGCCTGTGGGATGCGGAAAAGGGACGCCTGCTTGTGGGGTCGGCTTCGGCCAGGGCGGTTCAGCCTGTGCTGGAACTGTTCAAGACCACGTTCGGCATAGACACTACACCCATCACGCCTGCGGGAGATATGCCGAAACTCTTTGCCATCATCCTGCGCGGGGAAGGCTATCCGTGCGAAGGCTACACCCTGCATCCGATGGGTTCCGCCAGCTTGGCCGCTTCCGAACAGGCGGAGGAAAAATCCGCCGTCGCAGTGCAGAACAGCCTGAACGCCGTGGCTCAGGCACTTGAGGAAGGCATGGCTATTCAGAAGCTGCACCTGATAGCCACCTCCGAAGCCGATCCCGACCGGCAACTGGAGTTCACGCTGGATGCGGGGTTGGCTGTGTCTGGTCTGAAACTACCCAAGGCGGAGAAAGGCGCGGAAGAAGACGCCACGTTCCTCGTGAACGCCGATGCCTGCGCCGCTGTGGCGGATATGGTGGAGAGGTGGGTAGCGTAGAGTAATCGAGGTTGATCGGCAGGTAGGCCAATGCCTGCCTGCTCTTTAGCTTACCAAAGTAGGGCTATCATAGTCAGATCAGCCTTTCATTCGCTCCGGCGCATCAGCTTCCCCGTAGTGTGGCATAGAGTGCTGCCCGGCCAGCGGCCAAATTGTTGTCCGATTTTAAGGTCAAACTGCGGCCTGAATTGCTGTTTAATGTCATACGCCGGATGGCGTATATAATGGCAGTCACTTGTCAACCCCAGCATTTCCTGCGCCTTTTTTCCAACGGCAAATACTTGGGAATCCTTGATCGAAAAGATGGATATCAGCGCATCCAGATACCGCAGGCCCTCTTTTAGCTCGTTTTGTGTCGGTGTCCGATTGGATGCTCTTTTCCCTTCTTGATATGGGTGAAAGGGAAATGCGTTCCACATGAGAGGAATGATACGGTATTCCCGGAGTGCGGCCCACACTGCGGAGGCGGAACGCTCCGATGTGTTGCCAATGCTGACTGATCGTTCCCATGTCCCCAAGGCATAGAAATTTTCTGGGAGCTTCAACTGAATCTCGTCCGTAAACGGGATCCCGGTCAAGGCACAGCCACGGTAGCCCGGAGCCTCCCCCACCAGCATGACATCCACGCCGCTACGCTCCAGATGCCGCAGATATTGCAATAGATGATTTTTGCATCGCTCATCCCGGTATGGATTGGTAATCAGACGTCGGTCATCGGAAACGGCAGATATATCTTCGACAAATTCTTCGATTGTCATCAAACTGACCTCGCATCAACCCGATTACTATGTGAAGTTCAGTTCACTATAATACATTTGTTTAGACAACTTCTCATTGATTTTTTTCTTATACGCTTGCTTTTCTTCTTCATTTCCGGCATTGGAGAGGTTTACAATGAAGCAACTCGCCTCTTTCTCTGGGAGCTTGTATGTAAGAATGATATTTCTTTTCTCTGCGCCATCTTTGGGGAGAACAAACTCCATGGTCTTCGACAAGGTAAAATCCCGTTTAGCCGTATATTGGCCGTCTCGAAACGTGATTTTATACAGAGCGTATTGTCGTTCAAAAACTCTGGAGATATTTTGGACAACGATCTCCTTGTCCTTCACGCCATCCATCTTGATGGTTTCTTTGATTTCCACCTCGCCTGGGGAAAATTTTTCGATATCGAGGGAGATGGAGTTCTCCTCTAACCCTGTGTAGAGTTCGTTCCATCTTCTCCTACCCCACTCCTGAAATTCATCGCACAAAAACAGGAGGCTGGAGAAAGTCGCTAGATGGATATTATACGCGTCAGGACAAGTGTGTGCGGCTATCGCTCGTAGAATTTCACGCCGGATATAAAATTGCCTGGCATCCTCTTTTTTGTATATATAGTCGTCGTTCAAATTGAAATCAGACTCAAGGAAGTAGAGAAGCATTTTATATATGATGATGGTGCTGATGATGCCATGCTGAAAGCACTCTAAGGATTTTGCGTATTTTAGGTAATATTTCGGCTGGATGCGGCCTAAATATTCCTTCTCGTCCAGTGCGCCCGTTTTCCCGCTGGTCTCCTCGTCCGCTTCCTCGGGATCCTCCCTTTCCCCAGTGATTGGCTTCTCTTTCATCTTTGTACTGATGAACTTCAGTATGTATTCGTTGATGTTGTCCTGTGTCCCGCTATAGCCAAAGCTATTCCAAACATTGGGGCTAGGCACAAACTCCCGCATCATTTTTCGGGTCTTTTCCAGAATCTGTTCAGCTTTTTCAAGAGGATATCCTAGGTCATGGCAAAGCGCGATGATGGTCCACATGCTGATATATTCAAAAAAACCAATTTTATCCGGCGTTGTTGCTCCGCCATCAAGTATCAACTCATTAATAAATATTTTCCCGTCTTTATTGAAATCCGTCAGCATGCAGTACACGCCCAACATCCAAACCCGGATCGCGTGAAACACATGATCCCGATAATGGGCGTTTGAGCCGTACATGAGACTTTCAAATTCTGTATATCGCCGGTGGTATTCTTCTAATTTGTCTATCCCATAGGCCACAATAACCTTATTCGGATTCTCCTGAAATGGCTCCCGAGTGTCTAAATATCGGAGGCATACAATTGATTTATCGAGTAGTGTGCGCCACAGGTGGGCTAATTCGCCCGCTTTGGAATAGGAAATCGCATTCTCCTGTTCCGATAAAAGCTTTGCCAATTTCCCGCCTTCCCCGATGATCTCTTTATCAAGAGGATGGGTGAAATTCTCCGGTAACTTCAGCTTTTTTTCTTTCAGCTCTGTCTCAAGTTCGTCGTATCTAACCTTCACAGCACTAGGGATCTTGTCGCGCAGCTCAGTGATTAACGTTCGGTCATTGATTTCGTAGCTCATTTTGACAACTCCCCATCTTTCAGATACTTCTGCACCGGACAATTTTCGCAGCCAATCTTGCAGGCTTCATAATGTTCCACAAGTTTGAGGCTCCGCTGCAAGTACTCAGAGTTGTAATAGATTTCCTCGATGTCCTTTTCCAAGATGTTGCTGGGTAAAACGGGGCTTCCGTTTTCATCCTGGAATTGAATATATTTAAACGCCTCGCATCCAAAAACCGAACCGTCGAATTTAATGTATAATTTTTTTCTCACCGCGTGGCATGGCGGAGTATTTCCCTGAATGGACAGAGGCAATCCCAACCGGATGGATTTTCCCTGAGTCTGCAAATCCTCCAGGCGGGAACACAGTGCCGCCAGCTCTTCATCGCTGAGCATCAGACTCTGCGCATTTTCCTGGGCGCGCCCGTGAGGAACCAGCTTCAAAAAATTGACCTGTTCTATCCCTGTCCGCTCAGCAAATCGGATCACTGCCTCTGCTTCATGTACATTCTGCCGCATGGGGACAAAGTGAATTTCCGTTCGAATTCCGCAGGCGATGGCGTTGGCAATACTCATCTGCAGCAAGGGGAAATGCCCTTTGCTCTGTGTGATACGATCATAGGTGGGGTCGTCCACCGACTGCACATTAAACAGGAGTGACCTCAATCCGGCGTCCTTCATAAGGGACAGCCGCTCAAGGGACAACGGTTCTGGTGCCCCTTCCTCTTTCAGGATCCCGCTAGAGTATACGTCCACCGTCATGCCGCAGCCGACTAACTGTCTGACGATTTCCAACAGATTGGGATGTAGAAACGGCTCGCCGCCGGAAAGGCAGACCCTCTCGACCTTCAGCCCTTGGAGTGTCCGAATGACCCGGCGCATCGTGTCGATATCCAGCATCGCAACTGATTCCTCTGTTGAGCAGGAAGAGCAATGAATACAATGGTTCACACACTTCTGAATAAGTTCAATGGAAACATCTTTTATCATCACTTGCCCTCCTTTGAATGGTCAGCACACGGCTTCCGAGAACATTTGTCATTGAAAATAACCGAGTAATTTCAGCATGTTGATAAAGATACTCGCTTTATGTAATCCACCAAAATCCATCCGAATCTGAAAAAGCCGTTGGTAGACATGGGGAGTCTTTTTGCAGATCGAGATGTCTATTATGGCATTTCCCCTGGTCGAATAGGCTGCCTCCGACCTTAGGAAACCAAGAAAGATGCCTCCTGCCCGCTATCGGCATATTTCTTATAACTCCTTGTCAAGGATTTTTTATGAATATGCTGGTAGCAGGCCATCCAACAGTATCAGAAAACTCCATACAGGAAGTGGGAGGATGGAGCTGACTGACACTTTCATACGGCATGTAACTGCCAACGGCAAGATTCAAAAGCACTCAGACGGCGGTGGCCTATACCTCTGTCGCCGTACAGAACAGCCTGAATGCCGTGGCACAGGCGCTTGAGGAAGGTATGGCTATACAGAAACTCCATCTGGTGGCCACCACGGACGCCGATCCCGACCGACAAATGGAGTTCACGCTGGATGCCGGGTTGGCTGTGTCCGGCCTGAAACTGCCCAAGCCGGAAAAAGGCGCGGAAGAAGATGCCACGTTCCTCGTGAATGCCGATGTCTGTGCCGCTGTGGCGGATATGGTGGAGAGGGTGGCTGCGGCCTGAAGACGTGACAGGCAAGCATGACAATGAAGCCACAGGCGGGGATTCCTGTCCTGTGGCTCGTGTATTTCTTGCGCGAAAATTCTCTTGCTGCACAAGGAGATTGTTACATTTTATGTATTTTTGTTGCCTTCTATAATTCCATTTTTATTGCTTGGCAAATTTTTTCCCCTTTTTCTGTCAAGTAATTTCTATAACGACTTACCTTGATAGCTGTTCCATACGAATATTCCTCATCCAATGTTCCACTTACCAATCCTTGTTGTGTAAAATTGGCCATAATATCAGGAAGTATTTTGTGTTCTTCATTTGTTGTCAACAATTCATCAAGAGATTTCTTTTCTTGCAAATGGAGTAACACTCTTTTCTGAAACATGGAGTAACACTCTTTTCTGAAACGTTGAAAGATCCATCTTAAATCTCCAGTAAAATTTTGATGTGATTTCTTCTGGATAGCTACATGACATGCGCCAAAGTATCATACTCGCGCAAAATCGCCTCTTTTGTGCGATAGCGGCCATACGCCTTTTCATCCTTCTTCTTCACAATGGGGAATGTCTCCATGATATAATCCACGGCATGGCGCGGGGTGGGGAACACGGCGCACAAGGTTCTGTATTCCGCGTCCGTCTCTTTTTTCGCTCGTTTCCAGGTGCCGTCAGGATTGGCGGGCAGATACAGATGAAAGAAGGCCGCGTCCAGTTCCGCCCGAAGCTGGAAACGCCGTTCCTCATCCCAGACGAACGGCTCGCCATTGTAGCCCATGCCTTCGGCAAAAGGCCGCAGGTCCTCGGCAGTATAAGTCAGTTCAAGGATGCGGGGGGTGAGCCACTCGGCAAGGGAGAGGTCAGGCTGCCAGGGGGCTGGTTTATCCAGAGTTTGGGGAGGCAGGACAGGCAGTTGTTCGGCAATAAAAAAGTTGAGATGTACTCCGCCAACTTTAAACCTGGCTGCAAAATCACAGACATGACTTGATAGTACAGCTGGCAAATATGCAAGATTTGTTGAATCGGCAAGCCATATTGGTAGATTGTTGCCAACTCCACTCAACGGAAACACACCGCCCACCACCGTCCTTTCATCGGTCGCTCGGCAAATATCCCTCCACCCCATCAGCCATTCATGCGGCCATTTGGCGTCTTCCAGTTTGCTCCATACTTCGTTTTCGCAAACCCAGTAGCGGGGCAGGACAGAAAATTTTCTGTCCCGGCGTTCTGAGGGAGTGGTATCCCGCACCTCGCCAATGGTATCATAGGTCGCCCATCTATGGTTGAACTGATGCGCCATTTTGGCTTCGTACAGGGGCAGATACCGCCGCCTGTCGTCATCCGGTCTGACAAACACGTTTCCCCGCAGTTCCCAGCCCTCGGTTTCCAGTTCTTCCCGGGTGCGAAAGAGGTGGGAATCGTTGGACATGTCAAACATTCTATTGAATGTGATTCCCCACGGATTTTCTTCCGGCACCTTGCCCCTTGCCTCCCGTACCAGCACGGGCACCCGGCGGTATATCGCTTTGGTCAGCTCGGCATCCCGTTTGGAGCGGAAGATGGGGCAGGTGCGGGTGTTGGGGTTTAACAGTTCCATATCCTGCGGGGAGAGAGTGAAGCGGCGCTCCTTGTCTTGCAGATCGTCCGTGCTGTGGGCGAAAAAGACAAAATCCGCCTGATCCGCCAGAGCCTGTTTCCCGTTACCACAGGTGAGCAGGGAAAATTTGTAGCTATTATGCACACCGGCAAAAATACCCTGATTTTCAAAATCAAACAGGCTGATCAGGCTCTTTTTCTCCACCAGGTCCTGAAAGAAAAATTTGGTGGTGTCGTCCGAGGCTATGCCGGAAGGCACAATGCAGCCAAGTCGCCCGCTGTTGTTGAGCATGTTGCGCATGTTCTCGGCAAAGACGGTGTAGAGGTTGATGTCGCCACGCCCGCAGAACGGAAAACGGCCACTGTTGCGCAGGAAATGGCTTTGCCCGTCCACAGCGCGCAGGGCCTGCATGTAGGCGGCATAAAGGACCGGATTATCCTTTTCCAGCGCGGCGATCATCTTTTTGCGAGCGGCCGCGTTCCGAGCCTCGGCGATATCCGGGCGGATTGCGGCAAACCATTCCTTTTCCTGCAACTTGATACGTTCCCACGGCGGATTGCCCAGCACCACGTCAAATCCGCCCCTGGCCTCCACTTCTGGGAAGGACACGGCGAGATGAAAGAACTGATACTGTTCGGCCATCTGTCGGGCGATGTTTTGCGCCGTCCGGCTATCCTGCCGACCGGAAGCGAAATCCTGTATCATGCGGGAGGTAATGCCGGTGGGCGTGTCCTCGAACAAGCCGGGGCGATCTTCCCGTTCAGGGAAATATCTGGGCGCGACAAAGGCCGCGCACCACATGTCAAAGAGCAGCTTCTTCCGCTGCCAGCCCTCTGAGCCAATCCAGCCATAATAGGCCTTTTCCTGCGCCTCCAGTTCGGCAATGGTATTTGCCGGCATGGCGTCCAGGTCCGGCGGGGCGGCCAGATTCATCAGGGCCTCAAAATCTTCCCGCCATTGTTCAGCAAGAAAATTTTCCTGCGTACCGATCCTGCGCTTGCCTATGGAGGCAAAAACCGTCCCAAGATGGCTTTTGTTCCTTTTGCGCAGGGCGGCGCACGCCTTTTTGTCATCCCCGGCAAGCGCGTCGAAGGCCTCTTCCGGCAAACCTTTCAGGATACACTCCCGCGTGGTTCCCAGCAGGCTGTTGCCGCACTGGATGTGATGATCCAGAAACGAGAGCGGCTTGCCCGGTTCCACCGCCTCCAGCCACAGGCTTACCTTGCACAGCTCCACCGACATGGGATTGATGTCCACGCCATACACGCAACGGCCCATGACATCACGCAGGGCATGGCTAAGGGCTGCCGGGGCGGGTTCTTCATCGCCCGAACGCAACGCGGCCAGCCGTTTGGCCAGACGCTGGGCGGCCGCCAGCAGAAAATGCCCGCTGCCACAGGCCGGATCGCAGATTTTCAGGTTGAGCAAGGCGGTTTCGGCGGCTTCCACGCTGCCAGCGCCCCTGATTGTTCGGCTGATGACCGGCTCAAGGGCGGAATCCAGCAGGCTGTCAATAAGCTCGGTGGGCGTGTAATAGGAACCTGTGGTCTTCCGGTCGTTTCCGGCGGCGGAGTCCAGACGGAACTCGCCGTTTTCCACAACCGGATGCAGCTCCAGCAGGGATTCATACACGGAACCAAGTTCCCTCGCCCCCAGATGGCGGTAATCCACCGGGCGTCTCCGCCCTTCCCTGACCGTAAAGGCCAATTCCCTTACAGCCCTGAGCAAGTCGGCATTGCGCAGGCTGCATGGCGCAATATCCGGCATGGCCTTGTCCGACCACAAAAAACTGCCCAGAGGGGCAAGGCCCAGTTCAGGACAGCCCATGCGCTCAAGCCTGTCCATAACCAGCTTGACGCCTTCATACAGGTCGCAGTGCCTGTCGCCCGGTATGCTTGTGGCAAGTTTGCGCAGGCGAGACAGGGAATAGGAACGCTTGTAGCGATCCCGGCTGACTGGCGTGGCCTCCGGGCCATGCAGCATCTGCCGATCTTCCAGCACAAAGAGAAAAATGATGCGATAGACAAGACGCAGGAGCTGGCGAAAATACTCCCGCCGAGTCAATGAGCCGTTGTACAGGCGCTGTCTCAATGCAGGATTGCGGCTGTCCATAAAGCCCTGCCCAAGAGCGACTATCGCCCGCCGGACAGCGCCGCGAAGGGAATCGAGCGCGAGAACGGCCGCGTCCCTGCCTTCACGCATCCACTGTTCCAGCCAGCAGTTTTCCGGCTTTTCCGCTTCCACCCGTGATTGGTGGCAGAGCATCCAGAGCAGGGCAAAATCGGCAAAGGATTCTCCGTTGAACAGGCCTTGCAGGTCAAATTCCACAAAGGCCTGCCTGCTCAGGCTGGCGTTGTCCCGCAGGATGCGCAGGACAAGCCCGTTGGAAACAAAGCCCCACAGGTGCGCATCGGAACGGTTCAAAAACTCCTGCACCAGCGAATGCGGGCTGCTTTGGGCAGCCCCGGCAATGCCCCGTGTTCTCCTGTCCATATCCACACCGCAGCCCACAATGTGGATGGGAGAGTGCAGCCAGAAATGGGAAATGGGGTAGGATTTTTCCTGACTGCCGGATGTTGTGCCCGCACTGCGCACAAGGCGATCTTCGGGACGGGCCGCGACAAGCCGCCCGTAGCCAAGCTCGCCAAAAAGCGGAAGCAGCAGCTCTTCCCTAGTCAGTCTTGTTCCCGGGTCTCCTTCGGGCAGAGTGTCGCGCAGTTCGGCAAAACGTCGCCACACGGCCAGCATTTTTTGCCATGAACGGTTGATTGCGTCTGTCAGGCGTTCGCCGCCGGAAAGATTCCACGGATTCTTTTCCCGTTCGAGAGAGTCCGACGGATCGCCCTGCGTCAATTTGGGGTACATGCCGGGAAGTTCCCTGTCGCGGGACACGATACGCTGCAAAACGTCAACCGGCAGCAGTCCGCCTTCGCTGCGAACATTGGACAGACTCAATATGCTCATACTCTGCTCCGAAGCCTTGCGCAGGCCACACGGTCATCTCTGGCTTGGCACAAGCACAAGTTTTTTTACCAGGCGAGGCCAAAACGTTGAGGAATAATGTTCAGTCCGCATCCAGCAATTGCATCAGGCTGCAAACATGCGCAAAAAGTGGCGGAATATCCTGCTGTATCGTATTCCAGACAAGCATCCAGTCTATCGCGCCATAATCATGAACAAGAATATTGCGCATCCCTATAATCACGCGAAATGGTATTTCCGGGTGTTTTTCGCAAAAATCAGGGTATTTTCTGGACAAGGAAGCCGCGGCCTCCCCGATGATGGAAAGCCTTCTTGCAATAATATCCTGAGCGGCCCATGAAGCTTCCGAATCAAGAAAGGATTCCCTTGTCTGCCCCTCAAGCGTGGCAAGAATGCGCTCCGAGGAAATCCGCATATCATCAAGAAGTTTGAAAATGCCCAAATCCGTTTTGTTCATAGCGGCCTCATGTCATGCTCAAGATTTGCTTTCATGATTCCGTGCAGATTCGTCCCCGAAGTGACAATGTCGATGGAAACGCCAAGCAGCGCGGCAAGTTCTTCCCGCAGGCCACCCAGATGGAACAGGGTTGTGCCGGGAGCGGCATCTACATACAGATCAAGATCGCTGCCTTCCATGTCCTCGTTTCTGGATACGGAACCAAAAACACGCACATTGGAGATCATCGGGTATTTTCGCAGGATGCGTTCCACTTCAACGCGATGCGTTTTCAAACGAACAGATGGCTTCATGGTCTCTCCTGTTACCGGAACTCATTTCACAACTTCGCCGCCTGCCCGCAGGCAGGGCAGATAGACAAAGAACCCAAGGATGTCTGGTTCTCCCTGCGGTTGTACGGCATACCGCACGCCTTTGGCTCTTGCGGCATCGCGCACACGGCGGTGCGCTTCCAGAAGCGCCTGACCGCGTTCTTCCGCATAACGCCGTATATGCGGCATGAGATCAGGCAGGGCATCGTGAACCTCGCCAAGCCAGCGTCCGGCCTGCTCGCTGCTCACGTTTTGATCCGGCTGCGCGGCCAGCAGGCTTTTTGCGGCGGCGTCATTCAGCCAGTGCGCCTTGCCCGGCGCGTTGGCAAAGGCCAGCAAAGCGCATTCTTCCGCAAGACTGACATGTTCAATGCTGCCTGTGCTGGCAATCTGGAAGCGGAAACGGCACAGAACAAGGGTGCTGCGTGTTTGCACACTGTTGCTGCGCATGACGCCGCAACGGGCGACAGGGGACGCCGCATTGAAATCGGGAGCGCCCGGCTCAGAAGCGTCCAGGGCAGTTTCGGCCAGCCATGAGGCCAGCCGCTCCACCAGCGGATGGGTGCGGGAAAGGAGGATTTGCCCATCCCCGCATGGCTGGCGAAACACGGCTTCCAGTTGCGGGGGAAAGTCCAGCCCCGCAGTGCGGCGCTGAACCAGAGCTTCCATATTGAAACTGTGAACGGTTTGCCCGTGTTTTTGCGCCACATTGTGGACGGCTCCCAGCATGGGCAGGGCTGAACAGACAAAATTCTGAACTGATTGCGCGCCCCCGGCCGCTTCCTCGGCCTGACCAAGCGAAAGGGCCACATCATCCACCTTTATACTCTGCTGCGCAAAAAGCGTGCGGGAGCGTTTTTCTTCCGCCCTGGCCACAACATCCCATTCCTCCGCCAGCCGCTTCTTTTCCGGCGCCAGATAGTCTTCCATTCCCGGCAACAAAAGCGAGGTCTGACCTTGCACAGGTCTGCTGTGCAAAAGCAGGCCCTGAACCAGCGTTTGCATGACCTTTTCGCTGTCTTCCGGAATGGGCACGGAAATGCCCAAAGACTTGCGGATGGATTCGTGCTTGCGCAGCAGCACGTCCAGCACCATGCCGTCCATCGGGTTATCCGTGCCGTACCATGTGATGACGCGCACTTCAGGCAATGGCTGACCAAACCTGTCCACCCTGCCTTCCCGTTGTTCGTGGCGAGTGGGATTCCATGAAAGATCGTAATGAATAACGGCATTGAAATGATTTTGCAGGTTAATGCCTTCACTCAGGCAATCCGTGCATACCAGAATACGCCTTTCGCTCTCCGCCAATTGGGAAACGCGCAGTTCACGTTCTTCCGGCGGCAACAGGCCGGTAACGGCATCCACCGTGCAGCCCGGCAATTTCCTGCGCAATTCTTCCGCCACATATTCGGCGGTAGGGATAAAGCGGCAGAAAACAATGGGGGAATATCCATCGCCTACCAGCTTTTTTATATGGGGAATACACTGTTTGAGCTTGGCATCCTCTTCTCCCATAAGATTTTCCGCCATGCTGGCCAGTTTGGCAAACGTCCTGCGCCGTTCGGCTCTGGCCGCGTCAAACACGGCGCTGGATTCCGCCTCACTGCCTTCCGTGTCATTGGCTCCGGGCAGTTCGTCCGACAAGGAGCTGTCATCTCCGCTGTCCAAGTCAAAAAGCGCCCTTGTTCCCAGCGCATCCAGCTGTTCAGTATTGTGCGCCTCGCTTTCCAGGCCATTGCCCAGAGCGCGGGTACGCAGAGTGGCCGCCGCGGCGGCAGGGCTGGAAGATACGGCGCGAAGCAGGGCCAGGGCTGACCACCACTGGATGCGTTGCTGCCAGACGGTTCCTTCCCGCCGCACCGACGATCGGGCAAGCGCAAGAACACTGTCAAAAAGTTCCTTCCATTTGGGAGTTGCCCGCCATGTAACCTCATGTGCCTTTCGCTGGGGAAACGGCGTGGCCTTGTCCATATATGCCCGAATATCTCCCCTGCGGCGCTGCACAAAATGTGTGGCCAGCCTGCGTCTGTCTTCCTCGTGTTCCCTGCCGGAAAGATCGTCGGGAAGTTCGCTGAAATCCGGATTCAGGAAAGCCAGCAGGGAGCGAAAGACATCTTCCTTGCCGCTGTGTGGGGTAGCGGTGACAAAAATCATGTGCCGGTTGCTGTCTTCGGCCAGCTTGCGCACAAGCTCGTAGCGTTGCTTGCCGGAACGGTTGCCGGATGCCGAAGCGCAGGCATGGGCTTCATCCACAATGACCATTTCAGGGCAGGCGCGCAAAAACTCCTGCCTGTGCCGGTCGGATTTGATGTAATCGAGGGAGACAATGGTAAATGGCCATGCCTCGAAAACGGATGTGGCCACGTCAAGGCCGCGTTCCAGCCGTGCAATGGTGGAAGGCAGAACAAGTTGCGCCTCGATGTGGAACTTCTCCTCCAGTTCGTGCTGCCATTGCTCGGCAAGCTGGGGAGGACAAAGAACGGACATGCGGCGGATCTCGCCGCGATCCAGCAGTTCACGGGCAATGAGCAGCGATTCCACCGTCTTGCCGATGCCCACGTCATCGGCAATGAGCAGGCGCACCACGGGCTGTTTCATGGCCATCAACAAGGGGACAAACTGATAGGGCCGGGGATCGACAGCTATGTGTCCAAAGCAGCGGAACGGCCCTGTGGTGGCCCGCAAGCCCAGACGGACGGCATCGCGCAACAGGGCACAGGAGCGGGCATCTCCGCATTTTTCGGGGTTCGGGACATCAAAAACGGCGGGGCGCACCTCCTCCAGTTCCAACGTCGGCAATATGGTCATGATTTCTTCATTCGTCCCGCCAAGCGGCTTCAAGCGGAGCCAGTCGCCATCTTCCCGCGACTCCGGCGGCAATACCACCCAATCGCGCCCACGCGCCCTGACCAGTGAACCTGTTGCGTAACTCATGCCTTTTTCCCGAACAGGTCAGGATGCCTGTCTATTTGAAGTTGCCATTGTTCATTGTCCGCAAAACGCACGACTTCAATGCCCATGTTTTCCAGACATTCCTGCTGGGCTTCATCCTGTTCCCGACGATCTGAAAAATCGTGAACGGGGCCGTCAATGTAAATGGCTGTCGCCTGTGTTTCATAGTAGAAATCCACGACCGTATGACAATTTTCCATCCTGTACTGCGCGTGCGAGGGCAGACGCAGGTTGTGCTGGTACAGGAAATCCAGCCACTCCCGTTCCAGATTGCTGTCACAGCGTTTTTTCAGGGCTTCGAGCGCCTCCGCCCGGTTCCGCTGGCTATTGCCGCCAGATGCGGTCGTTACTGTGGATTGCGCCATTTCAAGCAGCACTCCGCGTATGGCGTGACGATCAAGCTCCTTGTGGACACGCTGGTTGCCGTAGCTCATGAGGCAATCATAGCAGGCCGCCATGCACTCTTCCTCGGCATGGGGAGCCTTGCCCTGATCCGCGCCGTCATCCCCGAAATGGCAGATATGCAGCGCCTCGCGCGCTACAGTTCGCAACGCCTGCTGGTCATCCGCAAGGCGACGCAAAACGCCTGCTCCACCTTCAGCGGATTCAATAAACAGGATGGTTGCCGGTTCTCCCCTTGCGGGCATGATTTCTGTGGACAGCTCAAAATCTTCCAGTTGAAAGACCTGCTGGATGCCCTGCTTCAGAGCATATTGCAGGGAATACATCTGCGATGGCGTGAGGGGGATGCGTGGCTCCAGCACCAGACAGTTTTTTCTGTCTTCCACATAGGGAATGACCCGTTCGATGCTTGTGGCGCTTGCGGGATCCTCCAGTTCCCTGTCGGCCTCGCCGACCACCCTGCCCTGTCTGACCCATTTTCCTCTGGCCTTGTCCAGCAAAAAGCCGGGGGCTTCGGTCTTTGGCCTGTTCAGCCAGCCCATGTTGATACGCCAGAGCGTTGCGCCATGACCATACTTGAGGACAAGGAACTCATTACCCTCCTTGCTGAACAGCGTGGCGACACGATGACCGGGACTGCCGCCATGCTCCTCAAAGCGATAGGCCGTGCAGAGTTGATAGCCAAAGCGCATCCGCTCCTCTTCATCGGAATTGATGCGATCTCTTTGCCGTGTGGAGACATTGCGCATACGGAACAGATTGCTCAGGGCATGTGGAAGCCTTGCCCCGCACATCTCGCACTTGTCCCTGGCCTTGTCCCGTTCCAGATAGCCGCAGCAATCGCATACTTTTGCCTGTGAGGAGGCAAGCTCCCCGTCCGCCTGCACGTCCATGATAACTCTGGTTATGGCGTATCTGGAACCTTCATGATAGATGATGCTGCCCGGCCCAAATTCCGAAATAGCCAGAAAGCGGGGGCGGGAAATGTATTCATCCCTGCCCTGCCTTGTCCTGTTGCTTCCGCTTCGTCCGGGAATGAAGGCGGAAAGGGGCAGACGCGGGAAATTGTAACCCGGCAAAAAGCCCTCGCAGGCGAAATAGCGATAGGAATAGAAGTCCGCCTGAATGGAAGAGCCTTTCTCCCTGAGCAATTCCAGCTGGGATTCCGCCTCGGAGCGCATTTTTTTCGCTTCTTCATGTTCCCTTTGGGAACGCATGGCGTCGTTGACAATTTCATTCTGTGCGTCACGTTGACGTATGGCTGCGCGGTACAAGTTGCGCCAGCGGTCGCAGGCTTCCTCAAAACCACGAGCAAGGCCATTCATGGTCTCTTCCAACCATGATGCGGAATACCAGCCGCAGGTTGCCAGTTCCGGAGCAAGGTCAGCCAGAATTTTTTGGGCCTGGACCGAAGCTGTCAATTTCGCCTTTTTTCCCATATCGCCTGTCAGATGCTCCGCTACGCTGTCAAGCAGCGCCAGGGATGGCGCGGTACCGGATATATCGACGAGATCGGCCAGAGATTTTTTCAAATCCAACCCGGATGCCGTCAACCACAAGGCATGAATATGCGCCCTGAGCAGGTCTTCGTTGGCCAAATCCAGCCGTGGCGTTGATACGGAACCGGAGACCATCTGTTCGGGAAACCGGAAAAAATGCTGGTCGTGCGAGTTGCCCTGCGCGCAATAGGTGATGATAAGGGCAGGCTGCCCGGAACGCCCGGCACGCCCGCTGCGCTGGGCATAATTGGCCGGTGTAGGCGGCACGTTGCGCATGCCCACCGCATTGAGCTGGGCAATATCAACGCCAAGTTCCATGGTAGGGGAGCAATAAAGAACCGGCAATTCGGCTGAGCGAAAGAGTTCTTCTCGTTCTTCACGCTTTTGGGCGGGAACCTGCGCTGTATGTTCCCGGGCGGAAAGCTCCATTCCTCTCTTGACCGCGCTTCTGTACATCTCCACAAAAAACGGATTTGGACGGGCCTTGCGCGTGCCGCTGTGCCGCACGCGGAAAGGATCATGAATGGCTTCCGTGCCATCCCCGGCTTTCCATACCATGACTGCGGCATCAAGCTGGTATCCTGTGTCCGCAAC
>OJIY01000339.1_pt1 | contig 15844 bp, 16 predicted proteins | sample 1596061 | NCBI WGS metagenome assembly OJIY01 (sample SAMEA4350111, study PRJEB24818) | metagenome | biome: human; feature: gut; material: faeces | place: Denmark | collected 2013-09
GATCTGGGTTGTGGACGAGGCCGCCGCCACCGGCAAATAAGCGTCTCTCCTCAAGGGCGCGGTTCCATTTCGCCCGTCGCGCCGCCGGTTTCGAAACCGGCGGCGTTCATTTTTTCCAGTCCCCGCAGAATGCGCGCCTTGCAGATCAGTTCCGGGCGATATTCAAAATGCATGAGGTCGTACTCGTGCCACTTGCCGCCCCAGATGAAGCCCTGCGATTCAAAGGCCGTCACAATGGCCGGAGGATAACTTTGCTGCATGGGATGGGGCCGCAGGCGGCTCCAGCGCCAATAGGGCGCGCGCCGGGCGCTCAGGTCCAGGGCCACGCCATAGGCATGCGGGCTCAGACGTTGTTCCCCGGCCACGCGACGCCACAAAAAACCGCCGTCGGACTTGAGCAGACCGCGCAGTCCCGGCTCTTCGCGCACGGCTTCTGCCAGCAAGGGTTCCACTTTTCGCAGGGCCAGCGCCGCCGCTTTTGCCATGCGGACGGGCTGCCCCAGCAGCAGCGCCGTGTGCAGCCCCCTGCCCACTTCTCCGGCATCCGCGCCGTACAAGGCCGCCAGCAGGGCGTAGGAGCGCCGCCGCCCGGGCGCGACGCCCGACGGAGTGGCGGGACGTTCCGGCTCCAGCGGATAAAGGTCGGCCATGCTGGTCCGCACGTCCACATTCCAGGGGTCAGCCTGAAGCTCGGCCCGCCCCCGGCTGTAAAGCACCCGGCGGCCGTCGGCCAGCACCAGCCATTGCGCGCCGTCGCCGTCACGCTCCAGGGCGCTCACGGCGGGATAGGACAGGCGCAGACAGTAGAGATTGAGCGCGTCCTCCGCCGGGGCATCCGGCACGGACGGCAAGGCATGGCCCATGCCGGGCGCGCAACCCAGCAGCCAGCAAAGCAACAAAAAACAACGCATGTCCCAGCCTGACGCGACCCGCCCGCGCTTGTCAAGGCGGGCGCTTTTGCGTACATCAGCGGCCATGCCTGCCTGGAAATTCTTCATTGCGACCTTCGGCTGCAAGGTCAACCAGTACGAAAGCCAATCCCTGCGCGAAGCCTGGCAAAAGCTGGGCGGCGTGGAATGCGACGCGCCGGGTGAGGCCGACGTGCTCTGCGTCAACAGTTGCGCCATCACGGCCAAGGGCGAACGCGACGCGCGCAACGCGGTTTTCCGTCTGCGGCGCGAAGCCCCGGCCGCCCGCCTGATCCTCACCGGTTGCGCGGCCCGCCTGTTCGCGGACTTCCGCCCCCGGCCCGGCCCGGTCTGGGCCGAGCCGGATCTTCTGGTGCCGCAGGCTGACAAAAGCCGCCTGTTGCGCGGTCCCTGGCCTGAGGAGAGCATTCCCGCGTTCCCGGCGGCCACGGCTTTTCCACCTTTTCAGATCAACGCATTCCGACGCGCCCGGCCTGTGCTCAAAGTGCAGGACGGCTGCGCCCACCGCTGCACCTACTGCATTGTGCCGCTCACGCGCGGCAAGCCCCGCAGCCGCGCCCCGCAAGAGGTTCTGGACGAGGCCCGCCGCCTGCTGCGCGCCGGTTACGCGGAACTGATGCTTTCCGGCGTCAATCTGCGCCAATACGGCCGCGACGTCCCCGGTTACGGCGACTTCTGGGACCTGCTGCGCTTTCTGGACGAAAACCTGGCCCCGGAATTCGCGGGCCGGGCACGGCTGCGGATCAGCTCTCTGGAGCCGTCGCAACTGGGCGGCCGCGGCCTGGAAACCCTGACGGCCTGCCGCCTGCTCTGCCCGCATCTGCATATTTCGCTTCAGCACGCCAGCCTGGCGGTGCTCAAGCGCATGGGACGCGGCCATTATACGGCGGCCATGCTGGAAGAAGCCGTGGCCGCCCTGACGGCCCACTGGCCGCGCATGGGGCTGGGCGCGGACATTCTGGTGGGCTTTCCCGGCGAAACGGATGAAGACCTGCGCCTGCTGCTGGAACTGATTGAACGCCTGCCCCTGAGCTACGCGCACGTCTTTCCCTATTCGCGGCGGCCAGGCACGGCGGCGGACGCCTTTGCCGGTCATCTGCCCCAGGCTGTCAAGCTCAAACGCGCCGCCCTGACGCGTGAGGCCGTGGCGCGCCGCCACCAGCGCTTTTTGCGGGACCAACTCGACCTGCCGGGCATGCTGGTGGCCGCCGACGCCTCGAAACACGTTCCGCCGGAAGCGGAGCGCGAAGCTCCGGAAATCGGTGACGGCCCCGGCGTATGGTGCAAGGGCGTCAACGAATTTTACGCTCCCTGCCTGTTCCGCGCCCCGGCGGCGGGTGCGGCTGGTCAGCCCGACGCGCTGACCGGTCTGCTGGCCGCGCGGCCCGTGCGGGTCACGGAAAAAGGCCTGCTGGTGGAACTGAAAAAAAATGAAGCATGAAAAAAGGGGGCCGAAGCCCCCGTTTTTATATGCGGCGCATGCTGCCTAAACGCTGATTTTGCCGCCCAGCATCTTGATAAAGGCCGCAATCCAGGCCGGATGCGCGGGCCAGGCCGGAGCCGTGACCAGATTGCCGTCCACCACCGCGTTGGTGAAGGTTTCATTGGTGTCGGCCCAAGTGGCCCCGGCGTCCACCACGTCGGGCTTCACTGCCGGGTAAGCGGTGCAGGTGCAGCCTTTCAGCACCCCGGCGGAGACCAGTATCTGCGGGCCGTGGCAGACAGCCGCAATGGGTTTTTTGGCCGCGTTGAACTCACGCACGATTTCCAGCAGGCGGGAATTCAGACGCAGATATTCCGGGGCGCGGCCGCCGGGCACGACCAGCCCCGCGTAATCGGCGGTATTGACCTTGTCGAAATCATAATTGATGACAAAATTGTGGCCGCGCTTTTCAGAGTAGGTCTGGTCGCCCTCAAAGTCATGAATGGCGGTCTTCACCGTATCGCCGGGCTTTTTGCCGGGGCAGACGGCATGCACTTCATAGCCCACCATCTGGAGCATCTGAAAGGGCACCATCACTTCATAGTCTTCCACAAAATCTCCGGCCAGCAATAAAATTTTTTTCATGATCTTTACTCCTTGGACAGGTCCCGACGGGACCGCCATGCATGGCCCCGGCGGGGCCCGGTTGACGGGTTCACGGCGCCAGGAAGAGCTTGTCGCTCTTGCCTTGCCGATATGCATTCTTATATATGCAGGCAAGGCCCGTCGGCAAGCCCCACTGCCGGCTCCGACGGACGAACATTCCTGCTGCCGGAGGCCGTTATGCCCATGTACGACTTTCTCTGCACAGCCTGCGGAGAAAAATTTGAGGAATTGGTCCTGACCGGGGAGGCCGCGTCGCCAGCCTGTCCCCAATGCGGGTCCACCGCCACGGAACGCCAGATGAGCGTCCCGAGCCCCCTGAAAACCGGAGCGTTTCCCTTCAAGCCCGGCCCGGTGCGCCCCATGGGCACGGGCATGCCCTCCTGCGGCGGCTCCGCCGGAGCGGGCGGCTGCGGCGGTGGCGGTTTTTCCTGAGGGAGCTAACCGCAATCCGTCGGATTGCCGTACTGAAAGGCCACCGTTGCAACGGCGGCCTTTCTTGCATTCCCCCGCCCCTTGCTCTACACTTCTTGGATACAGTTCGCAGCAGGAGAAGTTATGCTCCGCAGTATGACCGGTTTTGGCCGCTGTCTGGTGGAAAACGCCAATATCACCCAGCAATGGGAAATCAAAAGCGTCAATGGCCGCCATCTGGATCTCAAATGGCGTCTGCCCGTGGCCGTGCGCAGTCTGGAGCCGCGCCTGGAAAAAGTGGTGCGGCGCTTTGCCGCGCGCGGCCGGGTGGACATCAGCTTGGTCCTGCAATACGCGGCCGGTTCCGCGCCCAGTCCGCGCTTCGACAGTCTGCAGGCGACGGCCATGCTGGAAAGTCTGCACAGTCTGGCCGCCTCACGCGGTGAGGATTTCAGGCCCGACTACAATGTCCTGCTGCAGATTTCCTCCCTGTGGGGCGACACCGGCGAAGAGCTGGACGAAAACCTCGTCGCCCTGCTGGAGGACGGCCTGGCTCTGGCCCTGGAGGACTGGAACGAAGCCCGTGCCGCCGAGGGCCGCGCCCTGGCCACGGATATGCATTCCCGTATTCTGCGCATGGAGGAATGGACCGGCCTCATCGCCGAACGGGCCCCGGCCATCAAGGAAGAACGCGCCAACCTGCTGCGGGAACGTCTGGGCGAGGCCCTGGCCCAGAGCGGACAAGAGCTGGAGGAAACCCGCCTGCTTCAGGAAGTGGTCGTCCTGGCCGACCGTCTGGATGTCAGCGAAGAGCTGACCCGCCTGAACACCCATCTGGAGCGCCTGCGCAATCTGTTGCAAAGCGGCGGCGACGCCGGACGGCGTCTGGATTTTACCCTGCAGGAATGCTTCCGCGAGATAAATACCTGCGGCAACAAGCTGCCCGACGTGCAGCTTTCCCGTCTGGTGGTGGATTTCAAGAACGAACTGGAAAAATGCCGCGAGCAGGTCCAGAACTTGGAATGAACCCATGCCCGGCGACAAACTTATCAATATAGGTTTCGGCAATTACGTGCTGGCCGGACGGGTGGTGGGCATCGTCAACCCTTCCTCCTCGCCCATGAAGCGCCTGCGCGAGGACGCGCGGGCCGAGGGACGGCTCATCGACGCCACCCAGGGACGCAAGACGCGCTCCATTCTGGTGACGGATTCCAACCATGTGATCCTCTCCTCCATCCAGCCTGAAACCATCAGCCAGCGTTTTACGCAGGAGGAAGGAGACTGATGCGGCGCGAAGGCATAGCTCTGGTTCTGAGCGCCCCGTCCGGGGCGGGCAAAACCACCCTGATCAAGCGGCTTCTGGCGGAATTTCCGCATTTCGGCTATTCCGTGTCCTGCACTACGCGCCGGCCGCGCCAGGGCGAAGTGCACGGCAAGGACTATTTTTTCCTGAGCCGGGAGGAATTCGAACGCCGCCGCGCGGAACAGTCGTTCGCGGAATGGGCCGAAGTGCACGGCAATTTCTACGGCACGCCGCTGGCGCCGGTCAAAGAGATGCTGCGCCAAGGCCAGGACGTGCTCTTTGACATTGACGTGCAGGGCGCGGCCCAGCTCAAGCTGACGCTTGAGGAAGCGGCCTTCGCCTTCATCCTGCCGCCGAGCATGGCCGAACTGGAACGCCGTCTGCGCGGACGCGGCCTGGACGACGAGGAAACCATCCAGCGCCGCCTGAACAACGCCCGCCGGGAAATGCTTGAAACACGCTGGTACGACGCTCTGGTGGTCAACGACGATCTGGATGCGGCCTACGACGCCCTGCGGGCGGTATACTTGGCGGCCACCCTGGCTCCGGGCCGCAACCCCCGGCTGGTGGAAGAACTGCTCGCCCGCTGAACCCGGCGCAACCGTCCGTCACGGCAAGGAACATCAATGGCCCAGCTTATCGTCGCTCTGGATCTGCCCCGCAAGGACGCGGCTCTGTCCCTGGCCCGGGACCTGCAAGGTCTGGTCCCCTGGTGCAAAGTGGGCATGGAACTGTTCACCCTGGCCGGACCCGGCCTGCTGGAGTCGCTCAGAACTCTGGGGTTCAAGGTTTTTCTTGATCTGAAATTTTACGACATTCCGCATACCGTGGGCCGGGCCGTCAAGGCCGCAGCCGCCGTGGGCGTGGACCTGCTGACCCTGCATTGCCAGGGCGGCGGGCGCATGTGCCGCGAGGCCCGCGCGGCCGTGGACGGGCTGGCGGCGGACAGCCCCGCGCGCCCCCTGCTCTTCGGCGTCACGGTGCTGACCAGCTTCGCGGCAGGCGAAATGCCCGGCATCGCCGCCGCTCCGGCGGATTTCGCCATGAATCTGGCGGCCGACGCCCAAGGCTGGGGCCTGGACGGCGTGGTCTGCTCCGGCCAGGAAGCGGCGCGCATCAAGGCGGCCTCCCCCGGCCTGCTCTGCCTCTGCCCCGGCATCCGTCCGGCCGGAACCGCCGCCGGCGATCAGCGCCGTATTATGACCCCGGCCAAGGCCGTGGCCGCCGGCGCGAATTTTCTGGTGGTCGGCAGGCCCATTCTGGAAGCGCCTTCCCCGGCTGAGGCCGCGCGGCGCATTCTGGCGGAAATGGACGCCGCCGAATAATAGAAGGAACAGTCATGCCCGAAGAAAAAAAAACCGCCGCGCCCGCCGGGCACGCCGCCGACAGCGGCAAGGCCGAGGTGCGCGGAGTATTTTCCACCCAGGAAATCCGCAGAGTGGGCACCGGCACCACGACCCGCAAAACCGTGCAGAAGACTTTCTGGTTCATTGAGCAGCACGGCGACGTCATTGAGTGCCAGCCGCTCAACCCCAATTATGTGCCCAGCGGTCCCAAGCGCAAGATCACCATGGACGAGCTGATCAGCAAGTTCGCGCCGGAACCGGAGTTTTACCTCAATTCCGTCTATCCCAAGATGCAGGAATTGCAGCATGCCGTGGACAACGGGGACGAGCACCGCGAAAAAGGCGAAAATTTCGCCGCCGAGTATGAATATTCCCGCGCGCTCAAGGTGGACGAGGAAAACGTGCGGGCCAACTTCGGCATCGGCCTGACCTATATGGAACGCGGCGACGTGGAAAAGGCCCAGGACATTTTCGAGCGCCTGGTCAAGCTCGACGCAGCGTTCGAGTCCGAGCACAAACATCTTTTCAATGAATTCGGCATTAATCTGCGCAAGAACAAGATGCTGCAACAGTCCGTGGAATATTACCAGCGCGCCCTGGAGCTCTCGCAGAACGATGAAAACCTGCACATGAACATGGCCCGCGCGCTTCTGGAAACCAAGGACATCAACGGTTGCATTGATTCCCTGCTCAAAGCCCTTGAAATCGCCCCCACGCACGAAGCCTCGCTGAAATTCCTGGCCTGGATGATCCAGAAAAACCTCGTGCCCGAAGACCGCCAGGAGGCCGTGCGGGAAGCGCTGCGCGCCCTGGCGCAGGCGGCGCAGGATTCAGGCCCGGCAGAGTGAAAAACTGGCAGTTCCGCGAAGGTCCCGCCGGCGCGCCGCCCGCCGCCTGGGCCGAGCGGCTTTCCATCTCTCCGCTTCTGCTGGAGATCCTCTGGCGGCGGGGCCTCACCGAGGCCGGGGCCATGGAGGATTTTCTTTCCGCGCGCCTGAACGCGCTTACCCCCCCCGCCCGCTGGCCGCAGATTCCGCAGGCTGCCGAACTGCTGGCCCGGGAACTGCTGGCCGGCAAAAAGCTGGCGGTCTGGGGCGATTACGACGTGGACGGCATCACGGCCTCCACCCTGGTTCTGGACGTGCTGGAAGCTCACGGCATCCAGGCCGGGCGCCATCTGCCGGACCGCCGCAGCGAAGGTTACGGCCTGAACATTCCGCAGGTTGAAGCTCTGGCCGCGCAGGGCTACGGCATATTGCTGACCGTGGACTGCGGCATTTCCGATGTGGAACCCGTACGCCGCGCGCGAGAACTGGGCATGAGCGTGGTGATCTCCGACCACCATCTGCCCCCGGCGGAACTTCCTCCGGCCCAGGCCGTCTGCAATCCCCGGATGGGCGAACCCGGCGATTCGCCCTGCCCGCATCTGGCAGGCGTGGGCGTGGCCTTTTACCTCATGGCCGCCGTCAACGCGACCCTGGCCCCACACACGGGCAAACGCTACAAAATGGACGAAGCCCTGGACCTGGTGGCGCTGGGCACCCTGGCCGACGTCATGCGCCTGACCGGCGAAAACCGTATTCTGGTGCGCGGCGGCCTAGCCACGCTGGCCAGAGCCGCGCGGCCCGGCATGGCGGCCCTCAAGGTGGTCAGCGGCTTTGACGCGGCGGCTTCCCTGAGCGGCGGGCAGGTGGTCTTCCGTCTGGCCCCGCGCATCAACGCCGCCGGGCGCATGGGCGCGGCGGAGCTGGCCCTGCAATTGCTGCGCGAAAAAGACTACGCGGCCGCCGCGCGTCTGGCCGCGCAACTGGACGCCCTGAATACCGAACGCCGCGCCGAGGAGGAACGCATCCATGCCGCGGCCCGCGTCCAGGCGTCGGAACTGCTGGAGCGCAGGTCTTGCGCGGGTCTGGTGCTCTACGGCCCGGACTGGCATCCCGGCATTGTGGGCATTGTGGCCTCCCGCATTGTGGATGAATTTTACCGGCCCACCATTATCCTCTGCGAAGACCAGGGCAGCCTCAAGGGTTCGGGACGGTCGGTGCGCGAATTCGACCTGCATTCCGGCCTTGCGGCCACGGCTTCCTGCCTGCTGGGTTTCGGCGGGCACCGCCTGGCCGCAGGGGTGCGTCTGGAACGGCAGCGTCTGGAGGAATTCCGCGAACGCTTCGACGCCGTGGTCACCGAAACCCTCGGTCCGGAGCCGCTGCGCCCCAGCCTGACGCTGGAATGCGAACTGGACTTCGCCCAGGCGGGCGAACAGAGCTTTTTAAAGGAACTGGAACTCATGCAACCCTTCGGGCCAGGCAACGCCGAGCCGGTTTTCGCCTCGCCGCCGCTGCTGGTCAAGGAACGCTCCTTTCTGGGCCACAGCCGCGAGCATGTGCTGCTGCGCGTGCAGGACCAGAAAAGCGGCGTCACCCTCTCGGCCAAGGCCTGGCGCATGGCCGAGGCCCTGCCGCCTTCTCTGCTGGGCCGGACCATCCGCCTGGCCTACACGCCCCGCATTGACACCTATAACGGCATCGCCTCCGTGGATATCGGCGTCAAGGACTGGCGGCCCGCATAAAATCTGTCGCCAACGCCGCAACGGCGGCGGCAAAGCCGCCGCCGTTGAAAACCTCACACGACCTTGCTCAGCCCAGCAGTTCCCGCAGCAGCGGCCCCACTTCGCTGGGCCGCGCGGCGACCTTGGCCCCGGCCCTGCGCAGGGCGGCGGTTTTGCCTTGCACCGTGCCGTGGCCGTGGCTGGCTATAGCCCCGGCATGTCCCATGCGCTTGCCTTCGGGCGCGGTACGGCCGCCCATGAAGACCACCAGAGGCTTGGTGAAGACCTTGGCCTCCACGGCCTCGGCCACTTCCTCCTCCATGCTGCCGCCCAGTTCCCCGATGATCACCAGGGCGTGGGTGTCCGGGTCTTCCTGGTACATGGGCAGAAGCTCGGCGAAACGGGTGCCCGGCACCGGGTCGCCGCCCACGCCCACCAGCGTGGTGACGCCGAAGCCGCCCTTGATGATCTCGGCGGTCACTTCATTGGTCAGCGAACCGCTGCGGGTCATAACGCCCACATGCCCTTTTTTGTAAACGCTGTCGATCCAGTAGGGGATAATACCCAGCAGCGCCTCGCCCACGGAAATGATGCCCGTGGTATTGCCGCCCACCACCATGGCCCCGCAGGAAAGCGCGGCTTTGCGGATCTGCACGCTTTCATGCAGGGGAATGCCGTCGGCCGTGGCGCAGATTTTGCGGATGCCCGCGTCCAGGGCTTCAAAAATGGCGTCCTTGGTGAAACGCGGCGGCACGAAGAGCATGGCCACGTCGGCGGGATGCTCGCGCATGCCCCGCCGCACGCTGTGGTAGACCGGCACGCCGGCCACGTCCTGCCCTTCCTTGCCCGGCGTGACGCCGAAGACCACCTGCGTGCCCATTTCTTTCATGTGTTTTGTCCAGAACGAGCCTTCCTTGCCTGTCACGCCCTGAACTACCACCCGGCTGTCTTTATTGACAAAAACACTCATTATGCCCTCCCCGCCGCCAGTTCCACGGCTTTGCGCACGGCTTCCTCTGTGTCGGACAGATTGGTGAGCCCGGCCTGTTTCAGGGTTTCAAACGCCTCGGCCTCGTTGGTGCCCCGGATGCGCAGCACCACGGGCACCTTGGGATTAAGTTTTTTGATGGCCTCCACCACGCCCTCGGCCATGACGTCGGCCCGCGCTATGGTGCCGAAGGTGACCACCAGAATCACCTTGCTGGGCGTTTCCAGGCAAAGTTCCATGGCGCGCACGGCCCGCGTGTAGTTGGCGCCGCCGAAATCCACATAGGTGGCCACGCTGCCGCCCGCGTCGTGGATAAGGTCGAAAACCGTGGTGGTCAGGCCGGAACCAGCGCACATCAGCGCGATGTCGCCGTTGAAGCGCAGATAGGGGATGCCCTCCTGCGCCGCCTCAAATTCCACGTCCGAGTCGAAATAATCGCGGCTCAGCGGATAACGCGGCTGCCGGGGCAGGGAGTTGTCGTCAATGATCAGTTTGCCGTCGCCGGCCACGGCCCGCCCGTCGCCGGTAATGAACAGGGGATTGATCTCGGCCAGTTGGGCGTCCCGGCTGCGGAACACCTTGTACAGGCCGCGAACCACCGCCCCCGCCTGTTTGCCCGTATCGCCGGAAAGGCCCATGCCGTAGACCAGATTGTTCACATGATAGCCGCCGAGCCCCTCGGCCATATCCACATTCACACGGACGATCTTTTCCGGCTGTGTGGCGGCCAGGCTTTCAATATCCACGCCGCCCTCGGCGCAGCCCATGAGCAGAGCCGTGCCCGTGACCGGGTCCACCGTGATCGCCAGATAAATTTCGCGGGCAATGTCCACAGCCTCTTCCACCAGCAGCATGCGCACGTTGTGCTCGGAGGCGAACAGTTCTCCGGCCTCCTTCCTGCCCGCCGCCGCGTCCTTGACCACCCGGATCAAACCGGCCTTGCCGCGCCCCCCGCGCAAGACCTGGGATTTGAGCACGCAGGGAAAGCCCGTTTCCGCGAAAGCCGCGTCCAGCTCCTCCACGGAGCGGACAAGCACGCCTTTGGGCGTCGCTATGCCGCATTCCCGGAAGGCTTCCTTGGCCTGGTATTCAAAAAGATTCATAACAGCTCCTTTTTCAAGAAATCCGGTATGTCGATCCCCGGATTATTTGCCGTGCTTCTTCCAGAACTCGCCCCACATTTCCTCGTCCGTGAAGCCCCAGGGCGATACCGGTTCATTGACCCAGGTCACGTTGATGAACTGCTTCCAGTGGACGTTTTCCGTGGTGATGTTGCCGCCCCAGGTGCCGCAACCCAGCGTGGCCGTGGACGGCATGCGGTTGAAGGGGTGCCCGCCGTTGCCCGCGCTCATGGGCTGGCGCACGGTCACCCGCGAGGTTTTCATGTGCGCGCCGAGATAGTCGATGTAATCCCGCCGCCAGGTATGGATGCCGCAGGAGTGGCCGCGCCCCACCCTGCTGGTCAGTTCCGTGAGAATACGGTAGGCGTCCTGGAAGTCGGCGGCCTTGTAGACGGTGAGCACGGGCGAAATTTTCTCGTCGTGGAACTTGTCGTCGGCAATGGGCTCCCGCCCCTCCACCAGCAGTATGTCCGCGCCGTCGGGGATGGCGATGCCCGCGCCGCCGGCAATGACCTTGGCGGACTTGGCGATGATGTCCGGGTTGAGGGCCAGCTTGCCCTTGGCGTTGACCTTCCACATATGGTTCTGGAGCTTTTCCCTGTCCGCGCCGCTCACCAGGTGGCAGCCGTGGGCCAGCATCTCTTCCATAAACGGCTCGTAGACGTCGGCCACGGCGATGACCGCGTTCTCGGAAGAGCAGGATGTGGCGTAGTCAAAGAGCTTGCTGGCGCAGATCATTTCGGCGGCTTCCACAAGGTCCGCGTCCTCGGCCACAATGGCCACCGCGTTGCCCTGGCCCACACCGTAGGCGGGCGTGCCGCTGGAATAGGCCGCGCGCACCACGGCCCCGCTGCCTGTGGCCACCACCAGATCCGAAACCCGCATCAGTTCCGCGATGCCGTCGCGGCTGGAGTCCTCAAGAATCTGGATCAAATCCTCGGGCGCGCCGACTTTTTTGAGGCCTTCGCGCATCATCCTCACGGTTTCCGCCGTACATTTGAGCGCGCGGGAACTGGCCTTGAAAATGACGGCGTTGCGGCCTTTGACGATGCCCACAGCCTTGCCGCCGCAGGTGGCCGTGGGATTGGTGGCGGGCAGGATGGCGCAGACCACGCCCACAGGCTTGGCGTATTTCGAGATGCCGCTGGCTTCGTCCCGCTCCATGAGGCCCACGCTCACCGCGCCCTTGATGTCGTGCATAACGCCGCCGACCTTGCGCTTGTGCTTGAGGATTTTGCTTTCCACATTGCCGTAGCCGGTTTCTTCCACCGCCATCCGGGCCAGCTTGGCGATGTTTTCATCGCGGTACACCTCCCAGCCGATGGCCAGGCAGACCTCGTCTATCTGTTCCTGCGTGTACTCGGCCACAGCCTCCTGCGCCTTGCGGGCCAGTTCCATCTGCTCTGCCACAGTTTTCATCGTATCCGCTCCTCTCACGGTTTGGGGTGATGTAAAAAGCGTCTCTGCCGCCAACGCGGCAGAGACGCGCGGCTTGCATTACTTTTTATTGAGCTCCTGGAGGAGCTCCTGGAGCTTGGCCTGTTTGTCCTTGAACATTGCCTGCACCTTGGCGCGGTCAAGAATCAGCATGGGAGAGTAGCTGTCCTTCATGCGCCTGAGCACTTCCTCATCATTGAACATCTTGACGACAATTCCGGCGGCCTTGTCCACGATGGCCTGATCCACGCCCTTGGGCATGGCGTAGCCGCGGAAGTTGACGCTCGTGTCATCCACCCCTTTGTATCCCAGTTCCTGGAAGGTCGGCACATCGGGCAGGAATTCGTGCCGCTTCACATCCGCGATGGCCAGAATGGTGAGGCGATCCTGGGCGCGCCCGGCATCGGAAAGATTGTTGAAGCCCGCCATCACCTTGCCGCTCAGAACGCTTTGCATGGCGTCGGTGCCGCCCTTTTCGGGAATATAGGTGCACTTGATGCCGGCATCCTTCTGCAACTGCAGGGTGGCGACATGATGGCCCACATAGAGGCCCGCTCCGTTGATGGTCATCTTGCCGGGGTTCTCCCTGGCGAACTTGACCAGGTCGTCAACGGACTTGATAGGACTGTTCTTGGCAACCACCAGCACGGCCGGATCCGCGCCCCAGTTGGCCAGCGGCTCAAAGGTGTCAACGCTGTACTTGGTCTTGTAGATGATGGACTGGGCGATGAAGTGCGGCATGTTATAGGCAGTGATAGTCAGGCCGTCACGGCTGCCCCGCTCCATCATCCAGTTCCAGCCGGTCTGGCCGCCCGCGCCGGGCTTGTTCAACACGACAAAGGGCTGACCGAAGTATTCCTTCTTCTGGGCCACCATGCAGGAAATGCGGGCCTGCAGATCCGTGGCGCCGCCAGGCGTATAAACCACAACCAGGCTCACCGGAGCGGCTGGATAGCCGTCCGCCGTTTGAGCGGCATGGGCCACAGCGCCGGAAAACGCGATGGCGCACAGGCACAGGAGGGAAAAAAGACTTTTTCTCATCTCAACTACTCCTTAAATAAAATTCGGTTAACAGCCGGAACAGCCGCACGTCAGGGCCATATCTCGCCAAGGGGGATGAGCACGCCCAGCCCCCAGGAAAACAGCAGCCACAACCCGCCCACAAACAAGGCGCAGCCCAGCGCGCGCTGGGCCACAATGCGCCCGTTCAGAGGCGTCGGGTTGGCCAGAAGCGAACCCGCCCCAAAGTAGAGAAAGGAGGCCGCATAAAAGCCCAGGGGCAGCAGTACGGCAATATAGGCCAGCGTAAGCGCGAACAGCTTGAGCACCAGGGGGAAGGGATAGCCCTTCAGGGCCTCGAGCAGGTTGCTCCCTCCCCGTCTGTACAGGGCAAGGACGTATTGCAGAACATTGACCCCGGCCATAAAGCAGATCAGCAACCGGGGCAGGAGGCCCGCCTCTTCTGACAGATCCGACACATTGACCGCGAACAGGGCCGTCAGGAGGCTCATGCAGACCGCAGCCATAAATTCCCGTTGCAAGAAAATCATGGAAGCCTCCTATGCCTCGGCCGCGCGCTTGCGGGCGTACTTTATTTCGCCGACGATGCCCCAGGCAAAGCTGAACACGCTCAGGGCAATGAGAATCAGATTGAGTTCTCCAGTGCAGAAGTAGGAGAACAGGCCCACATCCGTTTCAGCGATCATTCTGCCGCGCAGGAAGTTCTCTTCCGCGATGGGGCCGAGAATTATGCCCAGCACCAGGGGCGCGCTGGGGAAGCCCAGCTTGTCCAGCGCAAACATGGCCATACCCAGCACGAACATGATGAGCACATCGGTAAAATTGTTGGACACGCAGTACGAGCCGAAAACGCAGAGGATGACCACGGCCCCGAACATGATGTGATTGGGCACGTTGGCCACATACTGCGAATAGCGCGAAGCCAGGATGCCCAGGGCGAACATGGCGAACTGCGCCAGCAGGAGACCACCCAGGAAGGTATAGGTGACGCCGGCATGCTTGGTGAACAGATCCGGCCCAGGGAAAAGACCGTGGATGAGCAGGCCGCCCAACAGCACCGCCGCCGTGGGCGAGCCGGGAATGCCCAGCGTCAGCATGGGAATCAGGGCAGGCCCCACAGTGGCGTTGTTGGCCGATTCCGAGGCACAGAGCCCCTCTGGGTTGCCCTGGCCGAAGCGTTCGGGGTGCTTGCTCAGTTTTTTTACCTGGTCATAGGCCATGAGCCCTGCAATCTGGCCGCCTGCGCCGGGGATGATGCCGACGACAGTGCCCAGCGTGCTGCCGAGGGTGAGAGTGCGCGCATAGGTGGCAAGGCTCTTGATGACGCGCCGCAGCATGCCCTTCTTGGCCTTCACGTCCAGCTTGGCCAGTTTCACATGGGCATCGCGCATGAGGTCAATAACCTGCGGTACGGCGAAAAAACCGATGAGCGCGGGCACCAGGGCAATGCCGCTGGAAAGGTCTTCATGAAAAATAAAACGCGGCTCACCGGAAATCTGGCTGTAGCCGATGGTTGAAATGAGCATGCCCAGCGCGCCGCCGAACAGCCCCTTGAGCATGCCTCCGGACGACAAGCCGGTGATGACCGTGATGCCGAAAATGGCCGTCCAGAAAAGTTCCGATGGGCCGAAGCGCATGGCGAAGCGGGCCAGCGGAGGCGCGAAACAAAGCAGCACCAGCACGCCGAATACGCCGCCCACCACATGGGCGCAGAAACTGGTATACAGGGCTTCTTCGGCACGCCCCTGCCTGGCCATGGCCGGCCCCTCCATCAGGGTGGCGATGGAAGCCGGCGCGCCGGGAATGCTCAGCAGAATGGCCGAAATGCTGCCGCCGGCCACGGAACTGGTGTACACCGCCCCCAGCATGATCAGCGAGGTGGTGGGCGGCATGTAGAACGTAAAAGGCACCATGAGCGCCACGGCCATAGTCGGCGAAAGGCCGGGCATCGCGCCGAAAAACAGCCCGCCGATGGAACTGGCAATCAACACCAGCAGGTTCAACCAAGAAAATACATCAGGTAGATATTGAAAAAATTCCATTAGAGTGTCCTCTCTTACCCTTGGTGTGCGTGCCGTTTACCCGACCACGCACTTTCGCTGCATCGCATGCCCGGCGCCGTTCAAGGCATTTTCCCCAACTGTTTCTGTTCATTGTCTCCTCTCTTTAAAGGTGTATGCGGGCCAATCGCACTTCGGGCGATGAAACCCGCACGTCTGAGCTTGTGCATAAAATTACAAATATCATGCCAAGGAGGCCTGCATTTTTATATGTCCATAACAAATTGAAATTATATAATAAAAAGAGGCCATCCACATTTACATGTAGATGGCCTCATAAAAATCTGTCAATTTTTTTAGACAGATGCTGTCTTATGTCTCGTTAAGTTGACATTTTCTTATCGATCGCGTTTTTTTTCACGAATTTTCAGCTGAACTGTCGCTTCATCAAAAGCTTTCGCCATGCGCAATTTTTTTATTTTCTCATACAGAGCGGCCCTGGAAATACCCAGCATGGCCGCCGCCTTAACCTTATTGCCGCCGGTTTCGCGTAAAACTTTTTCTATGGCCTGTCCCTCCGCATTCATGGTAATCGTCTGCAAGGAACCAGCCGCCATATCTTTTCCCCATCCGGCCCGGCAGCATTCCGGCG
>OJIY01000341.1_pt1 | contig 15791 bp, 11 predicted proteins | sample 1596061 | NCBI WGS metagenome assembly OJIY01 (sample SAMEA4350111, study PRJEB24818) | metagenome | biome: human; feature: gut; material: faeces | place: Denmark | collected 2013-09
CTCTGGGCCTGCGCGCCGCGCGTCAGGCGGAAATCCGTTACGGCGAGACCGGACTGGCCGTCTCCGGTCTGGACCTGGCCTTGTCTCCCTCGGGCAGGTTGCAGGCGCAAGGCGCGCTTGCACCGGAAAAACTGGATTTGCGGGTCACGCTGGAGGGTCTGGCCCTGGAGCCCTGGCGCGCTCTGGCGCCCGCCCTGCCTCTGGGCACGGCCGAGGCCCGCGTGCGCCTCAGCGGCAGCCCGGCCCGGCCCGGCGGGGACTTCCGGCTGGGCGTGCGGCGTCTGCGCGTCTCGGGCAGTCCGTTGGCTCCGCTGGATGTGGCCCTGGCGGGCGGCATTGAGCACGGCGGCGCGGGCAGCGCGCTGACGGCCCGCCTGGAATTGGACCCCCAGGCAGTGAAGGCTTTGGGCGGCAGCGAGGCCCGCCTCAATCTGCGCCTGCCCCTGCTCTTCGGCCCGGACGGCCTGCCCAAACCCGCCCCGCAGGGGCGACTGGCGGGACAGGTGCGCTGGGAAGGAGCCGTGGGGCCTGTCTGGAGCCTGCTGCCCCTGGCGGACCGCCGTCTCAACGGCCGGATATCCCTGAATCTGGACCTTGGCGGCACCCTGTCCGCGCCGCGCGTGACCGGCGGCCTGCGCGTGAACAAGGCCCGCTACGAGGATTTGCTGCTGGGCGTACTGCTCACGGACATCAATCTGCGTCTGGATCTGGACGGGAAACAGGCTGCGGCCAGAACCGGAAAAGAGGACGTCCGGCACGCTGGAGCGGGGAAGACGGACGCGGCAGGCGCGGGCAGCCCCCTGACCGGAAGCATGCGTCTGGAACTCACCGCCGCCGACGGCCTGGGCGGCAGCCTGCGTCTGGCGGGCGGCGGCGGTCTGGACGGCCGCCACCTGGACCTGCGGGCCGCTCTGGACCATCTGCGACCCCTGCGCCGCCGGGATCTGCGCATCAATCTTTCCGGCCAGGCGCAGGTGACGGGCAGCGCCACCGCGCCGGACGTGCGCGGCGAAATCGTCATCAATCAGGGCGCTCTCCTGCTCAACAATCTGGCCGTGGGCGGCAGCATCACCACGTTGCCCATTGAGGAGGCCGCCGCAACGCCGCAAGCCGTGGCGAATGCCGCGCCCCCCGCCGCTCCGGCGGCCGCGCCCGCCGAAGTCGAGGGTTCCCTGAATCTGCGCATCCGCGCGCCGGGACGCTTTATGGTCGAAGGCCACGGCCTGACCAGCGAATGGCAGGCCAATCTGCTGGTCGGCGGCAGTCCGGCAGCGCCCGTGATTACCGGGGAACTGCGCGCTCTGAAGGGCAATTTCGATTTTCTGACCAAGAATTTCTCGCTCACGCGCGGGGTGATCACCTTTGGCGGCGGCTCGCTGAGCAATCCGCTGCTGGATATCGTGCTGACCAATGAAACGCCGAACCTCACGGCGCATATCAGCATCACCGGCACCGTGAGCAAGATGAAGCTCAGCCTGAGCAGTGAACCCAGCCTGCCCAGGGATGAAATCCTTTCCCAGATTCTCTTCGGCCGCAGCACCAATGAACTGGGCCGCCTGGAAGCCCTGCAACTGGCCGGGGCCGTGGCCCAGCTGGCCGGTTTCGGCTCGGGCGGGGGCGGCATGTTCGACTTCACCCGCAAGGCTCTGGGCGTGGACGTGCTGCGGCTGGGAACGTCGCCCACCGGGGCCGCCGGAGAGCCCGGAGACCAGACCGCCGGAGGCACCACCCTGGAAATGGGCAAGTATATCGGCGACCTGATCTACGTGGGCGTGCAGCAGGGCATGAAGCCGGACAGCACGGCTTTCATCATCCAGCTGGAATTGACCCCGCGCATCAATCTGGAACTCCGCACCGAGCAGCAGGACACCTGGGGCGGCGTGCGCTGGAAATACAATTACTGATCCGGCCTTGTCCGCCGGAGCGTGAAAAATCCGAAGACCGGAGAGCGTTCATGTCCACCCCGTCTCGTGCCGCCGCGTCTGTTGCCGCCGAAGCACGCTGGTTTATCCGCCGGGCCTGTGCCGGGGATTTTCCGGCTCTGGCCGGACTCTGGCGGCGCAGTGTGGAAGCCACGCACGATTTTCTGCTGCCCGGCGATCTGGAACGGATCGGCGCGGAAGTGGCGACTGTCTATCTGCCGGGGGTGGGGGAAGTCTGGCTGGCGGAAGAGGGCGGCCGCCCGGCGGGTTTTCTGGGCTGCGACGGGCCGCATGTGGAAATGCTTTTCGTGAAGCCGGAACTCTTCGGACGCGGCGTGGGCGGCGCGCTGCTGCGGCACGCCCGGAACCGGCACGGCGCGCTGCATCTGGAAGTCAACGAGCAGAACGCGAGGGCGCTGGCTTTTTATCAGCGCCAAGGCTTTGTGATCACGGGCCGTTCGGCTCTGGACAGCGCGGGGCGGCCATATCCTTTGCTGCATCTGGCCTGGCGGGCGTGAGGCGGCTCCGGTCGCAGTCAGGAAAGATTCCGGCTGTCCGGTCGGCCCATGCGGCCGCGCAGGCCGTGCCAGGCGGCCCGAAAGATCAGCGGCAGCCGGTCGGTCTGGCCCCGGCGCAGGCGGTTGAGCGCCACCCCGGCCAGGCTTGCCAGGGCTGTGGGCAGAAAGCCCGGATAATAGCTGCGGATGAGGTATATTCTGTTCCGTATGGCAAGATAGTCCATCAGGCGGCTGCGCGCGGGTTTTGATGAGGCATGTCCGCCGCCGCGCGCGCCTGTGCTGCCGCCTTCTTTGTGGATGACAAGGCTTCGGGGCGCCCAGGCCGGTGAGAAGCCCGCGCGGCGCGCCTCAATGCCGAAGGCGGCATCCTCATAATACAGAAAATAGGCTTCCGGCAGCAGGCCGACCGCGCGCAGGACACGCCGCCGCACCAGCACTGAAGCGCCGACGAGACAGGCCATGCGCGCTTCCACGGCGGCGGGATCCGCCGCCAGCGCCTGGGACCGGGCCGCACCGCCCATCAGGAAGGATGTGCGGCCGGTCAGCGGGCAAAGCGTACAGCCGCCCGCGGCCTGCACCACATCCGGCGCGTGGGCGTAGCACAGCGTCGAGCCGCACAGTCCGGCATCCGGCCGTGCGTTGAGGCGCGCGCACAGGGCGTCCAGCGCGCCGGGGGCCGGTTCCGTATCCGTATTCAGCAGCCAGAAAGCCTCTACGCCGTCAAAGGCGGGCGTTGCCAGCAAAAGGCGCAATGCCGCATTGTTGCCCCCCGCGAAGCCGCTGTTCTCGGGCAGCGCCAGAAACAGCGCATCCGTCCCGGGAGGCGTCTGGCCGGAATGCAGAAAGGCGGGAGGCTCACATCCGTCCGCGCGCCGCAACGCTTGCCAGCCTTCCAGCAGGGCCTTGCGTTCAGCGGGACGGGAGGCGTTGTCGGCGATGATCACGCAGGCGGGCCGGGCGGTCAGGGCATTCAGGGCACGCAGGCAGGCCAGGGCGTCGCGCGCGGAATTGTAATGCACAAGAACCACGGCGCAACGGGCGGCATGCAAGTCGGCAGCAGAGAACGTCACAATGTCCTTTCGCTTTTTTGCGCGGCCTTCCAGGCTGTCAAGCATGACGCCGCACAGGTTATTTTTTCAAGACCCGGCGCAACACCTCGGCGGTTATGGCGGCGCTCTTCTCCCAACTGAAGTTCCGGGCCCAGTCGCGACCGCGCTCTCCCGCCGCGCGCCGTTCTTCGGGCGTGCTCTCTAAGGCCGACAGCATAAGCTCCCCCAGTCGTCCGGCATCATTACGAGGGAAATAGGCCGCATGTTCTCCGCAGACCTCGCGCGTGGCCGGGATATCCGAGGCGATGACGGGCACGCCGAGGGCGAGGGCCTCCAGCGGGGGAAGTCCGAAGCCTTCATAGCAGGAGGGAAATACAAGGGCCGTCGCGCCCGCCATGCGCGCGATGAGTTCTTCCTGTGGTATGTTGCCTGTAAAGGTGATTCTGCCGGGGCACATGGCCATCAGGCTTTCTATGGAGATTTCGTTTGTGCGGAAGCGGCTTTCGCCCACAAAGATCAGGTCGGCGGCACAAGCCCCGGCGATGGCGGCAAAAGCGCGGCAAAGCAGATGGGCATTTTTGTGCGGCTTGATATTGCCCACCGCCAGAAAGTAAGGCGGTTCCTTTCGCCGCTCTGGAACAGGACGCAGCCAGACGTCATCCACGCCATTATGAGCCGTTGTCATCCGGCCTTTGGGTTTGCCCACACGCCGCAGAAATTCCTGTCGGGTAAATTCTGAGACGCAGAGGATTTCCGCCGCCTTGAAGCGCACGGCCTGAAACATCAGGGCGGCATACGCGCGGCGCATTCCGGAAAACAGATCGCGCAACGCCAGATGCGCGGTATCATGCACGGTTGCCACAAGCGGCGGAGAGGCGAGGATGGGGATGGGATAGTGCGGCGTCCATAATGCGTCGCAGTCTTTCAACAGCGGCAGAATGCGCATTTGCTCCGTCAGGCTGTAAATGGGGGCGGCAAACGGCACGGACTCCCAGCGGCAGTCTTCCGGGGGCTGAAAACTTCCGTCAAAGCCGAGCAGACGAAAACGCACGTCCGACATCGCGGCCATGCAACGAGGCGCCACGTTGCGCAAGTATACGCCGATCCCGGACATGCGGGCCATCCGGCAATCAATGGCAAGCGTTTTCACGGAAGCTCCCTGGTAGCAATGCTGAGCGGGTTCCTGTCACAGGCATGAAAATATGCAAGACAGTGTCCGGAATTTCGTGCAATCTGTTTTTCTGTTGAGCTGAAAACTTGTCCTCAAAATGCGGTCAAGCTATGCCGTCTTCTGGCTATCCAGCCAACTGTATTCTGGAAATGCGCCAAACAGGCTATGCAGGGAACGTTTATTTGCCTCAAGCGTAAAGTGCCGCCGCACATGCTCTTTGCCCTGATGGGAGAGTTTATCCCACAATTCCCTGTCGGAATACAGGCGCACAGCCGCCGAAGCAAAGTCCGAAGGGCTGTCGCCTACACAAACGGTTTCATTATTTACCAGCAGCATTCCCTCAGCGGCAATGCTGGTGCAAACGCACGGCACCCCCGCTCCCAGACTCATGGCAACCTTGCCCTTGATGCCAGCGCCATAGCGCAGGGGGGCAAGGCACAGACGCATGGAAAGCAGAAGTGGGGACAAATCCGGCACGAATCCGTGAAAGACAACCCGATCTATATCCGCAAACGCGTTCCGCAATTGTCCACCGCCAGAACCGATTATATGCAGACGGGCATCCGGCAGATCCTCACAAATTTTTGGCCAGATTTCCCGGCAGCACCAGACAGCGGCATCAATATTGGGCTTGTGACCAAAATTGCCCAGAAAAAACATATCGTTTCTGTCCTCAAAACCAGGGGTATTTTCCCTGACCGGCACGTTCAAAGCCTGATGCACCGCTATCGGTACTGTCAAGCCTGCCAGACGCAACACGTGCGCATCGTTATCGCTGACAGTTACGACAAGATCGCTTTTTTGCATCAGCGACAATTCGATATGTTTGTTACGGACAGCTATCCTGTGCGCGTCACCTTCCGGGGCGACAACCGCACAGCGTTCTTCACGCAGAAATGCCACATCGGGAGCATGAAAAATAACGCGTGCGGATGGGGCCACCATACGGCACATGGACAATACCATCTGCGCTGCTTCACGCGCAATGATAAAAAACGTGGCAAAGTCCTTGCCCACGCGAGCGATAAAATCCTCAGCGTTACGGTAGCCATTTTGGACACAAGGCACGTGCACGCCATAACGATCTGAGAACGCTGCGGCATCGGCTTCATCCGCCATGGTCAACGGCACGAAAACCGGGGCGAAACCCAATTGCCGTAAATTCTCCAGTATCCCGATGATGGCCAGATCGCCGGCAGAGACTTCCGCACGTGGAATATTGGCCCCCACAACAAGAATCGCCCGCGGGTCAACTTCACTGTCCGCCGCTATATTGATTTTCTCTGGAGCCCGGAATTTGAGGGAACAGTTTTTCAATGTTCTCCGCCGGGGTGACAGAAACAGAGCCAGGGCCTCGCGGCAGAGCTGGAAGATCCCCCCTTTTATGTAGATATAGTAAGCAACGGTGTATCTGAAGCCGTCAAGTCTGGCGCATGCCCCGGACCGGTTCGCCTGTATTTCTTTGAATAAGTCCGGTTGCAGAATGGGGTCTGCCCAATAATCACACCTGTACCCGGCGCGGTTCAGTTTGGCATAAACCGGTCGAAGCAGAAGGCGAACCATACCCAGCGATAATGGATCTAATTTTTTCATATATTCCAGTGTACAGAGGACAGCGGGCAAAGTTAGGCATCTCTCCGTAATGCCTAAGGGAAACTTTGTTTTTCAAATCGTTCCGCGGTTACATCCTCTGTGGGCTATGTATCAATGGGTGAACAGTATACGCTCAAGCTCAGCGCACAGGGCGTGATAGACCGGCAGGTGCAACTCTTGAATAGCCGGTGTCGACGATGCCGGCACTTGCAACTGCACATCGCAATGAGGGGCAACGGCTCCAGGCGCGCTTCCGGTCAGACCAATAGTTCGTAAACCTTTCATCTTGGCCACGCGAAGAGCCTGCACCACATTACGCGAATTGCCGGATGTGCTGATAACCCACAAGAGGTCATTACGATTTCCCAGTCCGAGCACCTGCTGGGCAAAACAGTTTTCCGCGGTGACATCATTGGCAAATGCGGTGGGCAGAGCTACTCCGCTGACCAGGGAGAGAGCTGGGATAGCGCCCTCAAGGCTGGCGGCGAGCCGTCGCCCCTCTTCACGGCCGCAGATATTTTCCAGAGCCTCCACATCCGACGTCGGCAGGGGGCGCTGGCAGAGGAAACTCTTCATCAACTCGCCCACAATATGCTCAGCGTCGGCGGCACTGCCTCCGTTACCGCAGGTCAGAATTTTCCCGCCAGACCGGATACATTCAGACAGCATGGACACGCAGGCATAGAGCTGAGGTTCCAGAGGCGCGAGTTCGGGATGACGCGCCAGCAGGCTTCTGATATGCGGAAAGTCCTCCATATGGTTTTGCCGGGACATATGCCGGGAACGGAGGGTTTGCTCCGCCTCGGCCAGGGAGGATATCTTCCTGGCACCCCGCGGGCAGGCATCTTTGCCGAAATACAGAAGGGCGCCAATCCCCGCAGCGGCCCCGGCTTCCATGTCATGGCAGGCATCGCCGATCATGATGGAAGAATGCAGGTCAATCTTGTGCTCACGGGCGGCCAGCAGCAGCATGCCCGGCCCGGGTTTTCGCATTTCGGACGATCTCTTGTACTTTCCGATGCCATGTTCCGGATGATCCGGGCAAAAATAGACCGCGTCCAGGGTTGCCCCATGCTTGCGAAACTCCTCCCGCATCCAGGCCATCAGATCATGAAATTGCGCCTCATCGTAATATCCCCTGCCAATACCTGCTTGATTGGTGACGATCACCACCAGATAGCCTGCTTCATGAGCGGTTCTGGCAAGGGCAAAAATGCCATCAATGAAAATAATGTCTTCTTTGCGATGGACGTAGCCGCAATCAACGTTGACTACGCCGTCCCGATCCAAAAAAAGCGCCGGTTGCGGCGTGGCATTGCGTTCAGGCGTTCCACTCACCTTTTCCCCCAAGCTGTTATTTCAGAGCTTCCAAAAAAATTTTCAATTCAGCAAAATACTGGAATTTCAGCGGCACCCATTGAGGGGCGGATGATGCAGCGGAAGATTTAAATACCGGAGTCATTGAAAAATGACGGGCCGGGTACATATCTGCCTGTTCATCATCGCCAACAACCCATATTTCCTGTGGCGGAATACCAAGCCGTTCGATCGCGAGTTCAAAAGGAATCAGGCCGCTCTTGTCCACCCCGGCTTCTTCACTTGTAATGAGACAATCTATATATTTATCTATATCGAAGTATATCAGCTTGCGCAATTGTATCTGAGCGGTAAGATCCGTGACTATGGCAATAACCACGCCGGAAGATCTAAGAAATTCGAACAGTGGAATAACGTCAGGGTAAAGTTCCGCCGCCTTCAAGAAATTTCGCCAATAACTCTGCTCAAGGTCAAGCGCCAGCAGCGGCTGTGACTTGAAACCCAACAACTCCAACGTGCGCATAAAATATAAAAGACGGCTATGAGAACTGGCGGTTGCCCCCAGGCGTTTTTTTAATTCCTCCCGGGCACGCATAAAGCATTCCGCAAAACTTCTGGGCGTGATTCCGTAATCCGTGACAAGCTTTTCCTCCACTGCTCCCATGCCTGCCTTGTGACTGGGCGGATAGGGATACAGTGTATTATCCATATCGAAGATGACCGCACGCGGGAAGCTCGGTGACAAAGCGTGTTCGCAAGGCATCTATAGTTCCTTTGATTCCATTTTGTCGGCAAGATAGCTGAGAACCACTATCTGCATTACACCGTCCATACCGCCCGCCCACTGTGGCTCCAGCGCCAGCAGGTCCTGAAGATTTGGGAACAGACGTGGTATGATGAACGCCATGTCTTCCTTTGTCAGATCGCCTTCCACAGTCAACGTAATGGCGTCAAGATCCTCAGTAAAGCGCGCATCCACCCGCATGCCGCAAAGCCCTATCAAATACCTGACTATGGCGTCTGAAAAATGGGCTCCGCGCAACGTGGCTTTTAGTCCCAGTTCCGGAACAGAAGCCTGACCATCCATATCCTCCAGCCGCAACCGGCTGACAGGATACAGTGAAAAAACTATATCCGCCTGTTTGCCTTGGGGATGAATGAATTGCTCCGCATCGCTTCGGCGCCGCTCAATGCTTGCCAGCACTGACGCAAGCGCATGCCCACGTTCCAGAGAGTCGCGGCGGCACTTGAACCAGCGTCGCAGTGTCTCGTCCATATCAAGATATATGCTGATATCATATTTTTCACGCAGGCTTTTGTTTATAAGTGCGTGAAGCCCGGTAACGAGAATGAAATCATTGCCGTGTCGCGCCGCTGGAGGCGTGAAACGTCCCGTGCTGTGATTGTATTCACGGCAGGCAATACTTTTTTTACTGAAGAGGTCTGCCACATCCCGGGCAAACTGACGCAAATTGTTGGCACCGGGATGCAGATGTGTAAAAGCCTGCCACATCACACCGTAGCGATCCCATTGGTGGTAGTCATCACCACTGATATGCGTGATGCTTTCCTTGCCGAACATTCCGGCCAGTGTCCGGGCCAACCGGTCCTTGCCGGTGCCTGAATCCCCTGCCACCGCAATGCCCATGGGATTTCGCCATGCGATATATGCCTTGTTGCGGTACACGTTCTCACGCAACATACTGAGATAAACCACCGAACCCAGGAAAACCAGAAGGCTTATCCAGATAGAATGCGCCTGTACAGGCATGCTCCGCACGAGATCCGGAAAAAAATCGCGTAATGATATTCCCAGCACGGGTATGCTTGGTCCTGGCCAGAACAATATCTGCGTCAGCGACACGCTGACGCTGAACAGGAGAAGAAGATTCCTCTGTCTGGCGTTGGCCGCCTTGATCTGAAAAATGGTAATAAAAGGCACAAGCCATAAATACCAGCCTGGCGGTGCGGCCGTCGAAAAAACGAGCAGAAAAAAAGACAATCCCAGGATGGTGCAAAACAGATCGAAGGACATGCGCCGGATACGCCATGCGAAATACAGCCCCAAGCCATACATGATCGGCGTGAGGTATAGTGTCAGCGCACCCATCTGCAGGTGCAGATCAAATACGCGAAGCATTTCCGGAGTTCCGAGCACCATCAGCCTGTAACCGGGAGAAAACAACGGCGGCGCCAAAAAAATCAAACTTCCGGCAACGAACCCTTTTAAAAAACTTTTCCCGAATTCTCTCAACCGGGGGGTAAGGAAGAGATAAATAAGAAAAAACGGCAGCACCACAGCCATGCTCAGCTTGGCCGAGCAGGCAACGGCAAGCAGAACGCCGGAAAGCGCGGATCTGCGCTGGCGCAATGCCAGCAAGGCGCTGAACAGAAAGCAGACGGGAATGGTATCCAATTGTCCGACCCAGTATACGCCGGCAAACACGATGGGGGAAACCCAGTATGTCCGCAAAATTTGTTCATATTTACCCGGCAGCAGTCGGCAAAGGAGGTAAAGGAGCCACAGGTCGGCAAGTATCAACGTAAGAGATATTCCGAAGCCGAACATGGGGCGGGAAAGAATGTGCGCAATGGCGTAGTCGGCAAACGTACAGGGCAGCAAAGCCGCCAGCATGGATATCCCGTAAGGGAAGGCCGCACTGTTTTGAAAGACGTAATCCCAAGGCACTATACTGGGATGTTGCCAGAAAGCCGCCATGAACGGCGTGAACCAGTCTGTTTGCGGCGCGGGCGCCAGAAAGAGCGCCAGAAAAATTTTGGCCGCGCCTCCCCATAGGAATAATGGTTTCTGCAGGTATTCCCTCAGCTCCAAAGCTTGGGCTCCTTGGTGCAGACCGCATGGAACGGAATGTCTTCTTTTTGAAGCAATTGCCGCATCAGGGGAACTTCTGAAGCCGCATGCCGTCCCTGCAACTCGGGCGAAACAATGCATAGCTTGAAGCCCGCATCCACCAGGCGGGCCGCTGACGCATGCGCAAGGGGAAATCTGGTAAAACAGTCCACCCATATCCAGTCCACTTTCCCGGCCAGCGACATGGCGGTTTCAATGGACTCGAATTCGGAAACCCTGACGGCGCAACGTTTTTCTCCGGTTCCTGCCGTTTTCACCAGGAAAGGGAAGGACTGATCCAGAAAGAAAAAATCGGTTATGCCGTGCTTGCGCATCAGATCAAGAACGCGATCTTCCAATCCCTCTTCTTTCACGTTGAGGATAAGCGTCTTATGATGAAATGACTGAAGCCAGTCGTCAAAAAGCGGCCCTTTGACAAAAGGTTCGTGATGGGTCACCAGAGCGTCGCCGAAGCTTCGTATGTCCACCTCAATGCCATAGCCATGCTCGGTTGCTTCCAATTCGGCGACAGTATTCCGCCGATGACGGATAATAATCATAAGTGTTGCCTCCGGCGCAATTTCAAGCTGAAATCAATGGTGCGTCTGATGAATTTAAGTTTCGCCTTCCAGTTTATGTTCCAGCTGGAATGGCCATGCAGCCTGTTTGTGAATTCTACCGGAAAACGGCGGACGGCATAGCCCATCTTATGGGCCGCAACAAGAGCATAAAGATCAAGCGAAAAGTCATGCGGCGGATTTTTCCAGCTTTTGAATAAATTCCGATGAAACAAATTGGGTTGAGCGTTGATGTCCCACAAAGGACACATGAACAATACACTTTCGAAGATACCCATCCCCGCTGTAAAAATTCTGTCTCCCAGCGGACGGCCTTGCCGCAGACCCTTGAAAAATACCCGCTCGGGACGGCGCTCTGCGCTCAATAACGAAAGAGCGCGCACTATATCAGTCGGGTCGGTTTGCAGGTCCGCATGTGTCCAGCCCAAATAGCGGCCTCTGGCCTCCCGCAATCCACAAAGGATGCCAAATCCGTATCCCTGATTTTTTTCAACGCGCACTGTTCGGATGTGTTTGTGCGATGCCGCCGCGTCAATAAAAAGCCCTGATGTGCCATCCGTTGAACCATTGTCGACAATGAGAAATTCCAGGTCTGAAGACTGTTCTTGCAGGGATGTAAGTCGCTCGACAAGCAAAGGCACATTGTCGCCTTCATTGTAACAGGGAATAACGAGTGATGCCAGCAGGGATTCCATAGATACTCACTTCTTATTCCGATTCCGCAACGGGCAGCAGGGTATGATGCCGTCCCAATGATTGCGCTGAACACAAACCTGAATGGGAGATTGCTTTGGCTGGTGCGAACCTGCCCCCCCATAAATGCCGCATAAATTCGCCTGACAGTGCTCCGCCCAAGGGCACAACGCTTGTGCAAGAGAGTCATATCCTTCTGCAACTAGCGCAGACTGAAACAATTTCTAATTTTCAAAAAAGATACACAGCTCGCGGGCAGCCTGCAAGTCCATAAAAATATTATGCCGTACAATAACGATTTGCTCTGGATTATATGCATTTTTGATCTGGCGCAAAACGGGCTCGGAGTTGTTATGCGTTTCGCGCATAACCCCATAATAATCAAGCACCAGCACCTCTCTGAAATTTCTGGCTAAGGGAATACCCAAATTAAAATTAAATGAGTCCCCGATAACGAGAATTTTTCCTGACGCCACCGCCGTATTTTTATAGTACGTGCCGGCAGACACGTGTGCTCCTCGGCTTTCGGGGAATGCCTCTGCCAGGGCAGAGTTCACGATGTTTTCCCCGACATAGAATTCTGCTGATGGGCACAGATCATTTTCATTCATGAAGTCATTTATCCCCACTAAATGTGCCAGATCCGACCGTGTCGTGCAGGGGCTAAAATCCGTGGGAGAGAATTGCCGCCGGACGGGCTGCTTGAAACGTTCAGCGATCATTTCCGATATCATCACTGTGAATGGCGACCAGGACCAGTGAAAATTTTTTTGAGGATATGGCGAATAACATTTTGCCAGCTTCAGGGTTTCTTTAAACGGATACAGAAAATAATGGGCATCACGGGGATGCAATGCTTCAAATTGGGCGACAGCCAAAGCCACGGGGTGATTTTCGGGTGTTTTTTTCTTTATGATCAGTCGTAAGTATTGAGGGAGTTTATCATAGTTAAATAAGGGACTTGTCGGAACAGCCAGCATGATGACAGGCGTTTTTGCCCTATTAAAAAGCTCCGCTGCATACGTCATGCCTGCAAGCTGCTGCGTATCAAGGGGGCTTCCATTTCCTGATTCGCCAGCGGATTCATAAAGTTCTTCGTATCTTATTTTACTCTGTTGCGCCTCAAGCAAAAAGGCGGTCCCGTCTTTGCCGAGCGCAACCAGCTTTGAGGGAGAAACGCCAAATACCTTCAGCTCAAGCAGACGATAGGACGTTATAAACTGTTTGCGGAATCCTATTCTGTCATCAAGCCAAGATTCCACACTCCTGGTAAAGGGTCCTATCCCTGCAAAATTTTTCGGGAGAGCGGGGAATTCCGTTAGCATCCGGTTCTCTGACGATACTTTTCCCGTAAGATTAAAGAAAAGAAGCGGCAGTATGATGATCATCGCAAAAAATGCGCAGTAAACAGCGTTGAAAATGCGCCCGGCACACATTGTTAAAACCTGAAGTAGAGGAAAGGCGTGTACGTGGAATTAGCCAGAAAAACAATGGACATAGCCATGCCTCCCAAGGAAAATAGACTTTCGTAAAGCCAGGAATGCGTAACCCTGTCACGAAACCATTCAAGTACGGGCATGCTGAAAATACAGCCGGCTCCTACGAAAAAAAGAGTGCGCATATTTGCCAATTCGTAGAAAAGAGGTTCCGGCATCATGTGGGACCAATCAAACAATGCCACTGTAAAATTTGCGGCTTCAGCAAAGGTGTTACTGCGAAAAAGAACCCATCCCAGCATGATCACCAACAGGGAATATCCGTGGCGCGTTACCGCCGGTAATTTCCGGTATGTGTTTGAGAAGCGCCGTTCAAGAATCAAAAAGATCCCGTGCCAAAGCCCCCAGGCCACAAAAGCCCAGCTTGCTCCATGCCAGAGGCCGGTTGCCAGAAAAACAATCAAAAGATTACGATAGGTTCGCGCAGAACCGTGCCGGTTCCCGCCCAGGGGGATGTACAGGTAGTCTCTGAACCAGGTTGAAAGCGATATGTGCCAGCGGCGCCAGAAATTTGTCAGGCTGTCGGCAATATAAGGATAATTGAAGTTCTGACAGGTATGGAAGCCGAACATCAGGCCTATTCCGATCGCCATGTCGGAATAGCCGGAAAAGTCAAAATAAATTTGTAACGTATATGCCGTCACGCCGAGCCAGCCCAGCGGCAGCGAGGCGGAACCGGCCGGGAGTGCAAATACCGCATCGGCGATCGTTCCCACGCTGTTGGCTATCAGCACTTTTTTGGCCATGCCGAATGAGAAAAGGCGCAGGCCAAGCGCAACATTGTTCAGCGTAACACTGCGATTCGAAATTTCCTTTTTAAAATCCTGGTACCGTGCAATCGGGCCCGCCAGCAATTGCGGGAAAAACGCAAGGTACATTCCAAAATCAATAATATTTTTTTGCGCTGAAAATTGTTTTCTATAAATATCAATAAGATAGGCAAGGCCCTTAAATGTAAAAAAGGAAATTCCAATAGGGAGCGGAATTGCTGTACTGGGGGGAGAGCAGGTGATTCCAAAAATTCCCAGTGCATCAATTGCAGATCGGACTATAAAGGTTACATACTTGTAATATCCAAGACAAAAAATATTTGCCAATATGCCCAGGACAAGCGCAAAGCGCGCAGACAGGGAGTCGCTGGAATGCAATTTCTCAACAATTATCCCTATGGCATAATTTATAATAATTGAAAAAATAAGAATGACAACATGTGCGGATTCTCCCCATGCATAAAATAGCAGACTGGCGCTTAAAAGGAAAAAATTTTGCCACTGTTTTTTGTAATACAGTAGCAACAAAAAACGATCGGGAAAAAAATAAATAAAAATATAAACGAAGTAAAAAGCATGGCGCGCACCAATCTATATATCTGGTTTGAAATTCATACGTAATTTTTTGACAGCTTCAAAGACTTCTCACAATATTCAGCACTGAAAATTGCGGGATATGAAAAGAATAAAAATCTTATGAAGCAGGACATTACTAATATAAAGTAGTTTCAACCTGATCTGGCAGTAGCCTCTTGAAAGCGTAATGTAATCCCGCTTTGATGTATGAGCGCACCATCAACCGGCGCCGTGCCCGGAATTTCCCCATGGAAAATTTTAACCAAAACATCATCAAATACAAGGCCGGATTTCTTAATCAGGCCGCCGCACTCGGCAACATATCCAAGATCTGCCGCATCACGGACCTTTCCAGGGATGCGCGTTACCGATATCAAACAGCGCGAAACGCCTCCGGCGTCTCGCGCTGTTTGAAGTCAGTCGAAATAACCCAGTATAAAAGCTGGATGAAAAAAACGACAGAGCAGGCTGTTATCGGATTTGTTATGGAGCTTCCAGCTCACAGGCAGGTGCGGACCGGAGCGAGCTCCGCAAAGAAAGCGCGTTCATTTCGCCATCCCGTGTGGCTCCGCTTGGCTGCGGCACAGCCTGACTTCAATGAGACAGCGCCTTGCCGCCCTGGAGAAGAAGCCCTGAAGAGGGACTACGCTCACTGAAGCGCAAGGGCAGGTATTGGACGCAAAAAACAGGATGTTGAGGTCTGCGATAGGACAGAACACCGGCACTGCAAGGGAGCCGGGAGCGCCTATCAGCAGATATTCGTGAATACGTTTTCAGATGAGCGACAGCCGGATTTTACCCCGCTAAAATCTTTATTATTGATAGCCCAGTAACAGACAAAAAGAGGTAAAGCCGCCTTTGCTCCGCCGCAGCGAAGCGCAGGCGGATGGCTGGTGTCGGGAGAATCCTGAAAACTGTGCTAGCCGTTGCCGCGCCGGCGGCTTGCTTGAGCCGTTCACGGCGAAGCCGTGTTACGGAACAAGACAGCGTCGCTACGGATAGCGACAGTGACTTCCCTGGACACAATTTCGCATACCTGAGTGCTGTCTTCAGCCGCCGCTGGCACTGCTGCCCTTATCCGAACGGCTCACAAGCTCGCCTACGGCTAAAGCTCCTGCGTCGCAACGGCTGAAGCAAGATTTTTTGGCGCTGGCAAGAAAAATGGCGCTTTTTGCGCGGAAACCGACCGGAAGGCGGCCCAAAGGGCCGTGCCCGTTGGCGAGCCTAGCGAGCTTACGGGCATCGAGAGCAGAGATG
>OJIY01000344.1_pt1 | contig 15504 bp, 16 predicted proteins | sample 1596061 | NCBI WGS metagenome assembly OJIY01 (sample SAMEA4350111, study PRJEB24818) | metagenome | biome: human; feature: gut; material: faeces | place: Denmark | collected 2013-09
AGCTTCATCTGCGAACATCCCCAAATGCTGGGCCTGCTTTCTCTCTCGGAATTCGCCGAACGCATCGGCGTTTCGCGGCCCACGGTAAGCCGTTTCTGCCGCTCCCTGGGCTACAAGGGCTTTCTGGAATTCTCCCGCTCGGTGCAGCGCGTCATTGAAGATGACATTTCCCACGCGGGCTTTTTCCGCCACGCCTACGCGCAGAATGCCTGCGCCGCCGCTGGCGGCGTCGCCCACGCCGTGGTGGAGCGGGACATGATCAACATGCACAAGCTGCTCAACAATCTTCCCGCCGAGGCCATCAGCCGCTGCGTCAAAAAAATGCGGGAATGCGTTTCCATCAGTGTTGTGGGCAGAATGAGCGCCTATCCCTTTGCCGTGTATTTTGAACAGCTTCTGGCGAAAATCAGCGACAAGGTCTGCTCCCTCAGCGGTTCCGACGTCATGCAGGCCGCCGCCATTTCACGGTTGGACGAACACAGCCTGGTGTTCTGCATCGCCTTTCCGCGCTATTCGCGCGTGGCGGTGGACCTGGCCGCCCAGGCCAAACGCAGAAAGGCCGTGGTGGTAGGCATCACCAACAGCGAATTTTCTCCTCTGGCTCCCCTGAGCGACATCCTTTTCACGCTGGATGTGGACATCGTGTCGTATATCGACCTCATGGGGCCGGTCATGGCCCTGATCAACATTCTCTGCGTCGAGTTCGGGCATGCCCAGTACACGGCCACGGAACAGCGCCTGCGCGATTACGACGCTCTGGTCGAGGAATCCTTTTTTCTGCGCAACGCCACGCACGCCAAACACTAAAGGAATTTCGCCATGAAAGTCACTGTCACCGCCCCGGACGCGCCCGCCGCCATCGGCCCGTACAGCCATGCCGTCATTCACAATGGTCTGCTGCTGACATCGGGGCAGATCGGGGTCGACCCGTCCACAGGCCGGATGGCCGGTCCCGATGCCGCCGTGAATGAGGAATACAAAAACTATTTCATGTCGGGCTACCCGGCGCGCTGCTGTGTGGCCACAACGGCCATGGCCCTGAACGCCAAGGTGGAAATTGAACTCCTGGCGGCGGTATCGCCCCGGAAGGGTTGAGGATTCACGCGCTCCGGCGCCGCACAAGACACAAGGGGGGTCTTATGGAACGTGTCTTCCGCTGTCTGCTCACTTTTCTGCTCTGTCTGGTGGCCGCCATGGAATGCCTGCAGGTTCTCCTGCGCTACATTCTGGAAATGCCCATCATGTGGCTGGACGAATCCATCATCTTTCCGGCGGTCTGGCTGTACATGCTGGGCTGTGCCAACGCCTCGCGCGAAAATACGCAGATCGTGGCGAAAATCCTGCCGGTCTTCTTTTCAGGCCCCCGGCAGACGGCGTTTTTCGACCTGTGCGCGCAGTGCTTCAGCGCCGTGATTTCCTGCTGGCTCACCTGGTATGCCGTGGAATATTTCTTCTACACCTTCGAGGCGGACAGAAAGACCGGCTACCTTTTCCTCCCCATGACCATCGGTGAAACCGCCCTGTGCGCGGGCATGCTGCTCGTCACCTGGTACACCCTGCTCCAGCTCGCCAGAAGCGCCCGGCGCATGCGGGCGTTGCTTCAAAAGGGGAAACCGCTATGCTCGTAGATCTCGTTATCAGCATCGCCATTCTGGTTTTCCTGCTGTCCTTCGGCACGCCGCTGCCCTTCTGCTTTGGCGGCGCGCTCATGTACATGGTGCTTTGCACAGACATCGGCAGCATGAGCGGCATGTACCTCTGGGGCTTTGAACAGCTTATCAATCCCGTGCTGCTCTGCATTCCGCTGTTTGTCTTCGCGGGCAACCTCATGAGCGAAAGCGGCATCGCCGACGCCCTGCTGCGCCTGTGCAATCTGCTGCTGGGGCGCTTCAAGGGGGCTCTGGGCTCCGTGGCGGTGGTGGCCTGCGCCATCATCGGCGCCATCTCCGGCAGCGGCCTCACCGGCGTGGCCGCCACCGGGCCGCTGCTCATCCCGCGCATGGAAGCGCAGGGCTACGACCGGGCGTATGCCACGGCCCTTATCGCCAACGCCTCGGTGCTGGGGCTGCTCATCCCGCCGAGCATCAATATGGTGGTCTACGGATGGGTCACGGAAACGTCCATCCTGGCCTGCTTTCTTTCCACGCTTCTGCCGGGCCTGATTCTCATGCTGGTTTTCTGCGTGGTGAACAGCTGTTACGTCCGGCGGCGGCCCATCCGCGTTTCCAGCGAGTCTTTCGGCCAGGCCGTGAAAAAACTGCCGAAAACCGGCCTGGCGGCCCTGCCCGCCCTGATGATGCCCGTCATCATCCTCGGCGGGATTTACGGCGGCATCATGACGCCAACCGAATCCGCCGCCGTGGCCTGCGCCTACGCCATCCCCGTGGGTCTGTTTGTTTACCGGGGCCTCCGGCCCAGGGCCATCAGCATGGCCGCCAAGGAATCGGCCACGGCGGTGGGTTCCATCATGGTCATGGTCCTTTTCGGGCTCATGCTCAGCCAGCAATTCGTCTTCGGCGGCCTGCCGCAGGAACTGGCCGATTTTCTGCTCGGCGTCACGCAGAACAAGGCCGTCCTGCTGTTGCTGATCAACGCCGTGCTCATCTTCGTCGGCATGATCCTCAACGACGTGACGGGCATCCTGCTGATGTCGCCCCTGCTGCTGCCTCTGGTCAAGGCCATGGGCATCCATCCCGTGCATTTCGCGGCCATTATCGGCGTCAACCTTTCCATGGGCACGCTGACCCCGCCTTTCGCGGGCATTCTCTATTTCAGCATGCGCATCGGCAAGGTGGAATTCGCGGACATCGTGGGCCCCGTGATGCTGCTGCTCTGCCTCGGCTACATCCCCATGTGCTTTCTGGTGACTTTTTATGAGCCCCTGGCCATGTGGCTGCCGCGGTTCTTCGGGCTCGTCTGATCTCTCTTCCCCGCGCAAGGGGAAAAACCGCCAACGGACAAGGAGGCTCCAGATGTTCAGGCATTTCACGGCATTGTTATGCGCGGTCTTGTTGCTCTGCGCGTTCGGCGTCACGCCCGCCTCGGCCGGCAAGGTATGGAAACTGGGGCACACCCTGCCCAAGGACACGCCGGAAGATCTTGCCATTCAGGACTTCGCCCGGCGCGTGGGCGAACTGACCAACGGAGCGATCAAGATCAAGGTTTTTCCGGCCATGCAACTGGGGGACTGGACGGTCATGCAGCAACGAGTCTCCATGGGAGGGCTGGAAATGGCCACCCAGCCGCCCAGTTCCCAGGCAGACAAGCGCATCTCGTTCCTCTATTTCCCCTACCTGTTCAAAAACGTAGCCATGCTGCAAAAAAATCTGGCCGTGGGCGCGCCTTTCCGTACCGCCCTGGATCAGCTCTTCATCGGCCAGAACATCTATCCCGTCACGTATGTTCCTCTGTTCTTCGGCGGCGTGGGCAGCAAAACACTGCCCAAGGACTGGGACAAACCCGGCGCGCCCAAGGGAATCAAGCTGCGTGTCCCCAATGATCCCTCGTTCGCCCTGCATGCCGAAAGCATGGGCTACCAGCCCACGCCCATTCCCATGTCCGACACCTTCACCGCCCTGCAAACGGGCATCGTGGACGGCGTGCTGGGCTTCGGAGCCGTGGGCAACTATGTGAACTACCGCGATCTGGTGAAATATTACATCCCGCTCAACGACTTCATTCAGCTCTGGCCGGTCATGATCAACCTCAAACTCTGGGAAGGGCTGCCCGAGGCGCAGAAAAAGGCCGTCACCCAAGCCGCCGGAGAGCTTGAAGCCCGTCGCTATGCCGACTTCACCGCCCTGGACGCCAGTTACCGTTCCAAACTGCAGCAGGCCGGAGTAAGCGTGGTGGATGTGTCGCCGGAAGTGATCGACGCCTTTGCCAAAGCCGCCAGGGAACAATGCTGGCCCGCCCTGAGCGAAAAAATCGACAAAACGTGGATAAGCAAGGCCCTGGAATCCATCACGGAATAAACAAATCCCGCACCGCGCCGCGTTCGCAAGAAATTCCGGACGCGGCGCGGGCGGACACCGCAAGCATTTTGATTCATGCAGCCGCCGGGACACATTTGAAACGAAACGGCCCCGCCATAAAGGATGCTCCCATGCGCACCGGCACCGACACGGTTCTGGACTTCATCACGCAATTCGATCTGAGCCGAAGCGACGCCGCCGTGGTCCGCCAGGCGCGGCGCTGCCTGCTGGACGGCCTCGGCGCGCTCCTGGCCGGTTGCCAAACGCCGCTGGCGGCCTTGAGCGCGCGCCTGGCCGTCGCCCATCTGCCGGAAACCCCGAAAGAGCGCTGCACCCTGCTGGCCGGAGGCACGGCCTCGCTGCTTGGGGCCGCTTTCGCCAACGGCTTTGCCTCCAATGCCCTGGATGTGGAACACGGCTACCGCCCCACCCAAGGAAGGCCCGGCGCATGCCTGTTGCCCGTGCTTCTGGCTCTGGCCGAAACCGCGCCCTCGCCCGTCAGCGGGGCCTCGCTGCTGGAAGCCCTGGTCGTCGGCTATGAGGTTGCCATCAGGGCGGGGCTTTTGCGCAATACGGACGACCACAATGTCTTCACTTCAGGCGCGTGGGCTTCTCTGGGCGCGGCCGCCGCCGGAGGACGCCTGTTGCGGCTGCCGCGCGCCGTTTTGCGCCAGGCTCTGGGCGCCACGGATTACCACAGCCCTCTGGGTTTGATCCTGCGGGGAGTGCAAACCCCCTGCATGGCCAAGGACGGCGTCGGCTGGGGAGCCTTTACGGCCATGTCCTCCCTGCTTTTGGCGCGTGAAGGCTTCACCGCTCCGGAGCCTCTGTTCAGCGAAGCGGCGGATCCGGACATGAACGGACTGGGCCGGGACTTTCATTTTTTACATCTTTATTTCAAACCCTTCTGCTGCTGCCGCTGGACCCACGCCGCCGTGGCCGGAGCCCTGGCCCTGGCCCGGAAGTATGATCTTGCCCCCGGCGACATCGACAGAATCCGCGTATACACGTTCAGCCATGCCGCCGCATTGAGCCGCGACCATCCCGGGGATACCGAGCAGGCCCAGTACAATCTGACGTATCCCGTGGCCGTGGCCCTGGCGGACGGCTGCGTGAGCGGCGTTCAGGTTCTTCCGCCCCGGCTCGCAGCCCCAGAAGTCCTGGCGCTTCAGGACAAGGTGGAGGTGGAGGTGCGCGAGGACTTTGAACGGGAGTTCCCGGCCCGGACTCTTGCGGAAGTGATTCTGGAGGCGCGGGGCCGCACCTATGCGTCAGGCCCGCTGGAACCCCCATGGGAGGCGGAAGACAGCCCCTCTGACGCCGAATTGCACGAAAAATTCCTGCGGCTCACCACGCCCCTCTGCGGCGAAGCCGAGGCGCAACGATTGGCCGGATGCGCCTGGAGCGCGGAATCCCTGGAGGACGCCAGACAACTCCTGCCGCGCCCCAGGCCTTGATGCCCGCGCGGCTGGGAAAGACTGTGCCCAGAGCACGGCATCCGGTTACGCGGAACGCTCCCGGAACAAAGCGGCCCAATGTTTTTTCAACATTGGGCCGCCCGCTGTTATTCAAGGGAACAAAATCATCCTGACCGGGTGCAAGGTTTTATGAGACAAATCCTTGCGGAGCATTTCAACTTTAAAAATGCTCTAAATATTCACCACGCCGCCCTCAGCGGGCTTGTCCGCCCCGCCGCCGGGATTGGCCTTGTCCTTGCTTCCGTTGTCCTTGTTCCCGCCATCCGGCCGTGCCGACGGCGCGCCGGAAACCGGCGGCGCGGCAACGTCGGCCGCATAGGCCTTGGCCGTGTTTTCCAGTATGGCCTGCCCCACCACCAGCCAGTTGTCGCCTTTTTTGCGCAGGGCCAGCCAACTGGTCATCCTGGCGGGCGTGGTGACCCTGGCCACCGCCGCCGTATCGCTCAGTTCAATTACCTGAGCCTGTTTCAGGGATTCAGGCACCCAGGGGCAGTCCGGGCTCTGGGCTTCGCGGCACTGGGCCATCATTTCGCCCGTGCTCACGCCGCGCGTGTACTGGCCCTGTAAGCGGTTTTCCATATTCAGCACGCTGCCCAGCAGGTCGTCCATGCCGCCCAGCCCCAGCATACGGCCCAGAGAGTCCAGGGAACTCAGGGCCTGATCCTCACGGGTCAGGTTTTTGATCTGGTTGGCCGCGAAGGTTTTCATATCCAGCTGGGCCAGAAAAGCCGCGCTGTCGTTTTTGTCCAGAGCCTCAGCCAGCCTGTTCAGGGTTTTCTGCGGGCCGGAGGCGAAACAGGCCGTGAGCAAAGCCGTCAACAGGGCCGCCACCAGAAGAAGGGAAGACGGCCGACGCAACATATTCATAGCAACCTCATGTTATACGCGCCGGGGCGCGGTACTGTTGTTCCAACGGAAAGACTATAGCGCGCGGCACGGCATAATGCAAAGCCCTGGAAACAGCGGCGGCCCGCCCTGCCGGGCGGGGCTTTTTTTCCGCGCGGCCTTCTGCTACAGGTAGCCGAGTCTTACGGGGCGCGTGCCCCGCAAGCGACGCCAGGAGGCTTTTATGAAAGTGATCATTATGTGCGGCGGCAAGGGCACGCGCCTGCGCGAGGAAACCTCGGTCAAACCCAAGCCTATGGTGGAAATCGGCGGACGGCCCGTGCTCTGGCACATCATGTCCATCTACGCCCGCTTCGGCTTCAAGGATTTCATCCTGCCTCTGGGCTACAAGGGCGAGGTCATCAAGCAATATTTCCATGACTACAACATCCGCAACACGGACTTCACCGTGGAGCTCAAAAGCGGCACAATCACCGCGCACCCCGGCCATATCGAAGACTGGCGGGTGACCCTCTGCGACACTGGCCAGGAAACCCTCAAGGGCGGCCGCATCAAGCGTGTGTCCAAGTATATCGACAGCGACCGCTTCATGGTCACCTACGGCGACGGCGTGGCGGACATCGACCTGAACAAGTTGCTGGAATTCCACGAACAGTCCGGCACCATCGGCACCTTCACCGGCGTGCGCATGCCTTCGCGTTTCGGCGCGGTCCGCACGGACGCGGCGGGCAAGATCCTCTCCTGGGAGGAAAAGCCCGTGCTCAACGAATACATCAACTGCGGCTTTTTCGTCTTTGAGCGCCGTTTCCTCGACTATCTGAGCGAGGACGAAAACTGCGATCTGGAAAAGGAACCCTTGCAGCAACTGGCCGCCGAGGGGCAGCTCTCCATGTACCCGCATCCCGGCCAGTGGCAGTGCATGGACACCCTGCGCGACTCTCTGAAACTGAATGAGCTCTGGGACAGCGGCCGGGCCTTCTGGGTATAGCGCGGGCCGGTTCTTTTGCGCGTATCAGGGATAAAAAATCCCGTTTTCCCCCACGAGTAAGGATCAATCATGTTTGCCAACGCATATCAAGGACGCCGGGTCTTCGTCACCGGGCATACGGGTTTCAAGGGTTCCTGGCTGGCGGCCTGGCTCACGCGGCTGGGCGCGACAGTGGGCGGCTTTTCCGACGGCATTCCCACGGAGCCGTCGCATTTCGCGGCCATGAATCTGGGCGCGCATCTGGAAGACATGCGCGGCGACATACGCGACCGGCGGGCCATGCTTGACGCCGTCCGGCGCTTCAAGCCGGAGGTGGTTTTCCATCTGGCAGCCCAGGCCCTGGTGCGCAAGTCCTACGAGGATCCGGCGGGCACCTTTGAGGCCAACATGCTCGGCACCATGAACGTGCTGGAAGCCGTGCGCGCCTGTCCCTCGGTGCGGGCCGTGGTCATGATCACCTCGGACAAGTGCTACCGCAATGACGAATGGGTCTGGGGCTACCGCGAAACCGACCATCTGGGCGGAGCCGATCCCTATTCCGCCTCCAAGGGCTGCGCGGAAATCATCGCCCACTCCTATTTCCAGAGCTTTTTCAGGGAAGGCCCGGCCTGCGCCACGGTGCGCGCGGGCAATGTGATCGGCGGCGGCGACTGGGCTCTGGACCGCATCGTGCCCGACTGCGCGCGGGCCTGGGCCGAAGGCCGGGCCGTACAGATCCGCAGCCCCTGGGCCACGCGGCCCTGGCAGCTCGTGCTGGAACCGCTTTCCGGCTACCTCTGGCTGGGCGCGCGCCTGCTGGACAGCAACGGGACGGACGGCGCGACGACCGGCTTGCCGTTCGACCCGCGCGGCCAAGCCTACAACTTCGGCCCGGCGGCGGACGTCAACAATACCGTGGCCGAAGTGGTGCAAGCCCTGGCCCGCCACTGGCCCGGCTTTGCGCATCAAACGGACGCGGCCGGACAGGCCGGCATGAAGGAATGCACACTGCTCAAACTCTGCTGCGACAAGGCCCTGGCCCATCTGGGCTGGAAAGCTACCCTCAACTTTGACGAAACCATCCGCTATACCGCCGAATGGTACCATCGCTTCTACCGGGGCCGGGACGACCGTACGCCGCCGGATATGCTGGATTTCAGCCTGGGCCAGATCGCAGCCTACACCAACGCCGCCGAGCAGCGCGGCCAGGTCTGGGTGCGCTGATGGACGCGCGCGTTCCGGAGAACACGGCCGTGGACTCCCCCACCGCGCGGGATATGGGTATTGTCGGCGCGCTGTTCCAGCCTCTGGCGGTGATTCCCACGCCGGGCGGGCCGGTGCTGCACATGCTGCGGCCCCATTCGCCCCTGCTGCCCGATTTCACGGCGGGCTTCGGAGAAATCTATTTCTCGGAAGTGCTGCCCGGCGCGGTGAAGGCCTGGAAGCGCCACAGCCGCCAGACCCAGCTTTTCGCCGTGCCGCGCGGCCTGCTCAAGATCGTGCTCTACGACGACCGTCCCGGTTCGCCCACGCGCGGCGTGCTCTGCGAACTGGCCTTGGGCAGGCCGGAACACTACGGCCTGCTGCGCATTCCCGTGGGCGTCTGGTACGGCTTCACGGCCTTGGGCGAGGAAGCCGCCCTGATCTGCAACTGCGCGGACATTCCCCACGACCCCGCCGAAGGAGAACGCCGCCCGCCTGACGATCCGGCCATCCCCTATGCCTGGGAGAGCGCCGCGCAGTCCGGCGAACGCTGAGCATAGCCCGGAACCAGAAAAAACGGGCCGGATTCAGCCGGCTGCTTCGCCGCGCCACGTTGTTTTTTGATAACTTCAGAAAGAATCTCTTGTGACGCCTTGACGGGCCGCCCTCGCGGCGGCCCTCGCCGTCATCCGTCTGAAACTGCCGTCATTGGCCCGGCTTCGCCGCCGGATTCCGGCTTATAATCAACGACATATAGGGCGGCGTGCCGTCCATCCCGTCCACGCCGCGCCGGATGCGTTCTTCCGGCTGTTCCACATGACTGGCCAGCAGGCCGTCCGCCAAGCGCTCCGTGGCGCGCAAGGCCTCGCAAATGCCCGGGAAGTTGCGGTAGGCCTTGAGGATCACCGCCGTATCCGCGCCAGCCAGTTCCGCCGCCAGATTATCCCGTCCGTTGATGCCGGGCAGAATGCGCAGGCTCTCGCCGCCCTCGCAGAGCACCGTGCCCGTGCGCGCGGCGGCGGCCTGGAAGGAGGTGATGCCCGGCACGATTTCCACCGGCAGATGGGGCGCGATTTCCCGCAGGGTGCGCAGCAGATAACCGAAAGTGCTGTAGATCAGCGGATCGCCGATGGTCAGGAAGGCCGCGCTTTCGCCGCCTTCCAGCACCTCGCGTGCGGCCTGGGCGGCCTTGAGCCAGGCTTCCCGCAAGACTCCGGCGTCGCGGGTCATGGGAAATTCCAGCCGCAGCAGACGCGCGTCGGGCCGAAGATGGGGCCGGGCCGTATCCAGGGCGGCGGAATAGTCGTTGCGCGGCGAAGCCGCCGCCAGAATCACATCCACCGCGCGCAGCACATTCACGGCCCGCATGGTCAGCAGGTCGGGCGCGCCGGGGCCCACGCCCACGCCGTAAAGAGTTCCGTTCATTGCTTTTCTCGCTCATCCGCTGGGTGTAACCATTTTTCCAGTTCTTCCGCCGCCTCCACGGACCTGGGGCCGGGCCGGGCGAAGCGGTCCTCGTCCACCACCAGCACGCGGCCCGCGCGCGCGGCGCGCAGATCCCGGTAATGGGCGCGTTCGGTCAGCGGCTGCGGATCGGGATTCATGGGGCCCTTCTGGATCAGGTAAGCGTCCGGGTCCGCCTGGATCAGGGCCTCTTCATTGAAACGCACCAGCTTTTTGTCGTCGCCGACCACGTTTTCACCGCCCGCCGCGGCGATAATTTCATTAACGATGCTGCCCTGTCCGGCGGCCAGCAGGTTGGGATAGCGTACTTCATAAAAAACGCGCAACGGCTTCCGGCCCGCGTTACGCGCCCGCAGCGCCGCCAGGCGCGCGCTCCAGTCCCGGATCAGCCCGGCGGCTTGCCGCTCCCGGCCCGTGAGCCGTCCCAGCTTATCCAGCACGGCGAACATCTTGTCAAAGGAATCCATTTCAAAGGTCAGCACATTGACGCCCAGCTTGCGCAGAGCCTCGGTCTGCAACAGGGCCTCGCGCCGTCCGGCAAGCTGGAGAACCAGGTCCGGCTTTTGGGCCACGATCAGCTCCGCGTTGGGCCGCATGTGGGTTCCGACGGCGGGCAGGTCCGCCAGTTCCGGCAACTGGGCGTCGGCCACGGTGCGGGCCGCCAGCAGATTGCGCGCGTCCAGGGCCAGCAGCAATTCGCTGTAAGCGCCGTACAAGGCGATGATCCGCGTGGCGGGCCTGTCCAGCCGCACGCTGACGCCCGTGTCGTCCGTCACTTCAATGGGCGCGGCGGCCTCAGTCCGCCCCGTCGGCAGCAGGATCGTCAGGGTCAGAAGCAGCGGCAGAAAAATCGCCGCTCCACGGCCCGGATGCGCGGCCCGGCAGAGCCTGGGGCAGTCCCCAACGAGGATGCGGAAAAACGCGGATGGGAATGTCGTACAAGGCACTGAGCTTCTCCTCGGTAAAAATCTCGGACGCGGGACCGTCAAAAAGCATTTGTCCGTTTTTCAGGCCGATCAGCCGGGTGGCATACAGGGAGGCCAGGTTGCAGTCGTGCATGGCCATCAGCACACAGGCCCCGGCGGCCCGGCGGCGCTCCAGCAAGTCGAACAGCTCCACCATGCGGGCCAGATCCAGACCGGCGGCCAGTTCGTCCAGCAACAGCAGCGGGCTTTCCTGGGCCAGAGCCCGCGCCAGCAGCACCCGCTGCAGCTCCCCGCCGGACAGTTCGTCCACGCGGCGTCCGGCCAGCCCGGCGGCTCCGGTGGCGGCCAGAGCCCGCTCCACGGCTTCGTAATCCCGCCGCCCGTAGCCGCCCAGCCAGGAGAGATAGGGATAGCGCCCCAGCAGCGCCATGTGGCGCACGCTCAGGCCGGGCGGACATTCCGCACGCTGCGGCACCACAGCGACCAGCCGGGCGCGCTCACGCGGACGCAGGCGCTCCAGCGATTTGCCGGCCAGGCATATGTCGCCGCCCTGGGGCCGCAACACGCCGGAAATGCAGCGCAGCAAAGTTGTCTTGCCGCTGCCGTTGGGTCCAAGCAGGGCCACACTTTCGCCGCCGCGCGCCTTCAGGCTTATGCCGCGCAGCACGGGCCGCGCGCCATAGCCCGCCGTCAGGCCGCGCACGTCCAGCATCACTTTCTCGGACAGAAGTCTTTCGCCGGGCATCAGCGACTCCGCACCAGCAGGGCGAAAAACGGTCCGCCCAGCAGGGCCGTGACCACGCCCACGGGCAATTCCTGACCGCCGCCCAACACGCTGCGGGCCAGCACGTCGGCCCAGATCAGCAGCACGCCGCCGCCGAAAAACGCGCCCGTCAGCAGGGGACCGTGTCCCGGCCCCAGCAAGAGGCGCAGCACGTGCGGCACCACCAGGCCCACAAAGCCGATCACCCCGGCCACGGCCACGCAACCCGCCGTCATGCAGCTGGCCCCGGCCAGGAGCCAGAAGCGCGCCCGGCCCACGTTGAGGCCCAGTTGCGCGGCCTGCTCGTCACCTAGGGAAAGTACGTCCAGGGCCCGCCAGCCCAGCCCCACAGCCAGCAAACCCGGCGCAAACGTGCCCAGCAGCAGGGGCAGACTGTCCCAGCCCCGTCCCTGCAGGGAGCCCAGAATCCAGAACACGATGCTGGTCACGGATTCTTCGTTGAGGGCCTTGACCAGAGCCACCAGGGCTCCCAGAAAGGCGGCCACGGCAATGCCCGCCAGAATCACGCTTTCGCGGCTGAAATCCCCCCTGCCCCGTCCCAGCCACAGTGCGCCGCACAGGGCCAGCAGGGCTCCGGCCAGGGCGGCGGGAGCCACCAGCCCGGCCTGGGAGAGCCCGAACCGGACGGCCAAGCCGCCGCCCAGCGCGATGGCCATGCTGGCCCCGCAGGCCGCACCCGCGGAAATGCCCAGCGTGAAAGGATCGGCCAGGGGATTGCGCAGCACGCCCTGCAGGGCCACGCCCGCCACGGCCAAAGCTCCGCCGCACAAGGCCGCCAGACAGACCCGCGCCAGACGGATCTGCCCTACCACCAGCAGACGGGAGGCGTCCACCGGCGCGTCGCTCAGGCCCAGGCTGACGGCCAGCGTCTGAAAGACCTCGCCCGCGCCCAGCGGGAACGGCCCCGGCAGGCAGGCCAGCGGCAGAGAAATGAGCCAGAGCGCGGCCAGTCCGGCCAGCGCAAGGCGCAGGGACCGCGATTCGGGCGGCCTGGAAAAAGCAAAAGCGGCGTCTGTAGGCATACACTGCGGGGCTTGCGGACAAAAAAAGGCCTCTTCCATACTGGAAGAGGCCCGTATTTCCTCTGCCTGACCGGCAAAAACCCGTTGCCGGAGACGTTGCCGCGCCTTGAGCATCCAACACCTGAAATGCTCGTTTACGGCGGGCAGTTGGGACAACGGCAGGTCTTCCGGCTTGATCCCTTTGCCCCGGCCTTCCCGTTTCCAGTGGCGCAAGATGGGGCGCGGTTGATGGATCTCACGGCGGCGGGTCCGCTCCCGTTTCACACGGGATTCCCTTTTCAAGCCGGTGCGCGCCGCTACGGCGGGTCCGGCTACCGTTGCCACAAGGCACCTTAGGCGCGGCGCGGCGCGCTGTCAATGCGGGCGCGGCTCAGGCCGCGATCCAGATCAGGCTGGCCTGACGGCCGGACTTTTTCTCCCGCCGGTAGGAGAAGAATTGCGCGGTATTGGAGGCCGTGCAGAGATCCAGGCCGTAAATCTGGCGCTCGGGCAGGCCCGCCTGCCGCAACTGATAGCGGGTAAGACTCCAGAGATCCATGGTTTGCGTGTCCAGGTCGAACCAAGGCCGGAAGTCGTCGCTCCATTCCCGCTCGAAATTGACGAATTCCGCCCGCCCAGGTCCCAGGCTGGGACCGCGCACAGCCAGCAGGTCGCGGGCTTTGAGATCATAGCGCGCGCAGAAACGGGCCACGCCCGTGCCCGGAAAATCGCAACGGTTGCCCCGCCAGCCCGCGTGCAGGGCCGCCACATAGCGGCCGCTTTTATGCGCCAGCAAGATGGGCTGGCAGTCCGCTGTCTTGATCAGCAGGCCCAGGCCGGGCCGGGAGGTGACCATGCCGTCGCCCTCCGCCGCGGGCCGGGCTTCGCAGGCCACGGCTTCCGGCTCAAAGACCAGCGCGTCGCCGTGCACCTGATTGAGTTCCGCCCAGGCCGCAAGCCCGCACGCCTGCAAGGCCGCCAGCATGCCCCGGCGGTTGCCCGTCACACGGTCCGGGTCGTCGTCCGTGCTGAAGGAGATGTTGCCGCCGTCATACGCGTCGCGATACCTGCCGCCGGGCATGGCCGCGCGGACCTGAAAGGCGCAGCGGACGTTTTCAAGGCCGGGGAACTGAAAGGGAATGTAATTTACAGACACAGGAATTGCTCTTCCGTGCAGAGATAGTGCACGCGCTGGTCCCACTGTTCGAGGGGCAGGTTTTTGGTGATCTGGAAGGCGAAACACAGGCCCACGCGCGGGCAGGTCAGTCCGCTGTCCAGAAAGCGGTCATAATAGCCGCCGCCGAAACCCAGGCGGCCGCCGCGCCGGTCAAAGGCCAGACCCGGCAGCACCAGCAGATCCGGCTTGAAGGCCTTGCCCGCCTCTTCCGGGCCCAGACCCGGCAGACTGTCCTCCGGTTCGCGCAGGCCGAAAGGGCCGGGCCGCAATTGCTCCGGCCCCGTGCAGGCCACGAATTCCATGCACCCCGGCTCTTCGGGCCGGACGCGCGGCAGCCAGACCGTGCGTCCGCTCTTCCAGGCCGCATCCAGCAATTTGTCGGTGGACAGTTCGCCCTTGAGCGCCACATAAAGCGCCACGGAGCGCGCGTTGCGCCAGCAGGGGGCCTCCAGCAGGCGTTGCTGGGCCTCCAGACTGCGCGCCCGCGCCAGACCCGGCGGGTGGTTGCGGCGCAGTTTGCGGATGCGCTCGCGCAGGGCGGCCTTGCGCGCCGCGACGGACGCCTCGGATTCCATGGGTTCCGCGGATAAGGTGAATGCGGGCTGTGTGGGATGCATGGCGGGCCTTTCCATCCGTGGCGAGTTATGGCAGGATTGCGTTACGATTCTTATAACAAAGGATGGGACGCCATGCCAAGTGCCGATGCGCAGGATTATCTCTGGATCGCCGTAGGCGACATCCACGACGAGCCCGCCTGCTTCGAGCGGATTCCGGAACTGGCCCAGGCTGACGGCATCATCGTCACCGGCGACCTGACCATCACCGGCGGCGTCAAGCAGGCCGAACTGGTCATGGAGGCTCTGCGCGCCCGCGACCTGCCGGTCTGGGCCCAGATCGGCAATATGGACCGGCCCGAAGTGGACACATGGCTTAGCGAGCAGGGCTGGAACCTGCATACCATCACCCGCGAACTGACGCCGGATACGGCCATTTTCGGCGTGGGGGCCTCCACCTTCACGCCCTTCGGCACGCCCAGCGAGTTTCCCGAATCCACCTTCGCGACCTGGCTGGACGCCTGCTGGCAGCGCGCCCGTCGCTATCCGCACACGGTGCTGGTTTCCCATAACCCGCCCAAGGATACGGCCTGCGACGTAATCCCCGGCGATGTCCATGTGGGTTCCACGGCGGTGCGCGAATTTCTGGAGGAAGCCCAGCCCGACATCTGCCTCTGCGGCCATATCCATGAGGCCAGAGCCGTGGACCGCGTGGGCCGCACCGTGGTGGTCAATCCCGGCGCGCTGGCTCAGGGCGGCTACGTGGTGTTGCGCTCCAATTCCGGCCGCTTGTCGGCGGAGTTGCGCGTGCTCGAAAATTGCTGACGCCGTCCGCGCGGAGCCTTTCTTCCGGCCGTCTGTACTGCGGGGCGGGCCGCACAGGACTTCTTGCATATTTTTACAAAAGACGTATCTTATTGAAATAAGGTTCGGCATGCCTGCGGCAAACGCGCGCCCGTAATGGCGCTGCTGCCGCGATATCTCATACGGAGTCCGGCAGACCGACCCACAAATTTTTTCGCGGCGCTGTTTTCAGACTGCCGCCAGAAGGATTTTCATGACCACTGACCAGGATTTCTCCGTGGCCGCGTCCCCCGCCACGGATGGCGCAAGCCAGGACGCCTCTGTTT
>OJIY01000347.1_pt1 | contig 15390 bp, 16 predicted proteins | sample 1596061 | NCBI WGS metagenome assembly OJIY01 (sample SAMEA4350111, study PRJEB24818) | metagenome | biome: human; feature: gut; material: faeces | place: Denmark | collected 2013-09
GATCTGAGCGGCGGCGAGGATTTCTTCACTGAGGAAACGCCTTATGCGCCCAGTTCGCCCTATTCGGCCAGCAAGGCGGCTTCGGACCATCTGGTGCGGGCCTGGCAGCGCACTTACGGCCTGCCCACCCTGGTGACCAATTGCTCCAACAATTACGGTCCGCGCCAGTTCCCGGAAAAACTTATTCCCCTGACCATCCTCAACGCCCTGGCCGGACGGGAACTGCCCGTCTACGGCGACGGCGGCCAGATCCGCGACTGGCTTCATGTGGAGGATCACGTGCGGGCTCTGCTGCTGGTCCTGGCGCATGGACGCGTGGGCGAAACCTACGCTGTGGGCGGGCATTGCGAGCGGCGGAACATCGACGTGGTGCATGCCATCTGCGACATTCTGGAAGAAATGGCCCCTCAAAAACCGGAAGGCGTCAGCCGTTACGCGGATCTGATCCGCTTTGTACGCGACCGGCCGGGCCATGACGGGCGCTATGCCATTGACGCGTCCAAGATCGCCGCGGAACTGGGCTGGCGGCCACGAGAGACATTCGCCACCGGCCTGCGCAAAACAGTACGCTGGTATCTCGACAATGAACCCTGGTGGCGGGCCATACTGGACGGCACCTACCGTTGTGAGCGCCTGGGAACGCAGGTCTGAGGGAACATCACATGAACTACAAAGGCATTGTTCTGGCCGGCGGCACAGGCACGCGCCTGCATCCCATCACCTTGGGCGTGTCCAAGCAGCTTTTGCCTGTCTATGACAAGCCCATGATCTATTATCCCATGTCCGTGCTCATGCTGGCGGGCATCCGGGACATACTGCTCATTTCCACGCCCCTGGATCTGCCCCAGTACCAGCGCCTGCTGGGCGACGGCTCCCGTTTCGGCCTGCGCCTGAGCTATGCCGTGCAGCCGGAACCGGCGGGCATTGCCCAGGCTTTTGTCATCGGCGAACAGTTTCTGGCTTCCTCGCCGGTCTGTCTGATTCTGGGCGACAATATTTTTCACGGCCAGCATTTTACCGAAAAACTGCTGCGCGCCGCTTCTCAACAGCAGGGAGCCACCATTTTCGGCTATATGGTCAAGGATCCCGAACGCTTCGGCGTGGTGAGCTTCGACGACGCGGGCAATGCCACGGCCATTGAGGAAAAGCCGGACAAACCGCAGTCCCCCTTTGCCGTCACCGGACTGTATTTCTATGACCATGGCGTGGTGGACGTGGCCAAGGCCATCAAGCCCTCGGCGCGCAACGAGCTTGAAATCACCAGCGTCAATCAGGCATATCTTGAACGCGGGCAACTGCGAGTGGAAAAGCTGGGGCGCGGCTTCGCCTGGCTGGATACGGGCACGCACACCAGTCTGCTGGAAGCCTCGGCCTATGTGCAGACCATTGAGGAGCGTCAGGGCCTCAAGGTGGCCTGCCTGGAGGAAATCGCCTGGCGGCAGGGCTGGATAGACGACGCGACCATGGAACGGGCCGGACAGTTTTTTGCTAAAACCGGTTACGGACAGTATCTGTTGCGCCTGCTGCAAACGCGCTGACCGGAGAACTCATGGAATTCAAAACCCTGGCGCCCAACGGCCCCGTGCTGATGATTCCCACCGTGCATGGCGATGAACGCGGCTTTTTTCTGGAAACCTTCCGGCAGAATGAATTTGACGCCCAGTGCGGCCCTCATGTTTTTGTACAAGACAATCACAGCAAATCCCGTCAAAATGTCCTGCGCGGCCTGCACTATCAGCTTGAGCGCCCCCAGGGCAAGCTGGTGCGGGTGATCCAGGGGCACGTCTGCGATGTGGCCGTGGATCTGCGCGCTTCCTCGCCCACATTCGGCCAAAGCTTCACGGCGCTGCTGGATGACGTAAACCGCCATATGCTCTGGGTGCCGCCCGGCTTTGCGCACGGTTTTCTGGTGTTGAGCCCGGAAGCCGAATTTGTCTACAAATGCACGACATATTATGCGCCCGAGGATGAGCACTGCCTGCGTTGGGATGATCCGGCCATAGGTATAGACTGGCCCCTGTCTGACGCAGATCCGGTTATTTCCGCCAAAGACCGGGAAGGACTTTCCTTCGCCGATTGCCCCAAATATCGTTGAGCGAAAACGGATATGACAACCCAACCGCCACTCATTTCAGTCATCATCCCTTGCTATAACTATGGGCATTTTTTGTCTGAAGCGGTTGACAGCGTTCTTGGTCAGAAACGCGGCGAGCTGACAGTGGAAATTATTGTCGTGGACGATGGTTCTACGGACGACACCGCCGTCGTGGCCCAAGGGCTGGGTTCGTCCATTCGTTATATTCATCAGGAAAACCAGGGGCTCTCCGAAGCGCGTAACACCGGCATACGCGCGGCAAAGGGAGATTTTCTGGTTTTTCTTGACGCCGACGATCTGTTGACCGCCAACACCCTGAGCAGCCATCTGAACAATTTCGCCGCCCATCCGGAACTGGACGCCAGCGTCTGCCTGAGCCTTCAGGCAGTCGAATCGAATCGCAGCACCTACCTCTGGCCGCTCAAATCCTCACATCTGGATATGCACCTCTGCCACAGTAACATCTCACCGGTGCATACCTTTATGCTGCGCACCCGCGTCGCGCGCGAGATCGGTTTTTTTGATCCCGACCTCAAGGCCTGCGAAGATCAGGATTACTGGCTGCGTTGCGCCGCCTCAGGCAAACGTTTCGGAACCAATGTCGACGGTATGGTCATTTACCGACAGCATGGACAGAGCATGACCAGCCAGATGTCTCGCCAATTGGCCCATGATGGCGCCATCCGCTTTAAAATCAGTATGTTGTTGGAAAACAGGCCGGATTTCCCCCAGGCCGGGAAATTCTACGGCTGGCTGGCGCACGCCGCCGGAAGCATCAGCAGCGCTTACGGGCTCTACCCCCAAAGCCCCCAGTTCGCTCTGAGGCTGCTGGACGAATCGGCCAAAGCTGTCCTGAAGGCCGCGGTTGTTGCAGCGCAGGCGAAGACAGATGATGCCCATCTGATTCTGGCGGAACGCTACTTCGCTGGCGAATACCTCTTGCGGGCCGGAAGCTTTGACGCTCATTCCTGCCGTCCTCTTGAAAAAGCGACAGGTTTCCTTGCAACTCGCCACTCAAAACTGGCCGGTCTGACCAGGAGCCAGTTGAATGCCAGACAGAAGCAACTCTTTACCCGCCTGTGTTGCGAGCATGAACGGGTGCAGGCAACATTCAAAAGAGAGGGGATTTTTGTATCTTGGTGACCAGCGTTTTTCGTTAGAATGCTCCCATAAAAAAGTTAATATTTCTGAAGAGTTATTTTTTTGCTATAAAATTATATTTATTATAAATTCAAGAGGAATATATGAAACTGCGCCCTGAAGTATCTGTAATTATGTCAGTATATAATGGAGAAAAACATTTGAATGAATGTTTACAAAGCATTTGTGCACAAACATTCTCAAATTTTGAGTTTATTATCGTCAATGATGCTTCCACTGATAATACTGCTGAGATTTTGAAACACTGGCAGCGCATGGATTCGCGTATACGACTTCTATACAATCTCGAAAATAAAGAACGCTCCATTTCCCGTAACCGGGCCATTACGGCGGCCCGTTCTCCGCTTATTGCCGTAATGGATGCCGATGATCATGCACTGCCAACAAGGCTCGCCGTGCAGACCGCCTTTCTGAGAGAACATCCCGAGGTTCAAATACTAGGCGGCGACATGCTTATATATGGCAGCGAAAAACGCTTGTCACATCCACAGGATAACGATGAAATTCGTGCTGCCTTATTTTTTGATTGCAGCATATTTCATCCAACTACCATGTTGCGAAAATCTATTTTAACAAAAACAAATAAATGGTATAATCCATTACTCCCACCAACAGAAGATTATGGACTTTGGGCTGACCTATTAACAGTCAAGAAAACTATATTTACAAATATTCCAGAGACACTGGTACGTTATCGCTTTAGTGATATTCCTCGTCCCCTATACGAAGAAAAACAGTTTCGAAATGCAAATATAGTTCGCTCCAGAATTTTGCAACAGCTTGGATTGCAAGCTAGTACAGAAAATATAAAATGCCATATCGCACTCTTATTCTGTGATGCGCAGGCGCTAGGTGTTACACCTGCTCAGTGCGCTCTATACGGCAATAAGCTACTGAAGGCCAATGAGCATACCCTTTTGACCTCTCCCGCCGCGCTGGAGGCTGAGATTTCTCGCCGACTCACGCAAGTCTTCCGTGTGGATATGCTGCAACGGCAAGAGCATCGTCCAAGTCAATTTTAATAAGGAGTACTTCCTTGAATATTCTTTGCTTTGCTCCATTTTCAGCAGCCTGGGATTTACATGGCTACATTGAAATGGGGATTTTACAATCTCTGAGAGAAAAAAAAGCTAATATTATATATGTATTTTGTGACATAAAAAGTGAATATTGTTATTTATATCTTCATGAAAAGGCAAATTGCGCTTATTGCCAGCAAAGATCTGCAGTATTCGCCGCTGACAAAAACATGCCTTACATCTGGCTGAGCCGTTTTGCACAGGCGGATGACCATGCTGTGGCAACAGACTTCGTGGAAAGCCTGTCTCCTGAGGAATACCCATATGCCGACTATGAAGGCAAAGCGATAGGGCGCTGGGTCTTGTCAACGTTTATCAGCTTTTTGCGGGAAAATCCCTTCAACTGCCACAAAGCAACACATGTGAGTGTTTACAAGGGCATGCTTGTCTTCGCCCTTGAAACGGCCCTAGCCTTAGAGCGCCTGTTACAGCAAGGGCGATATGACCGCGTGCTTATGTTCAACGGGCGTTTCTTGCCTTTTTCCATTTTGCTGGATATGGCAGAAGCCCGGAAAATTCCCTGCTATTTGCACGAAAGAGGCTCACTGCCCAATACTCTGCGCGTAGTCCGCCACGACCCGTCTTCAAAACTCCATCCCATGACGATCATCCCACCTGAAACCTTGTTGGCCGTGCCCCTGACTCCGGATCAACTGGAAAAAACGCAGTCCATCATGCTGCGAGCAGAAACAGGCGACACGGGCCTCAACTGGGACAGACACTCCCCTACAACGAAGTATGACGACCTGCGCGCCCATCTAAATATTGAAAAAGACAAGCGTGTCTGGGCTTTTTTTGTTTCTTCCGATGATGAAATGGCCGCATTTCGAGGCTATGAGTATCCGGACTTCCCCACCCAATTGGATGGACTCATACGTATTATCCAGATTATAGCCGATTTTCCCGATGTACATCTGGTCATACGCATGCATCCCAACAGCGGCGCCAAAGGAACCAAGCGCGTGCCTTGGGCTGATAAGCTCACGTCTTTTTTACGGCAGCGCAATCATCATTATGTTACTGTCATTGCAGCAGATGACCAAGTCAATACCTACCAACTTATGAGACTTGCCGAATTTGGCCTGGTTGCTTGCAGCTCCTGCGCTGCGGAAATACTGCATAGAGGCAAGCCAAGCATGGCTTTCCATAAATTGATAACGAAGAATGAAGGAATATTTATAGCTGACAGCAATGCAGCCATGAAAAGGATTCTCTATCGGTTCCATGAAAAAGATATTTCCAGATCTGAAATGAAAGAATGTTTTCGGAAAAGCTTACGCTATAAGTACTTTGGATTCTTTTTATCTAATATACCATTTGAAGTTCTTACACAAACATCGCCACATACGGTACGTGCTCTTTTTCGTCGCGTCGAAGAAATCAAAAATATACGTTACCCGGCTTTAAACAAGCTTTCAGACCAGATTTTAAGCGGCAATGAAATCACTTTTGACTATTTTGAAAATGATGAACAGCACTCCTGTTTAGATTCTGAGAGCAGATGGATCGATACATATATGGATCGCTGGTTTACCTCTTGAGGACACAACAGCATGTCCATAACTGTTTTTTAAAGTGCAATGGCATACTACATGCATATAATGTAATAATTATCCGGCGTCATGCCGCTGACGAGAGAAAAGATATGTTTAATGGAAAATCCATTCTCATTACCGGCGGTACCGGTTCTTTTGGCAAAAAATGTATTGAAATTATCTTGAAAAAGCACAAGCCCAAACGGCTTATTGTTTTTTCCCGTGATGAACTCAAGCAGTTTGAAATGCAGCAGGTATTTTCCCCGAAAAAGTATGGCTGCATGCGTTATTTCATCGGTGACGTACGCGACAGGGAACGTCTGTACCGGGCTTTCCGGGGTGTGGATTACATCATCCATGCGGCGGCTCTCAAGCAGGTGCCCGCAGCGGAATATAATCCTACGGAATGCATCCGCACCAACATCGGGGGCACGGAAAACATCGTCAATGCGGCGGCCGACTGCGGCGTGAAAAAGGCCGTGGCTCTGTCCACGGACAAGGCTGTGGCTCCGGTCAATCTCTATGGCGCCACCAAGCTCTGTTCGGACAAACTTTTCATTGCGGCCAATGCCTATACGGCCTGCGAAACCATATATTCCGTGGTGCGCTACGGCAATGTCATGGCCAGCCGCGGCAGCGTTATTCCCTTTTTTATAAAGCAACGTAACGAAGGCCGCCCCCTGTCCATTACGGACAGGCGCATGACCCGCTTCTGGATCACGCTGGAGCAGTCCGTGCACATGGTGCTGCGCTCCTTTGAGCTGGCCGGTGGTGGCGAGATTCTTGTGCCCAAGATACCCAGTATGAAGATCACGGATCTGGCCGAAGCCATTGCGCCAGGCATGCCCACCGTTGAGGTCGGTATTCGCCCCGGTGAAAAGTTGCACGAAACGATGATCACGGCCGAGGATTCCCGCCATACCATCGATATCGGCCAGTACTATGTCATCAAGCCGGAAACTTTTGCCTACCGAGGACCCGAAGGCATTCCCGTACCCGAAGGCTTCAGCTACAATTCCGGCACTAACGAACGCTGGCTGGGCGTTCCGGAATTGCGCGATACCCTGAAGGAACAAGGAGTTGACATCAGCTAACCATGAATACTCCCCATTTTATCCCCTACGGCCAGCAAATCATTGATGATGACGACATAGCGGCTGTGGTCAGCGCGCTGCGCTCGGACTGGCTGACCACTGGCCCGGCCGTGGAACGCTTCGAGGCGGACATCTGCTCCTATACGGGCGCACGCTACGGCGTAGCCGTGAACAGCGGCACGGCGGCCCTACACGCGGCCATGTTCGCCCTGAACATTGGTCCCGGCGACGAAGTCATCGTCCCTCCCATGACCTTTGCAGCTTCGGCCAACTGTATCCTCTATCAAGGAGGAACGCCCATCTTTGCCGACGTAAATGCCGATACCTTGTTGATTGATTCGGCTGCCGTGGAAGCGGCCATTACTTCCCGCACCAAGGCCATTATAGCGGTGGATTATGCCGGACAGCCCTGTGACTGGGATGTCTTACGCACCATTGCCGATAAATATCATCTGGCGCTGGTGGCCGATGGCTGCCATGCTCTGGGCGCCGCCTATAAAGGATGTCAAGTCGGTACGCTGGCCGATATCACGGTCTTCAGCTTCCATCCGGTCAAGCACATCACCACCGGCGAAGGCGGTATGGCCGTTAGCAACGACGAAGAGCTTGCCGCACGCATGCGGGCCTTTCGCGGACATGGTATTACGACCACGGCCAACCAGCGAGAAAAATCCGGCGCCTGGTTTTATGAAATGACTGCACTGGGATACAATTACCGCATTACGGACTTACAATGCGCACTGGGCAGTTCCCAACTCAAAAAACTGGAAGGCTGGATTAAAAAACGCAATCAACTGGCCCAGGCCTATGATGCCGCCCTAGCAAACCTGGCAAGTCTCCGGCCGCTCAAACGCCGGGCAGAAGTACGGCATGCCTATCATCTCTATGTGATACGCACCCCGAACCGGGATGAGGTATTCCGACGATTGCGCGCTAAAGGTATCGGGGCCAACGTGCATTACGTCCCCGTACACCTGCACCCCTATTACCAGCAGGTAGTCGGCACACGGGAAGGCCTCTGCCCAGTGGCTGAGGCCGCCTACCGGGAGATCCTCACTCTGCCGCTCTGGCCGGGGATGACTGAAGATAACATACTGACCATTATGAGGGCCATTACATGCGTAAACTGAATGAACAAGAACAGTTTTGTCTTGATATCTTTTGTCCGCTCTCTGATGAAGAAACAAAAGTAATCTTTTTTGGGGCAATCTATCCATACTCCACAGCAGACCCTCTCACAATTGCCAAGCAATGCGGATTTTGAGATCTCACTTATTATAATGAATGGTATCGCCATGGATCTACACTTTGATGATATTGTAGAAAAACACACCAACTACAATTTACTCTACAAGGATTGCAACAACAATTTTAGACGACTTGATTTTAAATAACCATGTCAAAAGACCTTTGTATCGTCATAGCTCGAGGCGGCTCAAAAAGAGTCCCCCGCAAAAATATTCGCCATATCGCAGGGCGTCCACTTGTGGCATGGCCCACAGCTGCTGCTACTGCCTCCAGGCTATTTCAGCATGTCTTGATATCTACTGAAGATATTGAAATCGCACAGGCTGCACAGCTTGCTGGTGCGGAGTATCCTTTTGCCCGCCCCATTGAAGTTGCTGATGACTTTTCTACTACTGCTGATGTCCTGCGAACAGTCCTCCAGCAGTGGAAGGCATATAGTGGGAACCTTCCTACCTTTTGTTGCTGTTTATATGGCACATCTGTGTTTGTGAACAAAGATCAATTACGGAGTGCCAAGGAATTGCTTTCCACTACAGAACTGGTTCTCGCTGTTTCGGAGTATTCTCATCCGATCCAAAGGGCATTAAAAAGGAATGAAGAGGGGGATACTGATTACATTCACCCTGAATTTATAAATACACGGACACAAGATCTCGAAAAAAGTTATCATGACATTGGTTTATTTTATTATTTTTCCGTAGAAGCTTTTTTACGGCATGGAGGATGCAGCTTTGGTACTTTGAAAAAAAAATCTCTCATTGTTCCGCGGACGTCTGCTGTCGATATAGACTCTGAAGAAGATCTTGCTTGGGCAAATATCCTAGCCCAGTATAATGGATTAGGAAAATGAATCCATGCATCCTCATCCGTGCCGATGCGGCCCCGCGCATGGGAACCGGCCATGTCATGCGCAGCCTTGCGCTGGCTCAGACTGCCCGCAGGGAAGGACTGGACGTGCACATGATCTGCCGTCTTGGTGTCGACTGGCTACGAGAGCGTCTAGCACGAGAGGATATTCCCCTGCACTGTCTGCCGGATATGCCGCCTGTGGCGGAGGCTCCCGACAGTCTGCTGCGACAGCTTCAGGCGGCCAGTCTGCTGGTTCCGGGAACTGCGGCTGCTCCTATCTGGGTTGTCCTGGACGGCTATCACTTCGACACAGCCTGCCAGCTGGCCGTCATGCGGGCAGGCTATCGACTGCTGGTCATCGACGACTATGCGCATCTGCCTGAATACCATTGTGATGTGCTGCTGAACCAGAATATCGGTGCAGAGCTGCTGACGTATCAGGGCAATATTGGCCGCAAATTGCTTGGGCTGGATTATGTGCTCTTACGACAAGAATTCCGGGATGCTCACAAAAGGGCGCAAATGCGTATCAGGCCCCAGCGGCCGCTAAACATCCTTGTGACGCTGGGGGGCGGCAATTTTATTGAATATCTGGAAAAAATTGCCGCCGAGATGACCCTGCCGGAGATGACAGGCCACTCCGTTCGCATCATTCAGGGTGCCATGAACACGGAACGTATTCGCGCAGCCTTTGCCCGCGGCCCGGCCCGGCTGGAAGTTCTGCCGCGCGTGGACGACATGCCGTCCCTGCTGCTGGACACGGATTTGTGCATCACGGCAGGCGGCTCCACCTGTTGGGAACTGTGCTGTCTGGGCGTACCTTTTCTGACTATATTGGGCGCGGAGAATCAGCGCCACATATGCTATTGGCTGGCTGAAAAAGGCTATGCGCCGCGCTTTTCAAGAGTTGCCTTTATGGCTATGCTCACGGATGCACAGTATTGCCGCCACATGGTTGCCCGACTGGACCAATTGGTGGACGCACAGGGAGCTGCCCGTGTTCTGGCATCATGTAAGCAACTCAAGGCATAGAGCCGATATTCTGAGGACGCGTAGATGAATGTTCTTTTTCTTGGTCCCGCCTGCCCTCGCATTGAAGCTCACCTGTATGAGTTGGGGCATACTGTGATTCGGCGGGAAGAACCGTTGGATATGGCTTTTTTACAGACGTACCATTTTGATTTTGGCATCAGCTACCGCTATCAATATATTCTTACACAGGCTATGCTGGACTATCTGCACGACCGTGTCATCAACCTGCATATTTCCCTGCTGCCGTGGAATCGGGGTAACGACCCCAATCTTTGGAGCTTTCTTGAGGATACGCCCAAGGGGGTTACCATTCATAAAATGGATGCCGGGCTGGATACCGGGGATATTTTATTACAGCGGGAAGTACTTTTTAACCCGGCTGTGGAAACACTTAAAACAACGCATGCTGCGCTTTCCTCCACCTTGGAAGAGCTTTTTCTGGATAATGCCGAGGCTCTGCTGGCGGGAACACTCCCCGCAAAAAAACAGCCTGCCGGAGGTACCTGTCACCGTTACCGGGACAAAGCGGCTTTTCTGGACCTGATTGAAGAACTGTGGTGGGATACTCCGGTGCGGCCACTCATAGGAGCAGCCAAGAGAGAGAGAGAGAGAGAGAGAGAGAGAGTCCCTCACATATCAGACTAATACATCCAATACGGATAGTTTTTCTTTAATTTCTTATATTTATAGGAAGATACCGGAGCCTGATCCCGACAGCTTTTACCGGCTTTCTTCCTCGGTTGCTTATCCATTTTCTTATCCATTTTTCGCCAGCAGCCTTCCATTTCTCCAAGAATATAACGTAGTTATCGAGAACAAAAAATTTTCCGAAAAAATTTTGTTTTTTTCGGTTCTTTTCCTGTTTTCCCTCCGTACTGAACTCCCCCCGGCCATGATTCCTCCTGCATGGTCGGCGGGAGTTTTTTTCATATACGGCCCTTTCCTTCCATCTCCTCTTTCGGGCGAACAGCCGCGCATCCGCGCTCCTCCTCCGGGGCTTCGTCCTTCGGGCAGACGCCGGAAGCCTCCCTCCGGCGCTGCCCTGCGGTGATGCGTGATGCCCACGTCTGAATAATCCGTCAACTCGCCTCAAGAGGACTTTCCATTGAGGAAATAGCCAAGCCCAGAAAAACAAAAAAGCCGTTGAGCGGCAACTCAACGGCTTCATTGCAGAACTGATGTTCTTACGCATGTAACGTGAGAACAACGGTAGCCGGAAGGTTCCTCGTTGTCAACAACGAATCTGCTGTTTTTGTCTTTTTTCGGGCCGGGAGAAAGAAAAAATGGAGACGTTTGCCCCAAGGGGAAATATTCACGGCCCGATTCTGCCACAGTTTGTTTTGGAAAAGTCCATGACGTTTGGAGCAAAAACCATGTACGCGATTTTGTGTGATTATGCCGCTGATAAAGACCATTGCTGGCCTTCGCAGGCGACGCTTGCCAAAAGGCTTTCGTGCAGCATCAGCAGCGTCAAGAACTACCTTGCGGAACTTGTCAGGGAAAAACTCATTTTCATCAGGCGTGAGCAATACCGTTCTTCCGTTTATTATCTCTTGCGTCCTGAAGCATGTTCGGAAAAACAAGAGACAAATCCTGTGCATCAGCAGTCAGAATCTGGCTGTGATGAGGCAACATCTGGCTACTTAACCAATCTTATCAAACAAAGAAAAGAAAGAGATTCCCCCCCTTCCCCCCATGCAGCCGGTGAAACAACACCTGTGCCTGTTCGTTGCACATCCAGAGCGCCTGCGGCGGGGGGCGTGTCTTTTCTTCCTGATTTTGAAAGCGTCTGGACGTTGTACCCCAAAAAGGAAGCCAAGGGCTTCGCCCGCATGGCCTGGCTCAAACTCTCACGGAGCGGCCAGCTTCCATCGCTCCCGGAACTCCATGCCGCGATCCGGAGCTTCGCGGCCTCGGAAGGCTGGCAGCGCGAACAGGGTCGCTTTGTGCCGCAAATGGGCAACTGGCTGCGTGGCCAACGCTGGCTCGATCCGCTTCCTCTCGCGGAACAGGTGGAAGCCGCACAAAACCAATCCGCCCTCCAGGCGCTTCGCGTCCGTGAAGAACAGGAACAGCGCCTTCAGAAGCGGCAAGACGCGGAAAAAGCGCGACTGCGGCCTCTGTTCGATGCCTTTGCGGCGAAATTTCCGCCCATAGCCAACGACGCCATGCCCTTCGGCATCTGGCAGTACCTGCACTCCCAAAACCGTGCGCCTTCCGCTGATGACGTTCCGCCGGAAAACAGCCTGGGCATCATCGAGTTTCTGAACGAGTTCAAGCGCCGCCGTCAGACAGTGGATTTCCTCACGAAACGTCAACCGCTGAACGTCCGGCGCGAAGCCGAAACTCCCTGCCGTTCGGTGGGGGACATTTTGCGGAGCCTGCCTGTCTCGCGCTTTTTCCCCGGCGGGGAACAACCTGAACGCGCCGCGTTCGCTTACGCATAAAGGATTTGTCGTGAAAAAAATACTGTGTCTTCTGGTGCTGGCGGCTCTCTCCGGGCAACCGGCTCTGGCGAATGAACATACGCCGCCCGCAATGGATCAGCGAACCGTGGTTCTCGGACAGCCGGAAAACCAGCCGGGAAACGGGGCAAGCGCGAACACAGCGCCATCGTCCGGGGGAGCGACGAAAAAGGACGCGCAAGCCCTGTTTGAAGAATCCCTGCGGCAGATGATGCCGCTGGATCAGGGGCAGATTCAGGAATACCGCTCGCGCTCCGACGAGCGGGAACGCGCTCTCCTGCCCGTGTCCCCCGATCTGAACACGCGCACCGTGAGCGTCTCCCTGGAGCCGGGTCGTTCTCCCGTGCCCGTGTACACCACGGCCAATATCGCCACCTCGCTGGTCTTCCACGATTCCACGGGACAGCCCTGGCCGATCACCTCCGTGACCAACGGCGGGCCATCCTTCTTTCAGGTGCTGCGGCCCGACTTGCCGGACGGAAACCTGCTCAACGTCATGCCCACGCAGGGCTACGCCACGTCCACCCTTGTGGTGACGCTGGAAGGCCGGGACATGCCGCTGGTCGTCCGGCTGGAATCGGATTCCGTGCGCGCGCCGGAGCGCAAGGCGGACGCGCTTGTCCTGTTCCGGCTTGCCCATCACGGCCCGAAGGCCAGTGTTCCCATCCTCAAGGACATCAGGGAAACGGCGGATTCCTCCATGCTGGCCTTTCTTGATCGCGTACCGCCGGAGGGCGCTGTGCGGATTCGCATGGAGCCGCGATCCGAAAATGTCGGCATCTGGAAATACAACGGCAAGCACTACATCAGGACAAGCAACGCCCTGATGTGGCCTGCCTGGAGCGCGGTCGTCAACGGCGCGGGCCATACCCGCTGCTACGAGACGCCTGCCACAACGCGCATCATGCTTTCCGTCAACGGTCAGATTCAGACCTTTGTCCTGAGCAATGGTCAGTAAGGGGGAAGCATGAGCATCACCAGCACGGAAAAGAAGCGCCGCGTCATCATGTTCGGCCTGCTCGGCACAGCCCTGGCCGTTGTCCTTCTTCTCGTCTCCTTCGCGCTGTTTTCGCCGGACAAGCCTTCGACAACCTCCACGATGGTGACGGCCCGCTCTGACGCGGTGACGGGCCAAGCCGGGGGAGAAGGTTCTGACGAATACAACGACAAGCTCAAAAAGCACGACGATCAAAAAGCCGATGCCGCACTTCAGAAAGGCGAGAGTTTTGTGCCCACGCCCGTGGGACAGCGAAAGCCCGTGGTCGTGAAGAAGGAAGACCCGCGCCCGGCCCCGCCTCCGGTCGCGCCGGTGCGTACCGCGTCTGTCCGTACCCAGACGACGGACAACGCCATGCTCAAGCGCATGATGGAGGATTTGGACGCTCTGGACGCCAAACTGTCCGCTGTTTCGGTCGGGGAAGGAAAAATCGTCTATCTGCGCGAGTTTTCCGAAGAAGCTCCGGCGGCAACGCCTGTCGCAACAACAGCGGAGACAACGCAAGGCGCAACTACGCCTCCCGCCGTGACGCTCAAGCCGGGCGATCTGCTCTATGCCATCATGGATGTGGGCGTGAACTCGGATGTGCCGTCCGCCGTGCTGGCTACAGTCAGCTCCGGCGCATACCGCAACGCGCGGCTGATGGGCGGCTTCCAGCGGCATGACGAACGCCTTGTTCTGGCGTTCAATCGCGCGGTTCTGCCCTCCGGCGAAACCATCCAGCTTGAAGCCTACGCCGTTGATCCGTCCACTTCGGAAGCCTCGGTCGCCAGTTCCGTGAACACCCATTTCTTCAGCCGTTGGGGCGGTCTTGTCGCGTCCGCCTTTCTTGAGGGGCTGGGCAGCGCCAAACGCTACAGCGGCGCGCAAAGCACCATTTACGGATCAGGCGGCGACACCACGGATCAAATGGTGTGGAACACCTACAGCGTGGAAGACCAGGCATGGATAGCCGCCGGAAAGGTGGGCGAAAAGGCCGGGAAAATCTTTGAAAAAGGCTTTGACCGCCCGCCGACTGTCCGTCTGGAAAGCGGAACGCCCGTAGGCGTCCTTGTCGTCAACGTCAAGGGCAGGTGAGGACATGGACAACTACGTCGCCAACGTCATCCCGCACTTGCAGCAATGGTGGCCGGTGCTTGTCCGGCTGGCCTATCTGATCGGCGTGAGCTTCGCCGTCATGTCGCTGGGGCAGGCTGTCAGCCACAAGCACCGCTTCAACCGTTCCACAGCGGTCTGGACGTTCGTCTGCGCGGTTCTGCTGCTCAATCTGCCCGCGCTCATGGATTCCCTGTCCATGACGGTTTTCAATCAGTCCTCGGAACAAAGCCTGAGCTACAGCCCGCCGTCCTCGCCCGGCTCCGTCTATATCCAGTTCGCGGTATACGCCATAGCCACGGTCGGCGTCATCGGCATTGCGCGAGGGCTGTGTCTCATGCGCGACACGCCCAATCAGCCCATGAACCTCAGCCGAGGCATTGTCCATCTTTTCGGCGGGATACTCGCCGTCAACCTCGTCACCTTCCTGCGCGGCATCGGAACCACCATAGGAGGGGACGTGCAAACATATATAGCCAGGATTCTTGGCTAATGGAGAAAATTATGACCATCCTCAAGAATACGCTTTCCGTCTCTCCCGTTCGCTTCACCGTCGCTTTCATGGGCATGGCCGCCGTCTGGCTGTTCGCGCCTGAAATCGTGCAGGCAGCCGTGACCTTCGGAGAGATCGGCCAGAACATCGCGGACAACTCCAAGGGGGTTGCCAAGGGCATCACGATGGCGGGCTTCGCCACCGGAGTGGGCATGGGCGCATGGGGAACCGTGGAGATGTATAAGGC
>OJIY01000348.1_pt1 | contig 15323 bp, 13 predicted proteins | sample 1596061 | NCBI WGS metagenome assembly OJIY01 (sample SAMEA4350111, study PRJEB24818) | metagenome | biome: human; feature: gut; material: faeces | place: Denmark | collected 2013-09
AGATCATCCAGGCCGCCAGCCCCGGCAGTGCGCACGCCAGGGCGAGCGCCGCGCCGCCGCAGAGCAGCATGACGGCCAGAAATCCGGCGCTCATACCCGCCAGCAGCGGGGCGCTGCGGCGCAGACCGTGCGCAGCCGCGCTGCTCAGGGCCAGGATATTGTTGGGGCCCGGCGTGACGGCGGCAATCAGCGCATAACTCAGAAAAGAACAGAACACGACGAACGGCATGACATTCTCCTTGCTTTTTTCCAGAATAGCGCTGACAGTTCCATCGAAATAGCAAATATTTTTGCATTTATAATTCAATAAATCCGATTTAAGGAAGTATTCATGGACTTGCGCCGCCTGGAAGCCCTCAGCGCCGTGGTGGACGAAGGCAGCTTTGAGAAGGCCGCCCGCCGCCTCTGCTGCGCGCAATCCACGGTCACCTTTCAGATCCGCCAGCTGGAACAGGAGCTTGGTCTGCAATTGTTCGAAAAAGTGGGTCGCCGCATGCGTCTCACCGAGGCGGGCCAGGGGCTTATGCCCCAGGTGCGCGAGCTGGCCCGGATGCTCGAGAGCCTGCGCGCAGCGGCACGGCGGGAAGAGCCGCGCGGCCGGTTGCGCGTGGCCGTGGGCGAAAGCCTGCTGGCCTACAAACTGCCGGAGGTGCTGCGCCGCTTCCACGCCCGCGCTCCTGACGTGCGCCTGGATCTGCAATCGCTCAACTGCTATGTGATCCGGGACGCCCTGCTCAGCGGCGCGGCGGATGTGGGCGTGTTCTACAGCCAGGGGCCGGACGTCTCGCTGATTCAGGAAACGCTGGCGGATTTTTCTCTGGTTCTGGTGGCCGCGCCCGGTCCGGCGGACCTGGATTTCACCCGTCCGGACCAGAAGCTACCCGTCAGCCTGATCATCAACGAGCCGCAGTGCATGTTCCGGCTGCTTTTTGAAAACACGCTGCGGCAACGCAATATCAGTCTGGCCGGGACCATTGAACTGATGAGCATTGAGAGCATCAAAAATTGCGTGGCCGCCGGTCTCGGCGTTTCCTATCTGCCCCGCTTCTGCGTGGAGGAGGAATTGCGTCACGGCCTGCTGCGCGAACTGCCCTTTGCCGCGCCGGTTCACAGCCTGCGCGCCGTCTGCGCCCGGCATGTGAACAAGGCCCTGAGTCCGGCCCTGCGCCTGTTCATGTCCCTGGCCGCCGGAACCATCAAGGACACGGCAACGCGCCGGGTGTAAAAAAAGTCCGCCGCAAAGCTTGACGGCACGGCGTCGATAGGGTAGAAGCCTTCTTCGTCAACAGCGCCCTTGTAGCTCAGTCGGTAGAGTGCATCCTTGGTAAGGATGAGGTCTCCGGTTCAATCCCGGACAAGGGCTCCAGAAATACCACGCCTATGATCTCATAGGCGTTTTTTTTCGTCCGGGGCAAAGGCCATGCAGATTCCCGTTCCTCTCGTCACCGTGGGCCTGCTCACGCTCTCCAACATCTTTATGACCTTCGCCTGGTACGGCCATCTGCGCTACAAAAGCCTGGCCCTGCCGCTGGTCATCCTTTCGAGTTGGGGCATCGCCTTTTTCGAATATATGCTCCAGGTTCCGGCCAACCGCATCGGCTACGGCTATTTTTCCGCCGCGGAACTGAAAACCGTTCAGGAAGTCATTTCCCTGACCGTCTTCATGCTCTTTTCGACCTTCTGGCTGCACGAATCCCTGCGCTGGAACCACATTCTGGGCTTCGCGCTGATCGTGCTGGCAGCCTGGGTCATCTTCAAGGAATGGTAAAGCCGCATGTTCACTCTCACCCTGAGCGCCATCCTGATCTGCGCCGGCGCGGCCCTGCTGGGCGGCTTCATTGACGCCATCGCCGGGGGCGGCGGGCTGATCACCATGCCCGCCCTGCTGCTGACCGGCGTGCCGCCCCATCTGGCCTTGGGCACCAACAAGGTCAGCTCCTGCGTGGGCACCAGCGTGGCCCTGGGCAACTTCGCCCGCAGTCATCTGGTACTCTGGCGTCTGGCCCTGGCGGGTCTGGTTTTTTCCCTGCTGGGAGCCTACGCCGGGTCCATCCTGGCGCTGTATGTGAACAGCGAGATTCTGGGCAAGATCCTGGTGGGCCTGCTGCCCGTGGGCATGTGCGCCACCCTGCTTCCCAAGAAAGAACGGGAGTGCGCGCCGCGTCCGCTCGAAGGAGCGCGCTTCTGGACCCTGGTGCCCCTGGTTTGTTTACTGATCGGCGCGTATGACGGCTTTTTCGGGCCGGGCACGGGCAGTTTCCTGATCCTGGCCTTCCACTGGATACTGCGCGTGGGGCTCATCGAAGCCTCGGCCACCTCCAAAGTGCTCAATCTGGCCTCCAACTTCGGCGCGGTGGTGGCCTTCGTCTGGCACGGCAAAGTGCTCTGGCCCTTGGCTCTGGCCATGACTGCGGGTTCCGTGGCGGGCAACTGGCTGGGCAGCCGCACGGCCATCCGGGTGGGGGCCAAGGCTGTACGCCGCTTCCTGACCATCTCCCTTTCCCTGTTGCTGCTCACCCTGATCTGGGAATATTTTCTGGCCCCGGCCCGTTAGAGCATTTTCCTTTTGAAACGCTCGCTCGGCGCTTCAGTTCGAAAATGCATTTCGCTTACGAGGCGGACAGGCCGCCGGGCCGCCGCATCGTGCGACCTTAATACGAACGCCGCCGGACAGTGGGAGAATGCGCGGAGCCGCGATTGCCGCAATGTGGAAATTTTGCAGAATCAGCGTTTTTTATGCGGATATGACCACAGCGCGGCCTTGCCTTGGCATTCCGGCGCATATAGAATGAGGACAGCCCGGCGGAACCGCCGCGCGGCGGCTCCTCACCCTTATACAAGGAGCAGCGTTATGCGTCGCATTCTTCCTCTTGTGCTGATGTTTCTTCTGCTGGCCGCCACGGTGCAGGCCGCCGAAGTCAAAAAACAGCTGCCCGGCGACCTTACCCTGGCTGAGGCCCGGAAAGTGCTTGAAACGGCTCTGATCAAAGCCGAGGCCCAGGGCGTGCCCATGAATATCGCCGTGGTGGACGCTGGCGGCAACCTCAAAGCTTTTGTGCGCCAGGACGGCGCTTTTCTGGGCAGCATCGACGTGGCCACCAAAAAGGCCCGCACGGCCCGTTTCTTCAATATGTCCACAGCCCAGTTGGGCGCTGCCTCCCAACCCGGCAAGGAACTCTACGGCATTGAAGTCACCAACGACGGCCTGGCCATTTTCGGCGGCGGCGAGCTGCTGGTCAAAGACGGCGTCATTGTGGGCGCCATCGGCGTGAGCGGCGGTTCAGTGGCCGAGGACACCAATGTGGCCAAGGCTGGGGCGGCGGCATTCGAGTCGGTTAAAAAGAATAAGTAACGGACAATTGACGTTCCATGCAAAAACCCGGCGTAAGCCGGGCTTTTTCATTCAGGCCTGTCTTTCTGTTTCGTCTCGCGCCGTGGAGCGGTTCGGGACGCGGGGTCCGTGAGGCCCGCGATGGCCCCGCCGGCCACGGCCCAGAGATAGAGAGAGGCCACGGTGGCGCAGGGAGCATAGCGCCGCCGGTATTTGTCAAAAAGTTTGCGGCCGATGCGGCGGTGGCGGTAGAGCATACGCAGGCCGCGCTGAATGGCGAGATCGCCGTAGCTGATCACGTCGGGCCGTTGCAGGGAAAAGGTCATCAGCATTTCAGCGGTCCAGACACCAACGCCGGGAAGACGCGCCAGCTCGGCGCAAAGCGCGTCGTCGGGCAGGCTCCGCAGGGCCTCCACGTCAAACTCGCCGCTCAGCGCTCTGGCGGCCCCCCCTTCATGTAGCCCACCTTGCGGAAGGACAGGCCGAAGGCCTGCAAATCCGTCTCCGCCGTCTCCTGGATGACGCGGGGCGTGATTTCGCCCAAGCCCGCGCGCATACGCGCCCAGATGGTCTGCTGGGCTTTGGTGGCGATCTGCTGGCCCACAATGGCGTGGATCAGGGCTTCAAAGAGATCCGGCACAACTTCGCGGCGCACCGGGCCGATCAGATCAATGGCCTCGCCCAGACGCTTGTCCCGCGCCTTGAGATGGGCCATTTCTTTTTCGCCGTACTCAAAATAAACGCCCATCCTTCACCGTCTTGCGCCGTTTTGCCGGGACTGGCCTAAATTGGCGCTTTTGGCTTTCCGGCAAGAAAGAGGGACTTTTCGCGGAGGGAGTGTAGTTCTACCCCATCCGACCGGAGCAAAAAGTTCCTCTGGCACAGCCGGAAGTCAAAAGGGCCAATAGGGACAGCCCTCAGTTTTTCAGGCTGTGGATAGGCGCGGGAATTCGCCCGCCCAGACCGATAAAAGCGGAGGCGTCGCCCTGAGTCACCGGAATGATGGCGGCCTTGCCCAGCAGACCGCCGAAAGAAACCTCGTCGCCCACGCCCTTGCCGGGCACGGGTATCACACGCACCGCCGTGGTTTTGTGGTTGATCATGCCGATGGCCATTTCGTCGGCGATCAGGCCGGAAATGGTGGCCGCCGGGGTGTCGCCGGGAATGGCGATCATGTCCAGCCCCACCGAGCAAACGCTGGTCATGGCCTCCAGTTTTTCAATGCTCAGACGGCCCGACATGGCCGCGGCCTCAATACTGGAATCTTCGGACACGGGAATGAAAGCCCCGGACAGGCCGCCCACCGAGGAGGAGGCGAAGGCCCCGCCCTTTTTCACCGCGTCGTTGAGCATGGCCAGCACGGCAGTGCTGCCGGGCGCGCCGATGCTGGAGAGGCCCAGGCTCTGAAAAATTTCGCCCACCGAGTCGCCCACGGCCGGGGTGGGCGCCAGAGAGAGGTCGGCCACGCCGAAGGGAATACCCAGCCGTCGGGCCACCTCTGTGCCGATCATTTCGCCCACGCGGGTCACCTTGTAGGCCGTGCGCTTGATGACTTCGGCCATGTCCAGAAGGGTCAGGCGGCCGCCCTGCTCGTTACGTCCGGCGGCCAAGGCCCGGTCGATGGCCTTCTTGACCACGCCGGGACCAGAAACGCCCACGTTGATGACCACATCCGGCTCGCCCACGCCCAGATAGGCCCCGGCCATGAAGGGCACGTCCTGCGGAATGTTGGCAAAAACCACCAATTTGGCGCAGCCGATGCCGCCGCGCTCCGCCGTGGCCTGGGCCGTTTTGAGAATCTGCTTGCCCATCAGGGCCACCGCGTCCATATTGATGCCGCTGCGCGAGGAAGCCACGTTAATGGATGAGCAGATGCGGTCGGTCTGGGCCAGGGCGTCGGGCAGGGCTTCAATGAGGGCGCGGTCGCCCCTGGCGAAACCTTTTTCCACCAGGGCCGTGAAGCCGCCCAGAAAATCCACCCCGGCCTCCTTGGCGGCCTCGTCCAGGGCGCGGCAGATGCGCACCATGCCGTCCGGACCGAAGGGCGCGCCCACCACGGCGACGGGACTGACGCTGATGCGCTTGTTGACCACCGGGATGCCGTACTTGTCGCCTACTTCATCGCAGACGGCCACAAGCTGCGAGGCGTAGCGGCGCAGCTTGGCCCGCACGTTGGCGGTGAAGAGGTCCAGATCATGGCTCACGCAGTCAAACAGGCTCACGCCGAGTGTGACGGTGCGCACGTCCAGATGCTCGTTACGGAGCATGTTCAGGGTGCTGGTGACTTCGCGTTCTGAAAGCATGGCGTATCCTGTGTAGCATGCGCGGCCTGCCGCCTCCGAAGACCGGCTCGGGCTGCCGCTGCAAAGATGGATTTTGTTCCCTGGCGGGAAAAAGCCGGGCGCGGACCAGGGAGAGTACTCTTCCGGCACAGACCCGGGCCGCGCCCGGCTTTTGACGCAGCCCAAGGGGCAAGAGGCGTTTTGGACGGCGGTTCTTAAAAGGAACTCACCCGGTGAACGGCCTCGAAAATATCACGATGCTGCACGCTCACGCGCAGGTGGCGGGTCTGGCCCTCACAGGCCAGTTCGCGGCGCAGGCGCCCCAGGTCCACGCTTTCAGGCACCATGACTTCAAACACGAAAAGCGCATGGTCCGCTCCGCCCTCGCCCAGAATGGCCTTAAGACTTTCGATGTTCACCCCGTGCCGGGCGAACACCCGGCTCATGGCCGCGATAAGGCCGGGCTTGTCCGGGCCGTCGGCGGTAACCACAAAAGGATCGCAGTTGAGCTCCTGGCCCCACTGCCCTTCAATGGCCGGACGCACCAGGACGGAGAGGTCCACCTGGGCTTCGGCCAGACCGGCGGTGAGCTGCTCGCGCAGTTTCTCGGCGCTGTGGCCCTCCGGGGCCTGAACCACGAAAATGGCCGCGAATTCGCCGGAAAGGATGGTCTGGGTCACTTCCACGATGTTGCAGCCCGTTTCACCCAGGATGCGGCTCACCGAGGCCACCACGCCGGGGCAGTCGCGGCCGAGAAAGGAGGCGGTGTATTTCTGCATGGCACAGTCCTTGGGAAAAGCGCCGACCGCCCTGAAAATCGCGCGTCCGGCGGAAAGCGTTTTTATACACGCAAAAGCGGACGCAGTTCAAGCCCGTAAAGCGCCTCCGGCGGACAGACGCATGCTGATTCCCTGTCCCCGCGAACGCATCCGGCGCAACCGGCAAGTAACCGATGGCCGGAAGTGTGAACATTTTGTAAAAACGGCGATTTTTTCGTGCGGCCGAGGCAACGGCATGCCCATGCCGGCCGCCGGACAATCTTGACGCTCCCGACCGAATGGCATACCGTAACGCTCCTTTCCTGAACGGGGACGGGCACGACGGCGCGGGGATGTTCCCGCAGGCCGCCAAGGCAGGGTCAGAGCGGGGGAATTCTGTGGAAAACCGGGAAAAGAGCAAAAAGCCTGTGGTCAAGCTGGGCACCAAGTCTTCGCATGCGGCCTATTTCATGCCCATGCTGGAAAGTTTCGCCGCGCGGGATGACCTCAACGAGGTCATCAAAAACCGGGTCAGCAAAGCCTGTGATCTGCTGGACGCGGGCGTGCCCCTTTTCCCCAACGATTTCCGCAAAGAACACGCCGTTTCCTGGGTGCTGGAAAAATTCGGCAACCTGGAGGAGGACGCTCTGGAAAAGCAGGAAGACGTCTTCGCCGTTGCCGGGCGTATCGTCTCCCTGCGTTCTTTCGGCAAGGTGGCTTTTTTTCACCTCATGGACCAGAGCGGGCGCATCCAGTGCTACGCCTCGCGCGAGCATCTGGACGAGGAGACCTACAAGATCGTCAAGAAGCTGGATGTGGGCGACATTGTCGGCGTTTCCGGCCATCTGTTCCGTACCAAGACCGGCGAACTGACCATTGCCTGCCGCAGCCTCAAGCTGATCACCCGCTCCATGCGGCCTCTGCCCGAAAAATACCACGGGCTCAAGGACATGGAGACGCGCTACCGCCAGCGCTACGTGGACCTCATCGTCACGCCGCGCGCGCGAGAAATTTTTGCCAAGCGCAGCCTGATTGTGCGCGAATTCCGCCGCTTCATGGAAGACCACGGCTTCATGGAGGTGGAAACCCCCATCATGCAGCCCCTGGCCGGCGGCGCCACGGCCAAGCCCTTCAAGACCCATCACAATGCGCTGGATCTGGATCTTTTCCTGCGCATCGCGCCGGAGCTGTACCTCAAGCGCCTGCTGGTGGGCGGCTTTGAAAAGGTCTTCGAACTGAACCGCAGCTTCCGCAACGAGGGCATCGACACCCGCCATAATCCGGAATTCACCATGTGCGAATTCTACTGGGCCTATGCCACCTTTGAAGACCTGATGAACCTTACGGAACAGCTTTTCGCCCATCTGGCCATGGCGGCCTGCGGTTCCACGGTGGTGCCCTATCAGGGCCAGGAAATCGACCTTACGCCCGGTCATTGGAAGCGTCTCAGTTTTTACGATTCGTTGACGGAAATCGGCGGACATTCCCCAGATTTTTACAATGATTACAACAAAGTGCGCAGCTATATCCGCGAGCGCGGCGAAAAGGCCGCCGACAGCGAAAGCCTGCAAAAACTTCAGGCCAAACTGTTTGATCTGGATGTGGAAGGCAAGCTGATCCAGCCCCACTTCATCTACCATTACCCCACGGAAATTTCGCCCCTTTCCCGCCGCAACGACCAGCGGCCGGAGATCACCGACCGCTTCGAGCTGTTCATCACCGGACGCGAACTGTCCAACGCCTTTTCCGAACTCAACGATCCCGTGGACCAGCGCCTGCGCTTTGAAGAACAGGTACGCGAACGGGAGGCCGGCGACGACGAGGCCCACAGCATGGACGAAGACTACCTGCGCGCCCTAGAATACGGCATGCCCCCGGCTGCCGGACAGGGCGTGGGCATTGACCGCCTGGTCATGCTGCTCACGGATTCGGCCTCCATCCGCGAGGTGATTCTCTTCCCGTTGCTGCGGCCGGAATTTATTTCATAACTTTCTGGCGGAACATCACGAAGAGCATATGAACCTGCTGTCCTTTATTGCAGGCGCACTGGCGGTCATCATTTTTCGCGGGCTGCGCGAAAAATTCTTTTCCCGGCCCGCAGATGGCGATGATCAATTGAGTCTTGTCCGCCTGGAAACGGATCAGCAGGCAACCTCCACCCCCCCAAACTCCGCCGCTGGACATTGAGAAGGTTTTCGGCCCGCTGGACTGCGACGGCACATGTTGTACGCCCTATGAAACCTGCAATCCCGTGGAAAGACTGTTTTGCCAGAAGGTTCTCAAACCTGAGGCGGGCGACGGGACGTTCTGGGGACAGTATAACGTTGTACTGCCGTCGGGCAACGCACGGATTGATTTTGCCGTGGGCAGTCGGGACGGACGCCGCATCGCCGTAGAACTTGACGGGTACGGCACCCATGCAAAATTAAGCAAGAAAGATTTCAATAAACAGCTCTCCCGCCAGAACGACCTGACGAACGCGGGCTGGCAGGTGCTGCGTTTTTCCGTTCCCCGCCTGCTGCATCAACTAAAAGAGAATAAGCCGCTCGCTTGTCGTGACGTTCTGCGAACCGAGCTCGCGCCGCACGCGCCCGCTCCGTTGCCGCCCGCCCCATTGGTGCATGCCGACAGCCCGAAGATTGGGGTTCACGATGCAGAACGCGCCAAAAAAGATGGCTTGGTCTTTTCAGAAAAAGCACACACATGGTATGTGGCCCATATCGGTGAAGTGGCCCCAAATGTACCGGACGCCTGGCAAATGAGAATCTGGGCTGCCTGCCTGACGCAGGGCTGCAAAGGTCGTCTGGAACCACGCCGAGACCGGGATGACGGGCTCTTTTTCTGGGCCTGCGATGCCTGCAGTGCAACTTACAGGGACCGGAGCGACGGAAGCCGACGCGACGGCCCGTGCCCAAGATAACGCCGCCGCTGAGCCCGCAGGCGTAATTCAAGTTAAGGAGTGCGGGGATACGCGTTTCCTCTAAAAAAAGTCTTGAATCTCAAGCCAAGCTGGGCCAGAATGCCGCAAATGTCTTTCGAACTCTTCGTGGCCCTGCGCTACCTTTTTTCGCGGCGCAAGCAGACCTTTATCTACATTATATCCCTGATGTCCATTCTGGGAGTAGCCATCGGCGTAGGCGCTCTGGTGGTAGTGCTGGGCGTCTACAACGGCCTGACCACCGACATGCGCGACAAGATTCTGGGGGCAAACGCCCACGGCATCGTCATGTCCTATGTGCCCTCGGCCTTTGAGCACAATCCGGACCTGTCGCAACGCATCCGCTCGGTGGAAGGCGTCACCGGGGCCACGCCCTTCATCTATACTGAAGTAATGCTTTCCGCGGGCGGCGGGGTCAAGGGCGTGGTGCTGCGCGGCATCGACCCGGCCAGCGCGCCCGAGGTGCTCTCCCTGCTGCGCCAGATGCGTTCCGGTTCTGCCCAGGCCCTGCAAAAGGACGGCACGCCGGGCATCATTATCGGCGAAGAGCTGGCCCGCCGCCTGGGCCTGACCGTGGGCAGCCGGGTCAATCTCCTCTCGCCCTCGGGGCAGAAGACCGCCTCGGGCTATTCCCCACGCATCCGGCCTTTCGAGGTGGTCGGCGTCTTCAAGACCGGCATGTTCGAATACGATTCCTCCCTGGCTTTCGTCACCCTGGACGCCGCACGTGACGTGCTTGGCCTGCCCGCGGGATTCCTGTCGGGCATTGAAATCACGGTCAAGGATGTCTTCAAGGCTGACGAGGCCGCCGCGCGTCTGGCCGCCGAGTTGGGTTCGCCCTTTTACGTGCGCACCTGGATGGAGATGAACGCCAATCTTTTCGCGGCCCTCAAGCTGGAAAAGGTGGGCATGTTCATTCTTCTGGCCATGGTGGTGCTGATCGGGTCCTTCTCCATTGTCACGACCCTGGTCATGCTGGTTATGGAAAAAACCCGCGATATCGCCATCATGATGTCCATGGGAGCCACGCGCGGCATGATCCGCCGCATTTTCATGCTGCAGGGCACCATCATCGGCGTCATCGGCACTCTGCTGGGCTACGCCTTCGGCCTGAGCCTGGGCTGGCTGCTCAAGCGCTACCAATTCATCAAACTGCCGGAGAACGTCTACACGCTCGACCACCTCCCCATCATCATCACGGTTTCCGACGTGCTCATCGTGGGGGCCAGCGCCATGCTGCTCTGCTTTCTGGCCACTCTTTATCCGGCGCGCCAGGCCGCCCGTCTGGAACCAGCCGAAGCCCTGCGCTACGAATAATTATGTCCGAGCTCTATAAATTTTCTGACGTGGGAAAAAAGTTTTCCGGGCCTGGAGAAAATCTTGAAATTTTCAAGAATATCAACCTGATTGTGGAAGAGGGAGAAGCCCTGGCCATCGTGGGGGCTTCCGGTTCCGGCAAGTCCACCCTCTTGCATCTTATGGGTGCTCTTGATACTCCAAGCACTGGCATTGTGGCCTTTGACGGCCGGGATATGGCTCTGATGAGCCCGGATCAGAAAGCCGCTTTCCGCAATAAAACCCTGGGCTTCGTTTTTCAGTTCCACCATCTTCTGCCGGAATTTTCGGCACTGGAAAACGTGGCCATGCCGGCCGTCATCGGCGGCGCGCGCCGTGCCGCCGTGCTGCCCGAGGCACGCGCCATGCTGGAACGGGTCGGCCTGGCCGACCGTGCGGACAGCAAAATAGCCACCCTGTCCGGCGGCGAACGCCAGCGGGTGGCCATAGCCCGCGCGGTCCTGCTGCGGCCGCGCGTCCTTCTGGCTGACGAACCCACCGGCAATCTGGATGAAATCACCGGCGCGCAGGTGGGGGATATGCTGAATGAACTCAACCGTGAACTGGGCATGACCCTGGTGGTGGTGACGCACAATTTGGATTTGGCCGCCAGAATGGACCGCGGCCTGGAACTTAGAGCGGGGGCTCTGTATGAGAAGTCTTTTGCATAGTGTGCTGTTCAGGGCCGTGTGCCTTGCGGTCCTGGCCTGCGCCTTCCAGGCGCTGTCCGCCCAGAACGTCATGGCGGCCGAGGCCGGACAGCCGCTGGTGCTGGTCCTGCCCTTTCAGGTCAATGCCGGGCCGGACATGCCCAACGCTTCCCGCGACGTGCCGCAGCTCATCGCCAGCCAGTTGGAGCAGAACGGCCTCAAGGCCGTGCCCATGAACCGGGCTCGCGCCCTGTTCGAACGCAGCGGCGACAATACTATTGATCTGGCCGCGGCCCGCCGTCTGGGGCGTCAGGCCGGCGCCAAGCTGGTCATCTACGGCAGCTTCAATCAACTGGGCGACGGTTTCACCATGGACACCCGCCTGGTGCCCGTGGAGAAAGGCGAGGCCGTACCCGCCGGTTTTGAACGCAACTCTCTGGTGGCGCTGAGCGAATGCGCCGCGGCCGTTGCCGGGCGCGCCTCCAACATGCTGGGTTCCGCCGCGCAGGCTCCCGCCCCGCAAGCCGACAATGGTCCCGGTTTTGTGCCCATGCATTCGCCGGCGGCCGCCGGAGGCGGTCTGACCGACGTGCAGGTGCGCGGCATGAAAATCATGGATCCGGACACCGTGCTTATGCGCCTGACTATCCGCAAAGGCGACAAGCCCGACGCCAACGCCATCAACGAAGAAGTCAAGCGCATCTGGGATATGGGCTATTTCAGCGACGTGCAGGCCTCTCTGGAAGGCGGCGTTCTGGTCTTCACCGTGGTGGAAAAACCGCGCATCGACAATATCGTGGTGGAAGGCTCCAAGGACATCGACCAGGAAGACGTGCTGGCCGCCATGGGCACCAAGTCCGGCAGCGTGCTCAACGAGCAGATGCTTTCCGACGACCTGCAGAAAATCACCGAGCTCTACCGCAAGGAAGGCTATTATCTGGCCAAGGCCAACTACCGCCTGGAAGACCGCCAGGGCGGACGGGGCGCGGTGCTGATCATTTCCGTGGACGAGGGCAACAAGCTCTACATCAAGGAAGTGAAGATCGAAGGCCTCAAGGAGCTCAGCCAGGGCGACATGGACAAGTACCTGGCGCTCAAGCCCCGCAACATTTTCTCCTGGTTCACGGGCAGCGGCGTACTCAAGGATGAATATCTGGAGCGCGACACCAACGCCATCGCCGCCTTCGGCCTGAACGAAGGCTTTGTGGACATACAGGTTTCCGCGCCGCAGGTGGACTACAAGCCCGACGGCATCTACATCACCTTCACCGTGCATGAGGGGCCGCGTTATGCCGTGCGCGACGTGAAATTCGCCGGTGACGTCATCGACAGCGAAGAAAACATGCTTCAGGTCGTGCAGATGGACGACTGGAAGAAGTCCAACAAATACTTCTCCCTGACGGTCATGCAGGAAGACTCCAAGCGCATGACGGATTTTTATGCCGACTACGGCTATGCCTTTGCCGAAGTGGACACCAAGCTGATGAAGGCCGACGACGGCAGCGCCCAGGTGGATGTGGGCTACCTGGTCAACAAAAAACAGAAGGTCTTCATCCGCCGTCTCACGGTGGAAGGCAACACCAAGACCCGCGACAACGTCATCCTGCGTGAAATGCGCCTGGGCGACGGCGACATGTACGAGGGCGCCAAACTGCGCCGCTCCACCGAACGCCTGAACCGTTTGCGCTACTTCTCCGCCGTGGATACGGAGCTGATCCCCACCGGCAACGAGGACGAGGTGGACCTCAAGGTCAAGGTCAAGGAAGCCAACACCGGCGCCATCATGGGCGGCATCGGCTACTCCACCTACTATGACGTGGGCGTCACGGCCTCCATCATGGAGCGCAACCTCTTCGGCCGGGGCTACTGGCTCCAACTGCAGGGCTTCTTCTCCTGGCGGCGCACCACCGGCATGCTTTCATTCACCAATCCCCGCGTCTATGACACGGATCTTTCCATAGGCAACGATCTTTATTACACCCACGACTACTGGGACGACTTTACCAAGGATACCATCGGCGACACCATCCGCGCCTCCTATCCCATCGGCGAATACACCTCCGTGGGTCTGGCCTACCGCCTGGAACGCTACGAACTCTATGACGTGGAACACAACGCCTCGCCGTACATCAGCGACTACAAGGGCGTGAACTGGACCAGCGCCGTTTCCGGCCGCGTGCTGCGCGACACCACCGACGCCAAGGACCGGCCCACCTCGGGCACCATCACCCGCCTCTGGGCGGAATACGGCGGCGGCGGCCTGGGCGGCACGGACAACTTCGTCAAGGCTGTGGCCGACTGGCAGGGTTTCTGGTCTGTTAATCCCCAGAATACCTTCCACGTGCGCACCCGCCTGGGCGGCATCTTCCAGAACACCGATGACCCCGTGCCCGTCTTCGAACGCTTCTGGCTGGGCGGCATGGACACCATCCGCGGCTATTCCTACTCCGATCTTTCGCCCCGCGACTACAAGTATGCCGGCGAACAGATCGGCGGCGACCGCATGGGCGTGCTCAACGTGGAGTACATCTGGACCTTCCAGAAAGATATGGGCCTGGCGCTGGTGCCTTTCTTCGACGGCGGCTTCAACATTGACCATAAAACCATGGGCAATGATCTGGATAAATATCTGGTGGCCTCCGCCGGTCTGGAACTGCGCTGGCGTTCGCCCATGGGCGATCTGCGTATCGCCTACGGCATCCCTCTGGTTCAGGACTATGACAAGGAAATGGAATCCGGAAGGCTGGAGTTCAGCATGGGCCAGTTCTTCTAGGATCGGCGCGTAACAACGTCTTTTAATCTGGGAGCGCCAGTCGTTGTCCGTCAGGACTTACGGCTGGCGCTTTTGCCTTGCCGATAAACAGCATTCCCGTGTTCGGCGCACAATCCTTCAGAGCTTTCCAGAAAAAGCCCGTCTCCCGCATAACCCGCCCCGAATTTTACGCTCGGCTCTTTATGGCACAGAATCTGCAAAGCCTCGCGAAGAAGCGCCAAGGGCATGTTTTTCCCATGCCGCCACGCCGCTCGTCCCCTTAAGGGTGACGCCGGACGGCCGATACGATATATACTCGGGCGGAAACCGGCGTCAGAAAACTGACGAAAAAGCGCCGGAATATAGAACAGGAAAGCACAGTGGCCGGAAAAAGCAAACGACAGAAACAGACGGACAAAGCCGTTTTTAAGCGCCTGGCGCCGCCGCTGGCTTTTTTGCTGGCGCTTTGTCTGCTGGTCATCTGCTGCTATGACGCCGGATACAGCGCCCTGCCGCCCACGGAAAAGCGCTATGCCGCCGCCAAGGCGGACATCGCCAGCCTCAAGCTGGACGATAAAAAAGGCAATCTGCGCGAACCCTGGGAAAAACTGGCCACGGAATTCCGGGCCATTTACGACACGGACCCGTCCTGGCCCAATCGCCCGGCGGCCTTGTTCCGTGCCGCCGAAAGTCTGGAAGAACTTGCCAGACGGTCCTTCGCCAAAGCGGACGCCCGCAAGGCCATAGAATGTTATGAATCCCTGGCCCTGCGCCATGCGGACAGCCGTCTGGCCGACGACGCCCTGTTCCGGGCGGCGAAGATGCGCGCGGCCTGGCTCAAGGACGACAAGGGCGCGCTGGCCCTGCTGGCCCGGATCAAGAGCCAGTACCCTAAAGGTGATATGCTGCCTGAAGCTCTGGCCCTGGAAAAGGCCCTCAAGGCCTCGGCCAGCGGCCGCACCGCGCCGGAGGCCCGTCAGGTGGCGGCGGCGGACAAGAAAGAGGCGGTGGAGGATCAACCCTCTACCGTTGGCGCGGCGGCGTCCGCCGCGCGCGGCGACAGCCCCGCTTCCGCCCCCCCGGTTCCGGAAGGCCAACTGCTGCCCCGCTATCGCGCGGCCAAGGTTCGTATGGACGCCCTCAAGGCGGACAAGGTCAGGTCCTGCTGGCGGCAGCCGTGGGAAGAATTGCAGGCGGAATTCCAGCGTATCTATGAAAGCCGCAAGAACTGGGCTGTGGCTCCCGGCGCGCTGTTCCGCTCCGCCGCAAGCCAGGAA
>OJIY01000351.1_pt1:0-2500 | contig 15030 bp, 10 predicted proteins | sample 1596061 | NCBI WGS metagenome assembly OJIY01 (sample SAMEA4350111, study PRJEB24818) | metagenome | biome: human; feature: gut; material: faeces | place: Denmark | collected 2013-09
TTTACGCAGTATTTCTCCGATGGCTCTTTTCTTCTCTCCGTAAAACACCTGCCGGCGATATTTGGGCGCAAATACCACGTGATATTTGCAGTTCCACCGTGTGTGGGCTAGACTTTTGACGTCACCCATGTGACCTCCTTTTGATTTGTTGACTCGCAGTTGCCAGACCGCGAAACCTTTTAACAAATCAAAAGGAGTTTTACTGTCATACTCATAGCGTTAAGCTTTTGGGAACCCCCCGCCTAGCGGGGGGTTTTCTTCATACAAAAAGTCCGGTCTGCGCTGGCAGACCGGACTGAAAAAGGAAGTTTGCAAGGAAGCCCGAGATTAATGCTGGTGATTGCAGCCGCCCCGGCAAAGCTGTTCGGTTCCGAAAGCCTGGAGTTTGCCTTCGGCAAAGGCCTTCAGGGCATCGCCCACCGTGGCCTGCCCGGCGTTGTAATACACCGTGATGCCCGCCGCCTGCATGGCGTTGAGCGGGCGCATGCCCATGCCGCCGGCCAGCAGCGCGCGGACGCCCTGCGCTGCCAGCTCCTGCACGGGCTGGAGGCAATTCCCGTGCTCATGTCCGCTGTTGGGCAACACGCGCACGTCGCTGACGGCCCCGTTTTCCACATAGGCCAGGGTATATGCGTCGCAGTGGCCGAAATGCGCGCTGGGAACGGCTTCCAGGCCGCCAGGCGCGTCCGAGGGAACAGCCACAAGAATAGTCTCACTCATTGGAATTTCTCCTTGAACATTGGTTTCTCCGGTCAAGGCGCACACCCCGCCTTCAATGCGCAACGCCCGCCCCTCAATCAGGGCCTGGGCCACACAGTGATGCGCCTTGCGCAACAGCCTGCCGAAAGTATGCCGCGAAACGCCCATGCGGGCGGCGGCCTCGTCCATGTTCAGGCCTTGGTAGTCCGCCAGCCGCACAGCTTCCAGGCCATCCACGGGCAGCACGGTTTCCGCGAGCTCGCTCAACGGAATGCCCCGGGGCTTGAAATAGGCCGCTTTAGGTAAAGCGGATACGCGGCGGCAATGGCAGGGTCTGGGCATGGGCACCTCAATTGTTTTGCTCAAATGAGCATTTAAGACGCTGTCCCCAATTTGTCAAGAGCTCCGGGAAAGAAACTCATCTCGCTGTGCAACGCCCTCCAGATGGAAAAGAATCCTTGCCCAAAGAAGTGCGCGTTACGAAGCGGGAAGTTGAAGACTTCTCAAGGTGCAAACCGAGAAGCGAGGGACAGTTCAGCACAGGGGTATTTTCAAAATGAGCGGGTGACCGGAGCGGAATGAGGGCTATCGGGAGGATGCGGACAGGCTTTGTTCTGGGCGTAATGCGGCGCGGGAAGCGGCGTCTGAAGGCAGTATGGGGGTCATCGTGAAGAATCCACGCAACGGCTGTCGGCATCCGGAGGTCTGACGCGGGCCGGCATTTCATACAAAAGGAAAGGCCCTTCGCGCTGGGAGCGGCGAAGGGCCTTTCGAACGATTTTTGGCAGCGGCCTACTTTCCCACATGACGTTATGCAGTATCATCGGCGAGGAAGAGCTTAACTACCGAGTTCGGAATGGGATCGGGTGTACCCTCTTCTCTATGGCTGCCAAAAAATTTTCAAAATATAATTGACAGGGAAGGAAGGAGTTTTCTTCAAAAACAAGACGCACGGGCTATTAGTACTGGTCAGCTCCACGCCTCGCGGCGCTTCCACCTCCAGCCTATCGACGAGGTAGTCTACCTCGGCCCTTCAGGACTTGCGTCAGGGAGAACTTATCTTAAGGCAGGCTTCCCGCTTAGATGCTTTCAGCGGTTATCCCTTCCGCACATAGCTACCCTGCTATGCCGTTGGCACGACAACAGGTCCACCAGGGGTGCGTCCATCCCGGTCCTCTCGTACTAGGGACAGGCCCTTTCAATTCTCCTACGCCCACAGAAGATAGGGACCAAACTGTCTCACGACGTTTTAAACCCAGCTCGCGTACCACTTTAAACGGCGAACAGCCGTACCCTTGGGACCTGCTTCAGCCCCAGGATGTGATGAGCCGACATCGAGGTGCCAAACCGCATCGTCGATGTGAACTCTTGGATGCGATCAGCCTGTTATCCCCGGCGTACCTTTTATCCAATGAGCGATGGCCCTTCCATTCGGGACCACCGGATCACTAACACCTACTTTCGTACCTGCTCGAGATGTCTCTCTTGCAGTCAAGCTCCCTTTTGCGTTTGCACTCGACGGCTGGTTTCCAATCAGCCTGAGGGAACCTTTGCATGCCTCCGTTACTTTTTAGGAGGCGACCGCCCCAGTCAAACTACCCACCAGACACTGTTCCCGTGCCGGATCACGGCGACGGGTTAGGGACCTGAAAAAACAAGGGTGGTATTTCAACAATGGCTCCCCCCATACTGGCGTACAGGGTTCACAGCCTCCCACCTATCCTACACATGCAGGTTCAAATCCCAATGTCAAGCTATAGTAAAGGTGCACAGGGTCTTTCCGTCTTTCTGCGGGTACACG
>OJIY01000351.1_pt1:7500-15030 | contig 15030 bp, 10 predicted proteins | sample 1596061 | NCBI WGS metagenome assembly OJIY01 (sample SAMEA4350111, study PRJEB24818) | metagenome | biome: human; feature: gut; material: faeces | place: Denmark | collected 2013-09
CCTGCGACGCGCAGGACGCGGAAAACCAACACGTCCGCTCCGGGAGAAAGAACCATGTGTAATACCTGCAGTATTGACGACCACCATTGCTCCTGCACCGCCTGCTCCGGCCAGGATCACGATCACGAACATGAGGTCGGCGGCGAACGCCGGGAACTGCTGCTCATGGGCGTTTCCGCCGTGCTTTTCGCCGTGGGTATGCTGGCGGACGCCTGGCTGGAAACCTTTCTGCCGGTCTGGCTGGTGACAGGCCTCTGCTATGTGCTGCCCTACGCGCTCTGCGGCTACGACGTGCTCCGTCAGATGCTGCGCAATATCGCACGCGGAGATATTTTTAATGAATTCACTTTGATGGGCGGCGCAACCATCGCGGCTATCGCCCTAGGCCAGTTGCCCGAGGCTGTGGGCGTGATGCTTTTTTACCGCATCGGCGAATTTATGCAGGAACGCGCTGCCGGTAATTCGCGCCGTTCCGTCAAGGCTCTGCTGGCGGCCCGTCCCACCACGGCCCACGAAATGCTGGCCGACGGCGCCACGCGTGACGTGAGCCCCGAGGCTCTGGGACCGGGCAGCCGCATTCTGGTCCGGCCCGGCGAAAAAATTCCGCTGGACGGCAAAGTGCTGGAAGGCGAATCCCAGGTGGACGCCTCGCCCCTGACCGGCGAATCCGTGCCTGTGCGCATGGTTCCCGGCGGACAGGTCCATGCCGGAACCATCAACCTGAACGGCGCGCTGACCGTGGAAGTGACGGCCCCCTTCGCGGAGTCCTCCATCGCCCGTGTTCTGGAAATGGTGGAAAACGCCGCCGCGCGTAAGGCTCCCACCGAGCGTTTCATCACCCGTCTGGCGCGCTGGTACACCCCGGCGGTGAGCGGCCTGGCCCTGCTGGTGGCCGTACTGCCGCCGCTTTTCGGGCTGGGAAGTTTTCAGGAATGGATTTACCGCGCCCTCGTGCTGCTGGTCATTTCCTGCCCCTGCGCCCTGCTCATTTCCATCCCGCTGGGCTACTTCGGCGGCATCGGCGCGGCGTCGCGCCGGGGCATACTGATCAAGGGCGGCGCGGTGCTGGACAACCTGCGCGACATCCGCGTGGCCGCCTTTGACAAAACCGGCACCCTCACTGAAGGCGTGTTCGAGGTCAATGCCGTGCTGCCCGCGCCCGGCGTCAGCCGCGAGGAATTGCTGGCCGCCGCGTCCCTGGCTGAAAGCCGCTCCAACCACCCCATCGCCCGCTCCGTGCTGCGCGCCGCGCAGGCGGCGGGCAGCGCCCCTGACGGCGGCGCCATCACGGACATGCGCGAAATCGCGGGCAAGGGCGTGGAGGTGACCGCCGACGGCGCGCAACTGCTGGCGGGCAATGCGGCCCTGCTGGAGGCCCATGACATTACGCCCCTGCCGGTGGACATGCCCGGCAGCGTAGTACAGGTGGCCCGCAACGGCCGCGCGCTGGGCGCGCTGGTGGTGTCGGACCGGATCAAGCCGCAGACTCCCGGCGCGCTGGAAGCCCTGCGCCGCCTGGGCGTGGACGTGCTGGCCATGCTCACCGGCGACCGCGAAAGCCAGGCCAAGCCCGTGGCAAAGGAATTGGGGCTGGATGTGCTCAAGGCCGACCTGCTGCCCGAGGACAAGGCCAGCGCCCTGGAAGCGCTGGGCCCCGCGCGCCATACCCTGATGGTGGGCGACGGCATCAACGACGCGCCGGTGCTGGCCACCGCCGGGGTGGGCGTGGCCATGGGCGGCCTGGGCGCTGAAGCGGCCATTGAAACCGCCGATGTGGTCATCCTGGACGACAACCCCCAGCGCCTGCCGGAACTGCTGCGCATCGCCCGGCGCACCCGGCGCATCGTCTGGGAGAACATCATCCTGGCCCTGGGCATCAAGGGATTATTCATGGCCCTGGGCATCGTGGGCCTTTCCGGCCTGTGGGAAGCGGTCTTTGCGGATGTGGGCGTGGCCCTGCTGGCCGTGCTCAACGCCTCACGCGCCGGACGGATTTAAAAGCGTGGAAGATGGGCGACTGATCCGGCAGATATGAAAAGGGCGGAGGCCTTAGCCGCCGCCCTTTTCATATCCGGCTTCGCGTTCAGGCAGGCCGTGCGGCGGCGCAGCGCAAGGTGATGAGCGCGATTTCCGAGGGCACGCCCACGCGCAGGGGAAAGCCGTTCCAAAGGCCCGCGCCGGAACTGACGTACAGCGGCATGCCCGCAACCCGGTACCAGCCCCGCACATAGCCTTTGTTGAACAGGGCCACCACGGTGCTCAGGCCCGGCGCGTGGCCGCCGTGGGTATGGCCGGAAAGCTGCAAATCCATCCTGTTTCGGGCGTTGCGCGCGGCATTGCCCGGCCTGTGGTCAAGCAGAATGCGCACCGCCCCGTCCGGCGCTCCGGCCAGGGCCGCCGCCAGATCCGGTTCGGGCAGGTTGAAACGGGCGGCCACCGGATCGGTGACCCCGGCCAGCACCAGTTCATGCCCGCGTATCCCGAGCACCTGATGGCTGTTCAGCAGCATGCTCATGCCCAGATCGGAAAAAATCTCCGTCCAGGCCTTGAACCCGCTGTAATATTCGTGGTTGCCCGCGCAGGCCAGCACGCCGTGCCGGGCGCGCAGACGGCGCAGTTCCGCCACGCTTTCCGCGCGCGCCGCGGGCAAGCCGTCTACCATGTCCCCGGTCAGAACCACCACATCCGCCGCCTGGGCGTTGACCCTGTCCACCACGGCCCTGACCCACTCCCTGCCCAGCAGCGGACTCACATGCAGATCACTGATCTGCGCCAGCCTGAGGCCGTCCAGAGCCGCAGGCAGCCGGGGCAGAATGACTTCCCGTTGCCGGACCTCGGGAACGACCACGGCTTCATGGACGCCATAGGCCGTGGGGGCCAGAACCAGACCCGCCAGCGAGGCGCGGCCCAGAACGGAAGCCGGAGCGGCGGCTAGGCCCGAAGCCAGAAAACGCCGCCTGCCGGAAGAAAAAACAGAGCTTTGCCGCTTCTCCCGCCGCAAGGCGTGCCCCGCCCAACGAACGAACCGAACTCCCAAGCGGACAATATCCCGGATCAGCGTCAGCGCGAAAAGAAAAAGCAGACTGCTGAACAGCCAGCCCTGAAGCATCAACACCCACGACGGCAGGTTAGGCGCGGACAGCCCGCCGAAAAAAAAACCGTTCAAAAGGTATTCCTGCGAGGCAAGAAAAAGCGCGGCTCCGGCCGCAGCCTTACCGGCGCGGCTCAGGCCCGACGGCAGCACCAGCCGGAAAAACAGATATAAAAAAAGTACAAAGGCAGGCAGATAGAGCATTACAGGGCGGCCTCCTTAATGGGGTCGGAATCAGAGAGAATTGTGACGCGGACAGGCCGGGCGGCCGGAAGCGGCGCAGCCCCGTCTCAGGCCGACTCGTGGCCCGCCCGCTTCAAGGCGGCCAGAGCCTCGGCAAGCTTCTCGCGCTTCACCAGAATATAATCCGTGGCGTAAGTGGATACGGCGAAGATGCTGATGCCGCAACGCGCCAGCAACCCGGACAGTTCGGCCAGCACGCCCACCTGGGAAAAATCCAGCGTGCCTTCAATGCGAAAGGCCTTCCAGCCGTCCTCGCGGGCCGGGGCGTCGTCCGGCGCGGCCGCAGTCCGGCAAACCAGAGAAAGCTCCCGATCCGTCTTGCCCACAAAGATAAAATCATCCGTAAAATCAATGTGTTTCAGGCTATGTACCTGGCAGACGGAAAACTCGCCATCCAGAACCGTGATGATCATATCCGCCCCCTCTCAATGCCGAATCAGTTTTCTGCCGTGGAAAAAGGGCGTCAGATGGCGCGTCCAGCGGGAGAAAAAGCGGACGCAGAAGCCGGTCAGCACGGCGACGATCACCGTGCCCTCGCGCAGACCCACCACAGTGTGCAGGACGGCAAAGGCCAGACCGGCGGCCACGGCCACCAGGGAAAGGTCAAAAAGCACCTTGATGTTGCTGAAAATCTTCCGTGTGCGGTAGGCGATGGCGATGACGACGCCCTCGCCGGGCAGCACGGTGGCGTCGCTGACGATTTCCAGGCTGACGCCCAGGCCCAGCACGGCGCAGCCGACCAGGCAGAGCAATATCTGCAGCGGATAGACGTCGGTAATCAGGGGCCGGGTCAGCCACATGCAGAGGTCGATGAACACGCTGAACATCAGCACCGCCGGAAGCTGCAAAAGATGCAAGACGGAAAATTCCTTCCAGAGCAGAAGCTTCTGGGCGGCCACAAGCAGGATATTAAGCAGAAAAGTGGCCGCGCCCAGACTGAGCGAAAAAATGGCGCCCAAGGCGAACGGCAGGCTGGTGATGGGCGTGGTGCCCAGGTTGGCGTTGGTGACCAGGGCGATACCCATAGCCATGATAAAGGAAGCGACGCAAAAACCGGCGTAACGCCGGACAGGATTCTTTTTCTTCATTGGCGACACTGGTAGTTCAGGAGAGCAGCAATTTCAAATGCTTGTATGCCCTGGCCGTGGCCATGCGGCCGCGCGGCGTGCGCTTGAGAAAGCCGCACTGGATCAGGTAGGGTTCGTAAATGTCCTCAATGGTCCGCACTTCCTCCGAGCAGGCCACTGCCAGGGTTTTAATGCCCACAGGCCCGCCGTCATAGTGCGTGATCAGCACTTCCAGCAGCTTGCGGTCCATCTGGTCCAGGCCGAGTTCGTCCACATCCATGCGCTTGAGAGCGGAGGAGGCTTCCCCGCCCGTGACCTGTCCGTTGCCGTGGACCAGGGCGAAATCCCGCACCCGGCGCAACAGGCGGTTGGCGATGCGCGGCGTGCCGCGCGCGCGGCGGCCGATCTCCTCCGCGCCTTCCGGGGTCACCTCCACGCCCAGAATGCGCGCCGTGCGTCGCACCACCCGGGCCAGGTCAGCGGGGCTGTAATATTCCAGCCGGGCCACGATGCCGAAGCGATCCCGCAGGGGCGAGGAGATCAGGCCCATGCGCGTGGTGGCTCCCACCAGGGTAAAGGGCTCCAGGTCGATCTTCACCGTGCGGGCCGCCGGGCCCTGGCCGATGACCAGATCCAGCTTGAAATCCTCCATGGCCGGATAGAGCACTTCCTCCACGGCAATGGGCATGCGGTGGATTTCGTCCACAAAAAGGATGTCGTGGCGGCCCAGATTGGTCAGAATGGCCGCCAGGTCGCCGCTGCGCTCCAGCACCGGCCCCGAGGTGCAGACCAGATTGACGCCCAGTTCGGAAGCCATGATCTGGGCCAGGGTGGTCTTGCCCAGCCCGGGATTGCCGTAAAAGAGGGTATGGTCCAGGGCCTTGCCCCGCTCCCGCGCGGCGTCCAGATAGACGCGCAGATTGGCGCGCAGTTCGTCCTGGCCGATAAAGTCGTCCAGGCTGCGCGGTCTGACGCTCTCGTCCAGACCGGCTGCCGCGTCCGGCGGGTTGCCGTCAAAATCCGTCATCAGGCTCTCCCTCTGGCCAGCGCCTTGAGCGCGGCCCTGAGCGCCCCGGTCACGTCCAGATCCGGCTCTTCATGCAACAGCTTTTTGACCAGAGGCGCGCATTCCTCTTCGGCATAGCCAAGATTGGCGAGGCCGTCCAGCACGTCCCGGAACACCGAGCCGGGCTGTCCGCCCACAAGCAACGCGGCGGCCTGGGGCGTGTCCTCCACCTTGAGCTTGTACTTGAGCTCCAGAAAAACGTGCTGGGCCGTCTTCTTGCCGATGCCCGACACGCGCGTCAGGGCCAGCACGTCGTCCTCCAGCACCAGGCGGCGCAGGTCGTCGGGCCGGAAAATGGACAAAATGGCCAGTGCCGTGCGCGCGCCCACCTTGGAGATGGACACCAGCACCTCAACGGTCTGGCGTTCGTCAAAGGAGGCGAAGCCGAACAGCTCCAGGGCGTCCTCGCGCACGGCCAAACTGGTGTACAGCGCCACGGAGCCGCCCTTGCCGGGCAGGGCCGCCAGGGTGTGGGCGGGCAGGGCCACTTCGTAGCCCACCCCGCCTTCCGTGACCACAAGGCAGGCATTGCCCCAGACTTCGGCCAGGCGGCCTTCAATATATGCGATCATACAACTCTCGGATTATGCGCGCAGCCGCGCGGAACTCGGGCGGCTGCCGCTTCCCCGCCGCCTTACGGAGACGGGAGCCATATTAAATGAATGCAAAACAGCGTTTTTTGCAAGTCCCGGAGCCGTCCCCGCAGCAGCCGCCCACGAAGCCGAACCGGTTTCAGAGCAGCAGCACCAGGGAACCCGCCGTGATCAGCAGACCGCCCACAATGACCTTCAGGCTGACGGGTTCATGCAGAAAAAGCATGGCCAGAATCATGGCCAGCGGAACGCTGAGCTTGTCCACGGGCGCGACCCTAGAAACGTCGCCCAGTTGCAGGGCCTTGAAATAACACAGCCAGGAAAGGCCCGTGGCCAAGGCCGAAAGCAGCAGAAAAAGCAGCGTGTGACCGTCAAGGCTTCTGATGCCTCTGGCCGCGCCGGTGCAGAACACAATGCCCCAGGTCAGCACCAGAATAAAGCTTGTCCTGATGGCTGTGGCCAGATTGGAGTCCACGTTCCCCACGCCCATCTTGGCAAAAATGGCCGTCAGAGCGGCGAAAAAGGCGGCTCCCACGGCGTAGACGCCCCACATGGTCATCAACCTCCGATGCCGACCATCTGCCGCGCCGCCACGGCCGCTCCCTCGCGCCGGGCGCGCAGCAGGTCCGCGCCCACGGGCTTGTCCGCGCAGGCCCGACGGATCACCCCCGCCAGCGCTTCATCCGTAATCCGGGGGTGACGCAGCAGACCGCGCAGGCGATATTCCTTGTCCGCGAACAGACAGGTGCGCAAGGCTCCCTCGCTGGTCAGACGCAGGCGGTTGCAGGTCAGGCAGAAATGGTTGGTCAGGGGCGAAATGAAGCCCAGCCGCCCCAGGCCGCCCTCAATGCGGTACATGCGGGCCGGGCCGGATTCGGCCTCCGCGCCCGCTTCCACGGGGATCAGGCGCGCGCGGCGCGCGGCCTCTTCCCGAATGTCGTCGGCGGACCAGAAATTCTCAGGGCTCCAGAGCGTACCGCTGCCCATGGGCATGAATTCGATGAAGCGCAGGTCCAGGGGCATGCTCCGGGCCGCATGCACAAAGTCGTCCATCTGTCCGTCGTTGACGCCGCGCATGGCCACCACGTTGATCTTCACCCGGATGCCTGCCACCAGCAAGCCGTCCAGCGCGCTCAGCACCGAAGGCAGCATGTCCCGCCCCGTGACCCGCGCGAAGGTGGCGCGGTCAAAGCTGTCTAGGGAAAGATTCACCGCGCTCATGCCGATACGCTGCAGCAGGGGGATGTGCGGCTCCAGCAGCGTGCCGTTGGTGGTGACGCGCAGGTCCATGTCCGGGAAACGCCCGCGCAGCATGGCCAGGAACGCCTCGCAGCCCTTGCGGGCAAAGGGTTCGCCGCCGGTCAGGCGCACCTTGCCGATGCCCAGGGCGGCGGCAATGCCCACCATGCGCGCCATTTCCTCATAGCGCAACACCTGCGCGTGGGGAATACAGCGCTGCCTGGCGCTGTC
>OJIY01000354.1_pt1 | contig 14936 bp, 14 predicted proteins | sample 1596061 | NCBI WGS metagenome assembly OJIY01 (sample SAMEA4350111, study PRJEB24818) | metagenome | biome: human; feature: gut; material: faeces | place: Denmark | collected 2013-09
CTCCCACATCGCTCGGCGCGGGCGGCACGCTGGTCAGCGGCCAGGGCAAGGACCTCGACGCCGTCGCCTCTTATCCCGAAGTGAAGGGCGGCGCGGAAAAACCCTTCTGGAATTACGACCAGCGCATCAACGTCCTGCAGGCCCTGCACGGCCTCACCATTGTGCCCGCCTACCAGAACCGCATTGAGGATCGGGTGGGCTCCATCGCGACCGGCAAGTTCGCCGACTTCGTCATTCTCGACCAGAGCCCGTTCAATGTCGCTCCCGGACAATTGGCCGCAATACGCGTGGCTTCCACCATTGTGGGCGACAAGGTCGTGTACGGCGTGCTGCCCGATTCCGAAAGCTTCGTTTCGCAGCTCAACGTCGCGTACATGCAGCCCAATGGCGTGACTCCGTCCAATTTCCAGTATGAAGTCATTGATTCGGCCACGGCCGAGAAAAAGTATGCCTCGCTCCCCAAGGGGAACAACCGCTTTGGAACCTTCTCCTTCACATGCGAGGCGCCCGCGGGCAAGAGCGCCGTCTTTCAGATGAACTTTCTGGGCAACAACGCCACGGTCAGCGAATTCAGCCTGTACAAGCTGAGCGAAAACCGGGCCGCCACCTACACTTACGGAATGCCTTCCAACGACGAACTGCCCGTTGCTTCGGGCAAGTGGTGGATCGCCGACATCGACGCGCCGACCAGAGCTCTTGAGCCTTCCGACACTCTGGTGATGGATCATAGCTACATCGCGTTCTTCGTCATTGCGGACGATGACCCTGTCTTCGACGCGGACAAATCCTCCGGCAAAATTGCGGATCCGGTGGCTCTTGCCAGCACGGGTCCGCTTCCCCGGAACGGCCGGGGCGGCTCTCCCGCCGGCGGCGGCGACGGAAGCGGAGGCGGATGCACCGTCGGCTCCACGCCGGCGTATGATCTGCTGTTCCTCCTGCTCGGACTGGGCATGATAGCCGCCATCCGCATATGGCGCGGACGCGGCAACGCATAGCGCCTGTCCAACGGTTTTATGCGGGGCAAAGCTTTTTCCCTTCATTGACATGCCTTTTTTCATCACGGCCCGCGGGATTTTCCCGCGGGCCTTTTGGCGCAAACCGGACCGGGGCATGGAGGCACGCGAACATGTTATGATGAGACGACCTCCGCAAAAAAAACGAGATTGTACCAGAAATGCAGACCCGCGCAGAGCCAGAGCGAACCGTGACGCGTCCAGAGCGCGCCCAGGACAAGGGAAGGGAAAAAAGTCAGCGCGGCCATCAGCACAGGCTGCGTAACGGCGTGCGCCGCCGCAAAAAGCAGTGAAACCAGTATATTGCCACGGGTCAGGACAGCACCGCCAAAACCTCCCGGCCAACGGGCTTCGGCTTCCCGCTGCAAGAGCGCCCGCCAGGTCGCTTCTTCGGCCAGAGCCGCGCAGGCCAGCCGCCAAAGGGCCGGCATGGGGCCGGGGCTGAAAAAAAGACCCACGCCGCCCAGAGCGAAAGCCGCCCAGGTCCGGCGGTCGCGCAGGGCTTGCCGCAGCCGCCCCCATGCGCAGGCGCGGGCAAGGCCGCGCAGCAGATCACGCAAGAGGCCGGGCGGGGCATGGCCGGGCAGCCCGGCCTTTTGCCCCGCGAGGGGGCTATTGCCAGAATTCCGCACGGCAGCGCCCGGCCTCCTGGAATTTTCTGAAGCGCTCGCATTGGCCCAGGTCGCAGGCTTTTTTCAAATCTTTGCAACCCGCTTCAGGCTCGCGGAGCAAAAAACGCAGGTCGCCGCGGTCCACATAGGCTTCGGCCAGTTCCGGCATAAAGGCGATGGCCCGGCTGTAATCCTCCACCGCCGCCGGGAAATCCTTTTTCGCTTTCAGCACCGCGCCCCGGTTGTAATAGTAAATGCCCTGTTCCGGCATCAGGGCGACGGCCCGATCCAGATGCGCCTTGGCCTGATCAAGCTTTTTGAGGCCCAACGTGACGACCCCCAGCGCGTTTTGGGCTTCCGCGTCATGGGGGTGAACGTCGGCGTAACGCTGCAAAATGCTTTCCGCGTCCGCGGCAAGGCCCATCTGATACAGAGCCAGTGCGCGATCATAGAGCATCTCCGGGGTGGCGGCCTCGTTCCCGCTGACCTGCGAAAGCAGCTTCAGGGCCTTTTCCGGCTGTTTTTTGCGCAGCATGATGCCCGCCTTGCCCACCAGGGCCTCGGGATTGGCGGAATCCAGACGCAGGGCCGCGTCGAACTCGCGCTCGGCCTTGCGGTACTCGCCCAGAGCAAAAAAAGCCGTGGCCAGGTTGGTATGCAGGGCCGCTGAATCCGGCGAAAGCGAAACCGCCCGCTGCAGGCTGTCCACGGCATTCCGCGCTTGCCTGCACTGCAGTTGAGCCATGCCCAGGCCGTTGAGCAGAGCGGGATGCTCCTGTCCCTGCAGGGCCGCGCTGAACAGACGGATGCTTTCGCGGCAGTCGCCCCGCGTATAGGCGTTGACCGCCGCGTCCACGCTCTGCGGCGGCACGGACGTGGACGCGGTCCGCCGGGGGCCCGCGGCGCAACCCAGAGCCGCCAGCAAAATCAAAGCCATGCCAAGCCGGGCCGCCAGCGCGGCAAGTCTCCGACAGCGCGCAAACGGGCGGCGTTCTGCAACACTCATAAATACTCCTTACGAATCCGCTCCAGGGTATACCGGCCTTCCAGCACACGGGGGCTGCCCGTGGCCGGAACATAGACCGAAAGCTCGGCGGCGTCCGAGCGCAGCACCACCACCTGTTCCCGCACCAGGCCCAACGGCTGGAAAACAACGGAGCGCGCGCCTCCGGCCAACGGCCTGCCGTTGACGGACACGGCTTCCACCCCGCGCGGAAACTCCTTTTCCCAAAGACTCTCCGGGCCGCCGCTCACGGCCAGCGCGCCCGGCGAAAGCCGCAACGTCACCGGGGCGTTGCACAGCATGGCCCGGCTGCGCGCCGTGAGCGCGGCGGTGACCAGCAGTTGCGCGGCGCCGCTCAGGGCGTTTTTTCCCGTGGAAACCGCGCCGATGCCGATGCCGAGCAAAATGCCGGCGATCAGCAGCACGGCCAGCAGCTCAAGCAGGGTAAAGCCCCGCGCGCGCTCCGCTTCAGCGGTCAAGCGGCACGTCCTCGTTCCAGACGTCGGCGGCATAGCCTTCGCCGCCTTCCGCGCCGTCGGCCCCAAGGCTCATGATCTCAAAAGGCGTTTTGCGGCCCGGCGCGGTATAGATATAGTCGTTGTTCCAGGGATCCTTGGGGATTTTTGAAATGTAGCCGTTGGGCGGATAATTCTTGGGAATTCTGCCGGTGGACGGACGGCTGACCAGAGCCTCCAGGCCCTGCTCGGTGGTGGGATAAAAGCCGTTGTCCAAATAAAATTTCTTCACGGCCGTGGCCAGATTTTCAATCTGCAGCCTGGCCTGCACCACACGGGCCTTGTCCGGCTCGTCCATCAGGCGCGGAGCCACGATGGCCCCCAGAATGCCCAGAATCACAATGACGATCATCAGCTCCAGCAGGGTGAAGCCGCTGTCCGGCCGCACGGGGCGGCGTGCCTCTTTCGCCTCTCTTGTTCCGCAATCTCTTGCCATATCCGTATCCTCCCGGAAAAAATCGCCTTGCCGCGCCCGCTGTCCGGGGCCCGGCTATTCAACCACTCTGTACTGCCAGTTCATATAGGTATTGGTGACCCAGCCCACGGCCGTCAGCCGGTTTTTTCTGGCCCCCTGACCCGCCGTCAGGTGCAGCCGGAACCAGCGGCTGCGGGTGTCCAGCATGTCCGGCGGAAGCATGGGCACGCTGTGGGCGGAAAAAATGCCGTCATACCAGTCTTCGTCCAGCCTGTTGCCGGAATCGTCCCTGTAGCGCGTGATGGCGCTGACAAAGGCCTTGATCTGGTTGGGATCCTCCACCAGGGCCGCCAGCACCGCCGGGCGCAGGGTGTTGATGTTCATGGGCCCGCGGCCCCAGAGCGTCAGGTGCTCCAGCAGGCCGGGCAACCCCGCTCCGCCCAGCAGCACCTGCCTGATCCAGGCCCGCCCGGCCGCGTCCGCCTGATCCAGGCCCGGCCAGCGCATGAGCAGAAATTCGTCCAGGCTGCGCGGCGGCCTGCCCGGCGGCAGGCAGACCGGCTTTTGCGCCAGATACCAGCGCCGGGACTCCTCATCCAGCGGCGCGGCCCCGCCCCACTGCCTGAGCGAAGCCATAAAATCCCCGGCGCGTTGCCGGGCGGCCTCCATGTCGCCCTCAAACCCGTGCAGCACCATCACTGTCGCCAGCAGGCGGGTGAACAGCGCGGCATACTGCTCCGCCCTGGCCTTTTCCGAGGGGCGCTCGTAAAACAGGGCGTTGACCGGGAAAAAGCTGTTTTCGTCCTCAATGGAACCGCTCAGCTCGCTGCCGCGCAGTTCCGCCGAAAGTTTTTGCAGCAGCCAGGCGAAGCGCCCCCATTCCTTGCGCGGATGGTCCGGCAGGGCCGCCTGATTGTTCCGGACCAGCACTGTGGCCGCCAGTTGCCCGCCGCTCTCCAGCAGCAGCTTGGAAGCCAGAATGGACCGGCTGGTGGTGGAAAGCGCGCGGTCCAGCAAGGTATCCCGGCTGAATTCCACCGTCAGCACGGCCAGGCCCGCCAGCACAAAAAGCACCAGAATCAGCACCGCGCCTCTTTCGCCTTCAGCGGCGCGTGCTTCCACCCGCTTACTTTTCTTCCTCATCCGACCTCCAGGCAAAGACCGGGGCCAGAAAAACCTCCGGCTCGGTTTCGCCTTCGCGCAGAAGAGTGAAGCGCACCGCCCTGGGGAAATCCCCGGCTTCAGTCCGCGCCTCCCAGCCCGGGAGCCAGCCTTTGCCGGAAATGTACAGGGCTGTGTCCACGGATTGCAGCCCGCGCAGCAGCACGAATTCCGCCCAGGGGAAGTCCCCTTCCACGCCGCAGTAGCCCCGTTCCCGCCGGATCAGGGCTTTGCCCCGTCCGCCCGCGCGCAGCACGTATTCCACGCAGACCGGCCCATCCAGGCCGTCGGGTCCGGTTATGGATTCGCGGGCAAGGCGCGCGCCTCCGGCGAAAGACAGCACTACCTCATCGTTCGTGGGCTCGGGCGGCTCAATGCCGGTTTGGCGGTAAAATTCGGCGGACGGCACGATGGGCCGCCGCGAAAGTCCGGGCAGGCCGTTCTCCCCCTCCTCGCCCCGGCAGAGGCCGGCCATGTCGTTGTCCAGCACGCCCCGGTAAATCCGTTCCCCCTCCCGTTCAAGCACCAGCGCGCGCACGGACTGCCCGTTGTTCATGACCATGCTGTAGGTGCTGAACAGCACCATGCCGATCACGGCGGTCAGGGCCATGGCGATCAGCAGTTCCAGCAGGGTGAAGCCCGCCTCCGCGCGCCTATTCCGGCAGGACGTATTCAAGCACGACCTCCCGTCCACGCGTGCCCTGCGTCTCAGTCAGCGTGAATTCCAGCCGCTTGCCGTTCAGGCCGCGCAGGGCATAGAGTTTGGAACGCCATTCCACCTCCGGCATCTCCGGGGCCAGGGTGCCCCACTGCTCAAGATTTTTGCGGTCTTCCCGCAACAGCGTCACCAGCCTGGCCCGCCCCAGGCGCACGGCCTGATCCGCCCAGCCGGTTTCCGCAAGCTGGCTCAGGCTGTCCCCGCTGACGCGGATGACCAGCAGGGCCACCAGGCTCAACACGGTCAGAGCCACCAGCACTTCCAGCAGGGTGAAGCCGCCCTGGCGGGGCTGACGCGGCCGACGCGAAAAACGGAAACAACGGCTCACGGCGCGCCTCCCGGACGGGAAAGGGCGCAATCCAGATCCAGTTGGTTCTGCCCCGTGCGTTGCAGGTTCAGGCTCTCAATACGCAGGCCGGGCACGGCTTCCAGCGCCTGCAACCACTCCAGGCACTGCTTGAGGTAGAGGCCGGTCATGCGCAGTTCCAGAGACTCGACGGAGCCGCCCCGACCGTTTCCTTCCCGGAGCCTGGCGGGGCGGGCCGCTTCAATGCGCCGGGCAAGCTGCAGGCGTCCGGCCTCGCTGTTGACCAGACTGAACAGGCTCTGCTGTTGCCGGGCTTCGGCCGGAGCGCTTTGGGCCAGTCGCCCGTATTCCTCGGCCAGGGCGCGGATTTCGGCCTGCCCGGCCTGGGCGCGCGCCAGGCGGGCATTGCCCTCGGCACGCCAGGAAAACAGCGGCAGCACGCCCCAGAACAGCGCCAGCACCGCCAGCATTGCGATGAGCCCCGCCAGCAGGGGACGGGAGATGGTCATGGCCGCGCCCCGTCCCGGAGCAGATCCAGTTCGAAATGTACTGTCCCTCCTCCGCTCCGGCCCCTTTCCGCGCCGGCGGCGTTTTTCCCGGTCCGGCTGGCCGCGCTGACAATATTGACCGCGGCCACGCCGGGAATGCCGGCAAAGGCGTCGCGCAGGCTGTTGACGGCATCATAGTCCACGGCGCTGCCGCTGATCCGGCAGTGCTTCGCATCCAGGCTCAATCTGTCCACGCGCACGGCGAGCTTGGGCGGAGCCGACGTATGCATGGCGCGCAGAAGCCGCAGTACGGGAAAATCGCTCTGAGCGCGCTGCTCGCCGCGCAAGTCCGCGAGGCGGCCCTGCAGAATGCTCCGCATCCGCATGGGACTGGCCGGGCCGCGCGCGTCGGGCACGGCCTTGCGGTATATAGCCTGGGTTTGGGCTTCCAGTTCCCGCGCCTGTCGGTGCCGGGCATGGCCCTCGGCCCAGACGCTGAACAGAAAGGCCAGCGCCAGGCAGAGCAGACAGGCTGCGGCCGGGATCAGCTTCCTGCACCGGGTCGGGCTAAGGCCCGCGACGCCGGAAAAAGAGCGCGCCTGCTGGAAGGCGGGGTACAAGCGACGCCGCCGAGGATCACGCAGCGGCATTTTGGCCAGGCAGAGAACGGACAGGCAGTCCGCCTCGCTCTCGCCCGGAAGCGCCGACAGGCCATAAAGGAGCGTATCCCGTCCCAGCACCTGCGCGGGCAACTCAAAGGCGTCCCCCAGAGCGGCGGCTTCCCGGCCCCGGCAGGCCTCGCCGCAGATCAGCAGGCGTTCCGGCGTCAGGGGCAGGCCGTCAAGCGCCAGAGCGGCTGCGCGAACCAGCGCCGCCGGATCGGCGCAATCCCCGCCTTGCGGCGGCAACGGGCGTTCCAACACCCGCACCCGCCGGACCACATTGCTGTCCAGGGCCGCCAGCACGCTGTATCCGGGCCGGAGATGCAAAAAAAGGCTTACCCCCTTCAGCCGGGGCAGGCCGAGCAACAGCGGAAAGGGATCCACAGTGATCAGGCGCGGATACAGGCCCCGTTCCGCCAGCGCCGCCTGCCAGGCTTCCGGCAACCCCGCGGGAAGGGAAACGCTCACGGCCTGGAGGCCCTTGCCGCCGTCCGCGCCGCCCGTCAGACAAATGCGGTGCCCAAGCGCCGCCGCATCACAGGGAAATTCCGTTTCCAGCAGAAGATTAAGGGCCTGCCGGGCCTTGGCGCCGGAGCGGAAGGGAAAGCTCCAGTCCCGGAACAGGGCCATGTCGGCCGCCAGGCAAAGGCGCACATCCGCGGGAAAGGAAAACGGCTCTGCTCCCGTCACGCCGGGTCTTGCCGGGGTCAGGGCCTCCAGCACGCCGTCCAGAGCCGCGCGCAGGCTTTCCGGGCGGCTGTCCGGACAGGGAGCGCGCCGCAGGCATAGCGCTTCCCGGCTTTTCAGGTCCGGGCCGCAGAGCGCGCCCACCAGCGCGTCCGCTGTCTGCAGAAAGATCAGGCTCTGTTTTCGCGGCATGGTCCACCCGTCAGGATTGCAGCTCAATGGAAGGCCGCCGCGCTGCGCCGCTGATCCGCACGCGGGCCTCTCCCCTGCTGGTAAAGGACTGGAAGGTTCTGGCGGGGGTCAGCTCCTCCCGCAGTTGTTCCGGCGCCAGACGCAGCACCGCCCGCAAATCCAGGCGGCTGTCCCCCGCGGCCGGGGCCAGCGTCGCCCGGCCTTCGGCCTGGAGTTGCAGAACGGCATTGTTCAGGGCGCATTGGCGCAACTCCAGGGCGTTCTTTTTCCAGACCAGTTCCATCCGGCCGTTCAGACCCTCCAGACGGGGCGCGCGCAGCATGGGCAGGGAATGCTCCAGCGCGCCTCCGTGCAGGGTCAGGGACAGTCCGCCCCCGCTGCCGCCGAATACCGGTCTGCCGTCGCGCAACGGCACGCTGGCGTCGCACGAGGCGCTCAGGCTGCCGCTCATGAGCCGCAGCAAAGCCCCGTCGCCGGTCAGGGCGGCGCCGAGTTCCCCAAGATCAAGCCCTTTTGCCTCAGCCCGCACAGCGCAGGCGTCGGGCCGGAAAAAGGCTGAAGGCGTCAGCAGCAGATGCAGCTCTCCGCCCGCCAGCCGGGCCTGAACCGTCAGCCGCGCGGGGAAAAAATGCATTTCCAGCCGCACGTCGCGCAGGATCAATGCGGGCGTCCGGCCCGCATCGCCGGACAGGGCGCGTAACGGCAGCCACAACGCATCCAGACTGGCCGCCGGAGGAAAATAGGAAATCCGGGGCCGCTCAAAACCGATGCCCATGGCCACAGCCGCCCGGCTTACGCTTCCCAGGCGCGCGTCCACCTGTTCCCCGGCGTAGAACAGGCCGCAAAACAGGGCGTAAAAGGCCAGGCCGCAGAGCGGAAGCACGGCCGCGCGCCGTCGGGCCGCGCGGGGCCAGGCCTGGACCCGGACAAGCAGATCATCCCAGAGCGCGCGGATCATATCCGGACCACCCGCTCCACTTCCGTAAGCGACGTCAGGCCCGCCGCCACCTTGAGCATGCCGTCGTGCCGCAAGTTGCGCATGCCCTCGCCGATGGCCTGGGCCTCCAGGGCGTTGGCGTCGCTCTTGTCCACGATCAGCCGTTTCAGGCCGTCGCTGACCGGCATGATCTCATAAATGGCCATGCGGCCCCTGTAGCCGGTGTCCATGCACTGCGGACAGCCAACGGCATGATAGAGGGGCTGGCCCGGCTCCAGGACGCGGGCGGCCCGGCCCAGGCTTGCCAGCTCGTTCCGGCTTGGCGCGCGGGCTTCCTTGCAGTGCGGACAGAGCACGCGCACCAGACGCTGGGCGATGACCCCGCGCAGCACCGAGGAGAGCAAAAAAGGCTCCACGCCCATGTCGAACAGGCGCGTCACCGCGCCGGGCGCGTCGTTGGTGTGCAGGGTGGAAAAGACCAGATGCCCGGTCAGGGCCGACTGCACGGCAATGGAAGCGGTTTCTCCGTCGCGGATTTCGCCGATCAGGATCACGTCCGGATCCTGGCGCACAATGGAGCGCAGGCCGTCGGCAAAAGAGAGGCCGATTTTGGGGTTGACCTGCATCTGGCCCACGCCGTCCAGTTCGTATTCCACCGGGTCTTCAATGGTCAGGATATTTTTGTCCGGCGAGGCGATTTCCTGCAGCACGGCGTAAAGCGTGGTGGTTTTGCCGCTGCCCGTGGGCCCGGTCACCAGCACGATGCCGTGGCTCGCGCCGACCAGGCCGTTCATGAGCTGAAAATCCTCCCGGCCCAGTCCCAGTTCGGCCAGGGAAAGCACGCGCTCGTTTTTTTCCAGCAGGCGCAGCACCACGCGCTCGCCGAAAGACGTGGGCAGCGTGGACACGCGCAGACCCGCCTGCCGTCCGCCCAGGGAAATGGCGATGCGCCCGTCCTGGGGCAGGCGTTTCTCCGCGATGTTCAGCTTTGCCATGACCTTGATGCGCGAGACCACGGCCGCGTGATGGGCCTTGCTCAGGCTGTGGCGCTCATAGAGCACGCCGTCCAGGCGGAAACGCACGCGAGAAACGTCGCGGTAGGGCTCGATATGGATGTCGCTGGCCCCGGCGCGCACGGCCTGGGCCAGGATCATGTTCACCAGGCGGATGAAGGGGGCCTCGCCGCTGTCTTCCAGCAGGTCTTCCACGGCGTCTTCGCTGAGGATCGCATCGTCGCCCCCGTCCGCGCCCGCGCCCAGCACCTCGGCCACCGAGCCTTCTTCCCCGGACGACTCCCCGAAAATGCGGTTGACGATATTCTGGATGGCGCTTTCAGGGGTCAGCACCGGCACGCAGGGCCGCTCGCCGAGCAGCAGGCCGATTTCACGGGCCAGCAGCCAGCCTGCGGGCCGGGACACGGCCAGCGCCAGACGGCCTTCCGCGTCGCGCACCGGCGCCACGGCATGCCTGCGCAGCCAGGCCAGCGGCAGACGGCAGACCAGTTCGCCGTCGCTCTTCCACGCCCCGCCTTCCCGGTCAAGCGCCTGATCCAGATCCGGCACGAAGCGCATCTGATGACGCGCGGCTTCGGCTTCCAGATACCGGGCCTCGCTGAATTCCCCGGATTCCGGCAGTTCCCCTGCCGCGTCCGCCGCTCGGGCTTCCGGCGGCTCCGGCGCGCGGCCGGAGTGCGGAGACCGGGACGGGGCGGACAAGGCGGGAACCACGGAAGTGGAAGCAAAAACAGCCATGAGCGGTCCTCAGTTTACAAAAACGGGTTTGAGCAGCTTGGGATTGCTCATGATCGGCAGTCCCAGGCCGTCCTTGCCCACGCCGGTCTCGTGCAGCACCATCTGCTTCTCGTGGGTGACGTCCTGCGCCTCACCGGGCGAGTTGATGACCTTGGGCGTGATGAAAACAAAGAGATTGGTGCGCGTGAATCTGTTTGTCCGGGATTTGAACAGCCAGCCCAGCAGCGGGATGCTGCCCAGGCCGGGCACTTCGCTTTGCGAGTAGGTTTTGCTGTCGTCGAGCAGGCCGCCGATGACGGCCGTCTGCGTATCCCGTAGCAGAATGGTGGATTTGATCAGGCGCTTGCGGGTGGTGGGGGCCACGATCTGATTGCCGTTGTTCAGGGTGATCAGGCCGTTGGTCACACGGCTGATCTCCTGCTCCACTTCCAGGCGCAACGTGCCTTCATCGCTGATGCGCGGCGTGATTTTGAGCTTCACGCCCACGTCCTTGTAGTCCATGGACTGGGTGGTGAAATCCGCGTCGTTGCGGGTGGTGGTTTCCTTGACGTAGGGGATGTTGTCCACCACCTCCACAGAAGACTGCTCATTGTCCAGGGTCAGCAGCTGCGGGGTGGCCAGCACGTTGATGTCGTCGTTGCCTTTGACCGCGTTCAGGATGGACTGAATATTGTAGGAGGTGCCGCCCACGCTGAAGGCGTCGCGAAAGATGGCCGCCAGGCTGGCCCCGGAGGGCAGGGAAACCAGTTTATTGGAGCCGAGGTCGATGGTGCCGCTGCCGAGATTGACGCCGCCGAGGCCGATGGTCTGCTTGTTCAGTTCGCCGCCCAGAGCCCAGTTGATGCCGAAGGAAAAGGAGGCGTCGGTGCTCACTTCCATGATGGCGGCCTCGATGAAGACCTGTTTGCGCACCACATCAAGTTTTTTGATGATGTTGCTCAGAGCCTCGAACTCGTCGGGCCGGGCCGTGACCAGCAGGCTGTTGGTGGCCTTGTCCGCCACCACCTTGATGTCTTTGGAGAGCACAAGGTCCGGCTTTTTGTCCTCGCCGCCGGTCCCGGCCACCTGGCGCTCCACCAGGGCGTTGATGACCATGGCCAGATCCTCGGCCTTGGCGTTGTCCAGCTGGATCATATGTACGTCGCCCTTGCCCTTGGGCGTGGCGATGTCCAGCGAGCCGATGGTGTTCCGGGCCATGTTGATGGCGTCGCCGCCGCCGTAGACCAGCAGGCTGTTGGTACGCTCGTCGGGCACCACCAGACTCAGGCTGATGCGGCCTTTTTTGGCGTCCTCCTCGTCGCGGCCCTTGAGCACCTTGGACAGCGTGGAGGCCAGGCTTTTGGCGTCGCCGTGGGTCAGGGGAATGGTTACGGTTCTGCCGCGCGTGTTGCTGTTTTCCACCTGTTCCAGAAAGACCAAGGCCCGGTCGATATTGCTGGACGGCGCGGTGATGGCAATGGTGTTGGAGGGCGTGTAGGCGGAAATGGCGAAATCCTTGCCGAGCAGCGCGGGCAGCACCTTGGCCAGTTCCGAGGCCACGCCCACCTTGAGCTGGATGATCTGGGTATTCACGGTTTCACGGGCATCGCCGGGCTTGCCGCCCACCGTGGCCGAGCCGTCCTGACTGATGCCCTCCTTCAGAGGCAGAATCTTCCAGCTCGCCCCGCTCTTCTGCAGTGCGAAACCCTGCACCCGCAGGATGTCCACAAAGATCTGAAAGGCCTCTTCCGGCGTAACCTTGACCGGCGAATAGACCGTGACCTTGCCCTTGACCGAGGGATCGGTGATGAAATTGTGGCCCGTGGCCTCGCTGATGTACTTGATCAGACTGTGGATGTCCGCGTCCTCGAAATCCAGGGTCACGCCGCCGGAAGACGCGGCCGCCGCGACGCCCGGCACGGGCGCGATACAGCCGAGGGCAAGCAGAAGCAGGAGCAGACGCGAAATTTTTTGCAGGGCGAAGGGCATGACCTTATCCTTGAAGTTCATAGTCAAGAATGATTTTTTTGCCGTCACGCAAGACTTCCAGTCTGATATTTTTCTCATTGAGCAAGTCCCCGAATCCGGCCAGATCCCGCAGGTCGGTCAGGGCCTTGCCGTTGGCCGTGAGCAGAAGATCGTCCTGGAGCAGGCCGAGCCCGCTCAGATAGCTGTCCTGCTCCAGCGCCACGATGCGCAGGCCCCGATAAGCTCCCAATGCCTGCGGGCGTATGCTGACGCTGCGCATCAGCGCGCCGGGGTCCGTCATTGCGCGGCGCAGCTCAGTCCGGTTCAGGCTTTTGCGCAGGGCCGGGGCCCGCGCGGCGGCAGCGACGCCTGCCTGGGGAAGCGCGCCGCCCTCAATTTGCAGGCGTTCCTTCCTGCCGCCCCTGGCCAGCACCACGGTCCGGCGCTGAATGTAGGCCACTTTCCAGCCTTTGATCTCCGCGCCTTCGGCATAGGGTTCCTGCCTGCCGTCAATCTGGATCACCGCGCGGTTTTTGCCCCGGCCCGTGCTGTTCACGACCGTGCCGAGCAATTTCCAGCCCAGCTTGCTCACCGGAATGGCCTCCAGACTGCCCGCGAGTTCCGCCTCTTCCTCCGGCGAAAGCGTGCCGTCCGGCCGCCTGGCCGCGCCCGGAAAATCGGGCGCTTCCACGGCCGCGCCGAAGAGGTTGCGCCGGAGGATCTCCTCAAGGCTGACGGCCTGCGGCCCCGTCGCGACCCCGGCGCGGCTCAGCGCCGGGAGCGGCGGCGAGAGCGACGGAGCGGGACCGTCCTCCCGCAGGTAAAACGTGCCCCGGGCCAGGAACCAGGCCATGAGCGCGAGACAGGCCAGCATGGCGGCAAAAGTCGCTGATCGGTGCGCGTCCATGTTCATCCCACCAGACTGCTCATCTCAAAAATGGGCATGATGATGGCAATGACCACAAAACCCACCAGACCGCCCAGAATCAAGATCATCACCGGCTCCATGAGCGAGGTGAGCATTTGCAGGCGTGCGGCCACGCGGTTTTCGCAGTCTCCGGCAACCCACAACAGCATTTCGCCCAACTGGCCGCTGCGCTCCCCGGCGGCCACCATCTGGCGGGCGAGCGGCGGAAAAAGCACGGTATTGTCCATATAGCCCGAAAGATCGCGCCCGGCCTGAACGCCGTCAATCATGTTCTGCACGGCCTCGGCCATGAGCAGATTGTCGGCCGCCGACCTGACGATGTGCAAAGCCTTGAGCAACGAAACCCCGTTTTTGAGCAGCATGCCCAGGGTGCGCGTCATATGCCCCACCAGCAGCGGCCGGTACATGCCCCGGATGCCGGGGCAGCGCAAAATTTTCCGCTGGATGCGCCGCCTGCCCTCCGGGCTTTGGCGTATGCGCCAGACCGCCAGCGCGGCCAGCAGGATCAACAGGGGAAAGACCCACCAGCCCGCGCGCAGCGTATCACTGACGCCGAGCAGAATGCGGGTGGGCAGGGGCAGTTCGCGCCCCATGTCCGCGAAAATCCGGGTGACCTTGGGGATCACGAACGTGAGCAGAAAAACCACCACGCCCGTGCCCACCACCAGCATGAGCAGCGGATAGGCCAGCGTGGCCTGCACCTTGCGCTGCAGGGCCACCTGCTGCTCAATGTGCTCGGCGAAACGCTCCACCACGATTTCCAGCGTGCCGGAGGCCTCTCCGGCGCGAACCATGGTCACAAAGGTGGAGGAAAAGACGCGCGGAAACTCCGCCAGACCGTCGGCCAGATCCCCGCCGGAAAGGATGCGGTCCCGCAGGTGGGCCACAATGCCGGAAAGGGCCGAATCATCGCCGTGCGCGCAAATGGCGGAAAGAGCCTCGTCCAGCGGCAGCCCGGCCCGCAGCAGGGTCGCCAGTTGCCGGGCCATGCCCGCCACGGCGGCTTTGGAAACCGGGCGCAGGCGCTGCATCAGACGGGCGCGGAAACCGGAACGCGACCCGGCGGCCGCCACGGACGCGGCGCCGGAAGAGGCGGCCGGAGACACGGAAAGCGGCACCAGGCCGCGCTCGTGCAGCAGGCTGACGGCCAGCCGCTGGCTGGCGGCTTCGATCATGCCCTTGGCATTCCTGCCGCGGCCGTCAATGGCCCGGTAACAGAAATTCGCCATATGCTCCCCGGAAAAAGAGGGGCACAAAACCCCGGCGACGGGAGCCCCGTTGCCGGGGCTCCCCACAGTTGCTGTGACAGAAGGACCTAGGGCATATTGCGGCGGCGCAGGGAGCGCAGCACGGCCACGCCCGCCAGAGCCAGCAGCAGAATGAGCAGATCGTAGGACGGAGTCGCGCCGATGGTGCAGCCGCCGCCGCTGTCGTCGTCGCCGCCGGAATTGCCCGCGCTGCTGCGGTTGGTCGGCAGGGAGCCGCTGGTCACCAGGGCCACCGAACCGGTGATCTTGCCGTCCGCTCCGGCCCGGGTGCGGGCCGCATCGAACTTGCCGCCGTCCTTCATGGTGTAGAAGAGCACATAGGCCTTGTTCATG
>OJIY01000355.1_pt1 | contig 14913 bp, 12 predicted proteins | sample 1596061 | NCBI WGS metagenome assembly OJIY01 (sample SAMEA4350111, study PRJEB24818) | metagenome | biome: human; feature: gut; material: faeces | place: Denmark | collected 2013-09
CACCAACCCGGTGGACACGCCGTTGGGCAAGATCAGCTTCAACGAAAAGGGCGACGCGGCCGGTATGGCGCTTTCCATCTACCAGGTCAAAAACGGCAAGTTCGTGGAGCTGGATCACAGCATCACGTTGCAGTAGTAGCACTGGCGGGACGCGGCTCACGCCGCGCCCCTTTTCCGCCCCGCGGCGGCGCGGCGACCTCCGGGCCGTGCCGCGTCCGCCGCGCGCGGCGATTGCGCGCGCGGTTTATGTTCCGGGCGCTTCGCAGCATTCACCAGGCAGCCGGCGCTCCGGCAATCTGGCGGGCCCATGCCCGCGTGCGGGTAAGCATGGACATCCAATTCTTCGTAGAGCTCTTTTTCGGCGGACTGACCCGGGGCAGCATCTACGCCCTGATCGCTTTGGGCTATACTCTGGTGTACGGCATCATTGAGCTCATCAACTTCGCCCACGGCGAAATCTATATGCTCGGCGCTTTCACGGCCCTGCTGGTGGCCGGGGTTCTGGGCGTATATGGTTTCCCGGCCGGGGGCATTCTGGTCGTGGCCGCCCTGGCCGCCGTGATCTGGTGCGCCGCCTACGGCTACACCCTGGAAAAGGTGGCCTACAAGCCCCTGCGCGGCGCGCCGCGCCTTTCCCCACTGATTTCGGCCATCGGCATGTCCATCTTTTTGCAGAACTACGTGCTGCTGGCCCAGACCTCCGACTTCGTGCCCTTCCCCCGCCTGTTGCCGGAAATGGAATTTCTGGAATACGTCAACTACGTCATGGGGCCCAGCGATTTTCTGATCCTTCTGGTCAGCACGCTGGCCATGGTCTCCCTGTCGCTCTTCATCCGCTACACGCGCATGGGCAAAGCCATGCGGGCCACGGCCCAGAACCGTAAAATGGCCCTGTTGCTGGGCATCAACGCCGACTGGATCATTTCCCTGACCTTCATCATCGGCTCCGGCCTGGCCGCGCTGGGCGGCGTGCTTATCGCCTCGCACATGGGGCAGGTCAACTTCGGCATCGGTTTTCTGGCTGGTCTCAAAGCCTTCACGGCGGCGGTGCTCGGCGGCATCGGCTCCATTCCCGGAGCCATGGTGGGCGGGCTTGTGCTGGGTCTGGCCGAGAGCTTCACCACCGGCTATTTCTCCGGTAACTACGAAGATATTCTGGCCTTCGGCATTCTGATCCTGATTCTGATTTTCCGCCCCGACGGCATTCTGGGCAAAGCCAAGGTACAGAAGGTGTAGCCATGCGGCGCGTATTCAAGGCCGTGCTCACGGCGATATGGTTCATGGTGCTAACCCTGCCGGTCATGGGCATCAAGCTGAACACGCTTGACGAAACCGTTCAGTGGCGTTTTGACCGTATTCTCTGGCTGGGCGCGGGAGTTTTCGTCCTGGCCGTGATCTGGGACTGGTGTTTTTCGCGCAAGGCCAAAGGTCTGCCCCTGCTGCGCCTGCCCGAAGGGCTTGGCGCGGGCCTGCGGGCTCTGAGCGGGCGACCCCGCCTCAAGACGGGCGGTCTGGCGGTTCTGGCCCTGTTCATGCTGACCATGCCCCTGATCAGCTCCTTTTATCAGACCAATATCATGATCTCGGCTCTGCTCTATGTCATGCTGGCGCTGGGTCTGAACATTGTGGTGGGTCTGGCCGGGCAGCTGGTGCTGGGCTATGTGGCTTTTTACGCCGTGGGCGCCTATGCCTACGGCCTGCTCTACCAGTTTCTGGGCTGGGGATTCTGGGCCTGTCTGCCCGTGGGCGGCATACTGGCCGTACTTTTCGGTCTGGCCCTGGGTTTTCCGGTGCTGCGTCTGCGCGGAGACTATCTGGCCATCGTCACCCTCGGTTTCGGCGAAATCGTGCGCCTGGGCCTCCAGAACTGGACCAGCCTCACCGGCGGCCCGCGCGGCATCAGCGACATCCCCCGACCCGGTTTTTTCGGCCTGGAGATGGATATCAATGCCTCCACCACCTATGTCTATTATCTGGTGCTGGCGGCGGTGGTCATCACCATCATCATGATCTCGCGGCTCAAGAATTCGCGTGTGGGCCTGGCCCTGCAAGCCCTGCGCGAGGATGAAATCGCCTGCGAAGCCATGGGCATCGACATCACCCGCGTCAAGCTCTCGGCCTTTGCCCTGGGCTCCTGCTGGGCCGGCTTCGCGGGCGTGATCTTCGCGGCCAAGACCACCTACATCAATCCCTCCAGCTTCACCTTCATGGAATCAGCCATGATTCTCTCCATGGTGGTGCTGGGCGGCATGGGTTCCATCGCGGGCGTGGTCATCGCGGCCCTGATCCTGATTCTGGCCCCGGAATACCTGCGCGCCTTTTCCGAATACCGGATGCTGATCTTCGGCGCGATCATGGTGATCATGATGATCTTCCGGCCCCAGGGTCTGATCAGCGGCGAACGCCGCCGCTACAGAATCAGCGCCCTGCACGGGGCCCACAATGGAGGCCGGGCATGAGGCCGGTGCTGGAAGTTTCGGGTCTTTCCCAGGATTTCGGCGGTCTGCGCGCCCTGAGCGATCTGGACCTGCGCGTGGACGCCGATGAGATTGTGGCCCTTATCGGCCCCAACGGCGCGGGCAAAACCACGTTTTTCAACTGCGTCACCGGCATCTACACGCCCACCGAGGGCAAGATGTTCCTCTACGACGCCGATGGCGAAAAGCATCTGCTCAACGGCAAAAAGCCGCACGTCATCACAGCCATGGGCATGGCCCGCACCTTTCAGAACATCCGCCTGTTCAGCGACATGACCGTGCTGGAAAACGTCATGGTGGGCCGTCATTGCCGCACCCGCGCGGGCATCTGGGGCGCGCTGTCGCGTGACGGCCATACCCGCCGCGAAGAGCAGGAAAGCATCGACATCAGCTATGCCCTGTTGGAAAGCCTGCACCTGCAGGAACTCTGGAACGAAAAGGCCCGTAATCTGGCCTACGGCGCCCAGCGTCGCCTGGAAATCGCCCGCGCGCTTGCCACCGAGCCGCGCATGCTGCTGCTGGACGAACCCGCCGCGGGCATGAACCCCCAGGAAACCCACGAGCTGGAAATCCTGGTGCGCGGCATCCGCGACGCGCGGAACCTTTCCATTCTGCTCATCGAGCACGACATGAGCATGGTCATGTCCCTTTCGGACCGCATTTACGTCATGGAATACGGCTCCTGCATCGCCATGGGCAAACCCGAGGAAGTGCGGGCCAACCCGCGCGTGATCAAGGCCTATCTGGGGGAAAGCGATGCTTGAGCTCCGCAACGTGGACACCTATTATGGCAACATCCAGGCCCTGCGCGGGGTTTCCCTGCATGTGGACGACGGCGAGATCGTCACCCTGATCGGCGCCAACGGCGCGGGCAAATCCACGACCCTGATGACCGTTTGCGGCATCAACCGGCCGCGCCGGGGTGAAATCATCTGGAACGGCACGCCCATCCACGAACTGCCGCCGCATGAAATCGTGACCCTGGGCATTTCCCAGGTGCCGGAAGGCCGCCTGATCTTCCCGGACCTCAGCGTGCGCGAGAATCTGGACCTCGGCGCTTTTCTGCGCCGGGACAGCCAGGGCATCAAGGAGGACATGGACTATGTGTTCAGCCTCTTTCCCATTCTGGCCGAGCGCCGCCGCCAGGCGGGCGGCACCCTTTCCGGCGGCGAACAGCAGATGCTGGCCATCAGCCGCGCGCTCATGGGCCGTCCCAAGCTGCTCCTGCTGGACGAGCCCTCTCTGGGCCTCGCGCCCATCATCATCCAGCAGATCTTTTCCATCATCCACAAGGTCAATGCCGACGGCACCACGGTTTTCCTGGTGGAGCAGAACGCCAACCAGGCCCTGCGCATCGCCCATCGCGGCTATGTGATGGAAAACGGCCGCATCGTCATGGAAGACACGGCCGCCAACCTGCTGCAGAGCGACGAAGTGCGCAGCGCCTATCTCGGCATGTAGCGCGCTGTCCGCCCGCATCCGGAGCGGATTAACGTTAAGATCATAGCTGGCCGGGGCACGCTGTCCTGACCGGCAGGTTTCACGCCGCGGCGCCGGAGTCTCATCTCGTCGGACCCCGTGACCAGTTTCAAAGCGAATGGTTCTACGCGGGCGTGAAGTCCTCGGAGCGGAACTTGCTGTAAAAGCGCCCGGACACGGCGGTGAACCGCAGCACGCAGTAATCCGGATCAAGCAGGCCCAGAGGGTAATAGAGCGTATCACCCTCACGCCAGATTCTGGATTTGTTCTCCAAATCCTCCAGCACTTCCATCCCGCCCCTGAACATCACCCCCCGGAAAAAACGCCGGTCGCAGAAATAGACGCAGGCCCTCGGGTCGTGCCGGTACTGCCGCACGCGCAGGGACGAGAGATTGGTGGTGAAGTAAAAGACGCGCAAGCCTTCCCGCAGGCGCGGGGCCAGCATGGCCTTGACGTTGGGAAAGCCGTCGGCGTCCAGAGAGCCAATGAAGGCGGTGCTTTGCCTGTCGATAAGTTTGCCCAAGGTCTGCTCGGGATTTTTCACGCGCGCCTCCCTGTTCCTGGGTCTGTTAACACTAGAGAATTTTTGTTTGCCTGCAAAAAAGATAAGTCTGCTCTGAGGGAGTGTACTCTTATGGTACTCGCCCGAAAAAGCAGGCGAAATCTGACGCAGCAGACGGGCAAAAAGGCATAGTGAGAACAGGCCCTAGCCTTCCTCCACCGGCGGCGCGCCGCGCGTCGGCAGGCTGCCGTGCCGGATGAAGTGGTCCACCAGACCAAAAACCATTTCATTGCCGCAGAAATTTCCGGCCGCGATGGCGGCCTTGAACTCCGGCAGCCGGGCCTCGAAACGCCGCAGCAGTTCCGGCTCCAGACTGAGCATATCGGCCTGCATGCCGTAATGCAGGCGTTCCACATAAAGAGCGTTGAAGCGTTGTTCCACCATGGCCTTGAGCGGCAGGGTCAGAATGGGCTTGCCCAGATACAGGGCCTCGCCCATCAGGGTATGCCCGCCGCCCTGGATCACATAGGAGCAGCCCTCCAGCAGCCGCAAAAAGCCCTTCTCGCTCTTGCGCATGAAGACCACATTGCCCTCGCGCCCCTCGGTGCGGTCATAGCCGTAAACATAGCAGGTCTTGTCCGTGGCCGCGCGCAGAAAATCCACCAGCTTCCTATGGGTGGAATTGCTCTGGTAGACCAGCACATGCCCCTCATCGCGGGGATGCAGGCCCAGCACGCTGTCGCGCAGGATGGGCGGGGCCACGCGGGCCTTGTAGCGCAGCAATACCGGCGGCGCGTAAAAAGAGATGATCAGGTTTTCCGCCGTGGGCCGGAACAGATAGCGCGGGGTCAGCCCCTGCACGAACGCGTCCCACCACATGCCGGGCGGCAGATTGTGGCGGCAGCAGGTGATGATATGCTGATGATCCAGGGTCAGACAGGGCAGACCCGCCTGTTCGGCGGCACGCGGCACGAAATATTCCAGGTCGGTCATACAGACGTCGGGCCTGAATTCGTCCATGAGCCGCAGCACCCGGTCGATATAGCGTCGCCGGTGCAGGAGCAAGGGCACGGCGCGGGCGATGGTCGCCCCCAGGTCCACCTTGTAGTTTTTGAACACTGTGCCCAGATTGGGCAGGCGGCGGACAGGAAATTCCGCTTCCAGCACCTTGGGGGCGTCGTCATCGGCCACAAAAAGAAACTCGTGGCGGGAAAGCCGACGGGCAATGGTCAGGCCCCGCATGGCGTGCCCGTGGCCGGTGCCGTGAATGCCGTAAAGTACGCGCGCCATACCGCTCCTTATCTGGAAAATTTCGCAGATAAATTTACCAACGGGGAAAAGGCGCGTCAATCAGAAGCGCATCGGGGCGGCACAAGGCGGCAGGGACGCCTTCTTGATCCGATGGTCCCGCCTGTCCAAAGGCTTGTGCTTGACGCCCACGGGCCTTCTTCTTACCATTTTTACCCGCACGAGAGGAGCAATGATGGAACAGGACTTCCAGAGCCATCCGTCCGGCGTCGCGCCCGTCTGCAACGTGACCATTCCGGTGTTCAACCGCCCGCGCGCCACGCGCGAGACGATCCTCGCCCTGCGCCGGACCTCGCAGGAAATCCCCTTTGACATCACCGTGGTGGACAACGGCAGCGATCCCGCTCTGGTCGAAAGTCTTCTGGCGCTCAGAGAGCGCGGCGTCATCGACCATCTTTTTCTGCTGCCCCGCAACATGGGCGTGGCCTGTGCCGCCAATGTGGGCTGGGAAATGGTGCCCGCGCCCGTGTATATGAAGCTGGACAACGATACGGCCATGCGCCGGACGCGCTGGCTGCCCGTCCTGCTGGCCCTCTGGCGGCACGGCAGGCCGCAATCCAATCTGGGCGGGGCCTTCAATTTGGACATGCTGCGTCGGCATCCCGGCGCGGTGAACACGCCGGAGGGCGTGCTGGGCGTCTGCCCCGACAATCTGCCGGGCCAGGCCGTGCTGATCCCCAAAGCGGTTTCGGACGAACTGGGCTTCTGGAACGAGGAATACGGCGTCTACGGCGGCGAGGACGGCGACTACGGCCTGCGCATGACCTGCGCGGGCTTTCCGCAGTACTATTATCACGGGCCGGACTATTTCGAGAACCTGCCCGAAGAGGACGCCCAGGCCACCTATGCGGCCCGGGGCATCGACAAGCGGCGTTTGCACCGGGAGCTGGTGGTCACGGACAACCTGCTGCCGGGCAAACTCTTTCTGAATAAAATTCTTTATGCCTCGGGCGTGCGTTCGCTGAAACCCATGCGCCGCTATGAAATCCTCGACGTGGCGGACGACTGCCGCGTCACAGTGGCCGAACGCAAGGAATACCGCGAACTCCGGCGCGACATGGCTCCGCACCTTGCGGCCGTGAACCGCCGCTTCAGGGAACATATCATGTCCTTCCGGCCTGATCCGGCTGCGGCGCAGGCCCTCAGGGCCAGTCTGGCCCGGCACGGCCAGGACGGCGGCGCGACCCGGTGACGGCGCTTCCTCCGCTTGCTCTCGACGGACGAATCCGGCATACTGATGAGAGAGGTTACCCTAAAAAGTCGCTATGAATGCACGTAAAATCCGCGAAGACCTGGGCCGCGCCAAGGCCAGCTGCCAGCGGCGCGACTTTTTGCGCGCCATCTTTCTGACCATCAACGCCTTCAAGGAGCTGGGGGGGCAGACCGTGCCCACGGATATGCGCGGCGACTTTCGTACCGCGCTCTCCGTGCTGACCTCGGACCCGCAGTATAAAAAAGAATGCGGCCAGCCCCTGACCTACCAGCCGGGCAAGGAACGCGAACTGCTCATTTTTCTCATCAACCTGTACAAGGAGCTCCGGGGCCAGGAAAACCAGGAAGACTACGAAACTACCCTGCAACGCAAGATCAATCTGGACCGCTGCCTCAAGGACGGCAAGCTCTTCCTGAAGCAGGGCAAACCCTCCGAAGCCGACACCAGCTTTGCCGAAGCCCTCAAATACTATAAAAACGAATTCGCCGTCTTTTCCATAATGGCCAAGGCCATGCTGGAGGCGGGCGAATACGTCCGCGCCCTGGGCCATGTGCGCAGGGGGCTCAAGGAACGTCCCGAAGACGCGGATCTGCGTCGGCTGGCCGAGGAATGCCTGCGTCTGCGGGCCCAGGCCAGCCGATAACCAGCCGCGCCGTCTGCCGTTCCGGCCGCTCTTTCTCCCTCCCCATGCCGCCCGGGCTCCCCTCTCCGTCTGTGGATTTCCGGAAAAATGTCCGGCGGATGGCCGCCGCGCTTGTCATAATGCTTGAAAAAGTCTAGATTTTCACGGCTATTCTTCCCGTATCGTTATCTTTTTATCATCCGCAAGCGAGGCTTTGCGCATGGACGCTATCCGGTACATCCACGCGGCCGATCTGCATCTGGACACGCCCTTTCAGGGGCTTTCGCGCGAGACGGCCCAGGGCGGGCATCTGGCGCGCCTGCTGCACGACGCCACCTTCACGGCTCTGGAGCGCCTGTTCGGTTTCTGCGAGGCTGAAAAGCCCGACTTTCTGGTGCTGGCCGGCGACATCTACAATCAGGAAAATTACAGCGTCAAAGCCCAGCTCCGCCTGCGCGACGGCTGCGAACGCCTGAACCGGCTGGGCATCCGCGTTTTTCTGGCCCACGGCAATCATGACCCGCTGGATTCACGGCTCAACGCCGTGGAATGGCCGGACAACGTCACGGTTTTCGGGCCGGAGCCGGAGCGCCATCTGCTGGAAAAGGACGGCCGCCCCCTGGCGGTGGTCCACGGCATCAGCCACGCCAGGGCCAGAGAGGGCCGCAACCTGGCCCGCTTCTTCCAGCGCGACGCACGCTATGACTGCTTCCAGCTGGGCGTACTGCACTGCACCGTGGAAGGCGAGAGCAAGGCCGACCGCTACGCTCCCTGCTCCCTGGACGATCTCAAGTCCGCGGGCCTGGACGCCTGGGCGCTGGGGCATGTGCACGAGCGCCGCGTGCTTTCCGAAGCGCCCTTCATCGCCTATCCCGGCAACGCCCAGGGCCTGCAAGTCAATGAGCCGGGTCCGCGCGGCTGTCTGCTGGTCACGGCCGCGCCCCGGGGCGGCTCCTACGTCTGCGACGCCGGTTTCCAGCTCCTGGGACCCGTGCAGTGGGAAAAGCTGAACCTGGACCTGGACGGCGTGAGCCATCTGGACGAGGTGGAACGCCGTCTGAACCAGTGCCTGGAAGCTGCGGCGCACGCCGCGGACCCCGCCTGCGAGGCGATTATGGCCCGCGTGACCCTGAGCGGGCGCACCGCTCTGGACGCCATGCTGCACGATGCCGCCAACCAGGAGGATCTGGCCGAGCGCCTCCGGCATCTGAGCTCGGGCATGCCGGGCGTCTGGCTCAAGGATCTGCGGGTGGAAACCCGCCCCCTCACGGAACGTTCCGAATATCTGCAACGCGAGGATCTGCTGGGCGAGACCATGCGCCTGGCCGAGCGCATGCGCGGGAGCCGGGAAGCCCTGCAGGAGGTTGCCGGTCCGGCCCTGGCCCCGCTGTTCGGGCACAACCGTCTGCGCAAGGCCCTGACCCCGCCCGACGAGGCCCAAATGCAAGCCCTGCTGCAGGAGGCCGAACGCCTCTGCGTGGATCTGCTGGAGGTCCGCTGATGTATATTGAATCCTTCCGCATCGACGGCTTCGGCATTTTTTCCGGCGTGCAGGTGGACAGCCTGCCGCCGGGCCTGTCCATCTTTCTGGGCCGCAACGAGGCCGGCAAATCCACCTGCCTGGAATTTCTGCGCTCCATGCTCACAGGCTATCCCGATCCCCGCAGCCGTGAGGCCCGGCACAGTTACGCGCCCCTGCGCGGCGGCCAGCCCGGCGGCGGGCTTGTGCTGCGCGCGGACGGGCGGGAACCGCTGCACCTGACGCGACGGCCCGGCGCGGGCGGCGGCCTGCTGACGCTGAGCGAAGCGGACGGCAGCATGCTGCCGCCGGAACTTTTGCGCCAACTGCTCTTCGGGGTCAGCCGCGAGGTCTACCGCAACGTCTTCGGCTTCAGCCTGAGCGAACTGGAAAATTTTGAAAGCCTGAGCGCCGAAGGCGTACGCAATGCGCTCTATGGCGCGAGCTTTGGTCCCGGCCTGCGCGCGCCCGGCGATGTGCTGAAAATCCTGGAACGCCAGGCCGAGGATATCTTCAAAAGCGGCGGCAGCAAGCCCGCCCTGAACACGGCCATCCGGCAACTGGAAGAACTGCGCGACAAGATTGAGGATGTGGCGGCGGAATGCGCGGGCTTTGACGGCATGGCCCTGGAGCTCTCGCACAAAAAGACCGCCCTGGCCGATCTGCGCCGCCGCAAAAGCGATCTGGAAGAGGAACGCCGCTTGCTGGAGCGCCGTCTGGGCGTCTGGCGGCAGTGGGATGAATGGCGCATGGCCGGAATCCGGCTGGAACGCCTGACCCCGGTGAGCGAAAATTTTCCTGAGGACGGCCCGGCGCGTCTGGCCCGCATTCAGGAGGCCCGCGAAACCTGCGAACGCCAATTGGCGGCCCACAGGGAAAAAACAGCCCGTCTGCGCGAACGGCACGACGCCGTGCTGGTGGAGCAGCGCCTGCTGGACGCCCTGCCCGAACTGCGCCGCCTGTCCGAGCGCAAGAGCGGCTACCGACAGGCCCAGAGCCTGCTGTCCGGTCAGGAAGACAATTGCCGCCGGGCCGAGGCGGATCTGAACCGCGAACTGACCCGGCTGGGACCCGGCTGGAACTGTGAGCGCATCCGCGCTACGGACCGTTCGCTCTTCGCCCGCGAAGATCTGGAAAAGCAGGCCAGGGAAATGGCGGCGGCGGACTCGGCCCATCAGGCGGCCGTGGACGCCCTGACCAAAGCCAATCGCGACGTGGAAACAGCCGAGCGCGACGTGGCGGCGGCCCAAAGCGCCCTGGCCCTGCTGCCTGCGCCGGTGGCCGCTCTGGGCGACGAGGCCCGCGACGACCTGCGCCAGACTCTGGCCCGGCTGGAGGACGGCCGCCGCCATGTGCCGGGGCGCCAGCGCGCCCTGCACAATGCGCGCACGACCTTTGCCAGGGCGTATGATCCCCTGCGTCTGGCGGCCCCCGGCGGTGCGCCCGGCAATGGCGGCAATAACGGACCGCGCGACATCCTTGACGGCCTGCTGGCCCGCCAGGACGAGGCCCTGACCCTGGCCGGCGAGGTGCAGGAACGCCTGCGCGAAGCGGGCGAAGCCTCTCAGGCCGTACAACAGGCTGAAGAGCAGGTGGAGGCGGTCAAAAACCGCATGGAGGAGCTGCGCGACGCCCAGCGCAACGCCAGCGGTCCCAGCCGTGAAGCCTTGGACGCCCGTGCGGCGGCCCTGCGCTCCCTGCGGGCGCTGTCGGCCGGTATGGCCACGGAACGCGAACGCCTTCAGGAACTGGACAACAGGATCAACAGCGAACAGGCGCCCTCGCCGGTCAAAAGCCTGCCGCTGATCGTGGTGGGCGCACTGCTCATCGCGGCGGGCCTGGGCATTCTGCTGGCCTACTGGCGCTGGGGTCTGACCAGCCTGCCGCTCACCGGCACACTGGCCCTGCCCGTCAGCCTCTGGTCCGGCTACCTGGTGCTGGCCTGCGGCGTGGGCTTTCTGGCCGGAGGCCTGCCGCGCAGCGGCCCCGAAGCCAAGCGCCACCAGCGGGAGATGGCGCAATTGCAGAATCGGCGCGAAACCTGCGCCCTGCATGTGGCCGAACTGGGCGAGCAGGCCCGCCAGCTCTGTGCCGCCGCCGGCGTGGACAGCATGGACCTCGTCACGCTGGAAGCCACGGAAATGCTGCTGGAGCGCGAGCGCGAGCAATGCTTCAATGAAGAACGCTCCCGCCGGGACATGGAAGGCCTGAAACGCGAAATGGGCCTTGCCAAGGCCCAGGTGGGCGTGGCTCAGGCCAGGGCGCACGAAGCGGAGAGCGTGGTCCAGCAGACCCGCCGCCGCTGGCATGAACTCATGCTGGCGCTGCGCGTCAGCAACGTGCCGTCGCCGGAAAGCGCGGCCGCCTTTTTCGCCAGGGCCGAATCCGCCCGTCTGGCCTTTGGCGGCGTGGCCGCGGCGGAAGCCGAACTGCACGCGCTGGAAGACGATCTGCGCGGCCTGGAGGAACGCATGCGCGCCGTGCCCGCCGTGGCCGAGCGCCTGACGCAGGAAGCCGACTGCGCCGCCCTGGTGGAATGCGTGCGGAAAGTGCTGGAATCCTGCCGCGAGGCCGACGCCGCGCGCGAGCAGCGCATCAAGGCCGCAGCCGCGCTTCAGAATCACGAAAACGAACTGGAGCGGGCCGGGAACCGACAGCGTGAAGCTTCAGAACAGTTGCGCGCGGCCGAGGAACGCCTGGGCGTCGCCCGCGAAACCTGGAGTCTCGGCCTGCAAGGCCTGGGACTGGGCGAGGATCTGGATCCGGAAACCGTGCGCGAGGCCTTCAAGTATATGGAAAACTGCCTGGCCGCCGAATCCGCTCTGGAGCGCGCCCGCACCGAGCTTGCGCAGGGCCGCGCGGAACTGGCCGCCTTGCGCGAACCGCTGGCCGCCCTGTTGGCGTCTCTTTCGCGGGATCCGCTGCATGACGCGGACGGCGCGCCTGACTGGCTGGCCAGTCTGGATGCCGCGTTGGCCGCCGCTGAAGCCATGGCACAGTCCCAGGACGAGCGGACCCGTCTTTCCGGCCTGCTGGCCGAGGAAGAGGACGAGGTGCGCGCGGGCGAAGCGGCCCTCAGAGAGGCCCGCAACAACGAACGCAATCTGCTGGCCCTGGCCGGGGCGCATGACGCCGAGGACTTTCTGCGTCTGGCCGCTCTGCGCGACGAGCAGCAAGCTCTGGCCCGCCGCCGCCAGGATCTGGAAGACGCCCTGCGCTTGGCCGCCGACACCCTGCCGTTGCCGGAATTTCTGGCATCCTTCCGGGAAGAGGAGCAGGAAAGCCAGGAAAAACGCAGCGCCGCCATTCAGGAGGAGCTCAACGGCATTCTGGACGAGGAACAGGAGCTGGCCACCGCCGTGGCCGGTCTGAGCGCCAAGGTCGCCGCCCTGGCCCGGGCCGACGATCTGGCGGAACTGCGCCAGCAGGAAGCCCTGCTGCTGGAGAGCATGCAGCGCATGGCCCTGGCCTGGAGCCGCCGGGCTCTGGCCCGTGAAATCCTGCTCAACGCCAAGCGCATTTTTGAGCGTGAGCGCCAGCCGGAGGTCATCCGCCAGGCCTCGGACATCTTCGCGCGCATCACAAACCGCCGCTGGCGGGGCATCAGCGCTTCACTGGAAAATTCCAGCCTGAGCATTCTGCCGGATCAGGGCGAGGCCGTGCCGCCGGAATCTCTGAGCCGGGGCACGCAGGAACAGGCCTATCTGGCTCTGCGTCTGGCCTACATCAAAAACCATGCCGCCCACGCCGCGCCCCTGCCCGTAATCATGGACGAGGTGCTGGTCAACTTTGATCCGGAGCGGGCCGAACGCACGGCGCGGGCCTTCGCGGAACTGGCCGACGGCAGGGAAGGCCCGGCCCATCAGCTGCTCTACTTCACCTGCCAGCCACACATGGTGGACGTGCTGCGGGCCGCCGAACCCGGCGCGGCCCTGTTCAAGGTGGAAAACGGAACCATCACGGCCGGTTAAACCGCAGCCGCAATGGAATTCGCCTGAAAGAAGGGCCGGACACCTTGAGCGTCCGGCCCTTCTTTCAGGCATGCATGCGCCGCCGTGCGGCCCTGTAGCGGTTCCTGTGCCGGACGTTACGGCGGTGCAGAATGTGGCGCGCCTGCGTGAGCAGGTACACGCCGGACAAAATTCCCACCGCGCCGAAACATTCCTGCCAGTAAAAATCCTCCCCCAGCACGGCGATGCCGACTCCCACACCCATCAGAGGCATGATATTCAGAAAGACGGCGGCCTGCCCGGCGCCCACCGCCTTGATGCCGAGATTCCAGAAGACCATGGCGCAGACCCCGCCCACCCAGACCACATAGGCCATATAGGCCATGCCCGCCGTCGACAGCGGCGCGTAATGCAGTTCGCCCGTGAACAGGCCGTAGACGAAGGTGGTCAGCGCCCCGAACACCCCGGCCCAGGCCGTGGTGGCCAGCGCCGAAAGATGCCGCATGACCCGGAAGCCGATCAGCATATACGCGGCCCAGCCCAATTGGGCGCAAAAGAAAAGTATGTCGCCGTAATTGAAGGAAATATGCAGCAGGGCTTCCAGTGAGCCCTTGCTGAACAATACCAGCACGCCCAAAAGAGAAATGGCGATGCCCAGCCACTGGATGGGCAAAAGCCGTTCGCGCAGAAAGAGCACCGCCAGCAAGGCTGTGACCGCGGGCGTGGTGGAGGCGATCAGGGTGGCGTTGCCTACAGTGGAGTATTGCAAGCCGGTGAACTGGGCCACGTTGTTCACGGCCACGCCGGTCACGCCCATACAGAACAGCGGAAAAAGACTTGCCAGGGGCGGCAGCAGCGGCGTTTTGCGCCGCCAGCGCATGATCAGAAAAATTGTGGCGCTGATCAGAATGAAGCGCACCACGGTCAGGCTCACCGGCGTGATTTCCCGCACGGCAAGCTTGATGAACAGTGGCTGAACGCCCCAGATGGCCGCCGTCAGGGCCAGAAGACCGTAGAATCTTCCCACTGCTTGATGCCGTCGGTTCATGCTCCGCTCTCTTCGCAAGACTTGCTTGACGCGTTCTGCTTCAAATTCCTCACAAATGCAAGCCGTACGTATTTTTTATGAAAATGAATTTCAATTTTATTGACACCAGACCCGTTCTGTGCCAAAGTCACGCCTACACACCTGCAACGCGGAGAAAAGTATGAATTCTTCCTGCACCGCCGTGCAAACCCTGGATGTCAGTCATCGTTTCAGCCATGAAAATCTGCATATTCGCTTCAATACCCGTTTTGATCCGCCGCAAGTCGGCATTCTCATCAACCTTCTTCAACGCTACCATCAGTCCTGCAAGCGTATTTTTATTGATGTCAGACAGGTTGAACAGCCGGATCCACTTGCAGTTACAGCTCTTAAGACCGCCTTTTTGCACGCCGCCTACGAGCCGCAGCGGATTGTCTTCAAGGGCAATAGCGGCTTCGCTCTGGCGGTCAGCGGCAACAGGGTGCTGATCGTTCCGGAAAAGAAGCGGGAAAAACATGTCTGCCGGGGCAACTGCGCCAATTGCCGTTGCGGGCACAAGAAAAGCCCTCAGGTCAAGAGCGCATGACAAGCCGGAAAAGGGAAAATTGGGGGCTTCCGGAACGGCGCGCGAAATTTTTAATTGCTACACTTTTAAAATTCGTGCTACCAAGGTAGCCGCGATAACGCCGTCGGCTCCGGTCGGCCAGGGGGCGCCGGAAAAACGGCGGCATAAACATAGCCCTGAGGAGAGAGGCATGAGCAAAGAAAGGAACAATCCGGGAAGATTCAAGAAACAGTGCATGGTGGCCTTGCTGG
>OJIY01000356.1_pt1 | contig 14875 bp, 8 predicted proteins | sample 1596061 | NCBI WGS metagenome assembly OJIY01 (sample SAMEA4350111, study PRJEB24818) | metagenome | biome: human; feature: gut; material: faeces | place: Denmark | collected 2013-09
GGGCCACGGCCAGGGATTGGTCCGTGGAGCCGTCCTCCACCAGCAGAATTTCGATGTCCTCCACGCTCTGCCCCAGAACGCCGCGCAACGCGCCGGGCAGGTAGCGGGCGTAATTGTAGCTGGGCACTATGACCGTGACGACGGGAGCGGAAAGCATGAACCACCTCCTCAAAAGGGTGGCCAGACGGCGTTCAGTCTTTCTTTTTGCCCACAGCCGCGGGGGTGGGTTCCGGGCAGGACGGATCGTCCAGCAGGGTCCGCAGATGGCGCATGCTCCGCCAGTGGGCGAAAAGCATTTCCAGCAGGCCGTTCCGCGCCCAGGCAGCCAGCGTGTCAGCGGGCAGGGCCATGACTTTTTCCCGGTCCGCCACGCGCAGACCGTCCACGGTCCGCGCCCGGCCGTCGGAGCGGATAGTGACGCTCTGTTCCCGCAGCACGCCGCTCAGGTTCAGCTCGGCCAGAGCCTGTTCCCTCTCTGTGTGACGTTGGTGCTGATTGCCCAGGGTACCGGCAATGCGCTGCAAGAGCGGCGTGGGCGCGCCGTCCTCGCCGTAGAGCGGCAGGCCGTTTTCCTGGTGAAAATGCGGCGCGTCCTCTTCCACGGCCAGAACCACTTCCGGCGTGTCGGGGCGTTCCGGAGAACGCGCGGCGATCAGCGAAAAAGGCCGGTTGGCCGCGTACAGGGGCAGATAGGACGCGGTCCAGCGGCCCTGGGCGTCCACAAAAATATTTTTGCCGCCCAGTCCCAGCAGGGCGTGAGTAATGGCCGAACCCGCCGCCGGAAAGACGACGGCGAAGCACTGGGCCGCCTCCGGCACTTCAAAGGCCAGCAGAGGAATGCTGCTCATGGCCGAGGTGAAGGAATAGTCCTCCAGCGGACTGAAGGTCAGTGAGGCATGACTGGTCTTACTGAGAGGAACGATGCGCGGCTGGGACATGGAATCTCCTGCGGGGCTGCCAAACCGCCCCCGTCAACGGGCGTAAGAGATGAAAAGGGCCGCCGCCTCCGCCTTGCAGCGGCGACGACAGCCCTTGTCCGGCCTCGCTTCCGCCTTTAATGGGCGGAAGCGAGGCATGATTTTCAGGTTATGAATTAGGCGGTGACGAGGTCGCCGGTAACGATCGCCCCGTCAGTGCCGACAGTCAGGGTGCCGAGGATCTGCACTTCGCCAGCCTCGACCTGCGCGGTTCCGTCATTGTTGACCTGAAACACGGTGTAGGTGTGGGCATCGGCGGAAGTGTTGTTCAGCACCAGCGCAACGCCATTTTCATTGGCGGCGAAGGTCAGACCATTAATGCTGGCAAGGGCCTCGGCCACCGTCAGAGCGGCCGTCCCGGCACCGTTAACAGCAGCTCCGACGCCGCTGTGGTTGCCGCCGCTCACCAGAGCCGACACGTCGATCTTGTCGATGGTGGTCTGGAAGCCCAGCACAGTGTCATCGCCGTGCGCGCCGGTCAGCACCAAGGTGTCGAAGGCGTTGTGGGCGGAACCCACATTCAGGGAGATGACGTCATTGCCGAGGGTCAGGTCCACGGTATTCATGCTGGTGGTGCCGGCGTCGGAACCGGTAATCGGGGCGGACGTGCCATGAAGCAGAACAGTGTCATTAGAGATGGCGTCATTGTTGGCGCCCGTGATCACGATCTGCCATTTGCCGTTCACCTCAGTGATCGCGGAGGTCGCGACACCCGCACCCAAGGCGGTATCCAGCGCAGTTACTGTAGCAGCAGTAGTAGCGCCGGCAGCGAAGGTGTACGCCGTGCCATTCCATACAATCGTGTAGTCATCACCATCCGTTAAGGCATCAACGGTAAGAGCCTGCACTTCAGGAACAGTACCACCTTCCGTGGTCACCTGCAGCGAGCTGTCGAGGGCGTCCACGCCGCCGAGGGCCAAGTCGGAATCCGTACCGCCGGCGGTATAGACGCCGTTGCCGATCGTCACACCGCTGGCAGCGTCACCCGTGAATTTCACGCTCAGATCCGTGCTCGCGAACTGCCCGTCAACCAGGGATTCCACCAGCAGGGAGTTGCCCATGCCGTCCTTGGCCACCAGCAGGGCGCTCAGGGTCGGATCGTTGTTGATGGCCTCAATGATGGCGTGGTTGGCCGTATCCATATCAATGACGGTCTGTCCGGCCTTCAGCTGCAGCGTCACCTCGGAGGAGATGCCGTTGAAAGTCACCGTGACGGTCACGTAGCTGTCAGCCGTAGCGCCGGTCAGGGTAAGAGCGGGCTGATTGGTGGAAACCACCTCATTCCCCAGCGGCTGCGCGCCATCAGGGCCGGCTTTGATGAAGGTATCGGCCGCGCTGTTGGCGCCGAACACGAAGACCGCGTTCTGATCGATGTTCTGGCCCACGTAGACCTTGTCGGCGCCGGCGCCGTCATTCACATTCACCGCGCCGTTGCCCCAGAACCACAGTTCGTCGTTACCCGCGCCCAGGTCGATGGACACGTTGTTCAGGGCGATCTGGTTCACCAGGCGGTTGCCGGTGAGGCCTTCAAAAGAGAAGTTCACCAGGTCGTTGCCGGCATTGGTCTGGATGTCCAGTTTGAAGTCGCGGTCGGCGGCGATGCCGGCGTTGACCGTCATGTTCAGGGTGTCGTCATTGCTGCCCAGGTAGTAACGGAAGTCGCCGCTGGGAGCATAGTTGCTGTACATGGTGTTCACGCCGTCCACGTCGGCCATGTACTTGGCGAGCGCGTTCTCCGTGAGCTGCGCGCCGATATTGACCTTGCCGACCATTTCGCTGGCGTCAAAGACCTTGACGTCGGTAAGACCGTCGGTGCTCAGCAGGCGGGGCGCGTTCATCCAGTGGAGAAGATCCGAGGAGCTAGGATCATTGTTCCCGTCAGCAAGAAGGCTCTGGCCGATGAACAGGTTGCCGTTATCGTTGTCGCCGTTCACCGCGCCGTTCTTCACCGTGACCATGCGCAGGGTCTCGTTGGTGGAGGACAGGCTGGAGAGCCAGGACCCTTTGTCCACCACCACGTCAAAGCGTTCCACACCGCCGCGACCGGCATTGGAGCCGATAACCAGCTCGCCGGCTTGGCTGCCGTAGACGGAATCGTCGGGCAGGCAAGCGCTGGCGTCATCCCACTGCACACGGCCCACGTTGTCCAGCTCCACATTGGTCTGAATCAGCGGGCAGGTGGTGGCGGATTGGTTCGCCATGGACGCGGACATGGAGTTGGTGGGATCCGCCATCTGATCCTGCGTCCAGCCAACGCCATCCAGGGAGCCCTGGCTGGAAGAGAGGGTGATGGTCTGCCCCTTAACAGTATTGCCGGTATTACCGTCATACTTCGTAAATACATCCCCCAGTTGCACGTTCAGGCCCAGGGCAGACAAGCTCTCATCGGCGGCGATGGCGTTGCTGATGGCGTCCGCCAATTCCTGGTAAGCCGCCAAACCTTCGGCCGTCGTGGTGAAGACGGAATGATCCGCATTGAAATACACCGTATGCTGCACGCCGTTCAGCATGAAGGAGAAGCCCGTGTAGGAACTTTTCGCCAGAGGCTGATTGTCGGTAAGAGCATCGGTAGCGTCGATCATCTGCAGAGACAGATACCCCGTGGTGCTGGCCCCCTCGCTCGTGAGGTGCTGCGGATCAAAATAGACCCCAAGATTCACAGCGCCGGGATCGGTGTTGGAGAAGCGGACGGTGGTCTCGGTGGAATTGTGGCGCACGTCTTCGATCTTAAGAGAAGCGCGGCTGTTGTCCGAACCGATGGTCAGCATCTGGCCGTCGTCCAGGTGGACGTTCTCGGCGTCGAAATAGGCGTTGGTCAGATTGTTGCCCGTGCCGCCGCCAGCCTGCTGGGCGCGGAAGAGAATGGTTTCCACATTGCGGATTTCAGGCGAAATGACGCTGGTTCCGCCGGCATTGATATTGGCGTACAGCGTGTCGTTGCCCGCGCCGCCGTCGATGTAGTCGTTGGACTGCAGGGTGCCTTCTTTGGCGTTGAAGTAATCGTTGGCCGCGGTGCCGTAGATTTCGTCATCCTCAGAAGTAAGCTGATAGGTTTCACCGGTTGCGCCGGCGCCCACGGCGCTGGGGTGCAGACCCTCGGCCTGGCCGAACGCCATGTAATGCTCAATGGGGTTGAGCCCGGCATCCTGGAAAGCCTTCACCAGCATGTCCATGGTGTAGTTCGGATCGTCCGCCTGCATCTTGGCCAGTTTGTCATCCATGTACTTCTGGACGTCAAAGCTGATCGAGGGGTTGTTGAACGTGCCCTTGCTGGCATAGTTCTCGGCCCAGAACTGGTCATAGTGCTGCCACGGGCTCATGCCGACCTGATTCATGGCCAGCAGCATGGATTGCGCCTGCTGGGCCGTGACATTGGCATTGCCATAGTAGTCGGCGGCTTTGGCGTACAGGTACTGCCCATCATTAAAGAAAGAGTTGGGGCTCACGCCTTCGGCGTTGCCGAACTGCTGAAAATGCCGGAACAGGCTGTCGGCGTCATTGGGGTTAAAGCCGGCATCCTGGAAGGCTTTCATCAACCCCAGGGCATCCCACCCTTCCCCCATCTGGGCAAGCTTGTTATTAAAATAGACATCTTTCTCAAACCAGGAAGGTACAGCCATGGATTCCTCCAAAAAAGTTTTGTTGTTTCTGTCAGTTGCTGACGTGCTCCACAAAAATAGAGGTCCCTTCATGTACCCCTCTTCCGTACCTTCCAACGCACGAAAGTGTTCCATTAGGGTACACTTTATTGGCTGAACTATCGCGGAAATGGGAAAAGACGAGGGAAGGGATGGAGGAAAGAGCGGCGTCAACCGGCGGCGGCGCAGGCGGGCCGACGCAAGGGGCGTCGTGTGGAGGAAAGAAGGCGCCGGAACACACGCGGCAGGAAGAGAAGCGCGGCGTCGGCTTTACGGATGCTGCGGCGCTCCTGCGGGGCGTCAGGAAGCGGCTCAGACGGAGCAGTCAAGGGGTGGATGGAGGAGCGTCAGTCCCCGTGACGACAAGAGGGCGGCTGCGCCCTGAATACAACCTATCCGGCAGCGCCCCCAAAATGCTTCCGCACGCCGGGGCGGCCATGCCGTCGACCCCGAAACGACGGCAATGCACCGGGATAGCGGCGGCTGCCGCCGTCATGGCCGGCCATATCCGGCACGGCGCGGCCGCCCGGCAGGCCAATGAGCAGGCAGATACTTTTCTTTTACAGCCGGGCTGTCAGCGCCCCTGTGCAACGAGGGAACGCTTGACCTCACGCCACAGGGGCGCGGCGGCGTCCTTGCCGGAGAGCACGGGATCGGCGCACGGCCAGGCGATGGCGATATCAGGATCATCCCAGCGCAGGGAGCCTTCATCCTCGGGGCGGTAAAAGTCCGTGCACTTATAATGCAGGTGCACCGCGTCGCTCAGAGCGAGGAAGCCGTGCGCCATGCCGGGGGGAACCCAGAGCTGATGCTGTTGCGCCGCGTCCAGTGTTACGCCGGTCCACTGCCCGAAGGTGGGCGATTGGGGCCGAATATCCACGACCACGTCAAAGATCGTCCCCAGGGAAACGTAAACAAGCTTGCCCTGCGGATGCTTGCGCTGAAAGTGCATGCCCCGCAGAATGCCTCTGGCGGAACGGGAATGATTGTCCTGTACAAAGGGCAGGTCAATGCCCACGGCGGCATAGCGCTCCTGCTGCCAGGTTTCCACAAAAAAGCCGCGTGCGTCGCCGTGCACCTGCGGCTTTACGATGATGACGCCGTTAATGCCTGTACGTTCGATTTCCATGGCGGTTTCCCCTCTTGTCCCCGTTCCGCGAAGTTCAATTCCTGCCCTTCTTCCTGTCTCCCCGGAGAAGACTTCCCAGGCGGCGCAACGGCGCCATGACACGCCAAGACCGCGAGGCGAGGATGGAGGCATAGGCCGCTTCCATGGCCTCAAGGCGCGCTTGCGCCGCGTCGTGGGCACTCCGCAGGGCGTCATGGCGTCCTTGCAGATCCGCGAGGCTCTCCCGCAACCGCGCCGCCGGATCGCTTTTTTCCAGGGGGTAATCGAAAAAAGAACTGCCTGTGGACGGCAGGGGCCCATTGCTGGCCAGGGCGATGAAATACATGGCCTGTTCCATAAAAGGCAGATGTTCCATACCGGCGTCTTCGACGCATTGACGCAGCAGAAAGGGCTCGCCGCCCGTGCCGCTCAACAGGGAACCGTACATAACCCTCTGCCCCAGCAGGGAAACATGGGCGAACTGGTTTGTCAGCAAGGTTGTAAACTCCTCACGGCACAGCTCTTTTACATGGAACTGGTCGACGCCGCGACTGCTGAAAACCGGCCTGTTAGGAGTGGACATGATCAGAAGGCCGTCATCCCGCAGAACGCGACTGATTTCCTGAAGCATTTTTTCCTGTTCGTGCAAATGCTCCAAGGTTTCAAAGCTGACCACCACATCCACGCTGGCATCGGGCAGAGGAATGGCGACGGCGCTGCCTTCCAGGAACGAGATGTTTTCTCCGGCGTAATTTTTTGTGGCGCTGGCGACAGCTTCCGGGGAAATATCCACTCCGGCGGCGCGTGCGGCGGATTGCGCCAGAATGTGCGTGCCGTAGCCTTCCCCGGAGGCGATGTCCAGGACGTGCTTGCCGGAAACAAGACCCGCAGCGAAGAAATAGCGGTGATAATGCTCGGCCGCGATTTCTCCCTGGCATGAAGGGACAAAGCGTTCTCCCGTGAATTCCATATTGGCTCCTAAATGACGTTGAGACTGATCTGCTTCATGGGAATGCCCACCATACCCGTATGGCAGCTGGTGGTCGTTGACCGCAAAAGCAGGGCGTCGTGCTTCCAGTCGTGCTGAACGTGCTCCTCTTGCGTTCCCTCGGCCACGGCGACGGAAAAGCTGTAATCCCCCACTTCAAGAATGGGCATGGTAAAGGAAAAGCTTGCACTAAGCTTCTGCCCCGCGCGCAGAAACACGGGTTTATCCCTGTACACCAGAAAGGTATTGTCCCCGAAGATCTGTTGTCCCAAGCGGTTGTTGCAAAAAAAGCCGACGATGGGGCCGAAAATATCCTTGTGGGCCTGTACCGTGATCCGCAACGACACGGGCTCGCCGCCCACGATCCAGTTCAGCGGATGGTTTTCAGCGTCAAGAAGAATCGCGTCCACGATGGTGGCTCCTTTTTTGCCGAAAGCCTCGCTGTTTTCGTTGAAAGCGAAGACCTGAATATCGTTGCGCAGGTTGCTGGCATTGATGAAGTCCGCGCGCATGTCGCGGAATTCCTCTGACGCTGCGGCGCTTTCTGTGTCCCCGGCGACCTCCGCTCCGGCTGCTTCGTCAGTGGGGGCGCTGGAGCCCTGATGGGCTTCGTACATATCTTTCAGATAGGTTTCCGTCACTTCCTTGGGGCTTCCTATCTGTTTTATCCTCCCGCTTTCCATGAGGATGGCCCTGCTGCACAGACTGTTCACGGCGGCAGTGTCATGACTGACGAAAAGCGCGGTACGCTCGGCAATGAAGCGGCGCAGGAAGCGCATGCATTTCTGCGTGAAAAAGGCGTCGCCCACGGAAAGAGCCTCGTCAATGATCAGCACGTCCGCGTCCACATGGGCCACTACGGCGAATGCCAGGCGCACCACCATGCCGCTGGAATAGCTCTTGACCGGCTGCTCGATGAAGTCGCCGATGTCCGCGAAGGCCGCGATATCATCAAAACGGGCGTCGATCTCCTCCCTCGTCAGGCCGAGGATGGAGGCATTCAGATAGACGTTCTCGCGGCCTGTGAATTCGGGGTTGAAGCCGCTGCCCAGCTCCAGCAGGGCGGCCACCCGGCCCTTCACGTCGACGTTGCCCGACGAAGGAGCGAGCGTGCCGGTGATGACCTGAAGCAGCGTGCTTTTGCCCGCGCCGTTGCGGCCGATAATCCCCACGCATTCCCCGCGCCGCACGTCGAAGGAAACATCCCGCAGAGCCCAGAACGGCTCGTAAAAGCAGCGCCTGCCCCTGAATGCCATCTGCCAGAGGCGGTGCGAAGGCTTGGAGTATATTTCGAAGAACTTGGAAATGCCGTCGACGTTGATGACGGCCCCGGCGTCAGAGCACATCCGCAAACCCCTTCTTCATTTTGCTGAAGCAGACAAAGCCGATCTGAAACACGGCCAGGGAAAAGAGAAACAGCCACAGGCAGACCATATAGTCAGGCTCCTGCCCGTACAGAAACAATTTGCGGGTTTCTTCCACCATGGGCGTCAACGGGTTCAGATACAGCAGCCAGCGCAGGCGCTCGGGCACCAGCGACACGGGATAGAAAATAGGGGTCATGAAAAAAAGAATCTGCGTCACCACGCCCACAAGCTGGGGAACATCCCGCAGGTAGACCCCAAAGGCGGCGATGATGAAGGACACTCCTGCGGTGAACAGCAGCAGGGGCAACAGGGTCAGGGGCAGAAGGCACATGGTCCATGACAGGGATTGCAGGAAAACGCAGGCCCCCAGCAAAAGCAGGCTGAACCAGGCCGCCCCGAAGAAAAAGGCTGTGGCCACCGTACACAGGGGCAGCAGTTCCAGGGGGAAAATGACCTTTTTGACGAAACCGGTGTGGTTTACAATGAGACTGCCGCTGCTGTTGACGCTTTCGGAAAAGAGATTGAAGACCGCCAGGCCGCAGAACATGATCAGGGGAAAGGCGGCCCGGTTCTCGTCCAGGGTTTCCACTCCCCAGCGCGCCTTGAAAACAATGCCGAAGACAAAGGTATAGACCGCCAGCATCATCAAAGGATGGGCGAAGCTCCAGACGAGCCCCAGCACAGACCCCCGGTAACGGGCGCTGATGTTCCTTTGCAGCATCTGCCTGAAGAGCCCCTTGTGGCGGCACAGCAGACGCGGCGCGGCGAAGATGTTGAATAAAAGCATAAAATGCACCTGAGTTGAGGGTCAGTGAAGCGGGTCAGGCCGTTCTGGCAAAGGTTCCCGCCTGATAGCCGTTGCGCGCGGCAATGAGGGCGGGCAGCCTTTCAAGGGCGTGCGCGAGTGTTCCTTCAACGCCAATAGGCTCGGCCGCGAACTCTTCGAGAGCGAGGTCAAAAGTAAACAGTTGTCGCAGGGCATGCGGCCGGTACCAGAGCATGTTACCCACGGGGAAGAAGATCTCCGAACGGCAGATTTCATCCCGCAGACCCATGCGGCGCAGCAGGCGACGGGCCTGATCCATCTCATTCGTCAGCCCCGAAAGGGGGATGTTCCGTGTGGTCATGAAGGAATGCAGCTTGCCGAAGACAGGCGGGAAAAGACATCCCATCTGCGGATCCGCATGGAAAATGCCGATAATTTCCCTGACCGCGTCGCCGTGAATCAAATTGTCAAAAAGGTAGGCGCGCCATTCTTCGCCAAAATCCAGATAGGACGATTCTTTGGCATGGATGTGGCAAAAAAGGTCATAGCCGGCCTGATACGGCCGCATGCCCAGTATCCACGGAGCCACATCCCTGCCCCGGTTCTGACCCGGCAGCGTGACGACGTTTTTTGCCCCGGGAATCAGAGCGCGGTTCAGGAGGCGCGCCACGGTCTGTGTATATGCGGCGTCGGTTATGGTAACATAAAGATCAAAATCCGCGGGGAATTCCTGAAGATAACGCACAACTTCATCAACAAGAAGGATGTTGTGCAGATGCAGATGGATGCCGAGTTTGAAACTGCCGGTCAGAGGAGCCTTGTAGGTGCGCGCAGTGTGGGGCGTGTCAAAGCCGGTTCCGGAGAAAACCGTTTTTTGCGGCAGAAATCGCTCCAGTTTTTTTTCCAGAGAATGGGTTTCGTTATGGTACACCGGATCAGGGAACAGAATGTTTCTGAACAGCCGCTGATTGCAAAATGGCGTTTCATTCAGAAGGAGGTGGCAGATGTCAAGAGGCGGCTCTCCGTGAGTCAGCGTGACATATTTCGCATATTCGCCGAACTGCGCGCAAAAGGCCTCGGCAAAGTCACGGCATGCGGTATGCACGGCGGCGAGGTCCGTTTCCATGGCCTCGCTTGCGGCAAGGGTTTCAAACACGGGCTGCCCTTTCTCATCAAAGTCCACCACGCCGCCTTCGCATGGGGAGAACAGTTCCTCAAAAACAAGCCTGCTGGCCGCATCCCTACCGGCGCTTTCCGCGAACACGCGCGTGCTGGTGCCGCATTGCTTGTCCGCCGACCTGTTTTCGGGATCTTCCCAAAAATACAGCTTGTCCACGGGCTTGCCGACGACAGCGGAAAGCGCCCGGCTTATGGAACCGGAATAACCCAGGTCAAAGATAAGGTGGCGTTCTTCTTCCCTAGACAATGTCTGGTTGTAATATTTTTGTATCCGCGCGCGCTTATCGCGCAGGAACAGTTCAATATCACTTTGAAAGCGTGTGATGACAGACAGAGACTTTTCTTTTTCCTCAAAAAACAGAGTGTTTTTTTCAACTTCAGTCAGTTTTTCGTCCAGATGCGCCAGAAGTGCGGATCCGGTAAAATGGGCTTTCAGAAAATCATACAGGGTATAACCCATATCGCCGCCATGCCGCCGGGATTTGGCGTAGTCATAAAAGGAGGCATAGAGAAAGGGATAATAGGCCCGACGTCCAGCGTGGCAATATCTGCCGGGCAGGCCGCCCAGATGCCGCTGTATGATGCCGTATACGGCATGCGGCAGGTAGCCGTCCCGTGATGCGAAATTGATTTGCTTGTATTTGGCCTGAATATCTTTGTCCGCCGCAAGGGCGAGCGCATAGCCGGTCAGCATGGGCGCGATGGTCAGAGCCGTGAAGTGCCGCAGATTGTGAGCATCCAGAACGGATGCGCCGGGAGCGAGACTTTGGGAAATAAAACTGTTCAGACTGAAGGCCAGCAGCATTCTCCAGGCGGGATCATCTTCTCCGGCTTTGAGCAGAGGGCCTGCGTCAACGTCGCGGCAGCCAAATATCTCTTCTTGGATGGAAGGGTAGTGAACGGCGGTAATTTTTTTGGCAATGGCGTTCTCAAAATCAGATTTATAATTGTCGCCAATATGCAATATTTCAGATGGATGTGCCTTTTCAGAAGAAATAATGATGTCATAGAGCGCTCCGCTGCTCTTCCGCGCTTGCTGATCGCAGGAAACATATATGGCATCCATAGCCATGCCGTTTTTTTTCAGAATCCCATCCAGTATGGTTCCCGGCAGATACATATCCGATGTGGCGATAACCCGCTTGCCCAGTTTTACGGCCTCTTCATAAAGGGCTTTGACTTCCGGTCGAGGGGTGAGCAGCGTGGTTTCGCAGCGGATTTCCTCTTCGAGAAGTGCTGTTGCCGTTTGGGGAAGCAGCTTGAATCGCCGCCGCACGTCGGCATAAATTTCGTAAATATTGGCATTTTCCTTGCCCAACCGCGCTTCGGCGTCCCAGCGCAGTTTGATGAAGTCCACACCGTAGGCGGCATTCATTTTAGCGGCCAGAAGATAAAAAATGTCTTTGGGGTGCAACACGGGACGTACAAGCAAGGTATCAAAAATATCGAAGCTGACGATCTTGATGTCAGCATCATGCAGCATGTTCCGGATATGCTCCATGGGGATAAAGGAGACCCTGGATTTGCGGGGCTCGCCGGCAGGCGCGGCGCTCTCCTGATTTCTGGCGGTCAGCACTTTCAGGCATTTTTTTGCGGTGCTTTTCAGGCTTCCGCTTCTGGCAAGATCAATGCCGGTCTTCATGGGCCAGTAGACGAAAATGGCGTTGCAAAAATTTGTCCGGCGAACGCGGCTGGGCGCCTGTCTGATAATCTGCGAAAAAAAGACGTATGGCCCCTTGGCAAGGGCTCCAAACCATGCGCGCGGCGAACGGTAGACATATAATGAGGATGGAAGCAGCAGCAGCGCGGCAATATATCTGTGCAGCATAGAAATAATCTCGCCTATGAGGATTTTTGTAAAATATGAATACCGTATTTCCGGGAGAATAACGCGTCCAATGCGTTCATCATACTGTCAGATGAAACATCATGAGCGATCACGGAATCCTTATATGCACTCTTTCTGACGCGTTCCGCAGGCGCGCCAAGATCAAAGCAGACAAAAGGAAGGCCCATCAGCATGATTTCCTGTACGACATAGCTGAATGTTTCGGGCCAGATGGAGGGAAAGAGCGCCGCTTCCACCCCATACTTTGAAAGAATTTCGGGCAGATCCTTCCTGTCGTATTTACCATGAAAGGTTATGGCGTCATGCGCGTATCGGCTTTCATTGCGCCCAATGACGATCAGACGCAGGGGGAGGCGCTCATTTTTTATTTTGTCGGCAAGTTCCAGAATAATGGAATTTCCCTTGCAGAAATCGAAATTCCCTATAAATGCAACAGGATGGAGTTGACCCCCCGGAAGGGGCGGCTGCCATTTGCCCACAAGAGCCGGCTGCAGGGGGGCATGCTCGCATACTCTGGTTTTGGCGGAAATATCAAAAAATTTACCGGCGATATCCAGCGTGGACTCTGAAAAACAGCGAATGCCGTCGCATGCCGCAAACAGGCCTCGCCAGGCGGCTCTCCATGCCTGCATGTCGGTTCTCATTAAAATCTTCTGATTGGAAACGCAGTTAGTGCAGGATTCGACTGAACCGCCCGCGCAATATCCCTCTTTATTCAACAAAAATATTGAGGGACAGATGGAGAGAAAATCATGAAAGACATATTCAAGGTAAAATTGATAATTTTTTCTCAACCTTATCAGGCGTGCCATGAATTCTTCAGGCTGCGGGTAAAAGGCAAGATTGTTGATAAATACATGATTTATTTTTATTATATGGAATAGTGTTTCGATTTTATCCAATTCAATAGAAATATTAGTATCTATATTGATGAAGCTGAGTTCCAGGCAAAATGTCGTTGCGGCATTGTTATATGTCAATAAAAGCACACGCCAGCCTTCATCCTTGAAGCGGCCTAATTGAAAATCCCTGTATGCGCGCGCGCCAACGCCTTCGCCTTGCCAGTCAATCAGCAGCAGGCAGCCCTTTCCGCCCTGGGAAAGGAGCAGGGCCGCCAGCGTCCTGTACGATTTCCACGGATCCGTGGCTACATGCCGGCGCATGTCGGCGATCTGTTTGGGCCAGCGCTTCCTGACAATCTGCATGTGCTCCTGGCATAAACGTTTTTTTTCGGCGGCCATAAAACTGCCGCCATGGACATGTTGCACAAACAGATTGGGAACAAGCACGTTTGCCCATCCCCTGGAATCGGCCCGCATACACCAGTCTGTTTCTTCGCCATAGCCTCTGCCGAAAGTATCTTCGTCAAACGGGCCGATTTCGCGCCAGCAGGCCATATCTATGGCCATACAAAATCCCACGCCCGAATGCGTCCGGCACTCCGGCGCGCTATCCGCCTTGACGCCCTGAAATGCCGTATCCACTTCATCCAGGGTGAACGGAGGAATCAGGGCGTTATCCTGGCCGGGTTTGGGAAAGCTGAACAGGGCGGCCGAATTTGAGAAAGGGGTCGCGGAGGCGATTTTGCGATCTGAGACGAAAGGATGCATGATCCTGGGAACCCAGTCCTCAGGAACTAAAATATCGGTATTGGCAATGATGGCGAATGGTGTTTCCACCATTGCCATTCCTTTATTAACGGTTTTTACAAACCCAAGGTTTTTCTTGTTTGATATAAGTTTGCATGTCTTATATTTTTTTATTGCATCTGATATAAATGGTATTACTTTATCGTCAGTACTGACATCATCTATAAAAATAAATTGTGTTTGCTGTGGACTGCGCTCAATAATTTGCGGCAGCAATCTTCTCAGGTGCTCGATCCCATTAAAAACAGGGATTACCACAGTAAGATTTTGATCGAATGCACAGATGCGCGGGTGGTCCTTGTTCCGTGCATTCAGGATTTCTTGGAATTCAAGGGAATATTGTTGTGAAAAGCCAGTGATATGATCCAGTGAAATGAGCCCGCGCCATCCATATTTTTTTATGTTTTGCGCAATTTGCCGCATGGAAATAACAATGCTTTTATTTTGATATAGAGAAAGCGCAAATATAAACATTGGCAATGCGATGTATTTAAATGGGAATATCCATAGCTTCATTTTTGAAACTATCTGGTGATAATTTTTTATCTGATCCAGGAAAAAACATTTCCCGACTTTTATATGGGCATACATAGCCGAAAAATTTTTATAGTACGCAAATGATGACGGGAGAAGACAGACGGCTGTCAAAAATTTACGTAGTTTTGAACCCAGAAAGGCTTTTATTTTATAACCCGTCGACATGCCAAACCTCGTAAGAATCGAGTTCGCTCCCCAATATTCCACACGGCGTAGAGTGGCCCGTGCGTTGCGGAACAACCGGAATAAACAAAAGTACGGCGAGATGCGCCCGCGCCGCGCTTCGCCTCATTTCTCTGAAGGACGTTACTGCCGCAGGATTTCCTCATAGGCGGCGGCCAGTTCTTTTGCCTGGTCCTCAATGCCGCGCATATCTCCGTAATTGGCGGTACGGTAGTTTTTGAACCTGTTCTGATTTTGAAGAATGTCGCGCAGATGCTCTCTGAAGCTCTCCAGGTCCCCCAGGGGGAAAAGCAGGCCGTTTTCTCCATGGATAATGGCTTCGCGCGGGCCGCCGCAGTCGGAGGACAGCACAAAAACGTCGCGCGCCAAGGCTTCGCGAATTGGCAGGCCGAAACTTTCGGCTGTCAGAGACGGAAAAAGCAGCACGTCCATGTGCGCGTACAGGCCGTCCATGTCCTGACGCCGCGTAAGAGGCAGAATGCGCCTCCGCAGGCCTTCCCACAGGGCTTCGTCTTCAGCGCCGGTCATGCCGCCTTCCTCTCGGGCAGGCCCCGGATCGGCAAATATCAGTTCAAAGTCGTCGCGTTGCAGGCCACGCAGGGCTTTGGCCAGGAAGAAATAGCCCCTGTGGTGG
>OJIY01000359.1_pt1 | contig 14751 bp, 12 predicted proteins | sample 1596061 | NCBI WGS metagenome assembly OJIY01 (sample SAMEA4350111, study PRJEB24818) | metagenome | biome: human; feature: gut; material: faeces | place: Denmark | collected 2013-09
TGATAGGGCATATATAAACATAAAAGATGAAAATATATTTACAATATTTAATGTTATTGCAGTAAATGCAAATGCTGAGTCTGTCATAAGAATTACTGACGCAATTGTATTTAATGATGAGTGAAAATTTGAATTTACCAAAGAATAAGCTGAAATCATCAATGAGGAGTTAGTGTGACAGATATGTTTCTTATCCTCATAGAGGCCCTCTGGAAGTGCGGGTACAACAGTGTTTTTTTCTTGTCCATTTTTATTCTTTCTGCGGTTTTTTTTCATGGAGTCAACCTCTTTTGGTCAGAGAAATAAAGGAATCATACAATGAGTCTGTTCAAGAAAAAAGAGAAAATCGACGTTCCCGCGTCCGCGCCCAAGCCCACGGAAGGGCATAACCCCTACCTCAATGCCCGCCAGGAATGGCTGGAGCGCTACGGCTCGTACATCAACCGGGCGGCGCAATGGCGGCTGACGGCATTCATTGCCCTGCTGCTCTTGGGCGGCTCCATAATGGGCAATGTCATCCAGGCAAACCAAGTCAAAGCCATCCCGTACATCATTGAGGTGGACAAGCTGGGCAAGGCCGCCGTGACGGCCCGCGCGGACCAGGCCAGCGCCGCACCCCTGCGGCTGATCCAGGCGGAAATCGCCGCCTGCATCACGGACTGGCGCACTGTCACGGCTGATATTGAGCTGCAGAAGCAGATGATCCAGCGCCTGAGCTTCTTTGTGGCCAGCAGCGCCAAGGGTGTGCTGAAGGAATGGTTCACGGCCAACAATCCCTATGAGATCGCCAAGTCCGGCAAGTTGGTCCATGTCGAGATCAAGAGCCTGCCCTTGCCGGTCAGTGCCAATTCCTACCGGGTGGAGTGGACGGAGACAACCCGCGCGCATACAGGCGTCGCCCTGGAAAGGCAGACCTATGAAGCCACGGTCAGCATCCAGGTCAACCCGCCTACGTCGGAAGCCGTGCTGCTGCGCAACCCCGGCGGCGTGTACATCACCAGCCTGTCGGCCAGCCGCGTATTCAAAAATGCCGGACCTGCCACTTCCCCAGCTAAGGCTCAATAGGAGTTCCCCATGATGAGAGGATTCGCTGTTTTCCTGCTGTCGGCATGTTGCCTTTTCCTTGGCGTGACTGCGGACGCGGCCCCATCCAGGGGCCCGGCGTCCACTGCTTCCGACCCGGCCTCGGCTCCGCCGTTGCCGGCTGATTTCTTGAACACGCCCCCGGATTTCCTCAGCAATGACGCCGTGCCGCTGAGCAAACGCGAACGGCAGGCCCTCAACCTGACACGGGATTGGGCCGGACGCGGCCCCGCTCCGGTGCTCTCACAGTCCGGCAAGCTGACCTATGTGCATGGCGCATCCCTGCCCACCATCCTGGCCAGCCCGATGCAGGTCTGTGATGTGGAACTCCAGCCAGGGGAGAAGGTCAATGAGGTGATCGTGGGCGATTCCGCGCGCTGGATGGTGGAAACTGGCACTGCCGGCAACACCACGCACCTCTTCATCAAGCCCGTGGACGCGGGACTGGAAACAACCGCCGTGGTCACTACGGACCGCCGCATTTACCATCTGCGGCTTATTTCCCAGCGTTCCGGACATACCCCGTATGTGGGTTTTGTCTACGCTGACGCCATGAAGCTCCAACTTGCGGAAAAGAAGGCCGCCAGGGAACAGGAAATCCAGCGTAATACGGCCACCATTGACGGGAAGGAGGTCGATATCTCCGGCCTGAACTTCAACTTTGAGGTGAAGGGCAAGGCCTCCTGGAAGCCTGAGCGCGTCTTTGACGACGGCCAGAAAATTTACATCTACCTGCCCCGGAAAAGTACGGAGATGCCCGTGCTCCTGGCTCGCAAACATGGGGAAAACGTCCTGGTCAACTACCGCGTGGACGGCAAAAACCTGGTTGTGGATGGGCTGTTTGACGACATTTCCCTTCTGCTGGGCGTGGGTTCCAAGCGGGAGGAAGTACGGATCATCAGAAAGGCTCAATGAGATGAATGACGAATCCCCTAACGCTCTTGTCATGTCGCCCGAACTGCGTGTGGCCAGAATGGGCCGTTGGCCGCTTTATGTCCTGCTGGCCGTGCTCTGCCTGATGTTCGCGGTGCTGATCTACAGCGTGAATTTTGCCCATGACCCCAAGAAAGAAGAGGAAGAGGCCAAGAAGGTGACTGTGAGAGAAGAGGAAAAGCCGGTCTGGCTGGTGGAAGGGAGCGGCCTGGCGCTGGATCCCAAGAAGGATCAGACAAGCGGTGTTGCAGCGCCTCCGGAACCGGCAAAGCCGGAACCCCTGGTAGTTGTCCAGCGTGAGGAAAAACCGGATCAGCAGGCGGAAAACGTCCGCCGCGTCAAAACGCAGGCTTACATGAGCGCGCTCAGTGCGCCGCTGGTGGCTAAACGCATGAACAGCGCCACCACGGCTTCCGTATCCGTTGCCGCGTCCGCAGCCGGATCCACGCCGCCCAGCAGCCAAAATGCTGTTTCCGCCACAGCTTCGGCCGGAAGCGACAATTACTATGATCCGGCGGCCGACCGGGACAAGGAAGCCTTTTTCGACCGCGCCCGCAAGGACACGTCCTGGCAGCTTCAAGAACAGCGCACGGCGGGCATGCCGCTGGAGCTGAAGACGGGCGCGGTCATTCCGGGCGTCATGCTGACGGGCGTGAATTCGGATCTGCCCGGCAACATGATCGCCCAGGTTTCCCAGCACGTCTTTGATTCCGCCACCGGGCGGAACCTGCTCATTCCCCAGGGTACTAAAATTTATGGCGTTTATGACTCCCGCATTGTCTACGGTCAGGAGCGCGTCCTGATCGCCTGGAACCGCCTGATCTTTCCGGACGGCTCGTCCATATCCCTTGGAGCCATGCCCGGCGCGGACATGGCCGGCATGGCCGGCCTTAATGACGACGTGAACAATCACTACATGCGCATATTCGGCTCGGCATTGATGATGTCGCTGGTATCCGGCGGCATGGCCTACGCTCTGGATGGCGCGAATGACAGTACGAAAACCGAGAACGGCACCCGTATGACCGACGAAATGACGTCCTCGCTGGCCCAGCAGCTTGGCCAGACGACGACAACGCTGCTCCAGCGCAATCTGAGCATCAAGCCCACGCTGGAGATCCGGCCCGGCTACCAGTTCAACATTGTCGTCACCAAGGATGTGATTTTCAGGGAACCCTATACCCGCTGGCGGCGCTGATGCGTAACACGAACCGGGTTGCGGTCGCAGCTGCAGAACTAGGTTGGCCAGAAAAGTAACCTCCTGAAATTTCACACAGCGGCATTTATCCCCGGTAACACGTTTTGTTGGAGAGAATCATGGCTCAACAGGAATACGGACTTCAGGAATCAACGCCCAAGCGTAAAGCAACGCCCTGGTGGCTGTTGTTTCTTCTGCTGCCGGCGCTGGCGCTGCTGGGCATGAGCATGGCCACGCTGAAGGCGGCTTCGGACTATGGTTTTCAGCCGGCCCTGGGCCAACCGTGGCTGACGCTGTTCGGTGTCCCGGTTTACGCGCCCTGGAGCATTTTCACCTGGGAAGGCATCTCCCCGGCTGTCATGGACAACGCCATGACGGTGGGCCAGGCCTTTTTCATCGTGCCGCTGATGTTCGCCATGATCTGCGTGATGGCCTTCCGGCGACTGAAAGGCAACAAGAGCCTCCACGGTTCGGCGCGGTGGGCGCGGGAAAACGAGATTGCGCGCATGGGTTATTTCGAGGGCAAGGGCGTCTATGTGGGCGGCTGGCTCAAAAGATATGTCGGGATAGCCCTGCTGATCCGGACACTTTTAGGCAAGCCAGAGGAAGTGTTGCTTTATCTCCGGCATAACGGCCCGGAACACGTTATTTGCTTCGCGCCCACGCGCTCCGGTAAGGGCGTCGGCCTGATCCTGCCTACGCTGCTGTCCTGGCCAGGCTCCAGCCTCGTACTGGACATCAAAGGCGAGAATTGGGCGCTCACGTCCGGCTGGCGCAAATCCCAGGGGCATACGGTACTGCGTTTCGCTCCGGCGGATTCCTCCGGTTCCGGTTGCGCCTTCAATCCCCTGGATGAAGTTCGCCTGACGCAACTGGAAGCCGTGCAGGACGTGCAGAATATGGCCTTGATGCTGGTGGACTCTGACGGAAAAGGCATGGGGGACCACTGGACCAAGGCGGCCTTCGCCTTTTTCTCCGGCCTGATCCTGCATTGCTGCGTTATGGTGCGACACAAAGAGGGCCGCATGCCCACGCTCCAGGAACTGACCATTATGATGTCCGATCCGGATCGCACTTCTGCGGAGTTGCTGGATGAAATGATGGCCACGGATCACGCGGAGCTGTTCCGCGAGTTTGCTCCGGACGCTGACGCGCGCGTGGGCGACGCCTGCCATATCTTTATCGCCAGCTCCGCACGAGAAATGGCATCCAAGGCGGAAAACGAGGCCTCCGGCGTTCTTTCGTCGGCCTTGGTGAACATGGCCATCTACCGTGATCCGATCATCAATATCAACACGGCACGCTCGGATTTTCACATTCATGATCTTATGAATGACGAAAATCCGGTGGACCTTTATCTGGTGACGCCGCCGGACGGCATAGACCGGGTGCGCCCGCTGATGCGCCTCATGCTGGATCTGATTATTCGCCGCGTCTGCGCCAAAATGGAATTTGCCGACGGCGCGAGCAAGGTTGGTTATCTGCATCGGCTGCTGTTGATGCTGGACGAACTCACCAGCCTGGGCAAACTGCCAATTCTGGAAAAGGCCATCGCCTATATCGCCGGTTACGGCGGCAAACTGTACATCATCGTCCAGGACGTAAAGCAGCTCAACGAAGTATACGGCAAAGACAACGCGATCTTTGGCAACTGCCATGTGCGTATTGCTTACGCGCCGAATGATCCGGACACAGCGGAGCTGCTTTCCAAACTGGTCGGCAAGACCACGGTAGTGGAAAAGAAGACCTCCATTTCCATCGGCAAAGGCGGGCGCACCCGTTCCATCAACATGGCGGAAACAGCCCGGCCCCTGCTGACGCCGGATGAATGTGGACGCCTGCCCGGAGCGGAAAAGGACAGTGAGGGAAAAGTCACCAAGCCCGGTCATATGTTGATCTTCACGGCAGGCCAATCGCCCATTTACGGGATGCAGATCCTCTATTTCAAGGATCCCACATTCTCGCAGCGCTCCAAAATTCCCGCGCCGGGGGTTTCAGAAAAATACCCTGCCGGCATCACGGACTCTCTGTACTTTCCCCGCCCTGCGGAATGGTTTTCCCCTGAGGAAAAGCCTCAGGAAGAAAAAGCGCTGGATGCACCGACTCAAGTCCGGCCCGCCGGTTTCGAGAGCTTTCTGGAGGATCGGCCATGAAGGTTCTGTTGGCCGTTGCTGCCGCTTTCTTTCTGCTGGCGTTGCCGCTGCTGCATCGTGCGGGCTTTCGCTTCAATCCGACGCCATCCCTGCCCAAAGGCATTTACCGTATCGCGCCCGGCGCTCCGGAACGCGGCGATCTCGTCGCCTTCTGTCTGGAATCTCCTTGGGCTGCTCTGGCCAGGGAGCGCGGCTACCTTGGGTCGGGTTCCTGTCCGTCCGGTCTGCGTCCGCTGCTCAAATATCTGGCCGGCCTGCCCGGCGATGCCGTCACGGTGACGCCGGACGGCATACAGGTCGAGCCGGTTTCCGGATCGGCCAGCGTCTGGCCCGCTCCGGTCCGACGTGAAGACTCTATGGGGCGGTCGTTGCCGGAAAGTTCACTGCGCGCCGGCATGATCCCTGATGGCATGGCCTTGGCGCTGTCCGGTCATCCGGGCAGCTTTGACAGCCGTTTCTTCGGACTCGTTCCTCTGGCCGGCATGGTCAGGGTAGAGCCCGTATGCACCTTCTAATCAACTGAGGAACTGCCATGAACAAAGAAGAACTTAACGCTGTGGCCACGGACGCTTTCAGCCAAGCCCAGGACGGCCTGGCCGTGCCCCTTGACCCTGAACAGGCGGAAGGCATGGGCGCTTTTACGGAAGACGCCCTGACGCTGAAGGATATTCTGGACGACGCTCTTCTTGCGGCGGAAGGAGGGGAAGATGTCCGGGGATAAGAAAGAGAGGATTCCGTTCCATGAGGAATTTGCCGGCAAGGTTATCAAAATGCTGGAAGAGGGCACGGCTCCCTGGCAGAAGCCGTGGCATCCGGCGGAAAACCTTGCGCCGCGCAATCCGCTTTCCGGCACAGTCTACAAAGGCGTGAACCGGCTGCATCTGGCCATGTCCGGCTATGAGGATCCGCGCTGGATGACGCTGAAACAGGCCAATGATGCAGGCTACCGTATCAAGGCGGGCAGCCGCTCCACGGCTGTGGTCTATTACCAGTTCACGAAAGAACAGGATCGACTGGATGAAAATGGTCAGCCGGTCCTGGGCGACGACGGCAAGCCGCAAAAGGAAAATGTTGCGCTTGAGCGGCCTATTATGCGTATGGCGCGCGTTTTCAATGCGCAGCAGGTGGAGAACTTCCCGGCCCTTCCGGAGCATGAAAAAGCCTTTGCATGGAATCCCCAGGAAAAGGCTGAGGCCGTGCTGACCAATTCCGGCGCTGTCATCAAGCATGATCAGCATGATCGGGCTTTTTACCGTCGGTTAAATGATGAAATTCACCTGCCGCCCAAGGGTAGTTTCGATCAAGGCGACAAATACTATGCCACGGCCCTGCATGAGTTGGGACACTGGACCGGGCACCCTGACCGTATGAACCGGGAGTTCGGACCGTTCGGCTCGGCCACTTACGCCAAGGAAGAGCTGCGCGCGGAAATCAGCTCGTGGATGGTGGGCCAGGACATCGGCGTAGGCCATGATCCGGGCCAGCATGCCGCCTATGTGAAGTCCTGGGTGAAGGCGCTCAGGGAAGATCCGCTGGAAATCATGCGCGCCTGCCGTGATGCGGAGCATATCCGCGACTATGTTCTGGGGCTGGAAATGCAAAAAGAAAAGACTGTGGAGCAGGAGCGGCAACAGATGGATGTCGGTAAGGAGGTGGAACGCGCCCCTTCGCGGGAGGACGAACTTTGGAGGGAGAGGGCGGAATATATCAAGAGCGTGAATGTCACGGAAAAGGAACGCGAACTCTATCAGCGATTCAGTGCATTGGAGGACGAGCGTCCCAACGTGGATGACTTTTTTCAGGATTACATAGATGCCATGCAGGAAAGACCTGAGACTGTGAGCAAGGAATGGGCCGCAGCCTATCAAAAAGACTACGAAAAGCTGCTCAAGGTGGATGCGGAAAGGGAAGCTATCGAAAAACAGCTTGGTGGCGAAGCCAGAATTTCCCAGGTGCAGACCGCGCTTTTCTTTGAAAGGGAGGAACAGGAGCGGCAACGGAGGGCTGCCGCGAAGGATGTGGAGCGCGCGCCTTCGCCATCGAAGGATTCTGTCCGTGATCCGGCCCAAGCCAAAACCTATCTCCATGTGGCCTACAAAGACAAAGAGGCCGCCAAGGCCTTGGGAGCCCGCTGGGACGGCAAGCAAAAGCAGTGGTACGCGCCGGAAGGCACAGACCTTGTGCCTCTGCGGAGTTTCATGACGCCGCTTGAGCAGGCTTTTGCCGATGCCAAAGCCATCACGCCGGCGGAAAATCTCTCTCCGCAGGAAGAGTTCGCGCGCAAGCTGGCGGACATGGGCCTGGATCTCAAAGGCCAGCTCCCGGAACTGGACGGCAAAACTCACCGAGTCCCCTTGCTTTCCAAAAACGGTCGCGGCCTTGACGGGGCGTATTGCCTCCACGGCGACGGCGTTCCCGCCGGCTGGGCGCAAAACCACGTTACCGGCGAGAAGGTGAAGCTCGTGGCCACCGGCGTCGTACTCTCGCCGGAGGAACGCGAGCGGCAACAGCGGGAACGGACAGCACGGCTCCAGGCGGCGGAAGCGGAACGCGCCAGAGCGCGCGATGCCGCCGCCCGGCGTTGTCAGGGCATGTGGGACAGCTTCAGCCCGGCCGCTTCGTCTCCCTATCTGGAGAAAAAGGGCGTAGAAGCTTTCGGCCTCAAGGAAGATCAGGGCAACCTGATCGTTCCTCTGCGGAATATCGACGGTGAATTACGTGGTTTTCAGGCCATCGCGCCGGATGGGCAGAAGGCCTTTGCAACAGGTATTGAGAAAAAAGGCAATTTCCACCTGATCGGCGCTGAAGGCAAGGATCTGTCTCAAGGAGAGATTGTCCTCTGCGAAGGCTACGCCACCGGCGCTTCCCTGCACATGGCCACGGGCAAGCCCGTGGCGGTCGCCTTTGACTCCGGCAACCTGATTCCCGTGGCGGAAGCCATCCGCGACAAATATCCCAACGCTGCCATCACCATCTGTGCGGATAATGATCACGCCATGAAAAGGGATGGCCAGCCCTACAATGTGGGGGTGGAGAAAGCCAAACTGGCAGCGCAGAAGGTCAACGGCAAGGTCAAGGTTCCCACGTTCACCGACAAGGAAAAGGCCCAAGGCCTGACGGATTTCAATGATCTGCACAAGGCGCGCGGCCTTGAGGCCGTCCAGCGCCAGGTTGGAAAAGATCGCGTCAGAGATCAGGGCAAGGAGCTGCGCCGATGAAGTTGCTGATTGTGGAAAGCCCCGGCAAGATCAAGAAATTGCAGGACATTCTGGGCGCGGAATGGCGCGTTGCCGCCAGTTGCGGCCATGTACGCGATCTGCCGAACCAGGGCTATGGCCTGGAGCCGCCGGATTTCAATCTCCGATACACAGAAACCAAGCCGGATGTGCTGAAAAAGCTGGCCGCTCTGGCCAGGGACGCTGATGAAGTGTTTCTGGCCTCTGACCCGGATCGGGAAGGAGAGGCCATCTCCTGGCATCTGAAGGATGCGCTGGGGCTCAGCTCCTATAAGCGTGTGACCTATACGGCCATCACTCCCCAGGATGTCCGGTCGGGCCTGGACAGTCCGCGCGACATTGACATGAACCTCGTCCACGCTCAGGAAGCGCGTCGGGCTCTTGACCGCCTGTGTGGCTACAAGGTTTCAGGGCCGCTGGGTCGGGCGGTGCGGGAAGAAAAAATGTCCGCCGGGCGGGTGCAGAGTCCTGCCGTCCGGATAGTGGTGGAGCGGGAGCGGGCCATCCGGTCCTTTGTCTCCACCACACATTACGGGGTGGAACTGCTGTTTGAGGCTGTGGAAAATATCTCCGAGGGCTGGAAGGCGGCCTGGTTGCCCAGGGAAGGCTGGCTGGAGGAGGGCCAGGAGTATTTCCTGGATCAAACCGCTGCCGGGAAAATAGCCGCTCTGCGGACTCTGGATATTCTCTCCTGCGAAGAGAAGGAAAGCCGCACGGCACCGCCCGCGCCTTTTACCACGTCATCATTGCAGCAGGCGGCCAGCAATGCCCTGAAGTTCAAACCCAAAAAGACGATGGAGCTGGCTCAGAAACTCTATGAGGCCGGGCATATAACCTACATGCGCACGGACAGCCCCAACTTGAGCGAAAGCGCCATTGCCGAGATCAGGGCCTATTGCGACGCCCAGGGCTGGCCCCTGCCGGCAAAACCGCGCATCTGGAAGAGCAAGGCCGGCGCCCAGGAGGCCCATGAGGCCATCCGCCCCACGCATGTGGACGTGGAAGAGGCCGGGGAAACGGACGATGAGAAAGCCCTGTACCGGCTGATCCGCATTCGGACGCTGGCCAGCCAGCTCGCGGATGCGGTCTTTGACGTGCGCGTGGCCAGGCTCGCCGGGGACGTGGACGGCAAAAAGGCCGTGTTTGAGGCTAAAGGCCGAACGCTCAGGGAACCGGGCTGGAAAGTGGTCATGGCGACGGACGCTTCCCTGGCCGACGCTGAGGAAGCGGAGCCTGACAACGCCGTGCCGGACCTCAAGGCCGGATGCCAGGCAACGGCTATCCAGGGCGAAGTGAAGACGAAAAAGACAAAACCCGCCTCACGCTTCTCCGAGGCCTCGCTGATTCGTGAGATGGAAAAGCGCGGTATTGGCCGCCCGGCCACCTATGCCGCCATCATGGAAAACATCACCTCACGCGCCTATGTGAAAGAGGAAAAGGGCTTTCTCGTACCCACGCCGCGCGGAGAAAAGCTGGTGGACGCTCTCGTGGGCGCATTTGGCTTTCTGGATCTGGATTTTACCAGCCACATGGAAGAACGCCTTGATGACGTTGCCGGCGGCAAGGTCAGCTATGTGGAGTGCGTCGGCGTGTTCCACACCCAGCTTATGGAAGAGCTGGGCAAGTTCGTTCAGGCGCATGCCGTCCCTTGCCCGGCCTGCAGTGATCGGGAGCAGTTTCGGCATATCTGCTCCAGAGAAAAAGGTTGGAATTTCTGGGGGTGCAAGGCCTGCGGGGCCACCTTTGCTGATGACAACGGTCGGCCTGGTCCCAGGCGAGAAAAAGGTACTGCGGAACTAACGGATTTTTCGTGCGAGAAGTGCGGCAAGCCTCTCCAGCACCTCAAAGGTACGAAAAAAGACGGTTCCGGCCAGTATGACTTCTTTGCCTGCACGGACAAGGAGTGCGGCGCGAAGTACGACAATGTGGACGGCAAACCCGTTGCCCATGAGGCTCCGGCGCTGTCCGAACACAAATGCAAAAAATGTGGCAAGCCACTGATACCCCGGCCCACAAGAAATGGCGGCGTTTGGTTCGGCTGCTCCGGATTCCCCACCTGCAAGGTTCGCTATTGGGGAAAGGGAGATGGCACCCCTGATTACGACAATCCCCCCAAACACTGATAAGGAGTGAAAATGTCCGGTTTCATGAGTTCCACCACGGTGATGAAGATTTTTGAGGCCCAGGCCAAAGAACCTGACTCGGACAAATTGCGGAAACACGTCTTTACGCCCACTCCTGGGCCTGACGGCAAACGTGTCGGCTGGGTCGGCCTTGGCGATCCGCTTGATCTGGATTTCAGCTTCGGCATCGACTTCGGCCGATTCCTGGCCTTTTCTTTGCGGATCGACGAGCGCAAGCCATCCAGCGCGGCCATCAAAATACGCCTGGCGGAAGCCATCAAGGAAGAAACCGCCGCAAATGGCGGCAAGGTTTCCGGCAAGCGGAAAAAGGAATTGAAAGAGGCCATTACAGCCACGGTCACTTCCAAGGCCGACTTCATCCCGTCTCTGGCTGATTGCATCTGGGACGTGGACGCGCAACGCCTCTATGTTTCCACCGCTTCGGAAAGCGTCCTGGCCATCTTGCTGGAGCTGTTCCACAAAACCTTCGGCGTCACTCCCGCTCCCATATCGCCCAAGGCGGATATGGCAGAAATCTTCGCCAAGGCGTTCCGGGAAAGCATTTCCGTGGATGGCGGTACGGAAGTCAGCGCCAACGGCTGCTCCGTGACGCTGGCTACGCCGGAGCAGCAGGAGGACAAGGCGCACGTCGTTGTCGTCAACAATCAGGGAGCCGTGGCCACTGCCCTGGAAGAAGGCCTGCGGATCACCAAAATGGCCTTGCTGGCCGTGGACGGCGAGCAGGAAACCACTTTTTCCCTCGCTGACGATCTGGCCATTTCCGGCCTGAAGTTGCCCAAGGGGGAAAAAGGCGATGACGCCGACGCTACGTTTCTCCTGACGGCTGAGGTCTGCGCGCATGCGGCCCATATCGTGGAGGCCCTGAGCAAGTAATCTTACAAAGGGCTGGCCGCCTGGCCAGCCCTTTATCGGAGACTTCAAATGCAAAAATTTCGCGCCTACCCGCTGATTCTCTGGCTTTTTTTGCTGCCGCTGCTGGCTCAACCAGCTCTCGGCGCTGACGCCACCAGCTTTGACCCCACGAGGGTGGAGGTCAAGGCCAAAGGCTCCGGCGGCGTCCCGGTCGGAACTATCATTTCATGGCCAGTTTCCCAGAACCCTGAAGATATGGATAACTGGCTGGAATGTAATGGGCAATCCATATCGCGGTCAGTTTACCCGGAACTGTTTGCGATTGTCGGTGGCCAGACGCCCGATCTGCGCGGACTTTTTTTGCGGGGGCATGGCGGGAACAGCGCCGCTCTGGGGAGCATCCAGCAAGGGACATTGCCAGAACACAAGCATGCAGTTGGGGAACGCTTAAACTGGGTCGGCTACGTTGGTGGTGGATATGGAGCCTTCGTCCCGCTTAATAATGCTTCAGGCTATACGACACATTACTCTGGCCCTGCTATTCAAGAAAACTCAGGCGAAAATCGCCCAACGAACAGAGCTGTCCGCTACTTGATCCGGGCTCGGCAATAGACGGTTGAACACGAATCTGTAACACGAACCGGGGTGGGGTCGCAGTTCCGGAACCAGGTTGGCCAGATTGATAACCTATTGAAATTTCACTAGGCGGCACTTTAAGCCCGTAACACGAAATTGCCGCAGTGATTATGGACGCGCTCTGATAAAATAGCGCACGGCCATGTTCATGGGGCGGGTTTCCGAACCCATATTGTTACCGGCGGTCGTCCTGAAGTTGACCCAGCCCCAAGGTGAGTCAGTTTCATCGAAGGCGGGTGTACCACTTCCGAATCCATCTCCGTTTCGGATGGATACGATATGATCATGTACCCCTACCATATCACTTTGCCGAACGCCCAAGGCGGAGCTGTTCCCGCCATGCCCGCGCAGGAACAGCCCCCTCAGATCGGGCACGTTGGCCCCCAGAAGCGCATACAGTTCCGGGTACGCGCGTGAGAGCGCGGAAAGCGGTCATGGCCGAGCGCGGATCAGGTAACGCACGGCTTGATTCACCGGGCGGTTTTCGTTGGCCGTGGGGACGACGCGAGAGACATCAAAAGTGGATTGGGCAATATTTGTCCAGCCACCTGAGTAATGGCCAAAGCCTGGGTTAAAAGATCGGCTGATATAAAAAGCACCACTTGCTCCACCATCCTGCAATCCAATAATCTGCCCTTGAATATTTCGAATCGTGTCGCCTTGGGCAATGCCCAGAGCGGCGCTGTTCCCGCCATGTCCCCGCAGGAACAGCCCTCGCAAATCAGGCGTCTGGCCACCGACAACTGCAAACAGTTCCGGGTACGCGCGCGAGAGCGCGGAAAGGGGTCAAGGACGTGCGCGAATCAGGTAGCGCACGGCTTGATTCACCGGACGATTTTCGTTGGCCGTGGGAACAACGCGAGAAGCGTCGAAGTCGCAGCCATAGGAACCATTAACAGTATAGTATGGATGCCCTTGCGTCATTGACGTGGTAAGCCGGAAGGCTCCTGTTGCATAGGCAGAGCGCTGTTGACTTTCCTGCACATTTGCAAGTGTACCTGTGATATTTCTAATCGCGTCGCTCTGCTGGACGCCCAAGGCTGAGCTGTTCCCGCCATGCCCCCGCAGGAACAGCCCTCGCAAATCGGGCGTCCGGCTGCCGAGAAGCGCGAACAGTTCCGGGTACGCGCGAGAGAGCGCGAAAAGCGGTCAAGGACGTGCGCGGATCAGGTAGCGCACAGCCACATTGATCGGGCGATTTTCTGTATCTGTGGGAGCACCGGAAACACCGTATGTACTAATCTCCCCTTGAGAAGTTCCTGCTCCCTGATAATAGGGGCGATAGTCTCCAGTCCAGTTGCCACGCGAGGTTTTGTGTCCGTGTTCCAGGATGGCATGCCCCTGAATTTGGCCAAGGGCCGCGCTAGAATGTCTCACCACCGCGAAACCCGCCACTTGATGGGTTTGGCTTCCAAACCCCCGCAGGAACAGCCCTCGCAAATCAGGCGTCTGGCTGCCGAGAAGCGCATACAGTTCCGGGTACCCGCCACGCTGGTCGGCAAGACGTTGTCGGAGGACAAAAATCGGGATATAAGGAACCACGATGGCCGCACTTCCAAAACTTTAACGCCAATATGTAGCGCTGGTGACAAAGGAAGAGATTACTATGCGAAAGCTGGTTTTTGCTACTTTCGTTACGCGGATATTAGCCATGATAATAAGGCCACAGGCGATAGTTAATCCCTTCTTGATGTTTAATTAAAAAATTCAAAATAGTGTGAAGTGAGTTCATATTTGGGATTTTAAATTCGTAAGTTATCAACAACGCTATCTAGTTATGCTCGTTACAGGATGGTGTTTTATGAGGGTTGTTTTTGCCGGAAGTTTGGATAAGTCAAACCAACATCTAAACATTATTATTAGCAATCTAAAGAGCCTTGTTCTCTCTTTGCTTAATAGCGGCCATGACTTGCTAATCCGCGATTCTCCCGTAGAGAATGATAGAAGACTTATTATTGATAATATAATATATGAAGCATATTGTGAATATATAAATGAAAGAAAAGCTATTAAAGAAAATTTATTAATAGTTTTTGTTGACTCAAATAATAAAACGATGAATGAATATAGACACGCAACTATTCATCAATCAACTCACTTATCAAGGATGAATTTTTATAAAGAAATGATTAGCCTTGTTGATTTGGTTATTGGAGTGGGAGGAGAGCTTGGGCTTATGCGATTGTATATGGTATGCGAATGGAATAGTCATCCGTTTATCATACTTCCAGGAGCCGGAGATATTAGTGATTTTATATGGGGAGATTTTATAGCGAAGTCTTATAAACTAAATCTCCTTAGTAAAGAAAAAATTAATATTCTGAAACAAATTCCATATATAACAAATAATGGAACCAATTATTCCATAGATGTAAAAAATAGAATATGCTCAATTTATGATTTTCTCAAAAAAGAACGAAAATATGAACATATAATTAATGTTAACAACATAACAATACAAACGCTATTTACATATATTAAAAGATTTTCTATTGGGCTTTGGGGATGGATAATTG
>OJIY01000360.1_pt1 | contig 14620 bp, 12 predicted proteins | sample 1596061 | NCBI WGS metagenome assembly OJIY01 (sample SAMEA4350111, study PRJEB24818) | metagenome | biome: human; feature: gut; material: faeces | place: Denmark | collected 2013-09
GTTCCAGGCTGGAGAACTGCGCCATCTGGGCAATAAATTCCTTATCGTCCATGGGATTGAGCGGATCCTGGTACTTGAACTGGGTGACCAGCAACAGCATGAAGGAATCTTTGTCCAGATTGCTGCCCTTCTGCTTGGAGAGGGCGGCATTGAACTCGTTGTTGGTCTGATTCAGGGCCTGTGTAATGCTGGACATGGCTTACTCCGCTTTGGCGTGCTCAGGCCACCACATGTAAAGATTGGGTGGCATATCTTGCCGTTTGCCCTAGAGAATGCACAGGCTGTTCCAAAATGCCTGAATCTGAATTTTCTTCGGAATTACGCAGTGTTGCGAGATTTTTGAGGCGGGCAAGTTCTTCCCGGCGGGCATCTTCTTCCTGCCGGGAATTATGCTGATCCAGATTTTGCCACTGGCGGCCGTCGTCGCCCTGCTGGTTCTGAATCTGCACTTCAATCTTGTCCACCTTGATGCCCTGTTGCTCCAGGTTGGCGCGGATGCTGTCCAATTGGCGGCTGACCATTTCGGCGGTTTCGCTTTTTTCGGAACGGATGCGCGCGCTCACCTCGCCGTTGCGGGCCGTGAGCGTCAGGGTGATAGCCCCCAGTTCCTGCGGGTGAAGCTGCAAATCCAGGCGGCTGCCGCCGTCCTTGAGGGCGGAGAGCAGGCCGCTTTCCACCTGCCGGGCCACCTGTGCGGCCAGAGGCCGGTTTTGGACGGCAGTGTCCTGCACGGGGGAGGTTTCGGACAGGTTCTGCCCGCCCTGAAGCATGGAAAAGACGATGGAGTTGGCATTGTTGGTCTGGGGCGGCGTGGCTCGTGTTTCCACCTTGCCCAGCAATTCGTTCCATTCCTTGCCCTTGCTTTGTCCGCTGTTGTTTTCAAAGCCGGGAGCGTTGGAGCCGTTTTTGCCGCCTTCTTTGGCGTCCGTATGCGTCGTGGCGGCTCCGGGAACAGTCTTCTCCATGGCCGTATTGTCGGCCTTGTCCGTGTTGGCGGCGGCCCGATTCAGTTTATCGGCCAGGCTTCCGGCGGGATTCTTTTGGTTTTGCGAACCGTCGGCGTCGCCCACGGCGCCGCTCTGCCTGCCGTCCAGCTTGCGGTTGACGGCGTCGCTTTGCGCGGCAATTCCGCTGTCTTCGGGAGTGTCGGTCTGCTGGCCCGAGTGCAGGGTCTGGTTGAGGATTTCGCGGCTGTTTTTCTGCACGGTCTTGTCGATCATGACCCGGCTTTGCTGCACCTTGCGATCCTGCAGCGCGCTGGCCGCCTTTTCCTTTTCCATGCGGTCGCGGGCCTTGCTGATGATGGGCTTGAGCGTCTGCTCCAGCGCGGCGTCCAGCTTCTGGCGGTTGGCCTTGTCCATGGTGAACTGCGTCGAGGCGGGGGCCATGAGATTGCCGAACTGTTCGCCGGTGACGCGCAGGGCGGCGTAGCCGCCGAAATTGTCGGACAGGCTTTGCAAGCTGTTTTTATTCAGGCCGAGCCCCCTGCCCAAGGCCAGCGCGTCGTCGCGGCTGATTTCAATGCTTTCGTTGGGGGCCAGCTTGGCGAAGGCGTCGGAGATCAGCGCCAAGGCTTCTTCTCCCTTGCCTTCGTCCATCCGTTGCAGCACCGCGAGGGAAAGATCGCCCGAAGGGTCGATTTTGCCCAGCAGGGCGGTGATGGTCTGCGCGTCCTCGTCACTGACGCCTGCGGCAGTACCCCTGCCCATCAGGCTGGCCATGACCTGGGCCAGCGTCGCGCCATCGGGCTGGCCGACCAGCACGTCGAACTGTTTCAGGCTTTCCTCGGGTGCACCGGCCTTAACAAGCTGTTCGCGTAATTCCTGCAGTTCCTGCTTGGTGAAACAGACTTCATCCAGGGTATAGGTGACGCCATCCGTGGTATGGCGGCTGTAAGGGCTTTCCACCAACGGCCGGTTTTGGCCGGAGTCGTCCTGCAAGGCGGCATTCACGGACACGTGCTGTCCGTTTTCCACTGAATCCATGGCGTTCTGCATGGCCTGCACAAAATCGGAGGAAGCATCAGCGCCGGAAGAGCCGCTCATGCCGCTCAGAAAGTTCAAACCGGAGCCAGTCGGATCGACGGGAAGAATTTGCATTGTCGCACTCCTTGCGCCCGGAAGTATTCAAGGAGTGTTCCAAAAATAAAAAACAAGTAATCTCAAATAAATAAAAATAAGATGCGGCTTATTGCGGCAAGATCTGCCGGAACATGCGGGGCGTTAAGCGGCCAGCGGTTCGGGATTATTCCGTCTCGGAAGCGAAAAGATCACAGAGGGCCGTCAGCCGATCGATGGCCGTCTGCCAGCCTTGGGCAGAGAAGTCGGCGTTTTGCAGGAACATATGCGTATGCCCGGCGAAAAGGCGCAGCAAAGGCGCTTCCGCGCGCCAAAAATCGGCGGACAGACTTTCGCTGTGATGTTTGAAAGCGGCGGCGCAGTGCGTGCAAAGACGGGTCAGGCCCGCGCCCAGGCGCTGAACCAAAGGGGGAAAGGCGCTTCGCAGGGTCGCGAGGCGCTGACGGGCCAGAGGGCGTAGCGAGGGATCATACAAAAATAAAAAGGCGGCCTGCCAGAAGCCTTCCAGCAAAAAACGGCAGGAAATCGCAGCGCCGCGGCCCTCCCGGTCTTCTGACGCCTCCAGCCGGTACAGCCCCAACGCGTCACGACCTGTGCGATAGAGGGATAGGCCGGAAAGAGAGCCGGTGCGGGACAACAGCCGGACGTCCCGCGGGTTTTCCAGAATGGCCAGAGCCGCGCGAGCCACGGCCGCCGGTGTGAAAGCCTGCTTGCAGTAGAGCTTGGAGCGTCGGCACTGCCAGCAGCCCACGCAACTCATGGCCGCGCGCAAAACCCATTGGCCGGGCGCAGTGGGGCCTGTTTCGCGGGCGTGCACCGGCCCCATGGAAAGATTGAGCACCGGCACGCCCAGCCAGTCGGCTAGGTGCATGGGGCCGGTATCCGGGGTGATGCAGAGGTCCAGGCCGCGCAGCACGGCGGCCACTTCCCTGAGCGGCAGGCGACCGCAGAGGTTGGCCTGCGGCAGGCGGGCCAGGCGGGCTGCTTCCTGTCCCAGCGCCTGCTCAGCCTTGCCGCCCAGAAAGAGCGGCATGATCCCGGCCGTGGTCAGCCTCCGGGCCAGCCGGGCCCAGAACAGGGCGTCCGGATGTTTGGCCGCTTCGCTGGCGCCCAAAACCAGGCCCACGCGTCCGCTGCCCGCGCCTTGGGGCAGTATATGCCCTGTTTGTCCCGGGCGTATCGTGGGGTCCAGATCCAGCCGGTACAAATCCGACCAATGAAATGCATTGTGACGGTTGTTCTGGGTCAGGGCGGCGCGGTAGAGTTGCCAGTAGCCGTGGATGTGCAAGCCGTCCGGCAAAGCCGCCGGCCCCAGTTTGAGTGCGGCTGTCGCTCCGGCCAGGCAGGCGGCCGCCTCGGGGCGGCCGCTCAGATTGATGACTGCCGCATAAGTGCCGCGCGCCAGGGTAGAGCAGTGTGACAGCGGGAAAAAGACCACCTCCGGCGCCAGCGGCATCAGCTCCTGAAAAAACTGGGGTTCGGCCGCCACCCAGAGGGGATGGCCCGGCCAGCGCTTTTTGAGGGCCAGCAGCAGGGGAAAGGTCAGGATCAGATCCCCCATGCGCTGCAATTGCAAAACCAGCAGGGGATCAGCGCTCATGCGGAGGCCTTGCGCGTCGTCGGCGTTCCGTAGATAGCGCGCATTTGTTTAAGCAGAGCTTGAAGTCTGTGTTCCCAGGTATGGCAGGAGAGCACACGCTTGCGTGCGGCGGCGGCCACTTTACGGCGTTCCTGGGGATGGGCCAGATAGTGACGCGCCAGATCCGGGATTTCCTCCGGGTCATGGTAACAGGCCATTTCTCCGGGATCAAAAAGCTGCTCCATCTGGGGCCGCCAATCCGTGAGCACAAATGCCCCGGCGGCGGGCACGTCGAAAACCCGCTGGTTGACCGCGCCTTTCATCTGCTTGCTGGTACAGTTGAAGTTGATGGCGGAATGCCCGTAAAAGGCGGGGAGTTCCGCATAATAGCTCAAGGCGTCCAGATAACGCGGCTGGCAGGGCTCGCGCCGGAATTCGACCCGCCAGCCCCGGTCGCCCACGATCAGGGGGCGGAAGGGCAGCAGTCGGCGCACGCAGCCGTTACGATACAAACGGGTGGCCTGCCAGGTGATGGCCGTTTCGTAGGCCAGCCGCGCCTCATTGTCGGGCAGGGCCGCGTAACGGGTATGGATGTCGGGAAAGGATTGGCGCAGAAAGTCCGCCACCGAGCGCTGCTCGCTGTCCATGAACGCCCTGGCGACCTCACGGAAGGGCAGCAGCAATTCGCGTGGGAAACGTCCGTTTTTCAGGCGGCCGCCCACTTTATAGAGCATGGAGTTGCCCACAAAGGAAACGTCGGCCTTCCAGGCCTCGGGAACCGCTGAGCGGCGGGGACTGAAGCGCTCCGGGTCCGTGCCCAGCGGAAGATAAAAGACATGCTCGAAGCCGGTTCGCCGCAGGCTTTCGATATTGTCTGCGTCCCAGGTGAACAGGGCCGTCCAGGGGCTGACGCAACGCGTGTAGAGATGGATGATAAGATGCGGATTGTCCACGAACCAGGAGGCCAGAGGCAGTTGCAGGCGGGCCAGCAGGTCCATGAGCACGCCTTCCACATCTACGCCCATGTGATTGAGCGTGATGCAGCAATCCGGTCTGAAAGAGACCACAGCCTCCAGTAATTGCTGGATGAAATCCTCACAGGCCAAGGTGTCGTTCCCGAGGGTAACGAGCTTGTAGTCAAGTCCCAGTTTGCGGCAGGCCCCTTCCAGTTCGCCCATCAGAAAATATTTGCTGGTCAGCAGAAGCACGCGCGGCCCGGCTTCCCGGAAGCGGGGCTGGACGGCGCGGCTCCAGAAATCAAAGCGGGCGCTGGCGGCGAGCTTGTCGCGCAGTTCGCCGTAATAGGCCCGGTCCAGACGCAGATAGAAGGGCAGTGGCAGAGGCAGCAGCCGTTTGCCGCCGTGGCGGGTCTGCCAGTGGGTCAATTCGGTGAGCGCCGCGTGCGGGTCTTCCGCGTCCACCAGCAGCACGCGCCGCCGCGCGGATTCGGGCAGCGCGTCCACCACGCCGGTCAGCTCCCGCAGGGCGCGTTCCTTTTCCACCACAGCGATGGGGCCGTCATTTTCTTCAAGTAAAAGATGAAGGGCATGGCCCAGGCCCGCGCCAAGCAAAACCGGCAGCGCGTCCTTGCGCTGTTCCGGCGGGATGGCCTTGATCACGGCTTTTTCCCGCTCCGGGCCGCCGGGACCGAGCATGGCGAAAGAGCGACCGGCCACATGCGCCAGCACATCCGTCGGGGGATCGCCCTTGCGATGTCCCTTTGGAAAAAGCGCTTCGAAACGCGGGCCGTCTTGCGGGGTCATTTTTGTTTGCCTTTGTCGGCGGGGGGCAGGGGTTCCACCACGATATCGTCGTAGCAGAGCCGGAAACAAACATTTTCGTAAGGCCGTTCCACGAGCATGAAGGCTCGTCCCACGGAGATTTCCACGCCGGGAAAGACCTTGCCCGGCACCATCAGGCGGCAGTTCTGCATGGATTTTTCATCCAGATAGAGTCTGGACCAGAGTTCAGTGCGCCGTTTCATGGACCGCTCACGCTGTTCGACGAGCCGGGCCAGCTTGCGGCTGGCATCGCTGGCGTCAGGCGGCAGATGACCGGCCACGGCCTTGAGATGGGTTATGGTCTGGGAAAGATTCGAGATCAGGCTGTCGATCTTTTCCAACTGGCGGATGCTCAGGGGGTCGTAGCCCAGATATATCTGAGTGGGGACCGCCGCCTTGTTGCCCAACTGCTTGCCCACGTAAACACTGCCGTAAGCGTTGATGGTGCTGCCGTACAGCCGTTCGCGCACCACCAGATTGGCCCCGGCGTACACCGTGCTGTACAGGCAGTATTTGTCAACGACCATGTTGCCGCGGGCCCGGGCCTCAATTTTTTCCAGGAACGGCGTCAGCAGTTTGTCGCCCGCGTCCAGCAGGCAGTGCTGGCCGGCGCCGCCGCGCGCGCCGCCGTCCACCATCAGGTCCTGCCGGGCGCGCGCCACGCCGCCCTCCACCATGCCCATAATTCGGAGATTGTTGGCCTGTACGGAAAAACCGGAACGCACCGAACCGTGTATAGCCATGTCGCCCACAAAAAAGATGTTGCCCGTGCGGAAACTGACGTCCTGCCGCACGTTAAGCAGGCGTTTGACCGTGATTTTTCCTTCGTTGTAAAAAACATAGCCGTTAGCGTCCGAAAGCAGATAGTTGGGATAGGCCGGGTCCACGCGGGTATTGGCCCCGGCGGGCAGTTCCGGCTTGTTGAGCACAAAACGCGGGTCCGGTTCTGTTTCCCATTTTTCCAGAGGGATGATTTCGGCCAGAAGCTGCCCGGCGATGACATTCTGCACATAGCCGAGACTGTAAAGATCCGACTTCCCATCCGCGCTGTCGCCGGGCTTCGGACGCAGATAATCAAAATCAGGATCAAAATAATGTCGCAGATAGTATTGCACCATGCACCATCCGTCTGGGCTGAAAAAATTGCCGCATGGCCGTAGGGCGATCCGGCGGCGTACGGCCGCTATTCCGCCGTGTCCGGGGTATAGCCTTTAAGTTCTTCCTCACTTTCGCAGGTGGGGAAAAAACCTTCTATCTCCGCGTCTTTCAAAAGCTGTGCCACATGCGGCGCGGGATTGAGCAGGACCAGCCTGCGCCCCCGTCCCTGAAGTTTGGTGCTGATGCTGACAAGGACGCCCAATCCCGCATTGTCCATCCGGCCCGCCTGGCTGAGGTCCAGTATTGCCTGGGGAACGTTGGAAGCCGCCATGCCTTCTTCCATCCGCCGGTTGAACTCGACCACGTCAGCCAGCAGCACGTCGCCGGTCAGACGGAGGATGTCGACATTATTATGAGACTCCGCTTGCAGATCAAACATGGCCGAGCCTCCTCAAGCAAAAAGGCATTGCCGGTATAGTGTCGTTAAGGAAAAAGTCTGGCGGAATCCAGCCAGATGGTCACAGGCCCCCAGTTGCAGAGGCGGACTTCCATTTCAGCTCCGAATATGCCTGAAGATACGCCGCCATGGCAAGCCCCGTCAACAAGGCTCACAAAGCGCTCGAACATCCCGGCGGCCCAGACCGGGTCGCCCGCCTCGCTGAAGGAAGGCCGACGGCCTTTGCGGCAATCGGCGTAGAGAGTGAATTGAGGCGCCAACAGCGCCTGGCCGCCGAAATCCTGAAGAGAGCAGTGGAATTTGTGAGCCGCGTCGCCCTGGCCCGGAAAAATGCGCAGATCCAGAAGCTTGCGGGCCATCCCCGCAAAGGCCGGGCTTTGGTGAAAATACGGCCCGTCTTCACGCCCGAAACCCACCAGGGCCAGCAGACCCGCGCCGATAGCGGCCACAACGCGACCTTCCACGCTGACCGAGGCTTCACGTACCCGCTGTACCAGAATGCGCATTAAAGCCGCTCCCGCGCCGCCTGCTCAGTTCCCTGGCGCGGTTCGGCCCCGGTGGCGGAGGAGGCGTTTTTCTGCCCCGCCTGCCGGTTTTTCCGGCGGTCGCTTTTGCGTTCCTCCTCTTCGCGCAGAACCCGGCGCAGAACCTTGCCCACGATGGTCTTGGGCAATTCCTCGCGAAATTCCACCAGGCGCGGCACCTTGTAGGCGGCCAGCTTGCTGCGGCACCAGGCGACTATATCGGCCTTGCCCAGGCTTTCGCCGGGACAGGGCACGACATAGGCCTTGAGCACCTCCCCGCGCACGTCGTCGCTGATGCCCACGGTGACGGCCTCCACGATTTTGGGATACTCCAGCAGCACCTCATCCACTTCGCGCGGGTAGACATTGTAGCCGCCCACAAGAACCATGTCTTTCTTACGGTCCACAATATAAAAATAGCCGTCCTCGTCCATGGTGGCCAGATCGCCGGTGTACAGCCAGCCGTTGCGCAGGGCGCTGGCCGTCTCGTCAGGCCGCCGCCAGTAGCCTTCCATCACCTGGGGCCCCTGGATGACCAGCTCTCCCATCTTGCCGGGGGGCAGGGTCAGGGAGCCGCCTTCCATATCCACAATGCGGGCATCGGTGCCGGGCAGGGGCATGCCGATGGAATTTTCCTTCTGGCCCTGGCGGCCCAAGGGATTGATATGGGTGATGGGCGAAGCTTCCGTCAGGCCGTAGCCTTCCAGAATGGCCGCGCCGGTGACCTCCTGGAAGCGGCGGAAAATTTCGCGCGGCAGGGGAGCCGAGCCGGAAACGCAGATCTTGATGCTTTTCAGATCGTAGCGTGCCAGATCCTTCTGCTGCAAAAGCGAGATGTAGACGGACGGAGCGCCCGGAAAGATCGTGGCTTTATGGCGGGTGATGACGCGCAGCACGTCCTGCGGCACATAGCGCGGCAGGGGCAGGCTGGTGGCGGCCAGGGCCATGGGAATGATCAGACCCGTTGTCAGGCCGTACACGTGAAAGAACGGCAACAGCGAAATGAAGGTGTGGTGCGTCTCGGCCGTGACGTTGATGATGTCCAGCACCTGGCGGCAGTTGGTGCCCAGATTGGCGTGGGTCAGGATGACGCCCTTGGGCTGGCCGGTGGTGCCGCCGGTATATTGCAGCATGACCGGGTCATGCGCCGGATCCGCAATGGGTTCCGTATGGCGTTGCGCACCCTTGCAGAACGTCTTCCACTCAAAAACATTTTTGTTGTCGTAGGGAATGGACTCCCCGGACTGCCGGGCCTGCTTGAAGCGGTACAGCCAGTTCAGGGGAAAAGAGAGCGCGTCGCCCACGTTGGTGACAATAAAGTTGCGCAACGGCAGGCGGTCGCGCAACGCGGCCACGCGCGGCCAGAGCAGATCCAGCAGGATCATGTGCTCCGCTCCGGAATCCTGCATGTTTTCCAGCAGCTCCTTTTCCATGTAGAGCGGATTGGTCATCACCACCACGGCCCCGGCCTTGATGACGCCCCAGAAGGCGATGACGGTCTGGGGCAGGTTGGGCAGCATGACGGCCACGCGTTGGCCCGGCTCAACGCCCATGCGCCGGAGCGCCCCGGCAAAGAGTTCCGCCCGTTCGCGCAGGGCTTTGTAGGTGATGCGCGTGTTCTGGAAAATCAGGGCGTTACGGTTTGGATAGGCTTCCGCGGCCACGTCCAGCATGCTGTAGAGGGGCTTGTCCCAGATCTCCACGGTACGGGGCACAAAATCCTCATAATGGGCGAACCAGGGCCGGTACAACTCAGTGTTCATGGCGCATCCTTATGGAGATCAGAGGTCCGGAGAAGGAATGGAAGCGGAAAAGGACGGCGCAGCGCCGGTCAGGGCGCTGACCACTGCATAGGCTTTGATGCCTTCGGCCCGGCCGGTAAAGCCCAGGCCTTCCTCGGTGGTGGCTTTGAGATTGACGTGTGCTTTGTCCAGCCCCAGCAGGCGGGCCACATTTTTGCGTATTTCCTCACGGAAAGGCGACAGGCGCGGGGTCTGGGCTACGATGGTCAGGTCGGCATGGCAGAGCGTGATCCCGGCCCCGTACAGCATCTCCAGCACCTGATCCAGCAATACGGCCGAGGAGATGCCCTCAAAACGGGCCTGATTGTCGGGAAAATGCCGGCCGATGTCGCCCAGACCGGCGCAGCCCAGCAGGGCGTCCATAAGCGCGTGCAGCAGCACGTCTCCGTCGGAATGGGCCACGACCTCCGGACCGTCCGGAATGGGCACGCCGCCCAGTTTCAGAGGACGCCCCGGTCCGTAGCGATGCACATCGTACCCCATGCCGGTGCAGGGGCGCGGCATGGTCTGGCCCCCGGCCAGCAGGGCAAGATCTTCAGGATTGGTGATTTTCATGTTGGCAGCCTCGCCGGGCACAATATGAACGTCATGCCCCTGGGCTTCCATCAGAGCGGCGTCGTCGGTGACGGTCAGTCCCGCCTCCTGAGCATGCCGGTGGGCCTGGCGCAACAAGTTCAGGTCAAAACCCTGCGGCGTCTGCACCGCCGCCAATCGGGCGCGGGGCAGGGTGGCCGTAACGAGTCCGTTATCCACCAGTTTGATGGTGTCCGTGACGGGCAGGCCGGGGACGACCGCGGAAGCGTCCCGGCGCAAGGCCTCACAGATGCGGCGCGTCAGGGCCGGGCTCAGAAAGGGCCGGGCCGCGTCGTGCACCAGCACATAGCGCGTTTCGCGCGGCAGGGCCGCCAGGCCCAGACGCACGGAATCCTGGCGCAATGCGCCGCCCGCCGTTGTGAGCCAGGGCAGACCCAGGTCATCCCGGGCGTGCAGGGCGCGCAGAGTTTCCTCTTCCGCGGCGCAACGTTCCGGGGGAAAGACAAAAACGACGCCGTCCACAACGGCGCTGCGGCTCATGGTCCGCGCCGCGTGCCAGTACAGCGGGACGCCCCGCCAGCATAAAAACTGTTTGGACAGGCCGCCGATGGCGGCCGCCAGACGGCTGCCCCGTCCGGCGGCGAGAATCAGGGCCCAGATTTTTTCCGGCCGGGAATTTTCAGGCATGGCAAGCCTCTGACAACAAGCGGGAGCCGGACGATAAGCCGGGTTCTGTCATGCGGCAAGCCGCACGTGACCGTCATTCCTCTAGGAGCGCGGTTGCCCGCGCCCTCAAGCAACCTACCCGGAAGGCATGGGTCGGGCCGACCGCCTTCCCTATTTGGTCTTGCTCCAGACGGGGTATGCCGAGCATGCCGCGTCGCCGCGGCATCTGGTGGGCTCTTACCCCACCGTTTCACCCTTACCGCGCATGCGCGGCGGTTTGCTTTCTGTGGCGCTGTCCGAGGGTCGCCCCTCCTGGGTGTTACCCAGCGTCCTGCCCTGTGGAGCCCGGACTTTCCTCTCCGGGCCAAAGGCCCGCAGCGACGGTCTGTCCGGCTCCCGCGAGTTGGTCTGCGGAAGCTCCCGCCGCAATCGGAGGAGTTTCCGCAACTATTTGGGACATTTCAACTTTGAAATGCTTTGAGGCCGTAAGCTAATCAGCTTTATGGTCTGTTAACACTATAGAATTTCTGTTTGCCTGCAAGGAAGATAAGCCTGCTTTGAGGGAGTGTACTCTTCTGGTACTCAACCGAAAAAGCAGGTAAAATCTGACGCGGCAGGTGGATAAAAAGGCATAATGTTAACCTGCCCTAGTCCGTCAGCGGCACCGGCTTGGGAACCGGAGCGGATTCTTCCGGCAGACTGAAATGCTCGCACCAGAAGATCAGGCGCTGGCAGTTGGGGCAGCTCAGGATCTGCTGGCCGCGCTGCAATTCAATGAAGGATTGCGGCGGCACCGCGATATTGCAGCCGGAGCAGACGCCGTCTTTGACGGCCACTATGACCGGATGCTCCAGGCGCACGCGGATGAATTCGTAGCGCATGAACACGGGCTGGGGAATGGCTTTGCTGACCTGGGCGCGCTTCCGGCTCAGACTTTCCAGATTGGCCTTGGCCTTCTGGATCTTTTCTTCCAGACCTTCACGTTTAACTTCAAGTTCGGCCTTGAGGGCGGAGTGATCCCGGTCGATTTCGGCCAGCGTGTCGTTCTGCAACTGCAATTCTTCCATGAGAGTCATCTTTTCTTCCTCACGGGAGCGATTGACTTTCTCCATGCTGTCCATCTCACGCATCATGGCGTGATATTCGCGGGTATTGCCCACCTGCATGAGCTTGTTTTTGCTCTTCTTGATTCTGGCGGAATCGTCGTCGATCTCCAGAGAAAGGCGCTTTTGCTGTTCCTGAAGATGCGCCAGTTTGTCCAGAACGCGATTGCGCTGGGCCTCGGCGGCTTCAAAGCGCTGTTCCAGATCTTCAAGGTCACGGGGCGCGCGCTCCAGTTCCTGCTTGACCGCGAAGATGGCATCGTCCACCTTCTGCAGTTCCACCAACTGCTTTATCTGATCCAAGTAAACGGCATTGCTCATATAATCCTCCTGGGAGTCATGACAAAAGGGCGGGGCGCAACGGCGAAGCCGAAGGCACGAAGACGATATTCAGGCCGTCGAGCCGTTGGGCCAGCAGCCGGCTCATGCGGCGCATCATTTCTTCCTCCAGGCTGTGGTGTCCCACATCCAGCAGGCAGATTTCGGCCTCCAGCGCCGTGTGGTATTTAACGTCGCCGGTGATGAAAAGCTGTGCGCCGGACGCGCGGGCTTCCCGCAGCAGGGAAGAGCCTGAGCCGGTGCAGTAGGCCAGGCGGGAGATTTTTTCCGGCATGGGGCCGCAGACCGTGGCTGTGGACAGTTCGATATGGCGGGCCAGACCGGACGTGATCTGCGCCAGGCTCAGAGGCGTCGGCAGATCCCCGGCCAGACCGAAGCCCAGCGGCAGCGCGGCCTCGACCGGCGGCGGAGCCGTGGGGTCCAGCACCGCCAGGTTGCGCAGCTCCAGTTCGCGCGCCAGCCAGCTGGCCGGGCCGTCGGCATTGACATCCAGCGAGGTATGGGCGGCGTAAAGCGGCACGTCAGCGGCGAACAGCAGGCGCAAAACCTCATGGTAAGCATCCAGACGTCGGGGCAGGGCGGGCTTGAGCGCCAGAGGGTGGTGGCTCAGAATGCATTGCGCTCCCAACTCCAGGGCCTGACGCACCGAGGCGGGCGTGGGGTCCAGACAGACGGCCAGAACCTCAATCTCGCTTCTGTGCGCGGCTACCTGCAGCCCGGACAGATCCCAGGGCGCGGCGGCCTCCAGAGGTGCGATTTTTTCAATGGCGCTAAATATTTCAGGGAGTTGCATTGATATTGCCCTCAATAAAAAAGGCACTTTCTTGCAGGGAGGCAGAGAAAGCGCCTTGAAAAATCATCCGGCGTGAAAAAGGAAAGCAAAACGTGCAGCAAGCTTGTACATACCTTGTCTGACGCGCGCGGTTTGACGCCGCGCGGCTGTAATGCCGTTACGCCGATGCTGTACTTAATCTGAACAAATTAACCGCAAAACCGGCCCTTGTCAAGGTGGCGTCGCTCCGGCGTTGAACTCAGGGCGAGCCACGCGGACTTTCCCTCTATTGGCCGCGCAGGTAGCGCACGGCATTAACAAAAAGCAGGGTTCCCGGCGGGTCCAGTTCGCCCCTGGTCCAGGCGGGATGATTGGTCACATGATGGAAGGCTTCGGGGTGGGGCATGAGACCCAGCACGCGGCCCGTGGGGTCCGTAAGACCGGCAATGGCCAACGGCGAACCATTGGGATTAAGGGGATATTCCTGCGTAGGAGCGCCGCTTTCCGGATCGGCGTACTGCAGGGCGATGAGCTGTTCGGCCTCAATACGGCGCAGGCATTCCGCGTCACGGGGGACGAGCTTGCCTTCGCCGTGGCGCACGGGCATGGCCAGCAGGGGCAGGCCCTTGGTGAAGACGCAGGGACTGCCGGGATTGGGCAGCAGATGCACCCAACGGTCTTCAAAGCGCGCGGAGTCGTTGTGCCCCAGAGATGCCTGACGCTCAAAGCGGACTCCGCCCAGAGAAGGCAGCACGCCCAGCTTGACCAGCAGCTGAAAGCCGTTGCAGATGCCGAGGATCAGCTTGCCCTGGTCCAGAAAATCCCGCAGGCTTTGCAGCAGCGGCGTGCCCGCTGCGTCTTTCAGATAGCGCCAGCGCATGGCCGCCGTCTGAGCCGCGCCCAGATCGTCGCCGTCCAGAAAGCCGCCCGGAAAAATCAGGAAGTGGTAGTCCGCAAGACGCACATCGCCCGCCACCAGATCGGAGAAATGCACCACGTCGGCCCTGTCGGAACCGGCCAGGCGGGCCGTGTGCGCGGTTTCCAGATGCGAATTGGTGCCGTAGCCGGTGATAACCAGTGTGTTGACCGTAACCATGCGGGAGGAGCCTCCTTGGAGCAGCCTGCGAGACGCCCGATCCGGGCGAACGCCCCTGCCACAAGGTGGGGCGTGTGCTGAAAAAGGGAAAATTACACTACGTATCTTGCCGGACTTAGTCAATGCTAGCCAAAAAAAACAATTCGGTGTATCAGCAGCCGGATACACGGAATTGCGCATTCAAGCAAAACAGGTGGGAGGACATGAAAACCAAATTTATCTTTGTGACGGGCGGGGTGTTGTCTTCACTGGGCAAAGGCCTGGCGGCCGCCTCGCTGGGCGCGCTGCTGCAGACGCGCGGCCTTTCGGTGACCATCCAGAAGCTGGATCCCTATATCAATGTGGATCCTGGCACCATGAATCCCTTCCAGCACGGCGAAGTGTTCGTGACCGACGACGGGGCTGAAACCGACCTTGATCTGGGCCACTACGAGCGCTACCTCAACGTGCCCATGTCGCGCAAGAACAACACCACCTCGGGCGCCATTTACAACCATGTCATCGCCAAGGAACGTCACGGGGATTATCTGGGCGCCACCGTGCAGGTCATCCCGCATATCACCGACGAGATCAAGCAGACCGTGCTTTCTCTGGCCGAGGGCGAGGGCGCGCCGGACGTCGCCATCATTGAGATCGGCGGCACGGTAGGCGACATTGAGGGCCTGCCTTTTCTGGAGGCCATCCGCCAGTTGCGCTCGGAACTGGGGCGCGACAACTGCCTGAACATCCACCTCACCCTGGTGCCCTATCTGCGTTGCGCCGGCGAGCACAAGACCAAGCCTACCCAGCAC
>OJIY01000362.1_pt1 | contig 14532 bp, 18 predicted proteins | sample 1596061 | NCBI WGS metagenome assembly OJIY01 (sample SAMEA4350111, study PRJEB24818) | metagenome | biome: human; feature: gut; material: faeces | place: Denmark | collected 2013-09
GCTTGCCATAATCCGAAGCCTGCATGCCTGTCCTCCCGTGGGCTTGGGGCTGCCGCGCGCCCTGGGCGGCGGCGGGGGTAACGAAAAAACGCGTTTTTCGCGATATGCTCTTCACACCTGTCGCGACAGCGCAGGCGTGGCATTTCAATAGGAACGGAACAATTTTCTGCCGGAGACGCAAAAACTCTGCCGGTATTCGTACGGGCTCTCGTCGTAGGAAAAGGAGAGCATTTCAAGAAAGAGAACGGGCGCGCTTTCCGGCAGTTGCAGCGCGGCGGCCACCTCCGGCGTGGCGCTCACGGCGCTGCCCAGTTCATGGGCCGCCATGGTGGGCGTGGCGTAATCGTTTTCGATGATCAGGGTCAGGGCTTCCTGCTCAAAGCGGCGCGGGTCCGCTTGCGCCAAGCCCGGGAAACGGGCCTCCTCGAAATAGGAATGCACCAGCACAAAGGGACGGTCCTCAATGGAGATAAGCCGTTCCAGCCTGAGCAGGGGCGTGCCCGTCGCCAGTCGCAGGTAGCGGCAGATGAAGTCCTGTCCCGGTTCCACTTCCGCGCGCAGGAAGGCGCAGCGCCGTTCCGGTTCGGGCGCGTCAAAGGCTGTATGGGTGCGGTAAAAACGATGGTTTTTGCTGCGGATGAAACTGCCCGCCACAAAGGTGCCCTTGCCCTGCACGCGGTGCAGAAAGCCGGCGAGAACCAGTTCCTGCAAGGCCTTGCGTACGGTGCCGACGCTTACGCCGTGCTCCTGGGCCAGGCGGCTTTCCGTGGGGATCAGATTACCCGGCTGCCAGACTTTGTTTTCAATCTGGCGGCGCAGGCTCTGGCTGATTCTGGCATAGGCGGGCAGGTGGTCGTCGGCATCACGACGGGGTAAATAGCTGGGTTGGCTGTGTTGCATACTACGTCCTTGCATGCGGCGTCGGCGGAATATGACTGGTGGCATAAATTCATATATATGACTAGATGACTATAGCTTTGCGTACCTGCTTTTCCGGAAGGCTGTCAAGCGAAAACAGGGCCGTATGTGAAATTTTTTTCAATCGCGTGACTGACGTCCGGGTCGCGGCCGGAATCAGGCGGACTTGCCAGCGGGCCTGCCAGCGGCTAATAGAAAGGAGGAAATCCGGCCGCCGTATGCGGCCGGGGCGTGTATGAGATGCGCCGGACCGGCTTCAGCAAGCCCGGCCGCCGCGAGAGGAGCCTACAGTGAATATTATCTGCCCGCAGTGCGGCTTCAGCCGAGAACTGCCCGCCGACCGTCTGCCCGCCCGCGCGGTCATCGCCACCTGCCCAAAATGCGCCTGCCGCTTCCGCTTTTCGGCCGAGGCCGGAGTGCTGGAAACTCTCGACGCGCCGACGGCGCGCGCCGCCGCGCCCGGAGAGGACGACCCGCTGCCGCCCGGCGCCATTGTGCCGGGCCGTAGTCCGGAACATACGGCGGCCGAAACCGCAGACACGACGGAAGACGGCGGCGGGCGACGGACCGAGTCCGCGCCGGGACAGGCGGAACCGGAAGAAGAGGACATCCGCCGGACGGCCAGCAAGGCCTATGCCCGTGAAGCCGCCCGTCTTGAACCGGAGACGGAGCGGGACGCCGGGCACGCTGTTGAGGCCAATCCCTGGGAAACGGCTCCCGGACGAGATGGCTGGCTGGCCGCCTTTTATCAGACGGTCATGCGGGTCATGTTCGCCGCGTCGCGCTTTTTCGGCGCGCTCAACCCGGAAGCCCCGCAACTGCGGGCCTTGAGTTTTTATCTTGTTGTCTGTGTTTTTCAGACGGTGGTGGAGCGCTTCTGGGGCGGCATGCTTCTGACCATCATGGCTCCCAGCGCGGCCACGGATCCGCAACTGGAAAAAATGCTGGCCCTGCTGGCTCCGCAGACCAATCTGGCCATGACCCTGCTGCTGCGCACTGCCCTGCTGGTCCTGCAACTCTATGTTTTCAGCGGTCTGGTCCATCTGGCCTACCGTTTCGTCGCTCCGGACCGGACCAGTTTTCCCCTGGTGTTCCAGGTCATGGCCTACAGTTCGGCCCCGGCGCTGCTCTGCGTCATTCCGGGCCTGGGTTCCCTGGCGGGCATGATCTGGGGGCTGGCCTGCATGGCGGTGGGCTGCCGCGCGGCCCTGCGCCTGAACTGGCCGCAGACCCTGCTGGGTTTTGTGCCGGTCTGCCTGGTGATGGCTCCCATGTTCCTGCAATTGCTCTCCGCGGTTCAAGCCTGAGGCTATGGGCATGGCCCGGTTCTGGCGGCGGTTTCGCTTTTTCTGGCATGAATTTCGCAAACGTCGGAAATATGGCGCGGCGATCCGGCCCGAGGGCATCCGTTCCCAGGCCGAGGAACTGGGCCATCTGGCGGAACTTGCCGGCAGAAGTGTGCCCTTGGCCGGGCTGGAGGCGCGTCATCTGGCGGAACTGGCACAGGCCATGGCGCATCTCGTCGAGATGACCCGCACCGCGGATTTCTGCCGTCTGTCGGCCGACAGACGCCTTGCCCTGCACGACAACCTGCGCGAAGCGCGGGAAAAATTGCTCGCCTCCGTACAGAAGGCGGGCCTAGCCTCGGAGAAACCGCAATGAAGCCCTTGCCCCGGCGGATACGCGTTTTGCTGTCGGGCCTGTTTCCGGCCCTGTTTCTGATCCCGTTTTTTGCGCTTGCCGCCGGTTGCGCCACCAGCCCGGACGACAGCCGTTCCTCCATATCGCTGGCCGGGGATTTCAGCACGCCCATCCAGATCCAGATCGACAATTTCGTGCGCCGCCAGCCTCCCGCCGTCTATGTGTCGCCGCGCGGTCGTCTGGACCATCGTCCGCGCGCGCTCTTCGTGCCCTTACGCGCCGTGCAGCAGATCGGCAACGCCGTGAGTTTCAGTGAAATGCTCTCACGCCAGGTCTGGCAGATCTGGCTCTCGCTCAATGCCTTCGAAGCTCTGGAATACGCGCCCGAGGCCGGTCCTTTTGACCGTTCGCGCGCTCTGGCCCTGGCCCGGCAGCGGGGGGCCGAGCTTCTGGTGGGCGGCTATATCAACCATTACATGGACGGCGGTTCCGGCGGCGACAGTTCCTTGTCCCTGGCCCTTGAAGTCTATGACGTGAAGACCGGCACCCAGCTCTGGTCCCTGGCGCAGGGCGGGATGATGGAAGCGCGCCAGGTGCATGATTTTTATCTCTTTTCCATCAAGGAACGCAATCCGGCGGACCCGTCGGGGCTCATCGCGCGCACTCTGGCCTGGGATATGGGCCGGGTGGTGCTGGCCTGGGTGGACCCGGCCGCCGCGCGCAAGCGTGACCCCTCCATGCTGGACAGCGTGTTCGGGCGGAAAGCCTTCTAGAGCAGATTCACTTTGAAATGTTGTACATTTCAAAGTGTAAAGACACGCCCACTCCGCCGCATAACGGATATCGCTAACTTGCGCTTATGGCTTCGTGGCGCGAGGCTGCTGTGCAGCCTCGTTAGAGCGTTTCAAAATTAACACGCTCTAGATGGTGTCTACACGAGTTCAAGTTAAAACCTTTAACCATATCGCTATACAGCGGATCTGTACGGCAGCCTTAAACGAAGTGAGTATCTTTGCGTACCGGGTGGCAATGCCGCGCCAGCGTTTGAGGTGGAGAAAAGCATTTTCCACCAAGTGCCGTACACGATAGAGCGTCTTGTCGTAGTAACGCTGTGTCTTGCGATTCTTTTTGGGCGGAATGACAATTTCGCAACCAATCTCAATGGCTTTATCTATAATCTCATTACTATCATATCCACGATCCGCTAACAAGAATTGAGCGGCAATGCCGTCAATCAAGGCTATGGCTTGTGTGCAATCCGCTGTGGTACCCGCTGTAACAGCAACTCTGACCGGCATACCATGCGCATCCACGGCCAGGTGTATTTTGCTGTTGAGCCCCCTTTTGTGCGGCCCATACCTTGGTTGCCCCCCTTGGCTCCCGCCGCGTGGGGGTGGACTTTGCAATGGCTGGCATCAATCATCAACCATTCAAAATCCGGATCATCAATCAACACTTCAAGGAGTTTTTCCCATATTCGCTTGTCTCGCCAACGAATAAAGCGTTGGTGAACGGTTCCCCATTTACCATATTCCGGCGGCAAATCTCGCCACGGCGCGCCAGCACGCAATATCCAGAATACGGCATTGATAAAGAGGCGATTATCCTTTGCGATGCCTCCCCATTGTCCACTTTGCCCAGGCAGATGCGGCTCCAATAAGGCCCATGCTGCATCTGAGATGTCATGGCGGCGTTGAGGATTCGTCATAAGCACATCCTTGTAGAATTGATGCGCTTCTCATAACATAAATCTCGTGTAGACGCTATCTAAAATCTACCCGCCGAAAATCAGGATGACAAAAGTTCCTTTGACGCGAGGCTGGACAGATTTTACCAAGGGTAAGACTGAAGAGAAAAATTCGGGTGTATACCTGACAATTCAAACGGATAGATTCATTTCGCGGCTATATAATCTCGCGGAGATTTTCCGTAATACTCACGGAATGCTTTATAAAAATTGCTGCTGTTGCTGTACCCAAGCATCAGGGCAATTTTTTCTATGGAGAGGCTGGTGCCCTTGAGCAGGCTGAGTGCCCGTTCCATCCGCAGTTCCAGCAGGATTTCAGAAAATGACTTTCCGATTTCCCGGCGCAACAGGGTGGAAATGTAGTTCGGGTGGTAGGAAAAATGTTTTGCGATATCTTTCAGGGTGACCGCATCCGTATGCTCTCCCATATAGCGGACTATTTGATCCGACAAGCGAGCATCACCCGAAACAGGGTTTGAATGTTTATATTGCCGCGCAACCAACATCAAAAGCGTCAACACTATGGGTTGAAGAATATCCTGCGTATCCTCCCGGGGATTGGCATACTCAATCACCATCATATCCAACAACATCCGGACACAACAGGAGTCGTCAAACCGCAAATGGATGAATTCTTCCGAGTATTCGTTGGTCTGTGGATTGAGGAAAAAATGGAAGAGCTTGGCATCCGCCGACAGCACCGGCAGAAATGTTTTAAAAAACGTTTCCTTCTGGATCAGGATACCGACAATGATGATGTTCTCTTCACTGTGGGCTGACAAGGCGTATCCGGTGTGGGGCTGGCCGATATAGCACTCGTTTTCGTGGACAGTGATATGGTTGTCATATTTATAACTGAGTGCTCCATAGTCGCCTTTATAAGCAAAATTGAAAAAGAAAAAATCCTGTCTATGAAACATCTCTTGTATATCCGGCCCATTATGGACGCAGATCATGATTTTTTCATCTGGGCTTCCGGGCCATTCGTAGGTTTTTTCTTTTGGGCTTCCAGACGGAACATCCAGATATTTCCAGTTGCGCCGGGCAAAATGTTCCCCCAGATGGTTGATTGCGGACTCCAGTAAGGGATACATGCTATCACTCCTTGCGTAGTGTCCAGCCAAAGTCGTTGTGATAGATCATCTGTTTTGTCATGCCGCCGTCGATGCAGATATTTTCGCCCGTAATGAAACCGGCCTTATCCGAACAAAGGAACAGCACCATGTTGGCGATATCCAGCGGATTGCCGACCCGGCCTGCCGGATGCTGTACCGCATCCGGGCCGCTGTACTCGGTAAAGGCGGTATCAATCCAACCGGGGGAAACGGAGTTGACCCGCACTTTACCCGCAAGGCTGGCGGCCAGCGCATGGGTCAATGCCGCAATCCCGCCCTTTGCTGCCGTATAGCTCTCGGTCTGCGGCTGACTCATGCGGTCGCGGGAAGATGAAATATTGATGATGACAGCGCCGGGGGCAAAGTGCGGCAGAAACAGTTTGGCCAGATAAAACGGAGCGGTTACGCCTACCCGCAGAGCATAGTTGAATTCCTCATACGTGCAGTCAGTAAGCCCTTTCATCAGCGGCAAGGCGTTGTTGATCAGATAATCCACCTTCCCGTAATCACTGATGACCTGCCCGGCAAAACGGGACAAAGCCCGCTCATCAGCCAGATCGCCGGTAAAATACGCATTGGGGCGTTTGTCTATGATACAAACAATTGCTCCATTTTTTTGGAACTCCTCGGCAGTGGTTTTCCCGATCCCCTGCGCCCCGCCTGTGATGACCGCCACTTTGTTTTTGAACATGGTTCCCCTCCCTTTGTATCGTTCTCGTATCACATAATATGAGAAAATACCACATGATTCATTAATATTTAGCGCTGATTTTTCCCTTGGAATTTCTATAGTTGCCTCCACCACGCATTGACTCCCCTCAAAACGGCCAGCCTTTGCGGAAGAGCTTTATGGAGGCTCGGAAACTTTTCCCATCTCGGAAGGAGGCATTTCTATGAAAGCCCAAACAGATAATCCGGCAACGCGAAGGCGTTTTTTGCAGCTTGCAGGAGGCGTCGCGGTTACGAGTGTTTTGGGCCGATCCACGGCCTTCGCAGCTCGCCCGGCGGAACGCCCTGCGCCCGCAACCGCTGATCCTGCGCAGGTGGAAACGAAAATCAGAGCATTGCGGGAAAACAAGTATTCCTGTTCCCAAGCCACTTTTCTGGGCATCTGCACAACCTTTGGCGGGAGCCTGACGGAAGAACAGCTTATAGCCCTTTCCGCGGGTTTTGCCGGGGGAATCGGGCGCACCTACAACGACGGCACGTGCGGGGCGCTGGCGGCTGGCGTCATGGCTGCGGGCTTTTACCTCCCCGGACAAGCTGAACAGGCCATAACCATTGCCAAAGAGCTTTTTGAGCAATTCAAAAAAAGGGAGGGTACCGTTATCTGTAAAGACATCCTTAAAAAATACGGCGGATTCGGCAACTGCACGAACTGTTGCCTGAATGTCGGGCATGATGTCGCGGAAATGGTGCGGAACCTGAATGCGTAGCCCTATCAATAAGGAGAAAGAACAATGAAAAGTTTCATGTATTACATCCCGACCAGAATTCTTTTTGGAGCCGGACAGTTGAACGCCCTTGGCGAACAGCGGCTTCCGGGGAAAAAGGCGCTGCTCGTCACCAGCGCGGGAAAGTCGTTGAAAAAGTACGGTTATCTGGCCCGTGTCGAGGAACAGCTCGACAAGGCCGGAGTCGGGCACGTGCTGTTTGACAGAATCCTCCCCAATCCCACCCTTCGGCAGGTGATGGAAGGGACGGAAACGGCCAAGGCGACCGGCTGTGATTTTGTGGTGGGCTTTGGAGGCGGCAGCAGCATGGACGCAGCCAAGGCCATCGCCTTCGCCGTCACCAACCCCGGCGATCTGTGGGATTACAGCAGCAGTATGACCGGCGGGAAAAAGGAGCGCGTCGCCGATCCGTTGCCCATCGTCTGCATCACGACCACGGCGGGCACGGGAAGCGAAGCCGACCCGTGGGGCGTCATCACAAAGGAGGAAACCAACGAGAAGTCGGGTTTCTTCAGTGGGGAATCCATGTATCCTGTCCTGTCCGTCGTCGATCCTGATCTGATGATGACGATCCCGCCCGCGCTGACAGCCTATCAGGGCATGGACGCCTTCTTCCACGCCTCCGAAAGCGTCATCAACACGAAAAACCATCCTATGGGGGAAATGTTCGCGCTCAAAACCATCGAACTTCTGACAACGTATCTGCCTCGCGCCGTCAAGGATGGTTCGGACAAGGAAGCCCGCGCCCATGTGGCTCTGGCGAACACGCTGGCCGGGTACTTCATGCTTTGCACGTCAGCCCATTCTCTGGAACACGCGATGGGCGGCTTTCATGCGGATATGCCCCACGGAGCCGGTCTCATCATGCTTGCGCACGCCTATTATCAGCACTTTGCCGATCTCCATGCCTGCGACGGCCAGATGGTGAAATTGGCCAAAGCCATGGGCGTGGACAACGCCGCCAACGGACAGGATTTCGTGGACGCGCTGGACAAATTGCTTTCCGCCTGCAATGTGGCCGGGCTCAAAATGAGCGACTATGGCGTCACGTATGACGAGCTGGAAAAATTTCCGGCCATCGCCCGCCAGATCGGCGGCGGCGACATTTCCGCCGATCCCGCGCCGTTGTCGGACGCCGACTTCCTGAGCATCTATCAAAAATCCTATCGGTAGCCGGCGGCTTTTTGCGACGCCTGCGCCGAGCCCCCCGGCGCAGGCGCGCAACGGCAGGTGAGGTTCTGGAGCATGAGAACCGCCCCTGTCTACGCCTGGGTGCGGCCCGCTTTCTGGGGATGGGCAGGGAATATGAGTATTCACCACATATTCCATTACGATTTAGCGCTGCCTTTTCAAAAGGCTCCTGTATACTTCTCGCAAATCCGTTTGACACAGCTAGAGGGAGGTACCCCGCCATGGCACAGCATCTTTCCCGCCGCGTCTTCCTGAAAGGCAGCGTCCTCACCGCCGGAGCGCTGGTTCTGGGGTCTTTTCCGGAGGCGCGCGCCGCGTCCCAGGAGAAGGCGCAGGTCTTTTTTACCCGTGACATCAGCATCGACAGTCTGCTGAAACTGTACGCCCGCATCAATCAGCATATCACGGGCAAGGTCGCCATCAAGCTGCATACCGGCGAACCCGACGGCCCGAATATCCTTCCCAGGGCATGGGCGCAAAAAGTTCAGTCCGTCATCCCGGACAGCACCATTGTGGAGTGCAACGTTCTCTACTCCAGCCCCAGACAAACGACGGAAAGACATCGGGAAACGCTGAAAACCAATGGCTGGACGTTCAGCCGGGTGGACATCATGGATGAGGACGGCGACACGCCGCTTCCCATCCCCGGCGGCAAGTGGCTCAGGGAAGTAAACGTGGGCAGCCACCTTCTGAACTATGATTCCATGCTGGTGCTGACCCATTTCAAGGGACACGCCATGGGCGGCTTCGGCGGTTCGCTCAAAAACATCGCCATCGGCTGCGCCTCCGGCAAAACCGGCAAGAATCAAATTCATCAGATCGCCCCTGACGGCAACTGGCCCATGGGGCAACAGTTCATGGAAAGGATGGTGGAAGGAGGCAAGGCCGTCACCAATCATTTCGGCCCGCGCATCACCTACATCAACGTGCTCAACAAGATGTCCGTGAGCTGTGACTGCGAAGGCGTCAAGGCCGCTCCGGTGACGACGCCGGACATCGGCATCCTGGCCTCAACGGATATCCTGGCCGTGGATCAGGCCTCCGTCGATCTGGTGTACGCCCTGCCTGAAAAGCAGCGCCACGATCTTGTGGAGCGCATTGAATCGCGCGGCGGCCTGCGCCAGCTCAGCTATATGAAAGAATTGGGCATGGGGCACGACCAGTATGAACTGATTACCCTGTAGCCAGAACTGAAAAGGATATAAGCCTATGAACGTCCTCTTGATCAACGGCAGTCCGCATCCCAAGGGCTGTACCGGCACGGCTCTGAATGTTGTGGCGGCGCAACTGGAAAAAAATGACCTGAGCACCCGGATGCTGCATGTGGGCCACAAGGCCATACATGGCTGCATCGCCTGCGGCAAATGCTTGGAAAGCGGCCAGTGCGTCTTCACGAATGATCCGGTCAACGAAGCCATCAGCCTGCTGCTTGAGGCCGATGCGCTGGTGGTAGGATCACCGGTCTATTATGCCGGTCCTAACGGAGCCCTGTGCGCCTTTTTGGACCGGGTGTTCTTTATGCGGAACGAGTTCTACGCCTTCAAGCCCGCCGCTGCTGTAGTCAGTTGCCGCCGTGGTGGGGCCAGCGCCTCGTTCGACCGCCTGAACAAGTACTTCACCATTGCCCGTATGCCCGTGGTGTCCTCGCAATACTGGAATTCCGTACATGGCAACACGCCGGAAGAGGTACTGCGGGACAAGGAAGGACTCCAGACCATGCGAACGCTGGGCGACAACATGGCCTGGCTGGTCAAGTGCATCGCCGCAGGCAAGGCCGCCGGGATCAATCATCCCGTCATGGAGCCTTGGGAACCGACCAATTTCATCCGCTGAGCGAAGGGAATAGCAGGGCATGAGAGAATTTGGGGGAATCGCGGTACTGCATTGCCGTATCGGCATGATTGTTCCCGGCGCCTATCAGACCTTAAAGCAATTGCGGCGGGACATCCCGGAAAGTGCCTCTCTGGCCGCTATCCCTCTGTTTGACGGATACCATGCCTGGCATGAAGCAACGCACTAAGCCACACAAGGAACTATAGCATATGACGGAACTGGAAAAGCTTGATGCCGGACTGGAGTTCTGCTTTGCCGATCCGGAGGTTGAAGCCCGGAAAGGCAATGCCGTGACGCTATGCCGCGAACTCAACAGCAGCGCCCATACGGATCGAAACAAACAACGTGAACTGATCACCAGACTGTTTGGATCGGCGGGATCGAATCCTTCGATTCTTCCTTGTTTTCAATGTGATAATGGAAAGAATATTCATGTGGGAAAAGAGTTTTTGGCCAACTACAACGTGACCATTCTCGATGTCGCGCCGGTACGTATAGGCGACTACTGCATGATAGGCCCCAATACACTTATCACCACGGTCAATCACCCTTTGTCGCCCAAAGGACGGCGGGCAAGGCTATCCCAGGTAAAACCCGTCACCATCGGCAATGACGTCTGGATCGGCGGCAACTGCACTATTTTGCCCGGCGTGACCATCGGCGACAACGTCATCGTCGCGGCCGGAGCCGTAGTCACCAAAGACGTTCCCGACAACTGCGTCGTCGCGGGGGTCCCCGCCCAAAAGATTAAGGAACTGGAGGACGACAATGCATAACCCCGTTGATTCCTTCAGACTCGGCAACGGTTGCGCCATTCCCTGTCCGGGGTTCGGCACAGGGCAGATGCCGGACGGCGATACCGCTGTGGCCGCCGCCAAGGGCATGGCTTATTCCGGCGATTCCGGCCTGCGCCCCGATCACGTGGATTTCTGACTTCAAAACGCTTTTGGAGAGGCGATCATGAAGAATAGTGTCGGATGTGGGTTCTGTTCCTCCCGCAGAATGCTTTTGAAAGCCGGCGGCGCGGTCGGCATAGTCGCGCTGATGGGCGCTGTGCCCGGCATTCCTCGCGCCGAAGCCGCGCCGGCGGGAACGGCATTGGCGGAACGGCCCAAAACCGCTGCGGGAAGGTTCGGCGCCATGAGCTGCGCTCAGGCTCTGGCGACGACGTACGCCGATCTGGTCGGTTTGCGGGAGGAGCAGGCCAAAGCTCTTGCTTCCGGGTTCGGTCTGGGCATGGGCAGAAAGCAGACCTGTGGAGCGCTCACGGTGGCCTTGATGTTGAACGGGCTGGCCGGGAAAGGCGATGCCTGCGCGGCCCTGGTGGACACCTTTGAAAAAGAAATGGGCAGCACACAATGCGCCTTCTTTGTCGATCAGTTCGGCTACAGCCGTTGCCGGGATTTGCTGCGCTTCGTGTCCCGCCAGTTGAACGAACGGGCATTCGGTTAAGGGGGCGGCCAGCCCTGAGGCTGGCCGCCGCTTTTTCGTTGTATCGCCTGCGGCGGGCCGATCTCTGATCAAGCATGTTTTCGATGGACGCCGCCTTCCGCAGAACACGGGCAACGCGCTCGGCAAAGAACTTTCAGGATACCCAGATTATGAACCATTCGCTCTCGGCACTTCTGCCGCATGCGCCCAAAAACTATTATCGTTTGGCCCTGATGCATTTTTTCTTCATCATGGGAATACTCTTTTCCTCCTGGGCCATACGCATTCCGGACATCAAAAACGCTCTGTCGCTTTCCGACGCCGAGCTTGGCGGCATATTGTTCGGCGCGCCTGTAGGCCAGCTTCTTGCCATCGCCCCCACGGCATGGTTTGTGGGCCATATCGGAAGCCGCCGTTCCATCATGTTGGGCATGTGCGCCATGCCGACCGCGCTGGTGATGCTGCCTGTGGCTCCCGGTCGTCTTTGGCTGTTTGCGGCGCTGGTCTTTTTCGGCTTCAGCAACAATATGCTGAATATTTCTCTTAATGCGCAGGCGGTGGGCGTTGAATTTCTCTACCGCAGAAGCATCATGAGCAGCTTTCATGGCATGTGGAGCGTCGGGGCCGTCATAGGCGGCGTCATCGGGGCCATCGTTGCTCCCATGGGAATACCTCCCCTGCCGCATTTCGGGGCCATGTTCCTGCTGTCCATCCTGATTCTCGTGCTGCTGCGCACGGCAATCATGCCCCGCGACGTCCGGTCCGCCGCACAGAAGAAAAAACAGTCTTCCATCCGCCCTGATCTTTACATCATCCTTCTCGGCGTCATCGCCTTCGGCAGCTTTGCAACGGAAGGCGCTCTCTACGACTGGAGCGCGGTTTATTTCGCCCAAGTCGTGCAGGTGCGGGAAAGTCTGGTGCGCGTGGGCTACGTCGCCTGTTTGAGCGCGATGGTGGTGGGGCGTCTGGTGGCCGATACGCTCGTCAATCGCTACAGCGTGGTTCCCGTGTTGCAAGTAAGCGGCGCAAGCATTGCCGCCGGGTTAACCCTCGCGCTCCTGTCGCCCACACTGGCGACGGCAACAACAGGCTTTGCCCTGACGGGGTTCGGCATGGCTTCGGTAGTGCCTCTCTGTTTCAGCCTTGCGGGCAAATCCAGCCAGGTTTCTCCGCAGGCCGCCATATCATTCGTCGCCTCCATCGGGTATTTCGGACTGCTTGCCAGTCCTCCGGTGGTGGGGATGCTGTCCGAATGGCTGACTCTGCGCTGGGCGCTGTCTCCCATGATAGTCATAGGCGTGGCTATTGTTTTTCTGACAGCGGCGCTCAAGCGTCTGCAGGCAAAAACAGTTTTCCGTGACGAGAACGACTCATGATACTTATTGTTTCTTCCTTTGTACTATTCCTCTATATTACGGTAAGTCTCTTTCTTTTTTCTTCATACAGACGGTCCGTAAAGTGGCTGCCCGCAGCCGTGATTTTCATTATCAGCCAGAAATATGTTATTTATGAGCATGTTGAATGACGCGCTCGCCGCGCATGCGGAAGATACATAAAGGCCGTCCTCATACGGAGAACGGCCTTTATACTTTGTGTGCGGGAAGGAAACGCACACAGAGGGCTTCAAACGCTAGAAGGTGTAGGCAAAGACGAGTTGGGCTTTCCAGGCGTCCTGCTTTTCAAAGGCGCCATTGCCCGCGCCGCCGTAGTAGCCGTCCTTTTCCCAAGTGTCCTTGTCCATCATGTTGACGATGTAGCCCAGTTCCAGGTTGGCTTCCAGGTTCTCGTATATCTGCCAGGAGTTGACCATGTTGAATTCCAGCAGGCCGTCGTTGGTGGTCAGATACGGGCCGTCGTTGGTGCCGTAGCCGTCGCTCCAGGAAGAGGCGTTGGCCATGTATTTGACCATGGAGGGGGCGTTGGTGCCGCCCCAGTAGGCCACGCGGAAGGTGTGCTTGAGATCTTCCACAAAGCTCATGTCCCGCAACTGCAGGCCGATGCCCCAGGTGCCCGCGTAGCTCAGGTCGCGGTCATACCATTCGCCGTTGGGAGCCCAGGCCAGATTGCCGTCGCCCATGAAAGAAGTGAAGTTGCCGGAGGCGGACAAGGAAGGCATCCGTTCGGAACCGTTTTTCACATTGCCGTCATCGCCCGAAGCGTACCAACCGAAAATGCCCGGCGTGCCCCAGTCCATCTTGTATTCAATGAGGGCCTTTGCCAGCCAGCCCTGACGCTCGCTGCTGCCGCGTTTGATGTCGCTGGGATTGCCGCGTTTCATCACGTCGTAGCGGCCCATGGCTTCCACGTAGCCGTAGTTCAGGTCCAGTTCAAAGTTCCAGGGATCCAGGGCGGTGATGGCGATGGGCAGACCGGCCCAGAACATGGAGCCGTAAGCTTTGCTGGTTTCGCCCAGTCCGGTGCCGTTAAAGCCGGGATAGCGGCCTGTCAGGGTGTAGGAGAGGTTGCCGTCCGACGTGCCCCAGGGATCGCCCAGATAGGTCTTGCCGTCATCGCGCCAGATTCCGTTTTCGTCAGCGCCGTCATTGCCGTTCAGAGCATTTTTGCCCATCATGCCGTACATGGCCCAGGGGGTCAGCTCAATGCCGTCGAACTTCAAGGGCAGGCTCAAAGCGAACAAATCAATATTGTCCAGATAATTGGACTCACGAGCATTGCCGTTGTTGTCTTCCCATCCCCCGAAGTTGTCGTTGACCGGACGCATCCAGAGAGCGGTGAGCCCCACATGCTCGTTGAACCGGTAGTTGGCCACCACAGCGGCCGCATCGGCGTCCATGACAGCCGAGCCACCGGCCACATTGGGCAGGGCGACGCCCTGAAGGCCCATGCGGAAACGCAGATCGGTCTGGGGCACCAGCCAGTCGATATAGGCGTTCTTGACTTTGATGACGTTATTGCCGTCAGCGCCCAGCGCGCCGCCTTCGTCGGCCTTGCCCCAAGTCTGGTCGCCGATCTCGAAAAAGACCGTGCCGGACAGGGCTTCGGAAGCCACCGCGTCCAATTGCAGACGCACACGCTGGCCCGCGGCGAAGTCATCATTACTGTTGGATTTTGTTTTCGGGCCGCCTTGGGCATCGCGCGTGTGTTTGGTCAGATTGGAGTCGCCCACGCCGAAGCCCACCAGCCATTCACCGGCCACCTTAAAGTCAATGGCTTTGGCGCTCCCCGTCGCGCCCAGAAACAG
>OJIY01000363.1_pt1 | contig 14520 bp, 25 predicted proteins | sample 1596061 | NCBI WGS metagenome assembly OJIY01 (sample SAMEA4350111, study PRJEB24818) | metagenome | biome: human; feature: gut; material: faeces | place: Denmark | collected 2013-09
AGCAACCTCCCAAAAGCCTGTTGGAATCGGCCCTGGATATCCTGCGCGAGGCCGCCTCGGGCAATCCCTATGCCAGCCAGGCCCAACTGGCCCGCGCCACCGGCGAATCCGAAGCCAATATTTCCCGCTGGCTCAACGGATCCGCCACTCCCACCCTGCGCAAACTGGAGCCCGTGCTCACGGCTCTCGGCGTGCGCATTGTCCTGCCTTACGGCGCTGCGGCCCGGACAGAGGCCGTTGGGGAGCAGAGCAACACGACCCTGCCGCCGAAGCGGTGGGCCGGGTTCATGGCGTTGCCCATGCTGGGAGAAGTGGGCGCGGACAAGCCCCTGCCCGCTCTCATCCAAAAGCCTGAAGACTGGCTGATGGTACAGCGGGAATTGGCGCCGCCTTCGGCCGTGGTCATGAAGGTGAGTGAACACGAGCGTTCCATGCTGCCCCGCATTTGTCCGGGCGACATGCTTCTGGTGGATACCGCAAAAAAAATTCCCATTTCGGAACGGGATGTATACCTGGTACGGGAACCCAAGCGCCAGGGAGGCAATCACTTGCTACGGCGGGTCGTCGTCAGGAAAAACGGCCGACAAACCTTTGTGCTGTTTTATGCCGACAATACCGCCGAAGGCTATGCGCCGTTGCTCTACGACCTTTCACATTATGAGAATGGCGACATCCATAATGCGGTGAAGGGGAAGGTCATCCTGCGGCTGACAAGTCAGGTTTAAGCCCGCGCCATACAGGAGAAACGCCATGTAAAAAGCCTCCTCTGAAACGCTCAAGGCGTAACGGGGAGGCTTTTGCCAGGGTCGCACAAGCGCTTTTTTCTTTTGGTGCGAGAGGGGGGACTTGAACCCCCATACCGTAGGTGCTGGATTCTAAGTCCAGTGCGTCTACCAATTCCGCCACTCTCGCAAATCGAATTTTAATAGCATAGCTAAGCATCAGCCGCAAGCCAAGGTAATCCGCCAAGGAGGAACGGAATCCGTGAAAGCCGTGCCGGTTAGGGCAAAATCCGCGCTCCGGGCACCGCGGTTTGCGGGCGAAAGGATATGCTCCCAGGGGCTGTTGTCAGCGCAGCAACAAGGCCTTGCCGTCCCGCCGAGGCGGCAGCACTTCCCCTACTTCACAGGCCAGATCTCCGTCGGCCTCCAGCATGGCGCGCGCCGCGCCCAACAGATCCGGCGGCACGGCCAGCAGCAGTCCACCTGAGGTCTGAGCGTCAAACACCACGCTTTCCAGAGATTCGTCCACGTCTGTTCCCACCAGGGTGGAACAGCTCCAATGCTTGCGGTTCAGATGGCTGCCCGCGGGAATCAGGCCCTCGCGCGCATAGTCGAGCACGCGCGGCAGCAGCGGCAGGGCCGCCGTATCCAGAGCCACGCAGACCTCCGAGGCCAAGGCCATTTCCAGGGCATGGCCGCCCAGCCCGAAGCCGGTGATGTCCGTGGCGGCGGGCAAATGGAATTCGCGTATGACCGCGCCGCCCACCTTGTTCAGACGGCCGCAGCAGCGCGCCAGTTCGGCCTCGCTTTCAGCTGCGCCGTCCCAGCGGGCCTTGACCGCCGTGGCCAGGATGCCGGTGCCCAGAGCTTTGGTCAGCAGCAGGCGCTGGCCCGGACGCAGGCCGCTGTTAACCGCGATATGGGCGGGGTCAATAATGCCGGTCACAGCCAGGCCGTACTTCAATTCGTCATCCTGCACGGTATGGCCGCCGGCCGGAACGGCTCCGGCCTCCAGCAGGGCGGACTGGCCGCCGCGCAAAATGTCGCTGAGAATATGCTCGGGATCGTCCTCGGCCAGAGCCTGGGGAAAGCAGGCCACGTTCATGGCGCACCAGGGCTCGCCGCCCAGAGCGTAGACGTCGGACAAGGCGTTGGCCGCCGCGATGCGCCCAAAGGTAAAGGCGTCGTTGACGATGGGCGCAAGAATGTCCACCGTCTGCACCAGAGCCTTACCCGCCGGAACGGACAGCACCACCGCGTCCTCATTCCGGGCGCGGCCCGCCAGCACCCTGGCTTCCAGTTCGGGCGAGGTTTCGGACGCGAGGCCACGCAAAAGCCGCTCCAGAGCCCCTGGAGCCAGTTTGGCCGCTCAGCCGGCGGCGCGGGCTTTTTCCAACAATTTCATGGTGGCGCTCCCTTGCGGACGGCACGTGAGCCCGTCCCGGATTCATAAACAGAAAGGGAGCCCGTAGGCCCCCTTTCGCAAAAGCTGCTGCGCTTCCGCCCTACTGGGCGGCACTTTCTTCCTGCGCGGCCCCTTCTTCAACTTTGGGCTTGCGGGTGCGCTTGGCTTTGACGGGCGCTTCATCAGCGGCCTTGTCCTTGCCGCCCTTGGCGTCAGCGGGCTGCTCAGCCGCACGGGACAGCTCAATGACAGCCATGGGGGCGTTGTCGCCCTTGCGCGGCATGGCCAGTTTGAGCACGCGGGTGTAGCCGCCGGGCACGCCAGCAAACAGCGGGCCGATTTCATCAAACAGGCGCTTGACCAGGGCGTGATCATTCAGCACCCGGTAGGCCAGACGACGGGAATGCAGATCGTTACGCTTGGCCAGCGTAATCAGGGGTTCCACCACCCGGCGCAATTCCTTGGCCTTCATCTCCGTGGTGCGGATTTTGCCGTGGATCAGCAGCGCCTTGGCGAGATTGTGCAACAGGGCCTTACGGTGCGCGGGCGTGCGCGAGAGTTTCCTGCCGGAATTGCTATGCCTCATTTTGCTGCTTCCTTTTCCATTCCTGATATTTCTTGTCGAAGGCGTCGACCTTCATGCCGAAGTCAAGGCCCATGTCCAAAAGAACGCTTTTGATTTCATCCAGCGACTTGCGACCGAAATTCTTGGTTTTGAGCATTTCAGCCTCGGAGCGCTGCACCAGTTCGCCCACAAGAGCGATATTGGCGCTACGCAGGCAGTTGGTGGCGCGCACCGAGAGTTCAAGATCGTCAATGCTCTTGAAGAGATGCTCGTTCACTTCGCCGCCGTCGCTGCTGCCCAGACGCATATCGCCGGAAACGCGCTCATCAAAATTGATAAAGACCGAAATCTGGTCCTTGATGATCTTGGCGCTGTAGGCAATGGCGTCTTCAGGCGTAAGCGAACCGTCAGTCCAGACTTCCAGCAGCAGACGGTCATAGTTGGTCATCTGGCCCACACGGGCCTGCTCCACGGTATAGGCCACCTTGCGCACCGGCGAAAAGCTGGAATCCAGCTTGATCAGGCCGATTTCCTCGGACAGGCCCTCGTGCATGTCGGCGGGCACATAGCCCTTGCCCATGCGCGCCTCCAGTTCCATCTCCAGCTCAATATCCTCGGTGAGGGTGGCGATGTGCAACTCGGGGTTGAGCACCTCCACATGCTGGTTGGTCTGTATCTGGGCGGCGGTTACGGGGCCTTTCCGGTCCACGCGCAGGGTCAGCCGCTGGGGTTCGTCCGTATCCATGCGCAGGCGGACCTGCTTGAGGTTGAGGATGACGTCGGTCACGTCCTCCAAAACGCCGTGAATGGTCGTGAACTCATGCTGCACGCCGGTGATATTCACCGAGACAAAGGCCGCCCCTTGCAGGGAGGCCAGAAGGACGCGCCGCATGGCGTTACCGATGGTGGTGCCGTAGCCCCGCTCCAAAGGTTCGCAAATAAACTTGCCGTGCGTGCCGCTGGCCGTCTCTTCCTCACGCAAAATCTGGTCGGGCTTCACGAGCTCCGACCAGTTGCGCGCATTAATAAGGCGTTCGCCTTGTTTAATTAGCATGCGCCCCCCGCTTATTTCGAGTAAAGTTCGACAATCAACTGCTCGTTGACGGGGAACTGAATATCATCGCGCTGCGGCAAGGCTTTTACGGTGCCCTTGAAAGCGGCTCCGTCGGCTTCAAGCCAACCGGGGCAGCCACGACGGGCGATCACTTCCTGGGCTTCAGCCAGAACAGGAATTTTACGATTCTTTTCGGGCACTTCCAGAGTGTCGCCCACCCGCACCTGCAGCGAGGGAATGGTGACCTTGTGACCGTTCAGCGTAAAGATGCCGTGACGCACCAGCTGGCGAGCCTGGTTGCGGGAGTTAGCAAAGCCCAGACGGTAGACCACGTTGTCCAGCCGACGCTCCAGGATGACCAGCAGATTGGTGCCGGTAACGCCCTTCTGCATTTCGGCTTTTTCAAAGTAGCCGTGGAACTGGTGTTCCAGCACGCCGTAAGCGCGACGGGTCTTCTGCTTCTCCCGCAGCTGCACCGCGTATTCGCTGACCTTCTTGCGCGCGCGGCCGTGCTGGCCGGGGGCGTAGGGACGGCGATCATAAGCGCATTTGTCGGTAAAGCAACGGTCTCCCTTCAGGAAGAGCTTGCAGCCCTCGCGGCGGCACATGCGGCATTTGGCTTCAGTATATTTGGCCATGAATGAGTCCTCTTCGTTTGTACGGCGCTGCTCGGGGCAGCGTAAAACTAAACGCGGCGGCGCTTGGGCGGCCGGCAGCCGTTATGCGGGATGGGCGTCACGTCACGGATGAAAGCCACCCGGAAACCCACGGCGGCAATAGCGCGCATGGCGGCCTCGCGGCCGGAGCCGGGACCCTTCACATAAACGCCCACGGTCCGCATGCCGTTGTCCTGCGCCTTGCGGGCGGCGGTTTCAGCGGCTACCTGGGCGGCGAAAGGCGTGGACTTGCGCGAGCCTTTGAAGCCGCTCTGGCCCGAAGAGGCCCAGGAGACGGCATTGCCGCGCGTGTCCGTAAAGGTGATGATGGTATTGTTGAACGAAGCCTGGATGTGGGCAATGCCCACGGGCACGTTCTTCTTTTCCTTTTTCTTGACCGCTTTCTTGGGTCTGGCCATGATTATCCCTCAATCTGGCTAAAAAACGAGTAAATGAGCACGCCTACTTTTTCTTGCCCACAGCGCCGCGGCGCGGGCCCTTGCGGGTGCGCGCGTTGGTGTGGGTGCGCTGGCCGTGCACGGGCAGGCCGCGACGATGGCGCAGCCCACGGAAGCAGCCGATGTCCATCAGCCGCTTGATGTTGCCCGAAATTTCGCGGCGCAGATCGCCTTCCACCTTGTAGTTCTGTTCGAGCTCCTTGCGGATCTCGTTCACTTCGTCAGCGGAGAGCTCATCAATGTTGCGCTCCCAGTTGACGCCGGTGGAGTCAAGGATCTTCAGGGCCGTGGTGCGGCCGATGCCGTAAATGTAGGTAAGCGCAATATCCACCCGTTTGCCGCGCGGCAAATCAACACCTGCTATTCTCGCCACAATATGTCTCCTGCCCTAGCCCTGGCGCTGCTTGTGCCGGGGGTTTTCGCAGATAACTCGAAGCACTCCCTTGCGCCGGATCACTTTGCACTTGGGGCATATTTTCTTGACGGAAGGTCTGACTTTCATCGCATATCTCCACTGATAGCCGTTTGGCCGTTGTGACGGCCCGTCCTGACGGCCCCGGCTATTTCGGGGCAGGAACAGGCATCTTTATCTATCTTTGCCTATTCTGTCAACCATCAATTGTGTGCCGGTTCAGACCTCGATCCGAAACGCTCAGGATTCTCGGCCCTTCCGGGGTGATCGCCACGCTGTGTTCAAAGTGCGCGGCCCATAGGCCGTCGCGGGTCACAGCGGTCCATTTGTCGTCCAGGATGTCCACTTCATAGGTTCCGGCCGTCACCATGGGTTCAATGGCGATGACCATCCCGTTTTGCAGGGTCAGCCCATGCATGCCGGGTCTGAAGTTGGGCACCTCCGGTTTTTCGTGCATCTTCGCGCCCACACCGTGGCCCACGAAACGACGCACCACATTGAAACCGGCGGCCTCCACATAGTCCTGCACGGCGGCGCCGATGGCATAGACATCGTTACCGGCCCGCGCCTGTTCAATGCCCACGTAAAGACTTTCCTCAGTCACCCGCATCAGCCGTCGGGCCTCGTCGCTCACCTGCCCCACAGGGTAGGTGCGTGCGGCGTCGCCCACAAAGCCTTCGTAAACCACCCCCATGTCAACGCTGACGATATCCCCCTCCTGGAGCAGCCGCGCGGAGGGAAAACCGTGCACCACCTGCTCGTTGACCGAGCAGCAGATGGCGAAGGGATAGTCGTAGTAACCGAGAAAAGCCGGTTTCACCTTGTAATCGGCGCACATGTCGCGCGCCAGTTCTTCCAGGCGCATGGTGGGCAAACCGGGCGCCACCATATCGCCCACGGCGTCCAGTATGTTGGCGACCATGCGGTTGGCTTCCCGCAGGCAGCCCACTTCCCGTTCATTTTTAATGAATGCGCCGTGATATTTCTTCATTGCCCTTGTCCCGCGCGCTTATGCCTTTCCGCCCTTGCGCGCCTTCTGCATCAAGCCCTGGTACTGACTTGAGATCATGTGCGATTCAACCTGATTCATGAAGTCCATGGCCACGCCCACAAGAATCAGCAGACTGGTGCCGCCGAAGTAGAACGGCACGTTGAAGTTGCTGATCAGAAGCATGGGCAGCAAACAGACGATGGAGATGTACACCGCGCCCGAAAGGGTCAGACGCGAAAGCACGGTATCAATGTATTCCTGAGTCTTTTCGCCCGGACGGATGCCGGGAATGAAACCGCCGGCCTTCTTCAGATTTTCGGACATATCCTTGGGATCAAAGATGATGGCCGTGTAGAAATAGCAGAAGAAGAACATCAGGGCCACATAGATGACATTGTACAGAAAACCGTGGGGCGAAAAGAGCTCCGCCGCCTGCTTCACATACTCGTTGGTGGAAAACTGCCCGATAGTGGCCGGGAAGAGCAGCAGCGAGGAGGCGAAAATGGGCGGAATAACGCCCGCCGTGTTCAGCCGCAGGGGCAGATGCGAGTTCTGCCCGCCGAACATTTTGCGGCCCACCTGACGCTTGGCGTAACTGATGGGAATGCGCCGCTGCGCCCGTTCCACAAAGACGATGCAGACCGTTACCGCGGCCATGAAGGCCAAGATGACGACCGCCATGAAAATGCTCATGTCGCCAGCTTGAATCAGGGCCACGGACTGGATGACGCCACGCGGGATACCCACCACGATGCCGCAGAAGATAATCAGCGAAATGCCGTTGCCGATGCCGCGCTCGGTGATCTGTTCACCCAGCCACATGACCAGCACCGAACCGGCCGTGAAGGTCGCCATGGTCACCAAGCGGAAATGCCAACCCGGATTGAGCACAATGGGCGTGCCCGCCGGGCTGGTCATATTCTCCAGCCCAACGGCGATGCCCAGTCCCTGCACCAGTGTAATCAGCACGGTGAGGTAGCGGGTGTACTGGGTGATCTTGCGGCGGCCCGCCTGCCCTTCTTCCTTGGCCATGCGCTTGACGTCCGGGCTGACCACCTGCAAAAGCTGCATGATGATGGAGGCCGAGATGTACGGCATGACGCCCAGCGCGAACACGGAAACATTGCGCAGGCCGCCGCCCGAGAACATGTCGAAGAGACTGAACAGGGTACCGGACATGCTTTCAAAGAAAGAAGCCAAGGCTGCGGCGTCCACGCCGGGCACAGGCACATGCACGCCGATCCGGTAGCAGCACAAAATCAGGAAGGTCCAGCCCAAGCGTTTGGCCAGGGCGGGCTGGCCCGCCATATTGTTTGCCGATCCAACTGCCATGAAAAACTCGTTGCGTTTGCGCGCCCAAGGGCGCCGTATGCGCGTAAACGTCATAGCCCGCCGCGCGCGGCGGGCTATGACGCCGCAATATTCCGTTCCGGCCGCTCGCGCGGCCCGGGATTATTCGGCCGCCGGGGCCGCTTCCAGCTCGGTGACTTCGCCGCCGGCCTGGCGGATTTTTTCCGCCGCGGCCTGGCTGAACTTGTGAGCCTCCACCTTGAGGGCGGACTTCAGATCACCACGCGAAAGGATTTTCACCGGCGCGCCCATGCGGGCCAGACCACGGGCGTAGATGTCGTCCAGAGTGATACAGTCCTTGCCGTCAAAAGCCTGGATCAGCATATCCAGATTGATCACGTCGTAGGTCACCTTGAAGGGCGCATTTTTGAAACCATGTTTGGGCAGACGGCGTTGCAGGGGCATCTGGCCGCCCTCAAAACCGGGACGCACGCCGCCGCCGGCACGGGCATTCTGGCCTTTGTGACCTTTGCCCGACGTGCCGCCCAGCCCGGAGCCGCCGCCCCGGCCCACCCTGCGGCGGGTCTTGCGCTCTTCCGGAAAGGGAAAGAGATTGTGCAGTTGCATAGTATACTCCTCGCGCGGCCGTTAGTCCACGACGGCCACAAGGTGCGAAACTTTGGCGATGATGCCCCGGATGGCCGGGGTGTCCTTGAACGTCTTGACCATCTCGCGACGCTTGAGGCCAAGAGAGTCCAGCAGTTTGCGCTGGGCCGGCGTGGTGCCGATGCGCGAGCGCATGAGTTTGACCTTGATTTCCGTCATGGCTACTTCCTCGGGGCTTCCAGCTTCTTGCCGCGCAGGGCCGAAACATCCTCGGCGCTGCGCAGGGAAACCAGACCCTGTATGGTGGCGCGAAGCACGTTATGCGGATTGTTGGTGCCGATGGCCTTGGCCAGCACGTCGCGCACGCCCACGGCTTCCATCACGGCGCGCACGGCGCCGCCGGCGATGATGCCGGTACCTTCCGAGGCGGGTTTGAGCATGACGCGGCCCGCGCCGAAGCGACCCAGCACCTCATACGGCAGGGTTCCTTCGACCAAGGGCACCTGCACGCGGTTTTTACGCGCGCGCTCGGTGGCCTTGCGCAGGGCTTCGGGCACTTCTTGGGCCTTGCCCAGGCCGAAGCCCACGCCGCCCTTGCCGTCGCCCACCACCACCAGGGCGCTGAAGCTGAAACGGCGACCGCCCTTGACCACTTTGGCCACACGGTTGAGGGAAACGATCTTTTCGATTTCACCCAGTTCGTTCTGCTGGGTTTCGCTATTGTTCGAGCTATCCTGACGCATATTAGAACTCCAAGCCGCCTTCGCGGGCACCGTCGGCTACGGCTTTAACGCGACCGTGATAAATATACCCGTTGCGATCGAATACCACTTTGCTGATATTCTTTTCCTTGGCCAAGCGGGCGATTTCCTTGCCCACGCGTTCGGCGCCGCTCTTGTTGCAGTGCAGGCCGGGTTCGGTTTTGGACAGGCTCAGGGTGGAGGCGGACACCATGGTCGCGCCTTCCAGATCGTTCACGATCTGGGCGTAAATATGCAGGTTGGACCTGTAGACCACAAGACGCGGACGTTCAGCCGTGCCGTTGACCTTTTTGCGGATGCGGATCTTGCGGCGCTGACGGGATTCATTCTTGTTATAACTCATGACGCAGCCCCTACTTCTTGCCGCCGGACTTGCCCACCTTGCGGCGGATGGTCTCGGTCACGTACTTGATGCCCTTGCCCTTGTAAGGTTCGGGCTTGCGGATGCGGCGGATCCTGGCGGCCATTTCGCCTACCAGTTCCTTGTCCAGACCGCTGATGGTCAACACCTGGCCTTCCACGGCGGCCTTGATGCCGGCGGGCATTTCCACCACAACGGGATGGGAATAGCCTACGGCCAGCTCAATGATATTGCCCTTCACGGCCACGCGATAGCCCACGCCGATGACTTCCAGAGCCTTGGAAAAGCCCTTGGTCACACCGTCGATGCAGTTGGCCAGCAGCGTGCGGCGCAAACCGTGCTGCGAGCGGCTCTCACGGGTTTCTTCGAGGCGGGTCAATGTCACATGTCCGTCAGCCAGCTCATACTTGAGCAGAGAGCAGACAGGCGTGCTCAGCGAGCCCTTGGGGCCTTTCACTTCCACAACATCCGTTCCGATCTTGACTTCAACGCCATTGGGAACGGGAATGGGCAGTTTACCTATGCGAGACATAACGCACCGCCTACCAGATTTCACACAGAAGTTCGCCGCCCACTTTCTTCTCGTGGGCGGTCATGCCGTCCAGCACGCCGCTGGACGTGGACAGAATGCAAATACCGAGGCCGTTCTGCACCTTGGGAATCTGACGCGAATTCACGTACACCCGGCGGCCCGGGGTGCTCACGCGCTTCAGGCCCGAAATGACGGGCTTGCCCTTCAGGTACTTGAGGGTAATGGTGATGGTACTGTCGGCCACGGCCACGTCTTCGACGTAACCTTCCTGCTTGAGGATGGCGGCTAACGATTCCTTCATCTTCGAGCGCGGCACATTCACTTCCTTGTGCAGGGCCAAATGTGCGTTGCGGATGCGGGTCAGCATATCCGCAATGGGATCTGTCAACATCGAAAGCTCCTGAGAGGTTAGACGCGGGGTTGACGGCCCTATGCCGCCACTTCCCGCAGGCGCGGATCAGCCGCGCCGCCCGGACGCGCCAGCGTCCGGAAATGCTTTACCAGCTCGACTTGCGCACGCCCGGCAGTTCGCCGCGCAGGGCCATGTTGCGGAAGCAGATACGGCAGATGCCGAACTGACGCAAAAAGGCGCGGGAGCGGCCGCAGAGCGGGCAACGGTTATACGCGCGCGCACTGAACTTGGGCTTACGTTTGGCCTTCACTTCCAGCGAAGTACGGGACATACGGCAAACTCCTATTTACGGAACGGCATGCCCAACTGGTCCAGAAGGAACTTGCCTTCCTTGTCCGTGGCCGCCGAAGTGACAATGGTAATGTTCATGCCCTTGGGATTTTCCACACGATCGATTTCCAGCTCGGGAAAGATGGTGTGTTCCTTGATGCCCAGGGTAAAATTGCCGCGACCGTCAAAACCGCGGTCAGGGATGCCGCGAAAGTCGCGCACCCGGGGCAGGGCGAAGTTCATGAGCTTGTCCAGGAAGTCCCACATGCGGTCCTTGCGCAGGGTGACGCGAGCGCCGATGGGCATGCCTTCGCGCAGCTTGAAAGCGGCAATGGATTTCTTGGCGCGGGTCACCACAGCTTTCTGGCCGGCAATGGCGGTCAGTTCCGCCACCGCTTCTTCCATGACCTTGTTGTTCTGGGTGGCGGCGCCAAGGCCGATGTTCAGAGAGATTTTTTCAATTCCGGGCAGCTGCATGGAGGAGGTGTAATTAAACTCCTTCTGCAACACCGGAACCACTTTCTCTCTATATATCTTTTCAAGGCGTGTCATCGTATCACCTTATTCCATGACTTCGTTGCACTTTTTGCAGAAGCGCACTTTCTTTTGCTTGCCTTCGGACTCGATGTACTTATAGCCCACCTTGGTGGCTTTGCCGCACGCCGAGCAGACCACCATGACGTTGGAGACATGGATGGGCATTTCCTTTTCCACGATGCCGCCGGGCTGCTGGGCGTAGGGGTTGGGACGCATGTGGCGCTTGGCCATATTGGTCTTTTCCACCAGCACGCGATCCTTCTTGCGCAGGATCTTGAGCACCTTGCCGATCTTGCCCGCGTCCTTGCCGGTGATCACCATCACCTTGTCGTCCTTGCGGATGCGATACGTTTTCATGACGATCTCCTAAAGCACTTCCGGGGCAAGGGAAATAATTTTCATGAAGTTCTGGGCGCGCAGCTCGCGGGCCACAGGGCCGAAGATGCGCGTGCCCACCGGCTCGCCCTGATTGGAGAGCAGCACGGCGGCATTGCCGTCGAACTTGATGTAGCTGCCGTCCATGCGCCGCACTTCCTTGGCGGTGCGCACGATGACTGCCTTCATCACGTCGCCCTTTTTCACCTTGCTGTGGGGCATGGCTTCCTTGACGGAGACCATGATGATGTCGCCCACCGAGGCGTAACGGCGGTGCGAACCGCCCAGCACCTTGATGCAGGCCACCTTTTTGGCGCCGGAATTGTCGGCCACCTGAAGCGTCGATTCTACCTGGATCATGGCACTACCCTACACGGCTTTTTCAATGATGGAGACCAGATGCCAGCGCTTGTTGCGCGACATGGGGCGGAACTCCACAATTTTGACCTTGTCGCCCATACCGCATTCGTTCATGGGATCATGAGCCGTGAACTTCTTGCGGCGCCTCACATACTTTTTGAGCAGAGGGTGCTTGACCAGGGTCTCAACGCGCACGACAATGGTTTTGTCGTTCTTGTCGCTCACCACAATGCCGGTCAGCGTTCTGCCCTTGCGTTCTTCCAGAGCTTGCATTTTCAGGCCCTCTGTTCCTTTTCGTTCAACACGGTCTCGATGCGCGCCACCTGCTTCCGCATGGCTTTCAGCTCGGAAGTCTTCTCAAGCTGCGCCGCGGCGTGCTTGAAACGGGCGTTCATCAGTTCCTGCCGCTGCTCGGCCAGCTTGCCGCGCAGCTCTTCCGCGCTCATATCGCGCAGAACCTTGGCGGCGTCGCGGACGGCCTTGTCGCTTTTCTTCTTGGCAGCCATTTAGAAGCCCTCCCTCACCACGATCACGGTCTTGACGGGCAGCTTGTGCGCGGCGCGGGTCAGCGCCTCGCGGGCCAGTTCAAGGCTGACGCCCTTGATTTCATAGAGCACGCGGCCGGGCTTGACCGGGGCGCACCAGCCCACCGGAGCGCCTTTGCCGGAGCCCTGACGGGTTTCCAGAGGCTTGGCGGTGACCGGGCGGTCCGGGAAAACACGGATCCAGACTTTGCCGCCGCGCTTGATGTGGCGCATCATGGCGATACGGGCGGCCTCGATCTGCTGGCTGGACAGATGTCCGTGCTGCACGGCCTTCAGGCCGATGTCGCCAAAGGCAATGGAGGCGCCGCGCGTAGCCAGCCCGCGCAGACGGCCCTTCTGCCATTTGCGGAATTTAACTTTCTTGGGGGCAAGCATTATTGTTCAACCTCTTTGTCAAGGATTTCACCCTTGTAGATCCACACCTTGACACCGATGATGCCATAGGTGGTACGCGCCTCGGCAAAGCCGTAATCAATGTCGGCGCGCAGGGTCTGCAAGGGCACACGGCCGTCGCGGTACCATTCGGTACGGGCGATTTCGGCCCCGGCCAAGCGGCCGGCGCAGGTCACCTTGATGCCTTCGCCGCCGAACTTGCGAGCCATGGACACGGTGCGCTTCATGGCGCGCCGGAAGGCCACGCGGCGCTCCAGCTGCTGGGCGATGTTTTCGGCCACAAGCTGGGCGTCCACTTCGGGACGGCGGATTTCATTCACTTCCAAGGAGAACTCGCGCCCGAATTTCTGGCGCAAATCCCCACGCAATTTTTCAATTTCCACGCCTTTGCGGCCGATGACGATACCGGGGCGGGCCGTGGAAAGAATCAGGCGCACTTTGCCGCCGGCGCGTTCGATTTCGATCTTGGCAAGCCCCGCATGATAGAGGAGCTTTTTGACGAACGCGCGGATCTTGCTGTCTTCGTAGACAAAGGCAGGATATTCCTTCTTGCTGAACCAGCGGGACTGCCAGTTCTTGTTATACCCAAGCCGGAAGCCGAACGGATGTACTTTCTGACCCATAGCCTATTCCTGCCCTTCTGCGAGTATGACGGTGATGTGGCTGGTGCGCTTGTGAATCTTGCTGGCCCGGCCCTGAGCACGGGGCATGAAGCGCTTCCAGGAAGGGCCCTCGTTGACCACGATTTCCTTCACCACCATGGCGTCCACGTCCACGCCGCCCAGCTGCGAGGCATTGGCCAGCGCGCTTTTGAGCACGCCGAAAAGCACGCCCGCGGGCTTGTTGGGGGTGAAGCGCAGAAGATTCATGGCTTCCTCAACCCCGAGGCCCTGCACGTTCTTGGCCACAAGCCGGGTCTTGCGCGGCGAAACGCGCTGGAACTTCGCAATAGCTTTCGATTCCATAATGTTACCCTACTTCTTGCCGGCCTTGGCCTTTTTGTCGGCGGCGTGCCCATGGAAAGTGCGGGTGGGCGAGAATTCGCCCAGCTTGTGACCCACCATGTTTTCGGTGACGAACACCGGCACAAACTTCTTGCCATTGTGCACCGCGAAGGTCAGTCCCACCATTTCCGGCAGGATGGTCGAGCGGCGCGACCAGGTCTTGAGCACGCGGCGGTCGCTGTTGGCCACCGCGCTGTCGACCTTTTTCATCAAATGACCGTCCACGAACGGCCCTTTTTTCAATGATCTCGGCATGAGCTACTCCTACTTCTGGCCGCGGCGTTTGATGATCAGCCGGGAAGAGGCTTTCTTCTTGTCACGGGTCTTGTAACCCTTGGCGGGCATGCCCCACGGCGACACAGGATGGCGGCCGCCGGAGCTTCTGCCTTCACCGCCGCCCAGCGGATGGTCGATGGGGTTCATGGCCACGCCGCGCACCTGTGGGCGACGGCCCAGCCAGCGGTTGCGGCCGGCTTTGCCCAGCGAGATGTTTTCGTGGTGGATGTTGCCCACCTGGCCCACAGTCGCCACGCAGGAGGCCAGCACCTTGCGCACTTCGCCCGAGGGCAGGCGCAGCAGGGCGTATTTGCCTTCCTTGGCCACAAGCTGGGCATAGGTGCCGGCGGCGCGGCAGAGCTGGCCGCCCTTGCCGGGATAAAGCTCCACGTTGTGGATCACGGTACCCACGGGAATGCGGGCCATTTCCAGCGCGTTGCCGGGCTTGATGTCGGCGCTTTCGCCGCTGCGGCCGTTGACGCCGCTCATCACCACGTCGCCCTGGTTCAAGCCCACGGGCGCGAGGATGTAGCGC
>OJIY01000364.1_pt1 | contig 14520 bp, 12 predicted proteins | sample 1596061 | NCBI WGS metagenome assembly OJIY01 (sample SAMEA4350111, study PRJEB24818) | metagenome | biome: human; feature: gut; material: faeces | place: Denmark | collected 2013-09
TCTCTATTCGTCGGCAGCGTCAGATGTGTATAAAGAGACAGGGGGAATTGCGACCAGATATGCAAAGAATACATCATCATTTCTGGCCGCAATTCATATCAGGTGTATTTTTCTTTGGGCCTCAATCTCGTGACTACACTATCTAGCCTACAGCGAATTTTGCAAGGTTTCAATCCACGCCTCCGCGTGGGAGGCGACGTGGGCCCGCCCTCCTTCCCCGCAAAGGACGGGAGTTTCAATCCACGCCTCCGCGTGGGAGGCGACAGCTCTGACGTTTTCGCTGACAGCCTATCACGAGTTTCAATCCACGCCTCCGCGTGGGAGGCGACCCGGCGACGACGGACGGCCTGTCGGCCGATGGGTGGTTTCAATCCATGCCTCCGCGTGGGAGGCGACGTGAGGATGCCGCGGGCAATAGTCCATCCATCGGGTTTCAATCCACGCCTCCGCGTGGGAGGCGACATGGCGCGATGGTGACCCGCAGTGCATTGGCAAGTTTCAATCCACGCCTCCGCGTGGGAGGCGACTGGTCTGCTCGGCGCTGAGGCCCATGCGCGACTGGTTTCAATCCACGCCTCCGCGTGGGAGGCGACCGCCGGTTATCTGCCTATGGGCATCTGGATCTGCCCGTTTCAATCCACGCCTCCGCGTGGGAGGCGACCGGTATGGGCCGCAGCCGTGGCCCCCGATGGCTGGTTTCAATCCACGCCTCCGCGTGGGAGGCGACCATAGTTATAAGCGCAACTGAACCTACGTGTGCAGTTTCAATCCACGCCTCCGCGTGGGAGGCGACGGCAGGCCCTACCACCTTCACCCGGCTCTAATCTGGTTTCAATCCACGCCTCCGCGTGGGAGGCGACGGCCGCCATTGTGGCCGCCTTGGGCGACACATGGTGGTTTCAATCCACGCCTCCGCGTGGGAGGCGACAATTTTATCAAATCATATATTAGCGAATTAGAGATGTTTCAATCCACGCCTCCGCGTGGGAGGCGACCCCCGTGTGACCGTGGCCGGTGTGTGTCCGGACACGTTTCAATCCACGCCTCCGCGTGGGAGGCGACTCGTGGTGGTCCCGCGCGGCGACCTCACCCCTGATGGTTTCAATCCACGCCTCCGCGTGGGAGGCGACAGTTCCTGGCGGATGTGGCGGACGAGCGCAGCCTGTTTCAATCCACGCCTCCGCGTGGGAGGCGACAGCAGGGAGAGTTTTTCCTGGGCTTCTACCGGAGTTTCAATCCACGCCTCCGCGTGGGAGGCGACTGCATCCGGTTCATCCATGCCGACGATCTGCGTGTTTCAATCCACGCCTCCGCGTGGGAGGCGACGGTCAGCATGCCGGGCGAATCCTCTTCCCAGAGGGTTTCAATCCACGCCTCCGCGTGGGAGGCGACGCTGCCGCCGATCTCATAGGCCACATCCAGGCTGAGGGTTTCAATCCACGCCTCCGCGTGGGAGGCGACGGGGCTGAGCACCACGCTGCCCTCCAGAATCAGATGAGGGTTTCAATCCACGCCTCCGCGTGGGAGGCGACAGTGGCAGGCCTCAGCCTGCGCGCGTAAAGGTTTTGCGGGGGCCATTTCGGGAATCTGCCGTTTGGCGCTGCCCGGCTTTCCGCATTTTTTATAGCTATACAATTATTATGTTATATTCCAATATGTTGGATGTATCGCGGATCTTCCTGCAAAAAGCCGTCAACTTGAGGTCCCCGCTTCAGAAAATCAACGGCCCCTCAGGATCGTAGCCCGGCTTAACGCCCCAGTGCTCTATCTTGCCCCGCCAGGAGCTGCCGAGAAAATAAAAGCGCAGGCTGTCCTTGTCCTGATCCATCTCATTGAGCAGCGCCGCGCGCAGGTTTTTCCACTGCGCCGGATCCACGGCGCATTCAAAAACAGAGAATTGCACGCGCTGTCCCCAGTTCTGACAATGCCGGGCAATGCGCCGCAGGCGCCGCCGCCCCGCCGCGTCTTCCGTATTGACGTCATAGCTCACCAGGACAAGCATGCGTCACCTGATGACAAAGGGCGGGTAGGCGTCCATCTCGCCCCTGATATGCCGGGCCAGCAGACGCGCCTGCATATGCCAGAGCAGGCCTGTGGTCATGCGTTCATTCAGAAAAGGATGCAGTATTTCTTCGCGTTTGCGTTCCTGGTAGGCCACAAGCACTTCCTTGCGGGCTTTTTCCTTCAGAAGGACCGCGCCGGACGCGGTCTGCTCAAAATCTTTCGCCCGTATCTGCCCCCTGTTGACCAGCGTCAGCGCCAGCCGGTCCGCCAGAACAGGGCGGAATTCCTCCATCATATCCAGGGCGAGACTCGGCCTGCCCGGCCTGTCCCGATGCAGAAAGCCCACAGCGGGATCAAGCCCGACGCTTTCAATGGCTCCGCGCAGGTCCGCCGCCAGCAGCGTGTAGAAAAAGGAGAGCAGGCAATTGATCTCATCCAGCGGCGGACGGCGGTTGCGTCCGGTGAAACGTATGCCTTTGGCCTTGGCGGAGATGAGGCGGCCAAAAACACTGAAGTACATTCCGGCCGCCTCGCCCTCCAGACCACGGATTTCATCAAGCGACCGCGCCTGGGGCAGACGCTGCAGACAGGATGTGAGGCTTTCACAGGCCCGGGCCAGCCCGCCGTCGGCGTGTTCCTCGGGATGTTCTCTGGCCGCCCGCCGCAAGACCGTGCGGCAATTGACAATCTTGCCGGTGATGAAGGCGCGGGCCAAAGGGACCGCCCCTTCCGCGCTGTCCGTTTTGCGGTACTGCTCACGCCGCAGCAGCACATTGCCTGTGGTGGGACCATGCATTGCGGCCATGAAACGCCCGTTTTCCGTGAGCCAGGACACGGCCACGCCGTTCTGGGCGCAATGGCCGAGCAGAAAGGAACTGCAACTGACCTGCCCAAAGCAGACCAGCGACCCGATGGTGTGGATGGGAACTTTTCCCAGTTCCCGCCCTTCCGCGCGCAGACTGACACACTCGCCGTCCTTGGACAGCCAGGTATTTTGCGTGGTCACGAAAAGCGTGTTCAGGTGGCGTTTCATGGTTCTCTCCACAGAGCTTCAAGATAACGCGCGGCCAGCGCGGATTCTTCCACAAAAGCGGGCATGCAGGCGTTTTGGAGAGAGCAGGCCGCGCAATGGCCCCGTTTTTCCGGAAGCGGCGTTTTGCCGTTCCGGAAAAGCTCATGCACGGCCAGGGCGATATCCGCGCTTTTCCGGCGCAAGTCCTCCGTGAGCGGCACAACGTTTCTGCGCCGCTGAGCGCCATAAAAGATCGCCGCTTCGGGGATGGACGTTCCCAGCATTTCCTCAAGGCAGACGGCCTGCGCGCAGACCTGTACGGCGTCGGCCTCGGCATGCCCGTGCGGCGAGCCTTTTTTGTATTCCACGGGATAGGGCCGCCATACGCCGCCGCAACGCCTGAATTCGACCACATCCGCCTTGCCGCTGACGCCCAGGCGGACGGAGCGCAACGGCAGGTCCGTTACAAGACGGACCTGGCCGCGCGCCGTGCTTTCCCCGCTGTGGGCATGCTCGTGCATGAGCCGTCCCTCGGCGGTATGGCTGTTTTCCTCCCAGATTTGTTCCAGGTGGATCAGCGCGCACTGCCGGGGGCAATAGGCATAGTGCTGCAATGCGGAAAGAGGCACAAAGTCCGCTTCGTCCATGGGCGGACCTCTTCGGTTTATAATTTTTCCTGAATTTCAACGGATTCCAGGCCGTCGCGCCGCACCTGAACCTCGTAGTCGCTGAAGGCTCTGGCCGGGCCGGCCCCGGCATCCCCGCGCGTTACCGTGACGCGCTCGAACAGGGCGTGCGCGGGCATGTTGCCCAGGCGGTTGGCATGTTTGAAGACAATCAGTTTCCGCGCGCTCATTTTGCCGCGCGCGGCGGAGTGATCGTGCTCGAACATATTGATCAGCGCTTCCCACAGCAGATCGAGATCGCCTTCGCTGAAGCCGGTTTTTTCAGCAAACGGCGCGGAGACATAGCCTTCGGCCCGGTAGAGGCCGTAGGGCACAATGGCTTTGCGGCCCATGGTGCGTTCTTTTTCCAGATCCTTCTCATTGGTGACGGCCATGCGGGTGATGCTGACCTCCTGCGGCACAATGGGTTCCACGCTACGGGCAAAGGCCAGCTGTACCGGGCCGCGCACCTGGCCGCAGTTGATTTCCGTGCTCATGACGGCTCCGAAGGCGCGCACGTCGTAGAAATTGGCGCACATCCAGGCCGTGAGGCGGGCGGCGTCCTCCGTTTTCTTGGGCAGGCGCTTGCCGCTTTTGTCCGGCTCCAGGCCGCAGGCCTTGTACGCCAGCTCATGGCGCTGATTGAGCACGGCTTTTTCCTGAATATAAATCTTGAGGCCTTCCGCGCCGTTGTGGGCCAGCTCCACGTAATTGCGGATCTTGCGCTTCAGGCAGACATCCGTGACCAGGCCGCAACCGGTTTCCGGGTCGAGGCGGGGCAGGTTGCCCGCGTCCGGGTCGCCGTTGGGATTGCCGTTTTCCACGTCAAACAGCAGTACGAATTCATAACGGTTGGCAAGAGCGGACATGGCTTACTCCTTTTCCTTTTTCTGATAATTGGCGACGCGCTGGTGATAATAGCCGATGAAGAAATCTCCCTGTTCCGGCAGGCTCAGGTGGGGCGGAAAAGCGCTGATGTCCCGCATGACCCCGGCTATTCTGTCTTCGTTATATTTGCCGTAGTCCGCCTTGCTGATATGGTGCTGGGCCAGACGCAGCAGTTGGGGAAAGACCAGAAGCGGCGTGGCGGAAGCGGCACCAATGTAGCGATCCTTGATGGAGGCGCCTACCGCGCCCACAGCGTCGCTTTGCGTTTTTTCCAGCAGGGCGAACAGTCTGCCCAGCAGATAGGGGAGATCTTTGCGGCTTTCGTCAAGTTCCATGGTCCAGGCTCCTTGTGAAGGATGGTTGCGCAGCAGAAAGGCTTTGAGCAGCGCCGCGCGCAAATAGGAAATATTCTTGTCCGCGCGGATGCGCTGCATGACAATCGCCAACAGATTCTCGGGATAGCGGCCGCCGGAGAGAACCGCGCGGGACAGGGCGTCGCCCAGGCCGGCCGGGATATTTTCCGTTTTGCCCTGCGGGGCCAGCTCGCGCAGCAGCATCCAGAGCGGCGGTAGAGGCGGATCGTTCGCGTACTGCGGCGCGAGGGCCAGGTCTTGATAATGGCGGCCAAGGTTTTCCAGCAGTTGCCCGAACGAGGATATTTGCCACACTGTGACGCCCAGGCGGGCCTGGTTGGGCTTCAGGCCCAGCAGGAAGAAGCGCGTTTCCGCCGCGCGCAGGGCCGCCAGATCAGCGTCCGCCGGTTTTTTCCCGTCACGCGCGGCGCGCAGGACAGCGCGCGTCCTGCCCAGCAGTTCCCGGTCTTCAGCCGTATCAGCGCCGCATTCCAGCGCCTCGCCGTCCTCGTAGAGCAGGCAGGAGGCAAAGACTTTTTCCGCCGGGCCGGGCTGCTCCGTCCAGAAAACGAGGCTGGTGGAACCCAGGCGCAGGCAGTGCCCGCTGTCCTTTCGCAGCAGAAAGTTCAGCGCCGTGGTATAGGCTTCGGCGGCCTCACCGCTCACGGGCGCGTTGAAACTCTGGCTTTTCCCGTAGGATTCAAAGGCGTCGCAGTTGAAGGACACCAGGGCCGCGCCTGTGGGATTGGCCCCGCTGACGCCCCTGATGGGCGGATGGATGCGGGCAATGGGTGCGGTTTTTCCCGTCGCCAGACAGATGCCGGTCGGCTCCTCCCCTCCGGCGCGGCGTTGTTCCTCCCAGATGCGGCGGATGTCAGGTTGATCGTGTAAAAAGCCCTGATCTTCTTCAATCTGAAAGACGCCGTTTTTGTCCAGAATAAGCGGGCCGACGTCCAGATCCGCAAACATTTCGGGCCGCCAGGCTTCCAGAAAAGCGGCCACTGCCTGAAGCCGGGCGTTGCCGGTGCCACGGGCCAGCTCTTCGTGGACCTGCCGGAAGGCGGCGAATGTTTTGGCGCTGCGCTCGGGTTTGCCCTTGCCGTCCACGCCCAGCAAATAGCCGGTGTTGTCCCAGAAAAGATTGGGGCTGATGCCGGAACCGGACTGCTTTCGCGGCGCGGGCACCAGCAGGGGCCGGGCTTTGCCCTTGTCGTCCAGGCGGGGCAGAATGCGGCGCAGAACGCCTCGGGGCGTCAGCACCAGAACAAAACCGATCAGTTCCCGGCTGTAGCCGGGCAGGGGCAATTCCGTATCCGGCTCTTGCAGCATACGCTGGTAAAAGGCCGCCAGTTCGCTCAGAATCATGCTTGCGCCTCCCCGGACCGGCGCAGGCAGTCCGCCACGTCGATGACGCCGCCTTCCAGGCGGGGGCGGTAGAAAATAGGCCGCATGCCGTGGGCGAAATCCAGGTCATAGAGCATCCAGCCCAGATCGCGGGGCGCATCACGGGCCAGTTGGGAGGGCGGCAGGCTGTCTTCCAGTAACGTGAAATGGGCGGGAAATTCCCGGCAGCCCAGACAAGGCCGGTGAAAGCACTGTCCGGCTCTGGCCCGGCGGGTGAAGATGTCCAGATGCTTGCCCGGGTTGTCGCCCGGTCCGGCCTTGTCCGTGAGTTCAAAATGGGCTTCGATCACATAAGCCACTTGGCGCAGCACCAACGAGGCCCGCTGCTGACGCGCATCCTCTACGCAGATATGCAGTGGCGTCATGTTTTTCATGGCCTGGCACGCATTTTGCGCTGAACCTTTACAAGCCAGCTCGTTACGGCGTATGGAATCAAAGCGGATAGGATTCAGGATATGCAGCTTGTCGATAATCCAGCGTATGGCGGGTTTCCAGTGCAGCGATTCAAGAATGCCGCGCGCCGCTGACGGAGTTATTACTTCGTAAGACATGCGTTCCGATTTTGTCTCAGGTCGTGTAAATAAGGCATATTCACCCCAGACATGCAGTGCTATGCCGTAGGCCATGCGTACCTCCTGAACATGCCGGGTCCCGGCGTTGTCCGTTTCAGAAATGCCCGCGCGCAGATGCGCGGGTGGTCGCTGTCTAAGCCCAATAATTATTTCAATCCACGGCGCGTATGGATGCGCCGACCAACTCGTCACGCCGCCTTGTCATCCTCCTTTATTTGCGGAGGTGGCCTGTGCACAGGCCACCTCCCTTCCTGCGGGAGCTGGCAGAGCTCTCTCAGGTGAAAAAGATTTTAACAAAAAATTTATGTGAAGCCAATAGTTCATTTTAATTAATGAGCTTATAAATCAAAAAAGGCAATCCTCCGGGGTCTGGCGGGTGGGGTCGTCCACCAGCAGGCCCAGTTTCGGATCATAGCCCGCGCCGTTGCGCAGCACGTCAAAGCAGCCGTGCAGGGTTTCCAGGTTGCCAGCCGCGCGCAGCCTTTTCAGTTCATGCGGATAAATCTGCACGCTGTAGCCCTGCAGCAGGCGCAGGGTCAGACGGCGGGGCGGGTATTCCGTTTCCAGGCGGCGGACAAGCGCATGGCTTTGTTCCGCCAGATCGCCGCCGTCTTTCGCGCCGTGCGTGATGATCACCGGAACCGAGCCGTCCGTAATGAAACGGTAACGGGCGTCCATCTGCCGGAAGTCAAAGGCGTGGGGAAATGCAGCATTTTTTTCGCGCAGCATTGCCAGCAGGCGCTCTTTGTCCAGGTCCGTGAAACCGTAAAGCGCTTTGAAATAGGCTTCCACCGCTGCCGGGGCAAAGATGTCCGCATGTTCTTCCGCCACCTGGCTGAAAAAACAGGCGCGCAGATAAAGGTCGGCCTGGGCGGAGGAAAGGGGCTGTTCCGGCGTGTAAACAAACAGGCTGCCGAAAGGCAGTTCGCCCGAGCGGTTGCAGCGGCCCGCGGCCTGTGCCACGGAGTCCAGGCCGCAGTGGGCCCGGTACACGCAGGGGAAGCTGATATCCACCCCGCATTCGATGAGGGACGTGCTGACCACCCGGCAGGGTAGTCCCCGGCGCAGACGTTGGCGCACGGCGTCCAGTACGAGCAGCCGGTGTCGCGGCGTCATGCGCGCGCTCAGGTGAAAATGGGCTTCGTCATTTCCCAGGCTTTCATAGGTCGCGCGGGCCTGGGCGCGGCTGTTGACGATGCAGAGCGCCTGATGCTCTTGCCGCAGGCGGCGGCCCAGTTCCTCATTGTCGAGCTTGCCCGGCTGGGAAACACGCATGCGCCTCTGGGTTGTGAAGGTGCTGAAAAGTTCCTCCACCCGTGGGGCGGGGATCAGTTCGCGCAGGCTGTCCTTTGCGAAGCCGTTTTTCAGAGGACCGTCCCGGCGCAGCGCCGGTTGGGTGGCGGTGCAGAGCACAAGGCTTGCGCCATAATGTTCCGTCAGTTCCCGCAGCGCGAGCACCGAAGGTTCCAGCAAAGGAACGGGCAACATCTGCGCCTCATCCAGAATAACCACGCTACGGGCTATATTGTGCAGTTTGCGGCAGCGGGAGGGGCGGTTGGAAAACAGGGATTCAAAGAACTGCACCGCCGTGGTGACGATGACCGGCGCGTCCCAGTTTTCGGCGGCCAGCCTGAAGGGCAGGACCGCCCGCCCCTGGTCGTCGGCGCTTTCTCCGGACTGATCCGCCGCCTGCTCACTGGGGTGGACATAGTTGCTGTGATGTTCAAGCACGGCGTCTTCTCCGAGGACATCGCGCAGCACGCGCGCATTCTGCTCAATGATGCTGGTGTAGGGGGCCACCAGAATGATTCTGTCCAGCTGATGCCGCCGGGCGTGCTCCAGGGCGAAGGCCAGCGAGGAGAGCGTTTTGCCGCCGCCGGTGGGCACAGTGAGGGTGAATGCGCCGGGCGGCAGCGCGGCAGCGTCCAGGCAATGGCCGAGAATTTCTTTTCTGGCCGTGACAATGGGGCTGTCGTCAGACGTCGCGCGCAGAAAGCCTTTGGCGGACAAAAAATTGTGTAGCCGTTCGCATAGCGTATCCAGAGAAGGCCAGCGGCCGCGCTGCTGACAATTCTCCGGAGCGTAAAAGTGTTCCGTATCCAGAAAATCAGCGTCCGTGAGGCAGGAGAAAAGCATGCGCACGAAGAAAGTGACGCTGAATGCGGCATGTTCTCTGGCAAGGCGAAAGGGGAAGGGCAGCGCGTCCGGTTGAGGAATGTCAGCCAGCGCCGCCAGATCCAGTCCGGCGGAATAGTCGGGGATGGCATAGGCCGGGTCCAGGCGGGAACGCAGGCTGCCCACATCCGAGGCCCCGTCTCCCAGGTCCGGCAGGCCGCCGTGGTGTCCGGCTATGCAGTAGGCCAGCCAGAGGGCTCTGTATTCTCCCGGCTTGCCCCAGGCCTTCCAGCGTTGCAAAAGCAGGCGTGCCCCGGCGGTGGAGTGGTCGATGCGACGGCGTCCGTTTTGGCCGCTGATGTAGGCCTGGAATTCCGGCGAGGCCTTGCCCAGATCGTGCAGACGGGCGGCCAGCGCGGCCCACTCGCCCGCGCCGAATGCGCGACCGAATGCCCCGGCCCGTTGCGCGCTTTCCCGCAGATGATCTTCAAGGCTTTGCCACTGGGAAACATCCTGGTCCGGGAGGCTGTGGGCATAGAGCATGAGCGCGCTCCTGTTGTATAGCTGTGATCAAATAAAGGTAAAGGTATTGTCGGGCCGGGTCAATGCGCGGGCGGCGGATGAAAGTGAGGATGCGACCTCTTACGGGGTGGGGGGGCGGACTTGCCTTGCGCGCCGCCCCGGCGTACATCCAGAAGCATGAACCCGGACATCAGCCAGCATGAAGAATGGTTTGCGGCCTATGCCGCGCGGGAACGCGCCAGGGAGCACGGCGACCCCGCGCCCATGGATCTGAAGCTCAAGCATACCATAGCCGTACTGGATAATGCCCGGCGCATGGCGGAGAGCGAAGGTTTTGCTCCTGCCCTGGCCCGCGCCTGCCTTCTGGCCGCGCTGTATCACGATGTGGCCCGCTTTGAGCAGTATTTGCGCTATCATACCTTCCGGGATCGGGAATCCTGCAACCACGGCCTGCTGGGCGTGAAAATCCTCAAACGCGAGGCCCGTCTGGCCGGGGAAGACGCCGCCACGCGCAAGATCGTCCTGGCCGCCGTGGGTCTGCACAACCGCTTCGTCCTGCCCGCGCATCTGCCGCGCGAAACGGAACTGGCCGCGCATGTGGTGCGCGACGCGGACAAGCTGGATATTCTGCGGGTTATGGATGAGCATCTGGGCGGACCTGGCCCCTACAGTCCCACCGTGGTTCTGAATCTGCCGGATGATCCGGCCCTGGCCGGGCAGGCCGTGTTGCGCGCGGCCCTGGAAGGGCGGGTGGCGGCCTATGCCGATCTGCGCAGCGTCAATGATTTCCGCGTACTGCTGAATACCTGGTTTTTCGACATGCATTTCGCGGCCAGCCGTCGCCAGTTTGTGGAGGACGGCCATGCCCGCCGCCTGCTGGAGGGGCTGCCGTCAAACGCGGTATATGGTCCGGCGCGGGCGGCCTTGCTGGCCCGGCTTGACGGAGCCGACGCGCGTGGCTGAAGCGCCGCTTGCGCCGCGTTTTTTCCCGCAGGCGGTTTTGGCCCGGCGCGTGCCCTGGCCGACGGCGGCGCTGGGCGCGCCGCTCAATCCCGCGCGGGACCGACTGCTGGGAGCACAAGAGGGAGATGCGGCGTGTATCCGCTTGGCATATGTACTGTTTTATCTGCCGCCGGAAGAGGGCGCGGAATTGCTGGGCCTGGCCGTCAGAGCAGGGCGGGAAGTGCTGGCGGCGGATTTCAAGCTGCCGGAACGCAATCTGGAACTGCCTGCCTGTCTGCTGGCGCGCGGTCTGTTGGGGGCCTGGCCGGGACTCTGGCCGGGAACCCGTGGCGGCACGGCCCTGACGGCATTTCTGGCGCGGGGCGGCCTTGAAGGGCTTGTCCTCCGCGCGGGACTGCATGTCTCGTCGCGCCGCCCGCTGCTCGGCGGCGCGGCGGTGCTGCTGGGGCTGAATCGGGGAGAAAGCGTCCGGACGGGTGCGGGCGCATAAGGCTGGACCTGTACGCTGTCTTCGTCAGGCCACCACGCAGGGGCGTGCGCAACTATAGGCGGACACTGGACCTGCGTGTGATGTTGCCAGACCGTTATTGTACTGGAAGGACATTTTGGAGGAACTCATGCCGCAAGAAGTGCTCGCATTGCGCTCCGCTGAAGATTGTCACCGTTTGGGGGCTTTGCTTGATGCACGCCCGGTCATCGCGTTGTGGGCGACCGTGAATGTCCGTTCCTCAGTGGACGTTATGCTTTTTTTTCGTAACATGCTGAGGGAAAAAGGCTATCAGACCATTCTGCTGCTCCGACATGCCGGAGTAGAGCGATTCCGCAAGCTTTGTCCCCAGGAATATTTCGGGCTGGTCAGGCAGTTGGACAATGCGGCTCTGTTACGTCACTGCCCCTTTATCAATCTTTTGTTTACGGACGATCTGTGCTGCGGCGACAAACCCGCGGGCTTTGCGGGCAAGGTCTGCCTGTTCCCGCACAATCTTTCAACGGCGGTGCCGTCGGGAGAACGCTACTGGGCGGATTACGCGGTCGCGCCGACGCCGGAAGCCGCCGCTTTTCCGTTCTGGAGATATCCCAATAGTGTGAAAATAATGAAAAATCACACATATACGGTTATCCCGGCGGGTTATCCAAAATTCGATCTTCTTGCCGATGCCCGTGCGCGATTCGGTCCGGGGCCGCATCGGAGGATCAGCTTTTATCCATTTTGGCTTCCAGTGGAAAGCGACAAGGCCGAAGAGCGTGTCCTGCTCTGGCGGGAGGCTATCAAGAGCACGCTACGCGCCTTCCCCGACTGGAACTTTGTCTTGCGCCCCTTTCCAACAAACAGGGAAAATCCTCTTTTGCTGAGCATTCGGGAGGAATTTGCTGCGGAACCGGGCTTTATCTGGGATGTCGGCGATGAAAATATTACTTATATAGCTTCAGCCGATTTTATGATTACGGATTATTCTTCCGTATGGAAAAATTTCGTTTACACGGCGTTGCGCCCGGCCATTCGGCTGTGTCCCGCCGAAAAGGGTTGTGACAACGGGGTGACGCATGAAGGACTCGCCTATTTGGCCCATAGCGGGGCCATGGTTGTCGATGCCGTCAGGCATGCGCTACGGCATACGGTGGTCTGGGAAGAGACAATCCGGCGCCAGCGGGATGCCGACATTTGCCATTTTGGGGCTTCATGCGCATATCTCTGCGGGCATATTAACGATATGCTCAAGGACAATTCCGTTCCGGACTGGATCGTGCTGAATAAGGGCGATACCCCATATGACCGTCCCGTTGACTGGTTGCGGCTTCTGGCGGAACCGTTCGGAGAATGGAAAGCCAATGATCCTCCGTGGCTCATGCCTTGGAGTCGCGATCTCATCGGTGCGGACGGACGTGTGGCGCTATTGTTCGTGCGTTCCTGCCTGCTCTCTTGGGGCCGTTATTACCGTTTTCCCGCCAAGGAAAACCTGCGCGTACAAATAGAAATGGCCTTGAGCGCGGCTTCTCCGGAATGGATGTGCGGCCTCCTGCTGCATATGCGGGACAGACATTCGGATTGCGCCGCGCTTTTTGTCTGGCTGGCCGAGGTTCTGTCCCGCTCTCGGCCCGGTTCGCCGGAGTTGGTCCGCGCCCTAGACAAGGCTCTGACTCTGCCCCTCGACATCGTGCTGGCCGGAATGGCCGCGCGGTTGCTGCGCACGGCTGCTAAACGCTCTCAAGCGGCGTGCGTTTTTCTTGACGATGCGCTGGCCCGGAGCGAGGAGGTTTTGCCGGAGCGTTTTTATGTTTTGGCCTTCTGCCTCCGGCTTGAAAACGGACGCGTGCGGGAGGCGTCCGTCCTGTTGGATCTCTGGGGGAAGCTCTGTTCCTGTTGCGAAAAAGGCGTGGCGTATTTTTTATGCCGGGGAATATTGGAAGCGGCGGTTCAGGGCAACATGCCCGCATTTTTCATATCCGAAGGGCCGCTGGCCATCCATGTGGACGATGTGCCCGTCAGTTTTCAGAATACGCGGCAGGCCCATGTCTGCCTGAAGAGCGCCCTTGGACTTCTGCGGCACAGAGTTCGGGAAGATCCTGCCCTGAACGTGGAATGCGCCCTGCTGCACGGTATGTCGGGGCAATGGGCTTCAGCCCTGCTCACCGTCCGCAAGATAGCTGATCTGGACAGAAGCGGGAGACGGAAAATCCTTGCCCTTGCGGAAATCATGCGGGCAAATGGGGAGAATGAAAGATCACGCGAGGTATTACGCTGCTTGCGTGGTCTGCACGCCAAGGATTAAGTAAGGGGCGGACTGCCGTTCAGCACGTGAGCCGGGCAATGCGCTACCGGTATGTCATGCGCCGTGCAGAATTTCAAGGAGCTTCCTGAGGCAGACCTCGGCAGAAAGTTTCGCCGTGTCCAGAGTCAGGTGCGGGGCTTCGGGCAGGTCTATCGTCGTGTCCCGCCCGGCCATCTGCGTCATCCTGCCCTGATCCGCCGCCGCGTGGAGTCCTTTGGGATCACGGTTCCGCCGCGCGCTTTCGGGCACGTCCAGAAAAACCTCCAGATAGCCCGGCAGATGGGCGCGGTTCCAGGCGTGAACCTCATGGAACAGGGAAATGGTGGCGATGACCACGGTCTGTCCTTGGTCGGCCAGCAGCTTGCAGAGCCGGGCGTAGATCATGGCCAGGTCCAGGCGGCTTTGCCGGTCGAAACCGGCATGGGACGTGTCGAGAACCGTCTTGCTCACGCCGTGACCGCTGGTGACCGTGTCGGTGCGACCGGAAACGTCGTCGTAATTGATCACATAATAGGGAGAACCGTCCTCCAGAGCGCGGGTCATAGCCACACCACACATGCTTACTTCGCCGACCATGGGTTGCACCAGCACTTGGTCGCGCTCGTCGCGGAAGACGGAGATGGCGTCTTCAATAGCCCGGCCCAGTTGCGGGGCATCTTGCGCGGACACATGCAGGACGCTCTGGAAAGCTCCGGCCAGGGAATGTTCACTGCCGTCCTCACAGCAAGCCGAGGAGCATATGGCCAGACTGCCGGATGGGAAGCGATTCTGGATGCTGCGCAGCACTTGGCGCGGGTCGGCATGCCATTGACGGGCTTCAAAGAAATAGCTGGGCGGCACGGGGAAGCCCTGGTCCGCCAGACAGGGCAAGATTTCCGCTTTGGTTCCAAAAGATTGACGCACAGGGCTCTCTCCGCATGTATTTGCCTGGTGTCAGCAAAAAACATATCAGAATTTGGCCGACTATGCGGCTGCGGGCGCAACCTCAGGTGCGCGGCGCAATACGGAATGCCGCCGGAAGAGTTTCAGGTCTTCGGGGTGCGGCACGGCTTCCCGTTCCGGGTGCCATATGATGCCGAGCCAGGGCAAATGGCGGGCGCGCAAAACCTTCACGCTGCCGTCTTCGGGACAGAGAGCCAGAGTTTCCAGTTCCGGGACCAAGGTATCCGGGAGGAGGCCTAGCTGGTGGTAGGAATTGATCTCGCGGCGTTCCATTTCTTTCTTTCGATCCATCCAGCCAAGAGGGTGCCG
>OJIY01000365.1_pt1 | contig 14492 bp, 16 predicted proteins | sample 1596061 | NCBI WGS metagenome assembly OJIY01 (sample SAMEA4350111, study PRJEB24818) | metagenome | biome: human; feature: gut; material: faeces | place: Denmark | collected 2013-09
ATTGGAGTCGGCCCTGAATTGGCGTTTTTTGAATCAGGCAGTCATTCTTTAACCAAGAGAAACCGGCATGAGCGAATTCAGCCAGATCGGCGACAAGATCCTGAACGAGACTCTGGCGCTTTTTCAAACGCGGGGCATCACGGTGAGCGAGACCCGCCCCGAAAGCGGCGAGTTGGTGGTTCAAAACGCCGAGGGCCAAACCGCGCTGATCAGCCTTATTCACTTGGTGGAGCATTATTACGAAACACGCGACGAAAATGCGGTCAATCATTTCGTGAACACCATCGTGGCCTCTCTGGCTTCCCATGATTCAATCGCGTGGAAAAGCGCCCGCGAGAGCATCTATTATTCCCTGCACCCCGCATTTACAAAATGTGATCCGCCTTTCGCCAGGGAGGTGACGGGCTACTGTTTGCGCCATTACATTCTGGATACGCCCGGCAGCAATATCTGGATCACGCAGGCCATGCTCGACGAGTGGGGCGTGAACGAGGATGAGGTTAACCGACGGGCCATGGAGAACGGCGACCGGCTGCTGGCGAAAACGGAACTGGAGATCGACAGAGTCGAGGGCTGCGCGCTGGGTTCTTTTCTTGTCAGCGACGCATCGCTCAAGGCGGCCCTGCTGCTGGCCCCATCCTTCAAAGCCTGGGCAAGCCCGCATTTCGGCTGGCCGCTGTATGCCGTCATGCCCAACAAGAACCTGTGCAGCTTTTTTAAAAAGTCTGATTATCCGGCGCTCAAAGATTTTATCAGCCGTTTTGTGGCCACGTATTACAAGGATTTACGGCCTGTTTCGCCCGAACTGCTGGAGTTCGGCGATCAGGGCGTGAACGGCGTGTGCTCATGGATGGAGAGAAACGGCTATCTCATAACATTTGATGAGTAAAGACATTTAGATGAGAGCTCTCCCTGTATGGCTTGCCGGTGCCAGACGAACCGGTTTCAGCATGACCAGAACAAAGCCTATTGCCGGAAACCCGCTTTCACGGCCCGCGACCGGCGTCGCTGTTTTACGGAGCATCTATGAGCGCTTATACCGTCACGCCGTCACGTTGCCATATTGATCTCGCCGCCCTGCGGCGCAATTTCGCCCGTCTGGGCGATCCCGCCTCCATCATGCCGGTCATCAAATCCGACGCCTACGGTCACGGTCTGTTGCCCGTGGCCCGCGCCCTGGATCAGGCCGGGGCCCGGCGCTTCGCCGTGGGCACGGTGAGCGAAGGCGCGGCCCTGCGCGAGGCCGGGCTGGGTCAGCGAATCGTGCCGCTGTTGGGGGCCGTCAGCCCGGAAGACTGGCAGGCCGCCGTGGCCCTGGACCTGACCCCCCTGCTGGCGGACTTTGAGGATATTGAAAAAGCGGCGGCCTGCTGTCCGGCGGACCGCCCCCTGCGCGTGGCCGTCAAGTGTGAAACCGGCATGAACCGTCTGGGTTTTTCCGCCGAGGATCTGCCCGCGCTTCTGGAAAGTCTGCGCCGCTTTCCCCGGATTACGCCCGTGCTGGCGCTTTCGCACCTGTCCTGCGCCGATATGCCGGAAGAGGACGCCTACACCCAGGCCCAGATCGAACACTTCGCCGCCATGTGCGCCGTCCTGCGCGAGGCTTTTCCCGGCATCGCGCGCTCTCTGGGCAATTCCCCGGCGGCCCTGGGCCTGCCCGAAACCCGCTATGAGGCCTGCCGCCCCGGCCTGGCCCTGTACGGCGGCAATTCCTTTGCCAACACCGCCAGGGAAGCTCTGGGCGCGGACCTGGAATGGGTCATGAGCGTCAGCGCTCCGGTCCTGCGGGTTCGGCGGCTCAGGGCCGGGCAGAGCGTTTCCTACGGGCGCAGCTTTACCGCGCCCTGTGAAGCCACCGTGGCCGTGGTGGCCGCCGGTTACGCCACAGGCTTCGCCCGCGGCCTCTCCAACCGCATTGACCTGCTGATCAACGGCCGCCGCGTCCCGCAGGTGGGCCGGGTCTGCATGGGCATGGTCATGGCGGACGTCTCCGCCCTGCCGGACGTGCGGACCGGGGACACGGCCTGGATTCTGGGCGGCCCCGCCGCGCCGGGCCAGCGTCCGGTCACCGCGCAGGAAATGGCCGACGAACTGGGCACCATTCCCTACGAAATCCTCTGCCTGATGGGCAGCACCAATCCGCGCGTCTATCTCTGAGCCGCCATTGCCGACAGGTTGTAAAAAAGCGCGCGGCATTTGACAAGGACGCGGCCAATTCATATTGTCTCTCACGGCGGGTCGTGCGACCATAGCGGCATTGCCGGGCCTGATCATGTCCGCCGTATGCAAGAGGAAGACCGCAATGCCCATATGGGACTCAATCAAAAATATTTTTACGACCGCCGCACCCCATCGCCAGCCGCGTCCGTCCACCGTGATCAATGCCGCGTTCAAACACGACGCCGGGGTCAGTCTTTTTTTCGTGGACCGCCAGCGACAACTGGAAAATGTCATCTGCTACATCAAGGCGGTCAAAAAAAACCGCATTCTTCTCAGATCCCGCAAAAATTTCCTGCCCGACATTCTCAACAATGAAAAATGCAGCATCTATTTCAAGCTGCCCTATGATGTGATCGTCAATGATCTCAAGCTGCCGCCGTCCACGGCCCGCTACGGTTTTTTGTGCAAAAGCCGGATCATCAGCAACGCCATCAACAAGGAAACCAAAGCCTGCGAAATCCAGATCTGCATGCCGCTCCAGTATATCCAGCGGGAACTGCGCAAACACGAACGCGTCTATCCCGGTTCCGGCATGATCAAGGCGGCCGGGCTCTGGCTGCCCTTCAGCCGTCTGCCCGAGAACCAGTTCCAGTTCGGCACCCCGGACTATACCTACCGCGAAGGTTGCCCGTCCCAGCTGCGCCTGATCAACATTTCCGCCGGCGGCGCCAGGGTGCAGCTGGACAAGATTGAATTCCTCGAAGAATTCAACAACATGGACGGCAAAGAGCTCATGCTGCTGGTTTCCCTGTACAAAAGCAGCAATAAGCACTTAAGCGCGCTGACGGTCTGCAAATGCGTGGAAAGCGCCTACAGCATCATTCTTCGCCGCCTGACCCTGCGCCTCCAGTTCATAAAGCTCTGGGAAGCCAGCGACGAAATCGCGCCCCCCGGCTGGAAGCCGGTGGGCAAGGACGGCGTGGCCGCCATTCTGGACTGGGTCAACAACGACTACGGCATCCTGGTGGAAAAGAACGGCGAACAGACGGCCTGAGCCGATCTTTTGCCGCGCCGCCACTGAGCGCGGCGTTCTTCGGGCTTGACAGCCCGTCCTCCCCTCTGTATACAGCTTTTTCCTTGCTCGCGCCGGGGCGCGCGGGCTGCCAATCCAAAAGGAGAACAACAATGCGGAAATTCGAAACCCTGCTGCTCCTGTCGCCGGAGCTTTCCGCCGAAAACCGTGAGGGCATTCTCAACGCTCTTGTAACGGTTATCGAGCGCGAAGGGGGCGTCATGACGGAAGTGGATCACTGGGGCATGCGTGATCTGGCCTATCCCGTGCACAAGCTGATGCGCGGCTATTATGTGCGCCTGGTGTACGACGCCCCGGCCGCCCTGGTGGCCGAGTTGGAACGCAATATCCGGATCACCGACGGCATCTTCAAGTTCGTGACCGTCAAGCTGGCCGACGAAGCGGCCGGGGAGGTTGCCTAAATGGCCTTCAAGAAGAAATTTGCCCCGCGCCGCAAGTTCTGCCGCTTCTGCGCCGACAAGGAACTGCCCCTGAACTACAAGCGCCCCGACATCCTGCGCGACTTCATCACCGAGCGCGGCAAGATCATCGCCCGGCGCATCACGGGCACCTGCGCCCATCACCAGCGCCTGCTGACCCGCGAAATCAAACGCGCCCGCCAGATGGCTCTGCTCATTTACACCGCCACGCACGACTCCGTCGTCAAGAAAAAGAGCATGATCTAAGGGGGCGCATATGAAACTGATACTTCGCGCCGATGTGGAAAATCTCGGCACCCTTGGCGATGTGGTCAACGTCAAACCCGGTTACGGCCGCAACTTTCTGTTGCCGCAGGGCCTGGCTATGGTGGCCAGTGAAGCCAACCTGAAAGTTTTTGAACAGGAACGCAAAAAACTCCAGGCCCGTATGGACGCCCTGCGCGCCGACGCCCAGAGCGTACAGGCCCGCCTGGAAGCTCTGGAAGTCGTCATTCCCATGCATGTGGGCGAAAACGACAAACTCTACGGTTCGGTGACCTCCACCATCATCGGCGACGCCCTCGCCGCTCTGGGTGTGGACGTGGACCGCCGCCGCATCCTGATGGACGCGCCCATCCGCACTCTGGGCGAACACCCGGTGCGTATCCGCCTGCACGCCAGCGTCATCGCGGTGGTGCCGGTGAAGGTGATTTCCGATCACCAGCCCGAGGAAGAGGAAGTCATCGTGGAAGCGGCGGTCGAAGCCCAGGTTGAAGAAACCCAGGCCGAGGCCGCCCAGTAGGCGCAACGTGGCTTCTCCCCATGACAGCATGACCGCCCCCGGCCGCGAGGCCGGGGGCGGCTCGTCTTCCAGAACGGGCGGCAGGGGCTCTCAACCCGGCGCGGCCGCCCGCGCGGCGGAAGCCGATCTGCTGCGCCGCGTGCCGCCGCACAGCGCCGAGGCCGAGCAGGCCGTGCTGGGCGGCGTGCTGATGCGGCCCCAGCTCATGCACAGCATTGTGGACATGCTGACCGAGAACGATTTTTACCTGCCCGCCCACACCATCATCTTCCGCGCCTTTCTGGAACTCTACCGCAAATCCGCCCCCATCGACCTCATTTCCACGGCCGAGCATCTCAAGAGCCGCAATGAGATGGAGGACGCGGGCGGCGCGGTTTACCTGGCCGATCTGGCCCAGGCCGTGGTCTCCGGGGCCAATGCCGAATATTACGCCACCATCGTGCGCGACAAGGCCCTGCAACGCGGGCTCATCGAAGTCTGTTCCGGCATCATCGGCAACTGTTACGACGCCTCGCGCGAAGTGGCCGCCCTGCTGGACGAGTCCGAGCAGGCGGTTTTTTCCATATCCCAGCGCACCTCGAGCCGCGACTTTACGCCGACCAAGGATCTGCTGGACAAAGTTTTTGAAAATCTCTCCAAGCTGGCCGACTCCAAGGACGTGATCACCGGCGTGACCACGGGCTACACCCGTCTGGACAAGCTCACCGCCGGGCTTCAGCCTTCGGATCTGATCATCGTGGCCGCGCGTCCCAGTATGGGCAAGACGGCTTTTTCGCTCTGCATGGCGCTCAACGCGGCCGTGCGCCAGAACGTGCCGGTGGCGGTCTTCTCCCTGGAAATGAGCAAGGAACAGCTCATGCAGCGCATGCTGGCCGTCTGGGGGAAGGTGGATCTCTCCAAACTACGGCGGCCCTCCCTGCTCAGCGACGACGACTGGCAGCGCCTGTACACTGCCGCCGACGTGGTGGCCCGCGCGCCCATCTTCATTGACGACACCCCGGCCCTGACCACGCTGGAACTGCGCGCCCGCGCCCGCCGCCTCAAGGCTGAAAAAGGCCTGGGCCTGGTGGTGGTGGACTATCTTCAGCTCATGCGCACCAGCCGCCGTACGGATTCGCGCGAACTGGAAATTTCGGACATCTCCCGCTCGCTCAAAGGCCTGGCCAAGGAAATGTACGTGCCGGTGGTGGCCCTTTCCCAGCTCAACCGCAAGGTGGAGGAACGCGGGGACAAGCGCCCCATGCTCTCGGACCTGCGCGAATCCGGGGCCATTGAGCAGGATGCGGACGTGATCATGTTCGTCTACCGCGACGACGTCTACAAGTTCCAGAAGCCCTCCGAGCGCCCCCCCCAGGGCGTGGCCGAAATCATCATCGGCAAACAGCGCAACGGCCCGGTGGGCATGGCCGAGCTCATGTATATCTCACCCTACACCTCTTTCGAAGACATCGCGCCGGACTGGTCGCCGCCGCCCTCGGAGAGTCAGAGCTGATCCGCGCAGACTGTTCCGGTATTGTCAGGCCTGCCGTTGCCGTTTGACGACGAGGCATCGCTCAGCCTTCAGCCGCAGCATCCTTTGCGCGATTGCTGAAGCGCGTCCGCGCGGCGCCGTTTTTCCGGCTGAAGCCCGGCGGGCGCGCCCGGTTCCCCGGACGGAAAAAACGTTGAGCCTGTGTCGAAACATACAAATTGAGCAATCAACCACTATATTGACACTGTGATACGCCTTACCGATTATCTTGCAGTTCTGTAACATGCCCCAGCGCGATGCTTGGCTTTCTTTTTTAGACTTTTCCTCAATTTTTCTCCAGCGTTCCGTGAAATTCCGCGCGAAGGCCCGTGCGACAAGGCATGACGGACGGACAACGGGCTGAATGTACCCCGCAAAAACATCCAATCATAACTTTTTTATGCAGTTTCGTTGACAAGCAGCGCAAAGCATGCTTTTGTCCTCACAAGGGCCGCGTACCGGCGATACGTTTTGTCGGAAGGATGCGCGGGAAGATTGTTTTTTTTGAGAGGGTGTTTCATGTCCAAGTCCATTTATGTCGGAAACCTTCCCTGGTCGGCTAACGAAGAACAGGTTCAGGATCTTTTTGCCGAATACGGCAGCGTCCTGTCCGTGAAACTCATCAGCGACAGGGAAACCGGCCGCGCCCGCGGGTTCGGTTTTGTGGAAATGGAGGACGGCGAAGCCGATGCCGCCATTGAAGCTCTGGACAACTTCAGCTTTGGCGGCCGCACCTTGCGCGTCAACGAAGCTAAACCCAGGGCGCCGCGTCAGCCCCGTTACTAGGGCATTCCGACGGGTCTCCCAAACGCCCCGGCAGGTCCGTCCGCCGGGGCGTTTCTGTTTTCCGCCCACGACTTCAGCCCCTGGAGTTCGCATGCGCAGACTGCTCTTTGCCGCCCCGTTCCTTCTGGCCCTGTGCGCGCTGACCGCCGGTCAGGCCCGCGCCGCCGGCGACTTCCGCCTGACCAGCCCGCAAATCTCCGATGGAGCCTTTCTCGGGCAGGAGCAGGTCTTCAACGGTTTCGGCTGCACGGGTAAAAACGTCTCCCCGGCCCTGAACTGGAGCAATCCGCCCAAGGGCGCCAAAAGCTTCGCGCTCACGGTCTATGATCCGGACGCGCCCACAGGCAGCGGCTGGTGGCACTGGGTCGTCTTCGACATCCCGGCCGCGTCCCGTTCCCTGCCGCTTCAGGCCGCGGCCGCGGGCAGGCTGCCCAGGGGAACCGTGGAATCGCTCACCGATTTCGGCGCGCCCGGCTACGGCGGGGCCTGCCCGCCTCCCGGCGACAAACCCCACCGCTATATTTTCACACTCTACGCCCTGGCGACGCCGCGCCTCGACATGGACGCCACGGCCATGCCGGCCCAGGTGGGCTTTGCGCTTCACGCCCTGGAGCTTGAGGGCAAGGTGCTGGGCAAGGCCACGCTGACAGCCCGCTACGGCAGATAATTCCGACGGAGAAAGCAATGCATGCCTGGAATTTCCGGACGCCCGGCCTGATCGCCTTCGGCGAGGGCAAGGCCGCGCGCATCGGCGCATTGGTCAAAGGCCGGACTTCCGGCAAGGTTCTGCTGGTCACAGGTCCGGTTCTGCTGCGCACCGGCGTGGTGGAGCCGGTGCTGCAATCTCTGCGAAAGGCGGGCGTGCCCTTTGCGCTTTACGCCGAAACCAGCGGGGAACCCACCAGCCGACATGCGGACGAAGCCCTGGCCCTGTTCCGCCGCGAGGACTGCGCAGCCCTGGTGGCCTGCGGGGGCGGCGGCCCCATGGATCTGGCCAAGGCCGTGAGCCTGCTGCACGCCAACAACGGCAACCCGAGGGACTACGCCCGCAAGGACGCGTCCCCCAGGCCCGGACCGCCGATCTTCGCCCTGCCCACCACCGCCGGTTCGGGCAGTGAAGTTTCCGGCAACACGATCATCATTGACGCGGCCAGTCAGGAAAAACTGCTCATCGGCTCCCCGACGCTGGTGCCGGAAGCCGCGATCCTCGATCCGCTGCTGACCCTCAGCATGCCGCCGTCGCTCACGGCGGCCACCGGTATGGACGCCCTGACCCACGCCATTGAGTCCCGCGTGTCCCGCAAGGCCACGGAAATGACCATTCCACTGTCCCTGCGGGCCGCCGCGCGGCTGGTCCGCTTTCTGCCCCTGGCCTGGGAGCGGCCCGACGACGCCGAAGCCAGGCGCGAATGCCTGCTGGGCGCGCTGGAGGCGGGACTGGCCTTTGCCAACAGCTCCGTGGCTCTGGTCCACGGCATGGCCCGGCCTCTGGGCGCGAAATTCGGCGTGCCGCACGGCCTGAGCAACGCCATGCTGTTGAAAACGGTTACGGCCTTTTCCCTCTCCGGCGATCCTCACGGCTATGCCCAGCTGGCGCGAGCCATGGGTGGAGATGCGGCGGGCTGCGACGACATGGCCGCCGCGCTCCTGCCGCCCCTGCTGGATGATCTTGCGGCACGGCTGAAAATTCCGCGTCTGCGTGAACGCGTCGGCAAGGAGGAGCTGGACGCGCAGTGCGAGACCATGGTGCGTGAGGCCCTGGCCAGTGGCAGCCCAGCCAACAATCCCCGCGAAGCTGGTCCCGAAGACATCGCCCGGCTGTATCGGGAAGCCTGGTAAGCCGCCCCGCGCGGAAGCGCCGGACGCGGCTTTTCTTTGGCGGGCCGCCTTGCCGTGCGGCGCAAATTCTGCCATGATGCCCGTATTGACGCTGCCGCCCCGCCGGGGAAAGCTCTTCCCGCCGGGAAATTGCCTGAGTGTCCGGCGTCACATATCTTTTTGAGGAGGCAAGCATGCTCAACCCCAATCAATGTGTTCTCTACAGCGGCGGCGCTGCCGGAACGGAACAGTTTTTCGGCGCTCTGGCGGAAAGCTGGGGCATCGAGGAAGTGAACTACAGCTTTGAAGGTCACCAGATAGAGCGGAACCGCGGCGTGCGCGTGCTCACCTCTGAAGAACTGGCCCTCAAGGACGTCAGCCTGACCTACGTTTCCAAACTGATGAACCGCGAGTACACCCGCGCGCCCATTTTCCGCAAGGTGCTGCAATCCATCTGCTGGCAGGTCAGCAGCGGCGAGCAGATCATCGTGGTGGGCGCCATCCAGCCCGACGACACGGTCAAGGGCGGCACGGGCTGGGGAGCGGAATTCGCCAAGATCTGCAACAAGCCCCTGCTGGTCTTCGACCAGCCGCGCGGCACATGGTTCAGCTGGCAGAAAGACAGCTGGAACGAGGTGGAAAAGCCGGTTATTGAGCACGCCCACTTCGCCGCCACGGGCACGCGCTTTCTGGAGGACAACGGCCGCATCGCCATTCAGGATCTTTTTGCCCGTTCCTTCAAACGGTAGCGGCGCATCCGCCGATCAGGCACAGTGCTTTTCCGGCCGTGTCCGCCGCCTTGTCCGGCGGGCGCGGCCGCGTCATTTCCACCCCAGCCGGAGACCGCCCATGAGTCACCAGTTCAGCGAAGCCGAACGCGCCGTCCTGCGCATCGTCCAGGCCGATCTGCCGGACACGCTCACCCCCTATGCCGACATGGCCCGCGAGGCGGGCATCAGCGAAGCCGAAGTGCTGGAACTGCTGACCCGCCTGAAAGCCTCCGGCGCTATCCGCCGCTTCGGCGCCAGCATCAAGCATCAGAAAACCGGCTGGACGCACAACGCCATGGTGGCCTGGAAGGCGGACGAGGCGGCGGTGGACGCCTGCGGGCGCATCGCCGCCGAACACGACCATATTTCCCACGTCTACTACCGCCCCAGCTCCGCGCCGGACTGGCCGTACACCCTCTACACCATGGTGCACGGCCGCAGCGAAACGGAATGCCTCGGCGTGGTGGACGACCTGCTGCGCTCCTGGCCGCTCAAAGAGTACGCCATCCTGCGCAGCCTCAAGGAACTGAAAAAAATTTCCATGACCTATTTCGCCTGACGCCCGCCGCCAGAGCCGCAAGGAGAGACATATATGGACGACCTTTCCCGCCAGTTGTTTGAAAAAGCCTGCGCGCTGATCCCCGGCGGGGTCAACAGCCCGGTGCGGGCCTGCCATAATGTGGACAGCCTGCCCCTGTTCATCGCCGAAGCCCACGGCTGCCGCCTCACGGACGTGGACGGCCGGGAATACATCGACTTCGTGCTGTCCTGGGGCCCCATGATCCTGGGCCATGACGAGGCTTCGGTGACCGCGGCCCTGCGCGAGGCGGCCGGGCGCGGCACCAGCTACGGCGCGCCCTGCCCGGACGAAGTGGCCCTGGCCGCCGAAGTGGTGGCGGCCATGCCCGGCCTTGAAATGGTGCGCATGGTCAATTCCGGCACCGAGGCCACCATGAGCGCCCTGCGCCTGGCGCGCGGCGTGACCAAACGCCACAAGCTGCTCAAATTCATCGGCTGCTATCACGGCCATGCCGATCCCTTCCTGGCCGCCGCCGGTTCCGGCGTGGCCACCTTCTCCATCCCCGGCACGCCCGGCGTGCCCCCGGCGGTGGTGGCCGACACCCTTCTGGCTCCCTACAATGACCTGAACGCGGTCAAGGAATGCTTCGCCAGACACGGCGCGGACATCGCCGCCGTTATTGTGGAGCCCGTGGCCGCCAACATGGGTCTGGTCCTCCCCAAGCCCGGCTTTCTGGAAGGACTTCGCGCCCTGGCCGACCAGTACGGCAGCCTGCTGATTTTCGACGAGGTGATCACCGGCTTCCGCGCGGCCTTCGGCGGCGCTCAGGCCCGCTTCAACATTGATCCGGACCTGACCACCTTCGGCAAGATCATCGGCGGCGGCCTGCCTGTGGGCGCGTTCGGCGGCAAGCGCCTCTTCATGGAGCACGTTGCTCCGCAGGGCGAGGTCTACCAGGCGGGCACCCTGTCCGGCAATCCGCTGGCCATGGCCGCCGGTCTGGCCACCCTGCGCCGGCTGAAGACCCTGGACTACGACGCCCTGGAAGCCCGCACCCGCGCCTTTGCCGAAGCCCTGCGCGACATTCTGCGGGCCAAGGGCGTGCCGGTGCAGATGCCCACCTTGGCCTCCATGTTCTGCCCCTTCTTCAGCGAGGAGCCGGTGACCGATTTTGTCCAGGCCCAGGCCTGCGATCAGAAGCTTTTCACCAGCTTTTACAAGCAGATGCGTGCTCAGGGCATCTACCTGGCCCCCTCGGGCTTCGAGACGGGCATGGTTTCTTTCGCCCACAGCGACGAGGACTTCAACCGCGCGCTGGATGCGGCCCGCAAGGTGCTTTTTTGAGCCAAAGGTCATCGAAAGCGGGGACCGTCTGCTGTGTTGACGCAGAGGCGGTCCCCGCTCTGCTTTGCCATGCCTTGAGCCGGGACGCCCTGCCCCTGGCCCGGCGGCTGGCCGCACGGCTGGCCGCGGCCCCCTGGCGCGCGCCTGACGGCCGCAACGTGGCGACCTGCCGGATCAGCGCCCCGGCCCGCCTGGCCGAGGCGGACATCTGTCCCTTTGACGATCTGGCCGCCTTTCTGGCCCGGGAATACCGCCGCCACACGGCGCACGTTTTTGTAGGCGCTACGGGCATTGCCGTGCGCGTGCTGGCTCCCCTGCTACGGCACAAAAGCCAGGACCCTCCCGTCGTGGTGCTGGACCCGGCCGGGCGCTTCGTCATCAGCCTGCTTTCCGGCCATTGGGGCGGGGGCAATGCTCTGGCCCGGCATCTGGCCGTTCTGTTGCAGGCCACGCCGGTGATTACCACGGCCTCGGACCAGGCTGCGGAGCAGGACGGGGTACAGGCGGCAATCGCGCCGGCGGCCCTGGATCTGCTGATCCGGGACGCGGGCCTGCGCATTCTGGACTGGGAGCGCCTGCCGCAGGCTCAGGCCGCCCTGCTGGAGGGCCAGCCCTTGCGGCTCTGGGATCCCTGCCGGGCTCTGCCCGCCGCCCTGCCGCCGCGCTTCGAGCGCCTGCCCGAAGACTGGAACCATGAGGACGACGCGCGTGAAACTTTGCCGCTGCTGGCCGCCCATTGGCGGCATCTGCCCCCGTCTCCCGGCCTGCTGCGCCTGGCCGTGCCCCGGCTCTACGCGGGCCTGGGCTGCCGCCGGGGCATCCCCAAAGACGCGGCCCTGGCCGCACTGACGGAACTGTGCGCCGCGCATGATCTGGAATTGCAGGCCGTGGCGTCCCTGGCCACGGTCACGGAAAAAGCGGACGAGCCCGCCCTGCGCGCGGCGGCGGCCCGGCTGCGCATTCCCCTGCGGACCTTTCCGGCCGGGGAGCTGGCCCGTTGCGCCACGCCCAATCCTTCCGAAGCCGCCGGGCGGCGTTTCCACCAGCCGCCGTTCAGCGTCTGTGAAGCCTCGGCCCTGCTGGCCGCTCGGACGGACGGGCACAGCGCCGGCCTGCTCCTGCCCAAAACCGCCATTCAGAGCTGCCTGACCATAGCCGTGGCCCTGGCCGTTCCCGTAACCCCAACCCCGCAAACAGCATGAACAACGCGCCTCTTTACGTGGTGGGCCTGGGACCGGGCGACGCCCGCTGTCTCACGCCCCAGGCCCGCGCGGCCCTGGACCGGGCCCAATGCATCGCCGGGTATCAGCTCTATCTGGATCTGACGCCGCCGGAACTGCTGCGCGGCAAAACCGTCATCAGCACCGGCATGCGCCATGAGGAAGAACGCTGCGCCGCCGCCGTGGACGCGGCTCTGGCCGGACGACCCACGGCCCTGGTCTGCTCCGGCGACCCCGGCGTTTACGCCCTGGCCGGGCTGGCTCTGGAAACTCTGGAGGCGCGCGACCTGCTTGACCGCGTCCCCCTGAACGTGGTGCCCGGCGTGCCCGCGGTCTGCGCGGCGGCGGCTTTGCTGGGCGCGCCCCTGACTCACGATTTCGCCTGTATCAGTCTGAGCGATCTGCTTACCCCCTGGGAAACCATTCAGCGGCGGCTCAGCGCGGCGCTGGAAGCGGATTTCGTCTGCGTCATCTACAACCCGCGCTCCAAGGGACGGCCGTACCAGTTGGGCCAGGCCCTGGCCGAGGCCCGGCGCTTCCGTCGGCCCGACTGCCCGGTGGGGCTGGTGCGCAAGGCCTTCCGGCCCGGCCAGGAAGTGTCCGTGCATGCGCTGGCCGACTTTGACGAAAGCCGGGTGGACATGCTCTCCCTGCTGATCATCGGCAACAGCGAAAGCCGCGCGCTCGGCCCCTACCTGCTGACCCCGCGCGGCTACGCCAACAAGAAGCGTTCCTGATCCGCGACGGCATGTTGAAAACGGTTTTCAGCGCGCCCCATTGACACGGTATGCCCGGCGACGTAAGCTCCGTTCAATTCTCATGTGCCGCTTTGTCAAGGAGGAAGTCCGCCATGAAGAAATTCCTGTTTCTCGCCGCCATCCTGACCCTGGCCCTGGCTCTGCCCGCTCTGGCGGCCCAGCCGCCCGTGCCCGACAAGCCGCTGGAGTTGAAGGGCTCCAAGAAAACCGTGATGTTCCCCCACGCCCCTCACCAGAAAGTGGAATGCGTGACCTGTCACCACCCGGTGCAGGACAAGGAGAACTTCCAGAAATGCGCCACTGCAGGCTGCCATGACGACCTGACCGCCAAGAAGGGCGAAAAGAGCCTTTTCTATGTGGTCCACACCAAGACCGGTCTCAAGCACCAGACCTGTCTGGAATGCCACACCAAGGTCGTGGCCGAAAAGCCTGATCTGAAGAAGGACCTCACCGGCTGTGCCAAGTCCAAGTGCCATCCGTAGACCGGCCTTCCAGTTTTTTACGAGGCGCTGTCCCTGTGGGCAGCGCTTTTTTTGCGCCTCATTTCCCCGCCGCCCTGCTTTTTCATTCTCGCGCCGGGAGGTTTTCTCCGCAAATTTGCGTCTTTGCCTATAAACTGATACGTTTTTTTGTCGTTTTTGGATTATGGAGCCGCCGTATCGCGGCAGCGCTCCCGCTTCAGCGCACGCGCGCTCCGTCAACCCCATGAGGTTCGCATGGTTGCCGAGAAGATTGCCGAGACTGATGAAGAGATCATCGACCTCACCGAACTGATAGAAAAAGGCGACGCCGCCGGGGCCGTTCCTCCGCCTGAAAAGGTCAAAGAGGAGATCAGCTCCCACATGCAAAGCCTCAACGACGCTCCGGCTCAGCAGGACGACGCGGAAATCGACGCTCTGCTGGCCCAGATGGAAGCCAATGACGACGGACCGGGAGCCCAATTGTCTCCGGAGCAGGCCGCCGCGCCGAGCCACAAGGTCGACCCTCATGAGAAACTCGACATGTCGGGCATGGGCGATGTGGACAAGCTGCTCAGTACCCTGGACATTCCGCCGCAGCCCCGTGAGCGCGATGCGGAAGCCGCGCAAAAGGCCGCACCCATGGACCTGGACAGCGCCGTGGACGATTTGCTCAACTCCATGAACGGTTCCGCGCCCAAACCGGAATCCGAGGCTGCGCCGGATGTGGCTGATCTGCTGGCCGCCGCGTCGCAGCCCGGGGAACAGAATTTTACCGACGACCTGGACGCCCTGCTGGCTTCCGACCCCGCCGCACCGGCGGCGACGCCCGCCCCGGAGCCGGAAGCCCCGGCC
>OJIY01000369.1_pt1 | contig 14327 bp, 13 predicted proteins | sample 1596061 | NCBI WGS metagenome assembly OJIY01 (sample SAMEA4350111, study PRJEB24818) | metagenome | biome: human; feature: gut; material: faeces | place: Denmark | collected 2013-09
TCCTCACACAGAAAACGAAGTTTTATGTGTGACATGGTACTAGTCCCGGCAGCGATCAAACGGCAAAAGACCTCCAAGGAGGACGCCATGAACGGATATTCTCGACGCGACTTTCTGAAAGGCGGCGCTCTGGCCGCCGGAGCCCTGGCAACGGGCGTATTTTTGAAGGGCGGTCCGGCTCTGGCCGCTGCCCCGGAAAAGGCGCGGGTTTTTTTCACCAGGGATCTCAGCGCGGAAGGCCTGCTCAAGACCTTTGCCAACGTCAACGCCGGGTTGAGCGGCAACGTCGCCATCAAACTGCATACCGGCGAGCCCGACGGGCCCAACATTCTGCCCCGCCCTTGGGTGCGGCGGATTCAGGCCGCCATTCCCGGCAGCACGATTGTGGAGTGCAACGTGCTTTACAACAGCCCGCGCCAGACCACGGCCGGACACCGGGAAACCCTGAAAAAAAACGGCTGGACCTTCTGCCCCGTGGACATCATGGATGCCGAGGGCGACGCCGCCCTGCCCGTGCCCGGCGGCAAATGGTTCAAGGAAGTGGCCGTGGGCAAGCATCTGCTGAATTATGATTCCATGCTGGTGCTTACCCATTTCAAGGGGCACAGCATGGGCGGTTTCGGCGGTTCGCTGAAAAATATCGCCATCGGCTGCGCCTCGGGCAAGGTGGGCAAGGCGCAACTGCACCGTGAAGGCGACAAGCTCTGGTCCGGCGGTCCCAATTTTATGGAACGCATGGTGGAAGGCGGCAAGGCCGTGACCACGCACTTCGGGCCGCGCATCACCTATATCAACGTGCTGCGCAATATGTCAGTGGACTGCGACTGCGCCGGAACCAGCGCCGCCCCGCCCACGACGCCGGACATCGGCATCCTGGCCTCCACGGACATTCTGGCCGTGGACAAGGCGTCCGTGGACATGGTTTACGCCCTGCCCGAAGACCAACGGCGCGATCTGGTGGAACGCATTGAAAGCCGCAGCGGCCTGCGCCAGCTTTCCTACATGAAGGAAATGGGCATGGGCAACGATCAGTATGAACTGATTACCCTGTAGGACCTGTTGCCGCTGAACCTTTCTTCAGCGCCGCCTGAAAATACCGCATATATGCCGAGGTATTGACGACAAGCCCCCGCGATGTTGCGTCGCGGGGGCTTGAATATGGCATGTCGGGAGCGGTTACGCCTGCGTTCGCGATTCCGGCGGCGCGTCATTGAAATCGCCTTCAAGGCGCGAGACCACCAGCGCGCCGAGGCTGTCGCCCAGCACGTTCATGGGCGTGCGGGCCATGTCGAGAATGCGGTCAATGCCCGCGATCAGGGCCACGCCCTCCAGGGGCATGCCCATCTGGACGAAGACGATGCTCATCATTATCAGGCCCGCGCCGGGAACGCCCATGGTGCCCACGGCGGCGAGAATGGACATGAGAATGACGGTCAGTTGCGCGTCCACCGGCATGGGGATGCCATAGAATTCCGCCACGAAGATCGTGTTGATGCCCATGTAGAGAGCGGTGCCGTTCATGTTGATGGTATTGCCCAGCGGGATGCCGAAGCTGACCACCGTGCGGGATGCGCCCAAGGCTTCCGTGCAGCGCATGTTGGAGGGCAGGGCGGCCGCGCTGGAACAGGTGGTGAAGCCGATCATGAAGGGCTCAAGCATGCCCTTGACGAAGCGCAGCACCGGAATCCTGACCACAAACTTGACCAGCGGCAGGAACATGAAGCAGTACAGGATGGCGCAACCGGCGTACATCAGCAGGATGACCTTGCCCAGCGGCAGCAGCACGGCCAGACCGTGCTTGGTCACGGTAAAGGCCATGAGGCCGAAGACGCCGATGGGCGCGTAGTACATCACAAAGCCCGTCACCTTGATCATGACCTCGCCGCAGGAGTCGAAGAAACGGTGCAGATGCCGTCCGCTTTCGCCCAAGGAGCTGATGCCGAAACCGAAAATAATGGCGAAGATGATGATCTGGAGCATATTGCCCCGGGACATGGCTTCGACCGGATTGATGGGGATCAGGTTCATCAGCGTGTCATTGAGGGACGGCGGCGTCACCGGCTTGACGTGCAGATTCTCGGTGGACAGGTTCACGCCCGCGCCCGGCTGCACGATGTTGGCCAGCAGCAGACCGACGGCCACGGACATCGCCGTGGTGATGAGATAGTAGAGCAGGGTTTTGGTGGCCACGCGTCCCAGCTTGGTGGTGTCGCTGATGCCCGCCGCGCCCGCCACCAGGGTGGCGAAGACCAGCGGCACGACCACCATGCGGATCAGGCGGATGAAAATGTCGCCGAGAAATTTGAATACCTGGCTGCCCAGCGCCCAGTCCTGCGCGATGACGCCCACAAGCACGCCCGCAACCATGCCGATGCCCATCTGCATGGGCAATCCCATTTTGATCTTTGCCATACGGTACCCCCCATCGGTAAATGACGTCCGCGCGTCCGGCGCGGTGCGGCCGCGTCAGGGCCGGTTCAGGGGAATAATGGTATTTTGCGGCCGGGTCAATCAGGGGTGGCAACCTGGCTTGCGAAGGCGGGACAGCCTTAATCCCTGATTGCCTCTCGCCGGGATTTCGTTTCAGTTTCGCGAATCGGGCTTTCCCGTATCCGTGCGACGACGAAGACGCCGCAGACAACGGGACTTGCGGGCACGTCGATGCCGTCGGTCTGTTTGCGTCGTGCCGCGCATTATGCGGGCGGAAGGATCGAAGCGGGCTGTGCGTGATGGAACCCTGTGGCGGAATTATGGCCGCCTGTTCAGGCGGAGCAGCCAGGTCTGGATTTCCATGTTTTTTTCCGTCCAGTGCTGTTTGTATGACATGCGCGGCCCCACTATCGGCCCCATGTCATAGCGCTCGGCGGCCTCTTCACAGAGCCAGGTCACTTTTTCCAGTTGCAGAAGATTGCCGATGGACCGGTCTTTCCACGCCGCGTCATAGCTGAACTGTTGGCCGCGATAGATGGTTCCGGCCATGCCTCCGAAGATGAAGCCGATATCCCTGTCTTCATGCCGGGCAAAAATGACCCGCGCCTCCCTGGTCGCCGCGAGATGGCCGATCAGGGCCTCATAAAATTCTTTTGCCGGAGATTCGGCCATGCCGCACTGCCCGATGCCTTTCCAGCTCGTTTTTTCAACCCGCAGCATACGCCGGTAAATTTGTGCGGCCTCCTCGGCCGATGCGGGGGAGCGCCGTTCAAAACTGATGCCCCGTTCTCTCGCCTGCCGGGCGGCTTTTCTGAGCTTTGCGCGGTGGTTCGCTGAGCGGCGTGAAAGAAAACCGTCCAAGCCTCCCCGGAGAGAGGCCGCGCACTGGACCGAGTATGAATGACGGTAAAATGTAAAAACACGGCCGAAACGGCGCAGCAGCTCAGGCGCAAGACCGGCTTCCGGGCGGATGCCGCTGAGGACAATGCCCGGAAAGGCCGGGGCGTATTCTCGGGCAATGCAGGCCAGCGCTTCAGCGAGCAGATCAGGGGCGTCTTCCCCCAACAGGGGACAGCCGAAAAACCAGCTCGCCTCCATGGGCGTCAGAAAAATTTTTTCAGGAGAAAAAAGCTCTTCCGCAAAAATGAGACATGCGCCGGGCGATGTCTTGAAAAAAATGCGGCGCGCGGGGTTGAAAGCCTGATGATAGGCCAGATGCCAAGAGGGCGAACAGCAGAAAGGATCAGCTTGTTCCGAGCTGACGGCAAGCCGCTTCCAGAGAGCGCAAAGCCCGTTGAACTCCGGGGATGGGGCGGAATTTGCTTCCGGGAAGGTCAGAAAGGGCATGTATCAGCCTGTCCGTCAGGAGTATGCCGGGCAAGCCCGGGGAATACAGAAAAATGTTTCGGCACGTTCTCAAGTTCTGCGGCAAACATGCTCATTTTGCGGGGCAATTCATATCGTTCGCTTCAACGGCCGACGTGAACACCGTCGCGCGGCCATCCATTTTATGACATCTTGTTTTTATCGCTGCAAAGACAAAAAAATCAATATAGAATTCACGTTAGGCGTTATAAAAAACTATTGCCCTTCTATAAAAAGGTCTTTGACATTGCACTCAAGATATCGAGCGATGATTTGCAGAGTATACAATCGGCATTCCACTATGTGCTCACTTCGCGCGCGTAGGATCGTTTTGTCCGACAAGCCTGACAGCGCAACGAGGCCGCGTATCGTTATCTTCTTCTCATCCATAATTTTTTTGACGTTGCTTGTGATCATACGACACCTTTTTGTCGTAAAATACAACGTCATTTATTGACCTGTATGCAGTCATATAGTACGACATGGTCAATGGAGGCCCTATGCCGCAAGCTGTGCCCGAGCCAGACTTTAGTGGGATCATGAAACGTATCTCTACCGCAGCCGGAGTGCATACCCAGACCGACCTGGCAAATTTTTTCGGTATCCGGCGCTCTTCAGTTTCAGATGCGCGCCGACGTGGGAAAATTCCTGCAAGCTGGTTGATCACGCTGCTGCGCGTGAAGAATATTTCTCCGGAGTGGATTCTCACGGGAATGGGGCCGCGCTTTCTCCTCGCCTCACCGGGCCGCTATGACACTGAGGAGGAATTTGCGGAACGCCAAGCCGAAGACGAGGCGTTGAGTAACGTATCCTCCAGAGCACTGGCTGATGAGCTTGTCCGCCGTATCGTTTTGGCTCAAGGAAAAATTTTGTTTGGATGAAAATAAGTGACGGAAATTTTTATGCCGCGTGACATTCTACAGAAGTACGGCGGAAGGCCGGAATTAAAAGCTGTGCGGAGATGGAGAAAAGACGGAGGCAGACTGATTGGCTGGTCATGTGCCAATAAAAAGCCCTCGTGATGGAATGTCACAAGAGCTTGGATCATAGGATTTTGTCAAATGAGCACACTATGGCGTTCACTTTACTAAATCTTATGACAAAAGGACGAGACTAATTTTACTATAGCCTTTCACAGTATATTAGAGGATCTGCCTGACTAAGTAATATCCATGCTTGAAATTGCGTATCATGTCAAAGGTGAGGATGTGACCAAGGGGTATGCTTTGGACCCACGCGACCCCATCCACCTGAACCGCACCAAAAAGACGCTAGAGGGCACGCCAACCCTACTCGCCATCAAGGCGGTGGGCATTCCGGAGGGGAAGGCCGTAAGATGTTACCGGAGGTGCCCAGTACCTGCGCGGGAAAGCTCATCAATCGCCTAAACTGCCGCAACACCATGGGCGTAGTCAACTATTTGTACGTCTTTGCGGGCACCCTTGATTTATTAAACTATGGGAGGGACGAACCTTCACATTATTTAAAATGATGCTTAACTTTCTTGATAGTCAGGGCGATTAACGCCATACTGCTCAAAATATCGTTTACCCTTTATGGGCAGGAGGGCATATGGCTGGCAAGGTATTTAGTCTTTATCGCTACCAGATTCTTCCTATGCAAAAGCAATATAATTTGCTTTATGATTTGAATAGCCTTTTAAAGAGGAAAAATATAATTTTTGAAGAAGCTCTGTTGAATTTAAAAATATCTGTAAGGAACAAAGAAAAAAGAAGATACAGATATGATGTGATACGTCATGGGAATAATAATTTTTTGCTTATTGTTTCAAAGGAAAAAAGTGTTAAATTCTATAGAGAAGATTATGTAAAAGATTCAATACCATCATTCCCTCCTGTTCATATTATTATTGATAATAGAAAAGACGAACAGGTTCTTGCTGTAGAAAACTCGAGTGAATACAATACACCAAATACACTTGTCAGAATACTTGAAAGAAGTTTGCAGGGTGAATTGGCGAAAAATAATCTATTTGTAAAATTTTCACCTATTTATCAAGAGAGTAGTTTCTGGAACTATATAGAAAAATATAAAGATGATATTGCCAGCCTACATTTTACACTGATAACTCCTAATATGTCCAATATTTCAGGCGGACTTTGTGAGGATTTAAGAAATATTGCGCATGCCACTAGAGCCTCAACTACAGAATATAAGATTGCAGCAGAAAAAGATGCAACACTGCATGTGGATAAGGATAATGAGGCCATTGCAGGGTTGGCTGACTATACTGCCAAAGGTGGCGGTGATACCTCTATAAAAAGAAGAAGCTCAAAAATTAGCTATAAATCAAATGATTATCAACTTGATATAGAGATAGAAGAATTGGAACTAAAAGGAGATGTTTCCAAGTTGACCGAGAAAATACGGGGCAAAATACATGGCTCAGATAGGTAAATATACGGTTATGCTCGTGGTGGCATTCTCATTGTCCCTTTTCGCTTACTGGACTAAAAGCGACTATCTGACGGATTTTTTTGCAAAAAATGCTATCTTGTTGGGCGTTACCATTTTTACCATTCATGCCGCCGCTGTCGGTATTTTGCTGAGCCAATTAGAAATTCTGCGTCGGAATACTGGTGGCTCTTTCGTCAATACCATTCGGGGTATTCGTCAGAGCTTTCGCGAGGCTTTCTCATGGTTGACTGGCGTGATGCTCTGCGCAATTGTCATGGCACACTCAAAAGATGTTCCAAATGTGCTTCTGAATTACTTACATGCGGAGATATGGCTTCCAGCATTTCTCTTATTTTTTATTATTGCACTGCTCTTCATTGTGTATGATACCGCTAATGCTATTTTGATTTGCCTTGAACAGCCACCGCATGATGGAGGGCACTAGGGTTCTTCTCCAAAGATAGGGCAACGTAGCTCGCTTGGAGCGAAGTTTTTCACAGCAAAAAGCCCTCGCGATACAGTATCACGAGGGCTTGATTTTATGGAGCGGGAAACGGGATTTGAACCCGCAACCTTCAGCTTGGGAAGCTGACACTCTACCGTTGAGTTATTCCCGCAGAAAGGGCGGTGGAGCGGGAGACGGGATTTGAACCCGCGACTTCAACCTTGGCAAGGTTGCACTCTACCACTGAGTTACTCCCGCATATACGAAACGGCGAGGCGTGAAAATACTCTGGAGGCGGCATCCAGATTTGAACTGGAGATGGAGGTTTTGCAGACCTCTGCCTTACCACTTGGCTATGCCGCCGATAAAAAAATTGGAGCGGGAGACGGGATTTGAACCCGCGACTTCAACCTTGGCAAGGTTGCACTCTACCACTGAGTTACTCCCGCTCAGCGAAAAAATCTTTTACGCGCTCCTTTCCGGACTGTCAAGCGCCGGATTGAATTTTTTCGCGCATCATCCCCTGTCGTCCGGGCGCGGTCGGCATGTCGACTTTGCGCAAGAACGCCCGGCTGCCCGCATGTCGCAATCCGTCAATCCTTGAGGCGGTTGTCCACGATGCGCTGGGCCTTGCCTTCGGAACGCTGGATGGAGTGCGGCTCCATCAGGCGCACTCTGGCCGTGACGCCGAGGAATTCCTTGATATTTTTCTGCAGACGGCCTTCCAGCATCTGAAGTTTGCGGATTTCATCGGCAAAAAGCGAGTCGCTCACTTCCACGCGCACTTCCAGGGTATCCAGATTGTTGGCGCGGTCCACGATGATTTGATAGTTGGGCGTGAGGCCCTCGCTCTCCATGAGGATGCCTTCGATCTGCTGCGGGAAGACGTTGACCCCGCGAATGATCAGCATGTCGTCGCTGCGGCCGCGCAGGCGCGAAATGCGCACGTGCGTGCGCCCGCAACGGCAGGGCGTGTAGTCCAGGCTGGTGAGATCGCGGGTGCGGTAGCGCAGCAGGGGGATGCCTTCCTTGGTCAGGGTGGTCAGCACCAGTTCGCCCACCTCGCCGGGCGGCAGCTGTTCGCCGCTGACCGGGTCGATGATCTCCGGCAGGATGTGGTCCTCCCAGAGGTGCATGCCGCACTTGGACTCCACGCATTCCATGGCCACGCCCGGTCCCATGATTTCGGAAAGGCCGTAGATGTTCAGGGCGTCGATGCCCATTTTCTGCTCCATGTCCCGGCGCATGGCCTCGGTCCAGGGTTCGGCCCCGAACACGCCGATGCGCAGCGGCAGATCGCGGAAGTCGATGCCCGCCTCCTGCCCGGCTTCCCAGAGGTGCAGGGCGTAGGAGGGCGTGCAGCAGAGCACCGTGGCCGCGAAGTCGCGCAGCAGATACGCCTGCCGCCGCGTGGCGCCGCCCGAGGCGGGCACCACCGTGGCCCCTAGATATTCCGCGCCGCCGTGCGCGCCCAGGCCGCCGGTGAACAGGCCGTAGCCGTAGGCCACATGCACAATGTCCGTGCGGTTCACCCCGGCTGCCGAGAGGCTGCGCGCGGTCAGTTCGGCCCAGTTTTCCAGATCGCGGGCCGTGTAGCCCACCACCACGGCCTTGCCCGTGGTGCCGCTGGAGGCGTGCAGGCGCACGATGTTCTCCCTGGGCACGGCAAAGAGGCCGTAGGGGTAATGGTTGCGCAGGTCCTGTTTTTCGGTGAAGGGCAGAAGCCGCAGGTCCGCCGGCGTTTTGATATCCGCGGGGGTGATCCCGATCTCGTCGAAGCGTTTGCGGTAAAAGGGCACATTGGCGTACACGCGGTTGCAGAGATCGCGCAGGCGGCGCAATTGCAGCGCTTCCAGTTCCTCGCGGGGCAGGGTTTCCTGTTTGATATTGAAGAGCACGGGCCACTCCTTACTTTATGGCGGAACAGAAAAAGGGTGGAAACGCGCGCGGCGCGCGACGTTCCTCCGGTATGCCGCAATGTGGGGGCCGGGTCAATACGGCCCGCCTCGCCATTGCCCTCGGCCCGGCTTTGGGATATGTGCTCGGTATGGAACACATTCCTTCTACCGAAACTACCGAGGCCCAGGCCGCGCGTCCGGGCCGCAAGCGTTATGCGGACGTTCCCCTGGCTGAAAAGCTGGCGGTCATCACCGCCTGGCTTGAGGAACACAAGGCGGAGCGTATTGTCAGCCTCAATCTTACGGAGCAGGGCGGCTTTACCGACGTTCTGCTGGTGCTCACCGCCGGCTCCATGCGTCACGCCCAGAGTCTGGCCGACGGCGTGGCCGCCCTCTGCCACGAGCGCAACTATGAATACCTGCGTGTTGAAGGCTATGAGGCCGGGCAGTGGATTCTTGTGGACCTGAACGACATTGTCATCAATATTTTTCTGGAGCCGGTGCGGGAACTGTTTCGTCTGGAGGCCCTCTGGGGCCAGCCTCCGGCCCGCGCCGCCGGGGAAGCGGTTCCGGCGGCTCCCGCCACGGGCTCCGGCGGGGAGAGCCCGGTATGACCCCCACCTTGTTGCTGATTCTCGACGGCTGGGGCCTGGCGGCTCCCGGTCCGGGTAACGCGCCTTCTCTCGCGCCCACGCCCAATCTGGACGGCCTCAACGCCCGCTGCCCGCATGCCCGGTTGACGGCCTCGGGCCGGGCCGTGGGCCTGCCCGAGGGCTATATGGGCAATTCCGAGGTGGGCCATCTGAACATCGGGGCCGGGCGCGTGGTCTATCAGGACATGACCCGCATCGACGTGGCCCTGGAGGACGGCACCTTTGCCGCCAATCCGGTGCTGGGCGACCTGCTGGCGGCGGTCAAAAAGAGCGGCGGCAGGCTGCATCTGGCGGGCCTGCTCTCGGACGGCGGCGTGCACAGCCATATCCGCCATCTGGAAGCTATCTGCGACATGGCCGCGCGCGCGGACGTGCCCGTGCGCATCCACTGCATCATGGACGGCCGCGACACGGACCCCAAAAGCGGCGTGGGCTTTGTGCGCGCGCTGGAAGAGCACATCAAGGATCAGCCCCGGACGCGCATCGCCGGTCTGGTGGGTCGTTTTTACGCCATGGACCGCGACAAACGCTGGGACAGGGTCAAAGCCGCCTGGGATCTGCTGGCGCACGGGCAGAGCGACGAGGGCCGCGTGGCCCCGGACGCTGTGACGGCCCTGGAAGTTTCCTACGCCGAGGGCATCACCGACGAATTCGTCAAACCCGTGCTCTGCGAAAAGGGACGGAGCCCGGCCGAGGCGGACGAGCCCGCGGGTATGGCCGACGGCGATGCGCTCTTTCTTTTCAACTTCCGGGCCGACCGCATGCGCGAGTTGACCCAGGCCTTTATCGAGCCGGACTTCAAGGCTTTTGACCGGGGCGCATTGCCCGAACTGGCAGGCGTCGCCTCCATGACCTCCTATGAGGCGAGCTTCGGCATTCCTGTGGCCTTTCCCAAGGAAGCCGTGAGCATGGGCCTGGGCGAAGTGGTTTCGCGGGCCGGTCTGCGCCAGCTCCGTCTGGCGGAAACGGAAAAATACGCCCATGTGACCTACTTTTTTAACGGCGGGGTGGAAGAGCCCTTCCCCGGCGAAGACCGTATTCTGGTTCCCTCGCCGCGCGACGTGCCCACCTATGACCTCAAACCGGCCATGAGCGCCCGCCAGGTCACGGACAAGTTTGTGGAAGCCTGGAACAAGGGCATCTACGATCTGGTGGTTTGCAATCTGGCCAACGGCGACATGGTGGGCCACACCGGCGTGCTTGAGGCGGCGGTGGAGGCCTGCGCGGTGGTGGACGAGTGCGTGGGCCGCATGGCCCGGGCCGTGGAAGAACGCGACGGCCGCATGCTGATCATCGCGGACCACGGCAACTGCGAGGTCATGCTGACCCCTGAAGGGAGGCCGCATACGGCTCACACCACCAATCCCGTGCCCTGCATTCTGCTGGAGCCCGGCGGAGCGGTCCCGGCCCTGTCCGACGGACGGCTGGCCGACGTGGCCCCGACCCTGCTCGGGCTCTGGGGGCTGGAGCCCTCCGCGCCCATGACCGGCCGGAATCTGGCCGCCGGGGAGGCGCGGCATGGCTGAGAAGAAAAAGCGGCCGTTGACGCCCGTGCCGCCGGACGGCATGGAAATCCTTTTTTTCTATCAATGCCCGCAGTGCGGCAGGCATGTGCCATTGGTCAGCCCCACGGAGCCCAGGATGGTTTCCTGCGACAGTTGCGGTTTCTCCTTTCCCATTATTCCGGTGGATGAGCACGGCCTGCACTATGTGCGGATCATGCTGGCCGGGGGCAAGGCGGCGGCTGATCCGGATTTTCTATAGCCGCCGCGTTTTGTCCCGCGTCAGATTCCTGCTGACCGTAAAGCAGGCTTGTCTCCCTTGGGGGCGGCCAAAAATCCTATAGTGCCGACCGCCCGTGGAGCAGAGTATCTTTGAACAACCTGCGTTTTAAAGATTCATGCGGCGGAAATGCTGTTGCCATGCGCACGGCGGCGCATTCAAAGGGGGGAGCTTCGGCTTCCCCTTTGCTGTTTTTGCCGGGCGGTGCTGAAAATCGTATGCCGTTAAAATACTACACCGATCTGTCAGGATGTTTCGAAAAATCCACGCCTTGTGGTAAATTCGGATTCATTTCACATTGCGGCGGTAAAAATTTTTTGACAAAAATCTTGCTTTCGGCATCGAAAGCCGATAAACACGTTAAAACCTGTGTGGGACAGGACAACTTTTTTAACCTTTTGCAGGGTTCAAACGAGAGGAAGGAAAAAACATGAAACGTATTTGTACGCTTCTGTTGGCGGCGGGCATGCTGCTGGGCGCGGCCACGGGCGCCAGCGCCATTGATTTCAAGGCCAAAGGCCAGTGGCTGATGGGTTTTGCCGGCGGCGAAACCAACCCTATTTACAAGTCTCGTGACGGCAATACCGTCAAGAAGAACACCGAAGACAAATTCGGGGCCATGCAGCGCGTGCGCCTGCAGTTGGACGCCGTGGCTTCCGAAGCCCTGTCCGGCACGGTCTTCTTTGAAATCGGCACCCAGAACTGGGGCAAGGCCGATCAGGGCGGCGCTCTGGGCGCTGACGGCACCAACGTCATCAAGGTCAAGCGCGCCTATATCGACTGGGCTGTGCCGGATACCGATCTGAAGTTCCGTATGGGCATTCAGGGTGTGGCCCTGCCCAGCGTGGCCGGCGGCTCCGCCATCATGGACACCGACGCCGCGGCTGTCACCGCTTCCTATCAGTTCAACGAAAACGTGGGCCTCACCGCTCTGTGGGCGCGTCCGGCCAACGACAACTTCTCCGGCTTTGATGATCGTTATACCAACAATCATGCGAACTATCTGGACAACATGGATCTGTTCGCCCTGATGGTGCCCGTGAAGCTGGATGGCTTTGAAATCACCCCTTGGGTCATGTACGGCATGCAGGGCAAGAACACCCTGACCGATTACAACCATGTGGATGAAGACCGCGCCTGGGGTTCCAAGGACGGCAACCTGAATTACAGCCTGCGTCCTTATCCCGCTGCTTTGAACGGCGGCATCGGCGGCACCAGCAAAACTTACGGCTCCATGTTCTGGGCCGGCCTGCCCTTCGCCATCACTGCCTGGGATCCGCTGAACATCGAAGTGGACATCAACTACGGTTATGTGGAAGCCATGGGCCGCTATGACGTCATGAAGAACGGCGGTGGGCTCAAACGCGGCAGCACCGAGCGTGAGGGCTGGCTGGCCAAGGCCCTGGTGGAATACAAGATGGATTGGGGCGTTCCCGGCATCTTCGGCTGGTACGGTTCCGGTGATGACGGCAACGTCAAGAACGGTTCCGAGCGCATGCCTTCCATCGTGCCCATGGGCAACTTCACCTCCTTCCTGGGCGACGGCAACTACGGCTGGGCTTGGCAGGACTTTGCTCTGGATTACGCCGGCACTTGGGGTATCGGCCTGCAGGTCCGCGACATGAGCTTTGTGGAAGACCTGAAGCACACCTTCCGCGTGGCTTACTGGGGCGGCACCAACTCTACCACCATGGTGAAGTACATGGGCAGCGCTTCCGCCTGGAGCGAAGGCTACGGTAATGGCACCTCCCCCTATCTGACCACCGAAGACGGTCTGCTGGAGTTCAACCTGGTCAATTCCTACCAGATGTATGAAAACTTCGACGTGAATCTGGAACTGAGCTACGTTGCCAACTTCATGGACAACGACACCTGGAAGAAAGCTGGCGATTCTTCCTTCCAGAAGCAGGATATGTGGAAGGCTCAGTTGATCTTCGCGTACAGCTTCTAAGCGCACGTACGGGACGTGTCCCGTTGTGATGATCTCAGAGGGGGAGGCTTTGGCCTCCCCTTTCCATTGCGTTGCCGGATAGCTTTTGTTATAATTTCTTATATTGTAACAGGTTAAATGTCCTGGTGGCCGCGAAAGCGGACATTCGCTTGTGGGACCGTCCGGGATCGCGCTTCCGGACGGTCCCACAGACCGTTTGGCTTCTGATCCGTTTCGAGCCGGACTTCACCGGCCCGTATGTAAAACGCCCGCCGTTCAACGGCGCGGCGGCCATGCCGGCACAAAAGTGCCGCGCAGGAGGTGACGTATGGAAGAGCTGACAAAACTGGTCCAGGAGATCAACAGCGTGCTGTGGGGCGTGTACTGCCTGATCCCCCTGTTGGTGGGCACGGGCATTTATTTCACCTTCCGGCTCAAGTTTGTGCAGGTGCGCAAGTTCGGCAAAGTGCTTCGCTATACCTTCGGCGATCTGACCATCTTCGGCAAAAAGGCGGGCAAGGACGGCATGAGTTCCTTCCAGTCCTTGGCCACGGCCATTGCCGCCCAGGTGGGCACGGGCAATCTGGCGGGCGCGGCCACGGCCATCGCCATGGGCGGGCCCGGCGCCATTTTCTGGATGTGGATAGCCGCCTTTTTCGGCATGGCCACCATTTTTGCCGAGGCCGTGCTGGCCCAGCTCTACAAGAGCCGCGATTCCGAAGGCCATGTCACCGGCGGTCCGGCCTACTATATTTCCAAAGGCTTGGGCAGCAAATGGCTGGCTGGCTTCTTTTCCGTGGCCATCATCATGGCTCTGGGCTTCATCGGCAACATGGTTCAGGCCAACTCCATTGCCGACGCTTTTCACTCGGCCTTCAGTATTCCCACCTGGATCATTGGCGTGCTTCTGGCCCTGCTGGCGGGTTTCGTCTTTTTCGGCGGCATGCGCCGCATCGCGGCCACCACGGAAAAAGTCGTGCCGCTCATGGCTCTGCTTTATCTGGCAGGCGGCCTCTGGGTGCTGTTGACTCATCTGGACATGCTGATTCCGGCTTTCAAGATGATTTTTGTGGGCGCGTTCGATCCCTCGGCGGCCACCGGCGGTCTGATCGGCGCGGGCGTCAAGGAAGCCATGCGTTACGGCGTGGCGCGCGGCCTCTTTTCCAATGAGGCCGGTATGGGCTCCACCCCGCACGCCCACGCGGTGGCCAAGGTCAAGTATCCGGCTCAGCAGGGCTTTGGGGCCATCATGGGCTTGTTTGTGGATACCTTTGTTGTCCTGAACATGACCGCTTTTGTCATTTTCGTCACCGGGGCCATTGACGGCAGCACCACCGGCATCGCCCTGACCCAGAAGGCCTTTGAAACCGGTCTGGGTTCCATGGGGTACGGCTTCGGCTTTGTGG
>OJIY01000372.1_pt1 | contig 14212 bp, 13 predicted proteins | sample 1596061 | NCBI WGS metagenome assembly OJIY01 (sample SAMEA4350111, study PRJEB24818) | metagenome | biome: human; feature: gut; material: faeces | place: Denmark | collected 2013-09
GCCCTCGCGTCTCTGGCTGGAGGAATTCGTGCATCTGGCCGTGGGCCGGGTGGGAGAAAAGGCCGTGGGCATTCCGCTCAACCGCGGCGCGGGCAACATCACCACCGTGACGCGCGCCCAGGCGGTCATGCGCATTCCGGCCGAGGCCGAAGGCATCGCCGAGGACAGCCTGGTGCGGGCGCGCCTCTCCGTGCCCCCGGCCCGGCTCTACGACAATCTGATCTGCGTGGGCAGCCACGACAACGTGCTGGACCTGCTGGCCGACGAACTCATGGGCCTGCCCCGCGCCTTCCGCCTGATTTCCGCGCATGTGGGCAGCATGGGCGGCATCGCGGCCCTGAAAAAGGGCGTCTGCCACATGGCCGGGATGCATCTGCTGGAAGAGGACAGCGGCGACTTCAACTTCGCCTTTCTGCGCAAGTTTTATCCCGAGGGCAGGATCGTGCTGCTCAACCTGGCCATCCGCCGGCAGGGCCTGATCGTCCCGGCGGGCAATCCCAAGGGCGTCAGGGGCGTGGAGGATCTCAAGGGCAAAGGCCTGCGCTACATCAACCGCCAGCGCGGCGCGGGCACGCGCATCCTCTTTGACTGGCATCTGCGGCGCGCGGGCCTCAAACCCGCGGATGTGGACGGCTACGCCAAGGAAGAAAGCACACACATGGCCGTGGCCGTCAACGTGCTGACCGGCGCGGCGGACTGCGGCATGGGCATTTACGCGGCGGCGCGGGCTCTGGGCCTGGATTTCGTACCTCTGGCGCGCGAACGCTACGATCTGGCCGTTCCGGAACGCTTCTGGGAAGACCCGCGCATCCTGGCCGTGCGCGACATGCTGCAAACCGAAGCCTTCAAGACCCGCCTGGAAAATCTGGGCGGCTATGAAACCGGGCTTACCGGACAGATCATGCACCCGGGCGTCCGGCTGGGGGAATAAACGCGGCGAAACCCCGCCGACGGGAGAACGGCGGGGTTTCGGTCGGAAGGCCGGGCCGCGAACGGACCCGGCGGAGGCTTGCGGCCAGATCAGAGCATGGGCCGCAAGGAATTACGATAAATCCTAGCCACGCGCTCACGTGATCCCTTGACCGGCGCCACGGAGAGCAGCAGGCCCAGCGAGGGGGTCTGCTCCACCAGGTCGCAGAACTTGTCCACATCCGCCTCACTGATGCCCAAGTCCGTCAGCTTGCTGGTCACGCCCAGGCTGAACAGCCATTCCTCCACGGCCTTGGCGGCCTTGCGGGCCTCGTCGGGCGTGCCCTTGAGGCCGGGAGCCAGGGGTTCCAGAATATGGGCCAGCACGCCGGGCCGCGCGGGATAACATTCTTCAATGACGGCGGGCAGCAGCACGGCCAGGCCCAGGCCGTGGGTCAGGTTCGGCTGCACAGCGCTGAGCGGATGCTCCAGAGCGTGGGTGAAGTGCAGCAGGCCGTTGTCAAAGGCCACTCCGGCCTGCATGGCGGCAAAGGCCAGCTCATACCGCGCCTTCAGATTTTTGGGATCGGCCACGGCCTTGGGCAGCCAGGCGTGCACCAGGCGGACAGTCTCCCGCGCGAGCATCACGGCAAAGGGATTGGATACCGTGGTGGTGGCGGCCTCTATCACGTGATTGACCGCGTCGATGGAGACGTAGCGGGTCTGGTCGGCTGAAAGGCCGGTCATCAGGGCCGGATCGTCGATGGCGTAACGCGGATAGATGCAGTCGTAAGCGATGGCGGGCTTGTAGTTGAGCCGGGTCACCGTGGCCACGGCGAAACGGTTCACTTCGCTGCCCGTGCCGTGGGTCAGGTTGATGGCGATGACCGGCAGCGCCGTGGTCGGCGTGAAGCGGAAACAGTAGAGATCCTCGCCGGTCTTGCCGGGATTGGCCAGCAGGATGGCCGCGCTTTTGCCGCAGTCAATGGGGCTGCCGCCGCCGATGGCCAGCACGGCTTCGGCATTGACCGCCCGGCCCAGGGCGACGGCCTCGTCCACGCTTTCCGTGGTGGGATTGGGCGTAACCTTGTTGTACAGGGCGAGCCTGATCCGGTGCCTGGCGGCGGCCGCCTCCACCTTGTCCCACGCGCCCGTGGCCTTGTAGGCGTACCCGCCGCTGACGCAAAGCAGCGCCCGCACGCCTTCGGCCCTGAACCGGCCCAGAATGTCCTCGATTTTATCTATGGCGCCCACGCCCAGGTAGGCGGTAGTCTTAACGCGGATTTCCCTGACAGTATTATAATCGCAACCTTCATCCCACATGGCGACCTCCATATGTCGATGCCTGTGCTGTTTGATTGCTCAATCTTTTCAATTCAAAGATAGGCTCACGTCCAGTGGAGGTCAAGGATTTGTATAAAATTTCACAAAATATTTATCTAATAATTTCAATATATAATATATTCATACTAAGAAAAAATAAAATATTTTTGCAGCACGCCTTTTATTTGTCCAAACATTCACAATAAAAAAGACCACGGCTTGCCGCCATGCCGTAAAGGTCGTAAGGTAACAGCTCCGGCGGAAGCCGGATCAACACCGCTCTTCAGGAGGGCATCGCCATGAAAATCGGCATTATCCGTTGTCGGCAGACTGAGGATTACTGTCCCGGAACCACGGACTTCGTCACGGCCGCCAAAGGCAAGGGCGCGTTTGAATCCTTGGGAGGCTGCGAGGTGGTGGGCTTCATTTCCTGCGGAGGCTGTCCCGGCAAGAGCGCCGTGCTGCGCGCCCAGATGCTCCGCGACCGGGGAGCCGAAGCCGTGGCCCTAGCCTCCTGCATCACCAAAGGCAATCCCATCGGCTTCCCCTGCCCCAACCGGGAAATGATGCTGGCGGCCATCCGCCGTAAGCTGGGCGACGATTTCCCTGTGCTGGAATACACCCATTGATGTGCCGCGAAAATTCAGTCCGTAATGACGCGTTTCAGGGCGGGCGCATCTAAAAAATTGTTATCTATTGGCAGGATAGCCGTAGAAATAAACAAAAAGAGGCAACGCCGCCTTTGCTCCGCCGCAGCGAAGCGCAGGCGGATGGAATGAAAGACCGGCAAGAGCTGAAATGAAACGCTCCGGCCTTGGGCAGGCTTGCCTGATCCAGATAAAAAGGAGCGGCGGCCGGAAATGTAATCCGGCCGCCGCTCCGCATTGTTATTCCCGCCGGAAGCGCGTTCAGGCTTTCCGCCAGGAAAAGATTCGCGGTTCCTTCCGTTCCGAAGGCGGCAGGCTCGCCTTGCTGTAGCCCAGCGTCATGGGGCAGACCAGGCGGTAGGATTCCGGCACATTATGGACGCGCTTGAATTCGGGCGTGTCCAGAATGTGCTCGCCGAAGCCGATCCAGCAGGTGCCGATGCCCATGCTGTGCGCGGCCAGCATGATGTTGGCCGCGCACAGGGAACCGTCGTAGGCATACCAGTGGGACGCCGTGTCGCCGTAAATGAGCAACAGGGTACCGGCATGGTTGAAAACGCTGTAGGAGGGCTTGTTCAGCCACTCCCTGTACTGTTCGAGGTAGGGATAGTCGGCGAGGTGCTCCAAAAGCCAGCCTTTGGTTTCTTCGGAAAGGCGCTGGATTTCGTCCTTATCCTGAATAACCGCGAAGCCCCAGGGCTGCTCGTTGGAACCCGTGGCCGCCTTGACGCCCAGACCGATAAGTTCGCGCAGGGTTTCTTCGCTGATGGGTCTGTCCGTATATGTGCGGATGCTGCGCCGTGTTCTGATGCATTCCAGAATATCCATGTTCGTTCTCCTTGCAAGTGGATCAGTATACAGGCGCAGTATAGCGCCATTTGATATCAAAGACAAAGGGGCGCGCCGCTGTGCGACACGCCCCCGAATCGGTGAAAGACCTTTGCCCGCCGTTTATCTGGGCACGGCCAGAATGACGTGCATGGCCTTGACGATGGCCGTGACTTTCTTGCCCGGCGCCAGCTGGAGTTTGTCCACGCTGCCCATGGTCACGATAGCGGTGATGCCCGTGCCGCCGGGCAGGTCCACCAGCACCTCGGCGTTGACCGCGCCGGGGGTCACCTTGGACACCGTGCCGCTGAACTGGTTGCGGGTGGAAAGCAGATAGTCCTCGGCGTCGTTCATCAGCAGAACGAAGCTGGCCTTGATCAGGGCCATAGCCTCCACGCCGGGCTTGAGGCCCAGTTTTTTGGTGCTGGTCTGGGTGATGGAGGCCACGATGCTCTGGCCGCCTTCCACGCTCAGTTCCACTTCATCGTTGACCGCGCCGGAACGAACCGCCACGACCTTGCCGTGAAAAACATTTCTTGCGCTGGTTTCCATATTTTTTCTCCTTGCCGCAGGCACAGTCCTGCGAAGATGGCGGCGGAACGCGTCCGCCGCGAGTTGCTGTCACGATGCGATTTTGTAGGCGTATTCCCCCCAAAGGTCCAGCCGGTCACGCTTTGCCGCTTTCAATGCATATGGGCGCAAAGGAAGTGCGGTCCCCACCCGGCGGCATCGCTCTCAACTCCTTTATAATCACGTTGTTGCAATAAATCGTGATTATTGTCACGCTTGGTTTTTTGCAAGGCGCGTCCGCCGAAATTTTTTCGCTGTTCCACAAAAAATATCTTCAGACGCACAAAAAGGCGGAGGGGGAGCTCCGCCTTTTGCCACCCGGATGGAGGCCGGATGTTGTGGCCCGGCGTGATTGGGGCACGTCAGGCCTCTGGAAATTCAGAAAGTTACAACATTGCCGTTGCCAAACCGGGCCAACGGCCCGACAAAGTAACGTTACTCTGCCCTAGAAAGGCCAGATATTGTCCATCAGCCGCGTAAACCACCCCGGCTTCTGCTTGTCGGCCAGCACGCCGCGTCCGTAGTATTCAATGCTCGCGTCCGCGATCTGGGTGGAATAGACGCTGTTTTCGGCATCCACGTCCTTGGAGCGGATCATGCCGCGCACCACCATATATTCGGTTTCCTCGTTGACCCGGATCTCGCGCGCGCCCTCAATCTGCAACAGGCCGCCGGGCAGTACGCGGAGAACACGGGCCGCCATGGAGGTGGTCACGTAGTTTTCACGCTTGGTCTTGCCTGTGGCCGAAAGATCGCTGACCGAGGTGGTGCTCAAGGTCGGCGTGCCCACGCGGCTTTGCGGGCCGAGGCCCACCAGAGGGATGAAGCCGCTCTTGCTTTTGCCGAACATGGCGGCCACCTGGTAATCGTTGGAGCCGTCCTTGTTGGCCGTGGTCTCGGCCTTGTTCTGGGCCTTGGTGTTTTCCACCAGCTTGACCACCACGATGTCGCCCACGCGCCGGGCGCGGCTGTCGGCAAAAAGCGTGTCCTCCTCGCTGGCGGCAAAGAGCGAACCGGGATTGTTGGGGCCGCTGGTTTCCTGGCGGTACTCCTGTGGCGGCGTGACCGGAGGCTGCAGGGCCGGGCGCTTGTGCGCGCCGCCGCCGCAGGCCGTGCAGAGCAGAAATGCCAGCCCCAGAACCGGGACGATCAACTGTGTTTTCATACGCTCCTCTCCTCGCGGCCGCGTGGCGCGGCTTAATGGATCTCTACGGTGCTGCCGTCTTTGACGGTGGCGTAGACCTGTTTTTTGGTTTGCAAATTCCGCACCGGAATGGTGGCGCCGGGCTCGCCGTCGGCCAGGGCTTCCGCCTGGGTGGTCATGCGCAGATTGCCGCGCGTGTAGATCAGGGTCAGGATGCCGCCGCGCCGGACCATGAGCTGGCTGGCCAGATCGCTTTGCAGAATGGGCTCGCCCGTGTTCAGGGAGCGCACCACCTGCCAGGGGCCGCCATGGCCGTCCCAAGGCAGATCCCGCAACTGATTGGCGTTGATGCGCATGAAGGTCACTGCTTCGGGCGTCAGCGCGTCGCCCTTGCCCAGCGGCCTGGAAGCCGCGGGCACGGTGATCCACAAAGTCAGGTTTACTGTTCCGGCCACCCGCCGCAACACGGCGCCGTCCGCCTCCTGCACGGCAAAGCGCAGAGGCACGCGGCCCGGTGCGAGTTTGCCGGGTTCCAGCTGGATGCGCTGCTGGCTGTGGGCCAGAAAAATATATTCCGGCAAGCGGAATTCGCTCAGTTCAGCCTCGCCGGGCATGGCGGCCAGTTGAGGCGTCAGGCTTTTGACGACATAGGAACGCAGGTCATCTTCCCTGAACACCAGGCCGCCGCGCTGGATGACCAGCGAGGTGGGCAGAATGCAGCGCCCGGCCAGATCGTTGCCCAGGCTCTGGCGCAACGCCTGTGAAAGACGGGAACGGTTGACCTGGAGGGGTTTGCCCTCTTCCGGCGGCGCGGGCCAGAGCCGACGGTTTTTGAGATCGCTCCAGAGCGCGGGGTCCATATGACCCAGCGGCGCGGCGATGTCGCCCAGCAGCACTGTGTCGTTGTTGGTCACGGCGGCGGCGGCCACCTTGAGCCGCCAGTCGCCCTGTTCCAGCATGGGCAGTTGGTCCCCGGCGGCGGGCGGCGCGGCCAGGGGTACGGCATTGGCCGCCACGAGATCGCGGGTCTTGGCGGCGCGCTGGTCCTGGGCTCCGGCGGCCAGGGGAATCTGGGCGGCGCGCACCTGCGGCGGGCGCAACTGGCGCTTGATCTGCGAAGGCGAACGGCGGTGATTGCGCTCGCTGTCCTGCCAGACGGCCTGCGGCACGCCCCCCTGGGCCGCGGCCTGAAGCGGCTCGGGACACAATGCGCAGAGTAACGCCAGAACGAAAAGCGCAAGCCCGGCCCGCGCACGGCCGTATGAGCCGCGCGCCCGGAGTTCGCTCCCGCCTGTCCCGAATGCTTGCCGTCCGCGCATGGTCCGTCCCCTTCAGTCCTAACTGCGCTTGAGCTGCACGGCGATGCCCAGCATGGAGTCCGAGGTCTGGATGGCTTTGGAATTGACCTCATAGGCGCGCTGGCCCACGATCATATTGACCATCTCGTCCACCACTTCCACATTGGACATTTCCAGAAAACCCTGGGCCAGGGTGCCCACGTTGTCCGTGCCGGGCACGCCTTCGGTTTCCGCGCCGGAAGCTTCGGTGGGCGTGTAGAGATTGCGGCCGCGCGCGTCCAGGCCCGCCGGATTGATGAAGGTGTAGAGCGGGATTTCCGCGCCGGCGATTTCCTGCCCCTCACTGTCCAGCGCCGCGATATGGCCGGAGGAAGAAATGGAAATGTTCTTGGTTTCCGCGGGCACGGCGAATTCCGGCTGCAAAATGTAGCCGTTGGCCGTGACCACGGTGCCGTCCTGGTTGAGCTTGAAGGAACCGGCGCGGGTGTACATCAGTTCGCCGTTCACATCCACCTGGAAAAAGCCGTCGCCTTCAATGGCCACGTCCAGGGCGTTGCCCGTATTCTGGAAATCGCCCTGGGTGAAGAACTTGTGCACAGCCGTAGGCCGCACGCCCATACCCACCTGGATGCCCACAGGCAGCCGGTTGTCGCCCTCGGTGATGGAACCGGCGATCTTCATGGTCTGGTACATCAAGTCCTCGAATTCGGCCCGGCTTTTTTTGAAGCCAGTGGTGTTCACATTGGCCAGGTTGTTGGAAATGACGTCGATGTTGAGCTGCTGGGCCACCATGCCCGTGGCGCCGGTGTACAGGGAACGCATCATGGGGATTTCTCCTTCTCTCAGTCACGCGGGAAGCCCGCGCGCGGGCTAGCCCTGGCGGCGCCCTATTTTTTCGTTAGCCGCGCGGTCCAGGGTATCCGAGGTCTGCATCACCTTCTGATAGGCCTCAAACTGCCGCTGCACTTCAATCATGTTGACCATTTCCGTCACCACTTCCACATTGGCCGCCTCGGTGAAGCCCTGCTCCAGCCGCGCGCCGGTCAGATAGGCATCGCCCTCGGCCACATTCACGTTTTCGCGCGGGCGGAACAGATTGTGACCCAGCTTTTCCAGATTCTGCGGATTGTCCACATTGATCAGGGCGATCTGGTTGACGACCGCGCCGTCGGCAATGACCTGGCCGTCCCCGCCGATGAGCACGTTGCGCGTGCCCGGCGGAATGACGATGTTGCCGCCCGTGCCCTGGAGCGGATAGCCCTGCGGGGTCATCACCGTACCGTCGCCGGACAACAGAAAATGGCCGTTGCGCGTCAGGTAATCCCCGTTGGGCGTGGTCACCCGGAAAAAGGCGTTCTCGCCGCTGATGGCCACATCCAGCGGATCGCCGGTGAATTGCATGGACCCCTGGGAAAAGTCGAGTTTGGACACGGCGATGCGGGGCCGGGCCATATTCTTGGGCTCGGGAAAGAGCGGATCGGACCGCAGATTCATCAGGGGCTCACGGATCTCGTCATGCGCATAGGAAGCCATGGTGTCCTTGAAAGCCAGGGTGTCGCGTTTATAGCCGTGGGTATTCACGTTCGCCAAATTATTGGCGATGATGCTCATGCGGTGTTCTGTGGTCAGCGCGCCGAAAAGCCCGCTAAACAACGCGTCTTGCATAAAAAACTCCTTTGTCCGCGGCCGCTTGCCCGTCGGGCGGGCGCAGCCGTTGCCCAAGGCCGAAGCAGCCTTTGCCGGAAATTATGCAAGGAACGGGCCACAAAGATCGACGGCCCGGCCTTCCTTTCCGGGCAGCCCGGCGGCGCGCGGGCGAAATTCGGCGCGGCCGCAAAACAGGCATATCTCCTTACGTGTCAATATCGTTACAATCCGGCTATTCATTGTTTCGCAATATCGTAAGTCAGGAACCTTTATCAGATGTTGGGAGGGCCATATTGCCGAGTCCGACAAAATCAACAAATCATAAACCGCTTGCTTTATAGTTTAATTGCATGTTATATATGTGACATAATCCGAAAAGGAGGTGCGCCCATGTCTTGGCAGAACATGCTCAAAGAAAATATTGTCACTGTCGAGCAACTGCAAGAGCACATCTTCTTCCGGGAAGAGCATTTGGAGCAATTGCAACGGATCAGCAAGCGGTTTCCTTTTTCCATTCCGCCCTACTATCTGTCTCTGGTCGATCCTTCAGATCCTCATGATCCCATACGGAAGATGTGTGTTCCCAGCCCGGACGAGCTCGACCCGGGCGGACGCTTCGACACCAGCGGCGAAGCGTCCAATACCGTGGTGCCCGGCCTGCAGCACAAATACCCGCAAACCGCGCTGATTCTGACCACCAACGCCTGCGCCATGTATTGCCGTCACTGCTTCCGCAAACGTCTGGTAGGCCTGGAAGACAAAGAAACACGCCCGCAGCGCGACAAAATCATGGCGTATATCCGCGAGCATACCGAGATCAGCAATATTCTGCTCTCCGGCGGCGACGCCCTGCTCAACCCCACGTCCGTGCTCCGCGAATACCTGGAGGATCTCTGCAGCCTGGGGCATCTGGACGCCATCCGGATCGGCAGCCGCACTCCAGTGGTGCTGCCCATGCGTATCTACATGGATCAGAAACTGCTGGACCTGTTCAGGAAATACGGAGCGAAAAAACGCCTCTATCTGGTGACGCAGTTCAATCATCCGCGCGAACTGAGCCCGCAGGCCCAACGCGCTCTGGACGCCCTGCAGGACTGCGGCGTCACGGTGCGCAACCAGACCGTGCTGCTGAAGGGCGTCAACGACCACGGCCCGACGCTGGGGACGCTGCTGAAGGAACTGGTGCGCAGGGGCGTCGTGCCCTATTACATTTTCCAGTGCCGCCCTGTAACCGGGGTCCAAAACAACTTTCAGGCGCCCATGGCGCGCGCTTACGCCGTGACGGAAGAAGCCAAGAGTCTGCAAAACGGTCTGGGTAAAACTTTCCGTTACGTGCTTTCGCATGAGACGGGCAAGATTGAGATACTCGGCCCTTCCGGCGGCCGCTGGCTCTTCAAGTACCATCAGGCCAAAGCGCCGGAAGATCAGGGCCGCCTGTTCAGTGTGGCGCTGCGCCCGGACCAGTGCTGGCTGAGCGGAGAGGACGTGCGGGGCGTGTCGCGGGAAGGCGCCGATGGTCCGGGAGAAACCGCCGCCTGAAACATCCCGCGGGGTTTCGGCTCCCGGCCGCCCTCCCCATAACCGCAATCCGGCCCCGGGCATACTGCCCGGGGCCGTTTTTTGCGCCTACAGCCTCCGCATGGCTGTTTATCATCCTGTTTATTGCCGCACGGCTGAAAAAAGTCTTTTTGATATGCTTTCAGACTGGACCTTACCGAATTTCGTGAGTAGTCTGTCCGGGCCATATATCGTTTATTCTTCAGCAGCAGTGAACACAAGAGGAAGCCCGGGTGGGCAAAGGCATCTCACCGGTCCGGGCCCATGTCACTCGCCGTGTGCAACTCGGATCCCTGTTTAAAGCCGCTTTCAGCTGCGGAGGCGGCGGCGCACGGCAACACCTTCAGCCAGCATCAGAGAGGAGTATCCGGGAAATGCGTATGAGCGACTTCTCCATCCGCATGAAGATCCTGTGCGGAGCACTGAGTCTTGTGTTCATTACCGCCGTTTTCGGCCTGCTCGCCTACATCTTCATAGGCAAAGTGGCTTCAGCCACCTTCAGCATCACCGATCACTACGCCAAGGCCGTACAGTACGCCACCGGCGTGGAACGCATGTCGTTGTGGACCGTGCTGGAAGAGAAAAACTATCTGCTGAAGAAAGACGACGCCAGCCGACAGCGCGTGGAAGACCGCCTGCAACAGTTGTTCCGTGAACTGGACAAGGTGGATGCGCTCGGCAAGCAGTTCAATGACACGGCCCTGCTGGAGCGTGCGCGCAAAGCGCGCCAGGAAGCCCAGCTTTACATGGAAAAATTCCGGGTGGGCGTGGAGTCGCTCAAGGCCAACAAGTCCGCCGAGGAAGCCATGATCAACAACGGCCGCCGGGTGGAGCAGGCCGCATCCCGCTTCATGCAGTTGCAGGTGGACGCGTATACCAAGATACAGGGGCAGGACGTGGCGGCATCCATGCTGGACGAATATGTGCAGCGCTACATCATTACGTCCAATATCTATACGCTGGCTCTGGAAATCATGCGCGCGGAAAAAGAGGAAATTTCCCGCAAGGACCGCTCCCACTACAAGAACATGCTTGAGATGCTGCCCCGTCTGTTCGCTTTGTACGATGCGCTGGAAAAGATCACCGTGGACAAAGAGCAGCTCCAGCTCATTGCCGGAGCCCGCGAGGCCACGCGCAAATACGAACAGGCCGCGGCCGGCTGGATCAGCAATGACGATGCCCTCAACGGCATTCTGGCCGAAATGAACGCCATGGGCAACGCCGTGATCCAGGAGGCGCAGCAGGCTGAAGAAACCGGCTTCAAACAGGCGGATGCGGCGCGCACGGTTTCCATTGAACTGATCGACGATTCCAACAAAATCATCCTCGCCGTGGGCGTTGTGGCTCTGGTCTTCGGCTTCGTGGTGGCCTTCCTGCTGGCAGCCATGATCAGCAATCCCATGAAAAAGGGCGTACGCTACGCCACAGCCGTGGCCGGAGGGGATTTTTCCCAGACGCTGGATGTGCACCAGAAGGATGAGATCGGCGTCCTGGCCGACGCCCTGCGCAGCATGGTGGGCACATTGCAGGAGCGCATCGCCGAGGCCGACAGGCAGGGCAGCGCCGCCAGTGAACAGGCCCGCAAGGCCAATGAAGCCATGCATGAGGCCGAAATGGCCGGGCGCGACGCCAAAGCCAAGGCCGAAAATATGCTGGCCGCCGCCCGGAAGCTGGAAGAAGTGGCCGACGTGGTCGCCACCGCCTCTTCGGAGCTGCTCACCCATATTGAATATTCCGAGAACGGCGCGTCCGAACAGGCCGGGCGGGTCACGGAAACCGTGTCCGCCATGGAAGAGATGACCTCGACCATTGATGAGGTGGTTAAAAGCGCCAGTCTGGCCGCCGATGTTTCGGCCCAGACCCGCGACAAGGCCACCGGCGGCGAGACCGTGGTGCGCAAGGCGGTGGACAGCATTACCGATGTGCAGCGGCAGTCCATGAAAATCAAGGAAGACATGGGTATCCTGTCCGAGCACGCGCAGTCCATCAACCAGATCATGAGCGTCATTTCGGATATCGCCGATCAGACCAATCTGCTGGCCCTGAATGCCGCCATTGAAGCGGCCCGCGCTGGTGAGGCCGGGCGCGGCTTTGCCGTGGTGGCTGACGAAGTGCGCAAACTGGCTGAAAAAACCATGGCTTCCACCGCCGACGTGGACAAGGCCATTCGCGGCATCCAGCAGAGCGTATCCATGAATATCGAACAGGTGGACAAGGCCGTGCAGACCATCAGCGAGGCCACGCGGTACGCTAACGACTCCGGCTCGGCTCTGGACGAAATTGTCTCCATGGTGGACAGCTCCGCCGAACAGGTGCAGGCCATCGCCCAGGCCAGTGACGCCCAGTCCCATTCCTGTGAGCGGGTCAGCCATTCCGTCAAGGAAGTCAGCAGCATCGCCGAAGAAACCGCCGACTCCATGCGCAAGGCCGCCACGGCGGTTTCAGAGCTTTCCGAGCAGGCCCGCGTTCTGAGCGAGCTGATCAAAGAGATGCAACAGGGGTAACCGGCAAAGCTTATACGCTGAAAAGCCCCCCATCATGGTGATCACGATGGGGGGCTTTTTGCGTCAATACACCGGACTGCCGGAGACGGGAGGGCCCACCGCGCGCCAGATGTTCCCGCCCTGGGGAAGAGTTTGGACGGCATTGCACGGGAAGTCAGGCTACGCGCGGGCGGCGCAATAATATAACTTCGTGCGATAATCGGTATACTGTCGCTTGTTTCAAGGCTGCCTTTTTACCATTCGTTCCACTACGCCGTTTCGGATGTAAAATATGCGGCTGCAGCCTTCCGGGTCGCCATCAGCCTGCGCCCTGTCCAAAATCGGCCATACATACAGTGTGATGATTCTCCCGTCAGCGGCAGTCTGTACTTTAACCGTATGCCTGTAGTGAAGAATGCCTTCCCGCTTCAGTTCCGCGCGTACAAGATTTTCGGCCTCGCGGATTGTCGTCATAGTACTGGGAATATCCTCGTCAAGTTCAAAAATAATCGTACCCGACAGAGGAATTTCCTCCGCTCCAGGCGGCAGAATTCGGACGCGCTCGAAGGCCGTCACGGTTGTGCCGTTGACAGTCAGCGCGCAGAACAGAATCGGAACTGTGAGCAGTCGCCCGCGCATGCGCCCTCGGCCGGATAAAAATATATATTAACGCCGAAAATAGGACAGAATTTCACGGAGATCATCAGCAAAAAGCGAAAGATATTCAAAAATGCTCTGCTTTCGCAACAGCAGTCCCGTCATATCCGCCAGCTTCCCGGCATCCACTTCCGGCGGCGAAAACGGCAACGCGCCGGAACCGCCCGGCAACGGCGCCTCGCCGCTGCCCCTGATGAGTCCGAACGAAGCCTGGGCGCGATCAATAAAATCCTGCGGCACTCTGTTGTCCTCGGCCAGGGGGACGCCGGGCTGCGGGCGCATATCCGGCTCACGATAATCCACAATGATTTTGAGCTTGTCTTTCTTGGTCAAAAAAATCATCCGGTAGGCAAGGCTTCCGCGACTCCAGGGTCCGGAATCATGCGGATCAAACCAGGGATCGTTCTCGGCCGAGGGCACTACAACGGTACCCGTGCCCTCCAGATCGTCATACCGCAGGTTGACATGGTGCAGGCCCACCGTGCCGGTAACGGCATTCGAGGCCCAGAAAAGCGTTCCCGAAGTAAACGCCATGATGGCAATCACCCGTGCGGGCGGGTACGTCGCATCTCCTGTGCCGTTGGCATACAGACCATACCACGCCTCAGCCGGGCAGCTTTTCATGATTCTGGCGCTCAGTTTGGGGAAAATTCTGGCTCGGCGCGCGTCAAGCAACTGAAAATCTTCACGGCAACGCACGGCCAGGGCGGGCGCGTAAGCTGAAATCAACATGTCATCCGCCGCGACGACGCGTCGATTTTTGGCCAGCTTATAAATAAGGACGGCCAGACACACGAGTGGGACCAGCAAAATGAGCACGAGTCGCGCCATACAGCCTCCTTACAGCTGAGGATGAGGAATGTGCTCTCGACCTGCCTGGAAAGCGGACAGATGTCAAGAGAAGCAACATCCCCATATAAAAGGAACGAGAAGCGAGGGACAGTTCAGCACAGGGGTGTTTTCAAAAAGAGCGGAAGATCAAGGCGGGATAAGGGCTATCGGGATGCATATGATATTGGCCCAGGCGTTAAGCGCCGCCCTGCGGAGGCTTCAAGCGTTTGCGGGCGGGAAGCTGGCCTGAAGGCAGTATGAGTGCATCGTGGAGGAGTTACGCAAAGGCTGTCGTCATCCGAAGACCTGGACCAACGG
>OJIY01000373.1_pt1 | contig 14190 bp, 14 predicted proteins | sample 1596061 | NCBI WGS metagenome assembly OJIY01 (sample SAMEA4350111, study PRJEB24818) | metagenome | biome: human; feature: gut; material: faeces | place: Denmark | collected 2013-09
TTGGTAGAATTAAAGACTGGCGACGGATTGCAATGCGCTATGACCGGTGTGCGCATACGTTCTTTTCGGCCATTTGCATCGCAGTTATCGTTATTTTCTATCTTAATTAATGAGTCCTGAACCTAGGTAAAAAGTGGGAATCAATGAAGTAGGCCAAGTGTTTACTTTGATATATCACCGTAAACTTAAAAAATCAACTTTGATACGTTAGTGTACTGAGGTACAGCTAATGATCAAAAGCAATCTCAAGGAAATTATGGAACGGCTTGATGTAACTTACAAGCAGCTTGAAGAAAAGACAGGTGTATCCAGCCAAACAATTACGCGAGCGCGTGGAGAAATGATCAGCGAATGCCGCCTTTCAACTTTGGAGACAATTGCCAAGGCTTTGGGCGTCTCCACGAAAGACCTGTATGATGAAAAAATTTAAGCTGGGTAACTTCAGGGTAAGAAATTTTCAATATCAAAATAAATTTATTAGTTAAACAAAGATATAGTTCAAATCTCTCCCTCTCCGCCAGAAATTTTTCAATTCGTCAAAGAACGCCCGGAAATCATTTTCTGGTAATGATTTCCGGGTGTTCTTTTGTTGGATACGAATACACGGTGGGCTAGGCTCAGCCCTCGTTATAGATCAGGTGCCGAGTATGAACAGCGGATGACTAAAAGACCTCCAGCCAAATTCGGCGCGGTCTGGCTGCTGCGGAAAATGCCGCTTTTCCTCTTCATGGGATGCGGACAAATGCTCTCGCATCCGTCCAGGGATTCCACAGCATTTTCAATGCCGAAATGCTCTACGGCTGATCCTTCCCGCACACATCCACAATGGCCCGCGCGTCCATGTCCGGTGTGAGCGGCAGCAGCGCCAGCCGCCGGAAGTCCTCGGGCCGGTCCAGGTCCAGCTTGAGGTCCGGGCGGCAGAGCCAAGGCTCTTCCGGATCAAAGGTGGCAATGCGGAAATCGGCGGGGTTATCCCAGATGAAATTCAGGCAGTGTTCTCGTTGCAAGGCCTGCCTGGCCCTGGCGTCCAGGCCGTCCAGCAGGTCGCGGGACAGTATTTCGGCACCCAGGCCGTCGGGCCAGCGGTTATTGCGCGGGATATGATTGTAGGCGTAATCGCAGCCCGTTGCTTCATAAAAATCCACCAGCCGGTCCACGGCCTCGCCCCAGATCAGGGGATTGTCCGCGCAGACGCGCACCACCAGCTCCGCCTCCGCCTGCCGGGCCGCCAGACAGAAACGGGCCAGCACGTCGTCCTCCGGCCCGGCCATGCAGGGCACGCCCCGGCGGCGCAAATGCTCCAGAAGCGCCTGATCCAGCGCCGTGTCCGGCACGGCCACCATGACCTGATCCAGACGGCGGGATTGTGCCAGACGGCGCGTTACCCAGTCGATGACCGGCAGATCGCGCAGGCAGAGCAGGGATTTCAGGGGCAGACGGCTGGAACCCAGCCGGGCCTGAACAACAGCCACAACCTTACGGCGGCGGACATTGTGGGACATAGGATTTTCCTTCTACCTCGCGGCGGACTCAGGGCCGTTCCAGATCCAGAAGCACCGTGACGTAAAACCAGGGGATCAGCAGCCACTCGTCGCGTTGATAATATTCGGTGTCGCCGCTGCCCATGCGGACACGGTAGACGGAAAGCAGGCCGCCGTCCGCCTCGGCCCGTGCGGCGGACAAGCCCGGCTGGCGGAAGTTGAAGCTCCCCTGCCCGAATTTTCGCATTTCCCAGCGGCAACAGACAAAAACCAGAGGGGCCATACCGCTTTCGCGCCGCAGCACGTCCTCCGCCAGGGCCGCATCCGCGCCGCGTACCCGATAGCGGGCCGCCAGCACGGAAATCTGCGCGTCGCGGTCCCGCTCACAGCCCAGAAATTCCAGAACATCCGGCTTCTTCCCGGCCATGTTCAGAAAATCGCCACAGGCCAGACCCGGCGGCAGCGGCGGCCCCGCAACCTCCCCGGCGCGCGCCGTCCACGCGCAGGCCAGCGGGGCGCAGAGCAAAAAAACAAAACAGACCGCGACGCGCTGACTGATGCGCCGCATTCCCGCCGGGGCGCTCATGCCCCGTCCTTGTCAAGCAGGCCCAGCATCAAGCCAACCACCCGCGCCTTGTTGGCCGTGAAGTCCAGCCGATTCTGGCGCTCCCAGAAGCGCGCCCGCCGGGTCTGCTTGAGCATGGCCAGAAAGACGTTGCGGATTTTCACGTCGTCCACGCGGTCCATGAGGCCCATAAAGGCAAAACCGTTGCGCGGCCGGGCAAAGGTGTGCCGGGCCTCGCGTTCGTGGTGGGCCAGCACCATGCCGGGCACGCGCATGTGCGCCAGTTCGTAGACCGTGCGTCCGGCCGAGCAGACGGCCAGATCCGCGCCTTCCATCATACGGCTCATGACGTTGGTGGCCCAGGTGAAGCTCACCAGAGGATTTTCCAGCGCGCGCAGGTGGGCCTCCATGGCATCCTTGTGGGCATATCCCGGCCCGGCCACCAGGCGGATGGCGATGCCGTAGGCCCGGCAGATGGGCTCGATGATGTCCAGCACCCGGCGCGAGCAGTCCCGCTGATCCGTGCCGCCAAAGGTGATCAGCACGGTGCGCGTCTCGGGCCGCAGGGGATTGCGCGCCGCGCCCACGAACTCGTCGCGCAGGCAGAAATAATCCGGCCCGCAGCGCAGACGTTCCGTGCTCTGGCCGCTCTCGTAGAGGGCGTTGACCACCAGTTGGGCCAGTTCCGCGCCCGGCCCCTCGTCCTCGAAGTTGACGCAACGCGCGCCGCCCGCGCGCAGACGCTCCATATAGGCCGTGCCGGTATTCAGAAAATCGTTGACCACCAGATCGGGCCGCAGGGCCAGCACCGTGTCGGCCAGATCCTCGTCGCCCTGGCGCACAATGCGGTACTCCTTGCGGGCAATGCTTTCCACGGCCAGTTCGCTTTCGCGGGTGCAGACAAAGGTGATCTTGTGGCTGGTGATCTCGTGGGCCAGCATGAGCGCGCGGAAGACGTGCCCCATGCCGATGGCCGGGTACCCGGCCACCACAAAGACCACATGCCGCCGCAGCAGCAGGCGCTCGCAGATCCACCAGTCCTGATAGGACTGGATTTCAATGGACCGCTCGTTGAGAAAATAAGGGATGACCTTGCCCGGATGCCGGACCGGAGGATGGCCCGCCGACAGGACCGGAGCCGGGGTCGCGTCCGCGCTCTCCCGCAGCAGGGCCAGACGCAGGATGATCAGGGCCCGGCTTTCCACCAGAAACTGTTCCTCGCCGCCGTCCGTGCCCCCGGCGCTGTCCAGCAGGCTTTCCAGGCTGTCGCCGCGCACGTTCCAGATGCGCTGGCGCACGCTCTTCACCGTGACCAGACTGTCGGCCCCGGCCTCCAGATATTTTTTCCAGGCGTCCTCCACGTCCACCCAAGTCAGCAGCGGGCAGGAGGCGCGCAGGATGACGCAATGCTCGTAGCGCCGGGCCAGCTCGCCCAGCAGGTCACGCATCTCGGCCACAATGTCCAGACTGGTGAAGCGCAGGTCCTTGTTCCAGTGAAAGCCCACGCCCGCCCGCTCGCAGATCAGCGAGATTTCCTGGCTGTCCGTAAGCGCCACGATGTCCTCGCCCGGCGCCACGGCGCGCGCCGTGTGGATGGCCCGCTCCATGAGCGTGACCCCGGCCAGCTTTTTGACCAGTTGGTCGGGGATGACCGCGTTCTTCTTGACGGCCGGGATGACGATGCAACGTTCTTTCACCGCCGCCCTACCCCCGGCGCAAGGCAGTCAGGACGTCGCGCGTGGCCGCCAGCATGTAGTTGAAATCCTCCTCGCTCAGCCAGTGCTGGAAGGGGAAGGATATCATGCTGTCGAAAAAGGCGTCCGCATTGGGGCAGTCCGCCGTGCCGTAGCCCAAACGCCGGTAATAGTCGTAGCGGTCCAGCGGAATGTACTGCACCACGCATTTGACGCCTTTTTCTTGGGACATGGCGCGCATGAAGCGGTCGCGCATCTCCGGCCCGGCGGTCATGCGCGCGGCCAGCAGATGATAATTGTGGCGGCGGTTGTCTACGCGGTGGAATTCCAGTTCCGGAAAGTCGGCCAGGGCGTCCATGAAGCGCAGGGCCCGCGCGCGCTTTTCGTCGTTGATCCGGTCGATGCGGTCCAGCAGCTTCGCGCCGAGCGCGCATTCCACCTCGCCCAGGCAGTAGTTGTTGGGCATGAGCATGTCGCCGTCCAGCATGGGCACGTCCACGTTGCCCATGGCCGGTTTCCAGTAGTCCGGGCGCTCGAAGTCATAGGCGCAGTGCCCGTTGTGGCGCAGGGCGGGCACCACGGCGGCCAGGGCCGGGTCGCGCACGTAGAGCATGCCGCCCTCGCCCAGGGTGGTCAGATTCTTGTGCGAGTGGAAGGAAAACACGGCCATGTCCCCGAAGCTGCCCGCCTTTTTGCCGTCCACCTCCGCGCCGATGGCCTGGGCCGCGTCCTCAATGAGGATCAGACCGCGCTCCTTGCAGAGGGCCGCGATGGCGGGCATGTCCGCCACATAGCCGTAAAGGTGGACCACCACCACGGCTTTGGTGCTGGGCGTCAGGACTTTTTCAATGCTTGCGGCGGTGACCACGCGGGTGAGCGGGTCCACGTCGGCCCAGACCAGACGCGCGCCCTTTTTTTGATAGGGGTAGGCCGAAGCCGTAAAGGTATGCGAGGGAATGACCAGCTCGTCGCCGGACTTGAAGCGGCAGAGCTGGGCCGACATTTCCAGGGCCGCGCAACCGTTCATGGTGGTGAAGCAGCTGCCCTCGGCCACGCCCTGGTAGCGTGCGAACTTGCTTTCAAACTCGCGCATGTAACGGCCCTGGGTCAGGGGATCGGCGTTGCGCATGGCCTCCACGACCACGGCGATTTCTTCTTCCGTATAGCGGATGGCGCGTCCGCTGAAATTGACCTTGATGTCCATATGTGAATCCTCCCGGATAATGACGGGGATGAAGAAGCGGTCCACCTGTTTCACGGCGGAACCGGCCCGGCGAAACTTGCCCGCTTTACGCTGTTTTTTCCGCCATGCGCTTCAGCGCGGCCGCAAAGACATGCGGGTGAAAATCGTAATACGTGTAATAGCCGGCGGCCGCATCTTCAATACTCACCCGTTTTCCTCCCACACGGAACCATTCCCGTCCGGGAAAAACGAACAGGTCGTGGTAGCGGGTGATGATGGGCCAGCTGTTGAAACCGAAACTCCACGGGCCATTGCGGATTTCCCGCATGGCCGCCTCCCGCGTGATCGTCAGCCCCAGAACGCGCAACATCCCGGCGAACAGGCTGGCCAGCATTCTCTCGCCGGGGTGATTCCAGGTGTAAAACAGCGCTTCGCGCGCGTATTCCCGGCGCGCCATATCCAGCGTGCCCAAAGCCACGTCCTGTTCCCGCCGGGCGTACTTCTCCCAGGTGCGCTCCAGGGCTCGGCGCACCGCCGGAGCCCTGAACAGTACATGATTGACGTAGACCTCGGTCACCTCTTCCAAGGGCAGACCGGCGGCGCGGCACTGCACGATGACGCGGCTGTGCCATTCCAGCGGCGGAGGGAAACGCTCTTCAGCGCCTCCGCCGGGCACGTTCAGCACGTCGGGGAAATAGGCCTCGAAGTTGGGCGCGGAGAAGGTTACCAGCCGCCCTCCCAGCAGAGGCCTCAGGCTTGCGGTATTGCAAGCGCCGTAGCTGAACAGAGGCTGGCTGAACACCAGATCGCAACGCGCCGCCCGCGCGGCCAGAGCGTCGGTTTCCGCCCCGACCTGCACCCGCTGGATTACAGGGACCGGGAGGACATTCCATTTCCCGCGCAACGGGGTATACCCGGCCAGCAGCCCGGCCAGACGTTCCGCGACGCAATTGCCCAGCACCATCAGCGTGCGCACGCCGTCACTCCCGCGCCATGGCCGGGCGTGCCCGCCGGAGCCAAATACCTACATCCGCTTGAAACGCTCAATCACGTTTTCTTTGGTGAGAATTTTCTTGAAGTCCGGGCCCAGACGGTTGGTCAGGGGTTTTTCATGCACGATGCTGGCTTCGTACAGGGCCGTGTACTGCGCGTCGGTCAGGCCCCGGCAGATGCCCTTGGGCAGGTCGATGCCCTGACGTTCGATCATGGTCATAAAATCCCGGTATTCCGTGGGGTAGATGTCTTCCTGCACGGACAGGGCGTAGCAGTTGGCCAGGCCGTGGTGCATGTGCAGCACCATGCTCAGGCCCGCCGAAATGGGATGCACCACGCCCACGAAACCGGCGGCCATGCCGCCCAGGAAGGAGGCGATCATCAGCAGTTCGCGGTTTTCGTCGCTCATCATGTCGTCGGAAAGAAAGACCCGCTTGCAGATGTCGATGGCCTTTTCCGCCAGGGAATCCACCACTACGTTGCGGTAGGAACCGGAAAGGCTTTCAAAACAGTGCATGTAGGTGTCGATGCCCGTATAAAAATACTGGTTGCGCGGCACGCCGGCGGTCAGGTCCGGGTCCAGAAGCACCTGATCGAACATGGTGTAGTCGCTGTTCATGCCCAGTTTGAGGTTCTTGGCCTCATTGCAGATGATGCCGGTGCGCGAGGTTTCCGAGCCCGTGCCGGACAGGGTGGGCACGGCGATTTTGTAGGGCGCGGGATGCCTGACCAGCTCCCAGCCCTGATAATCCTCGGCCTTGCCGGGATTGGTCAGCAGATTGCCCACGCATTTGCAGGTGTCCAGCGTGGAACCGCCGCCAAAGGCCAGCAGGGCGCAGGGCGTCTTGCCGTCCAGAAATTCCCTGACCCGGGCGGTGTAGCCGTCTACGCTGTCCGTGGTGGGTTCTTCCGTGGTGTCCACGTAAACCACCATGTCCCAGTGCTCCACGGGCAGGCGCTCCGCCAGATTTTTGCCTTCAAAGTAATGATCCAAAAAGAACACCGCCGGTCCGTCCTGCGCCTCGCGGCGGGTGGTCAGCAGATCGCCCAACTGGGACAGCGCGCCCTTGCCTATCATATAATAACCGACATTTTTCGCGTTGCGATACATGGATATCCTCACAGTATGGAGATGATTCCGGGGCCATACGCCAAGCCGCCCGTTCTGGCAAGAGGGGTCGGAAAGCAGGGCCGCGCGGGCGATTCAGTCCCGCGCTTGTTCCGCCGCCAGGGGATCAGGGCCGAAACGGTTGGGGCCCGCCGTGCCCGGCATGGACAGAATGGCCAGATAGCAGATGCACATGGACAGGGAAAGCAGAGCCGACGCCGGACCGGCCTCGCCGCCGGGCGCGCCCCGCCCCAACAGCCAGAGCAGCAGGCTGACGATGGGGATCAGCAGCCACCAGCCCGCCAGGTTGCGGTCGTGCAGGCGGCGCACCGTAACCCCGAGATTGGGCAACAGCAGGGCCAGGGAAATCACAAAATTCAGGCCCATGGCGGTTCCGCGCGGCAACGGCGAGAGCAGAAGATTGGCCCCGAGATTGATCAGGCCGATGCAGAGCGAGAACCACCAGAATTCCGAACGCGAGGCCCGGCCCCGGAAACAACAGTATTTATCCTTCAGACAGACGCGGACGGCCTCCACAAAGGTCATACGTTCTCCTTGTGTTCCACGTTGGGCAGGCCTGCGCCGGGTGCGGCCTGGGGATGTCCCGCCCGCGCCGCCAGGGGATCAGGGCCGAAGCGGTTGGGACCGGGCGTGCCGCGCAGAATCAGCATCGCGAGAAACCAGATGCCCACGGCCGCCGCCAGAACAGCCAGAGCAATGAGCGTGCCCTCGCCTCTGGGCAGATCGCCCCCCAGCGCGGCGTACAGACCCAGAACCGCCGGGGGGAGCGACGCCGCCACGGGCGCCAATTGCCACCAGCCCGACAGGTTGCGGTCATGCAGGCGGCGCGCGGCAAGCCCGATATTGGGCAAAAGAAAGGCCAGTGAGATCAGGGCGCTGACGCCGTCGGCCGCGCCTGGAGAAAGAAACGTGGCCACAACGTTTACAGCGACGTTGACCAGAAGCATGAACAGCGCGAACCACCAGAATTCCGAGCGCGGAGCGCGGCCCCGGAAACAGCAGTATTTATCCTTCAGACAGACGCGGACGGCCTCCACAAAGGTCATGCTTCCCCCTTTTCCCGCTTTTTGGGCGGCAGGCCGCGAAGCCTCAGGCCGTGCGGCCGCGCCAGGATTGCACGGTGTTTTTGAGCAGCATGGCGATGGTCATGGGCCCCACCCCGCCGGGCACCGGCGTAATGGCGCGGGCTTTGGCGCTCACGCCCGCGAAGTCCGCGTCGCCGCAAAGGCCTTCGGGCGTGCGGTTGATGCCCACATCAATGACCACCGCGTCCTCGCGCACCATGTCGGCGGTGACGAAGCGGGGACGGCCCATGGCCAGAAAAAGGAAATCCGCGTTGCGGCATTCCGCCGCCAGATCGGGGGTGCGCGAATGGCAGACCGTCACTGTGGCGTTGGCGTAGTCGCCGGGCCGGGCCAGCAGCATGGCCAGGGGCTTGCCCACGATGTCGGAGCGGCCCACCACCACGGCCTTTTTGCCCGCGGGCGAGAGGTCATAGCGCCGCAGAAGCTCCATGACCCCGGCGGGGGTGCAGGAAACGAAACCCGGCAGGCCCAGGGACAGCCGCCCTACGTTTTCGGGGTGGAAGCCGTCCACATCCTTGGCCGGATCAATGGCCAGCAGGCAGGCCTGGGCGTCCAGACCGTCCGGCAGGGGCAGTTGCAGCAGAATGCCGTCCACGTCCGGCCGGACGTTGCATTCATGGATCAGGGCCAGCAACTCGCGCTGGCCGGTGGTTGCGGGCAGGTGGTAGGGAAAGGAAATGATGCCCGCCTCGGCGCAGGCCCGTTCCTTGTTGCGCACGTAAACTTCCGACGCCGGGTCCGCGCCCACCAGAATCACCGCCAGACCGGGCGCGCGGCGGCCCTTGCCGCAGGCGGCGCTGATTTCTTCCCTGAGTTCCTCGCGGATGGCGCGAGCGGTTTCCTTGCCGTCAATCAAAATCATGCTTTTCTCCGGCCTTGGGGTTCAAAACTGATCAGAAAAATTCATTATACGTCATCCGCGCGTTGCGCTCAAGCGCCATCGCGCGGGAGCGGGCTGCCCCGGAAAATCAGCGAATCCACGCAGGCTGCCTCCGGCTATGGCTGCGGCATGTATGCCGCTTCCTCTCCTGGCGTTGCCAGAGGGTCAGGCCCATAGCGGTTGGGGCCGGGCGTCCCTTTGCGGAGCGTCACATAGAGCATTAGCAGACTGGCCAGAACTTCCGGCAGATACAGCGTGCAGAATTGCAACGGCCTATACATCGCCAGCACCATGACCTGGGGCAAGTCCTCGCCTCCCAGTACGGCGCGGATGAGGTCGACGGGCAAATCCATGAGCAGGCCCAGCGCGATGGCCAGCGGATACGGCAGCGCACAGGCGGCCAGCAGCCACCAGCCGCGCAGATTGCAGTCATGCAGACGGCGTACGGAAACGGCGAGCAAGGACGGCACAAAGGCCAGAACCGCCAGTCCCCCAAGGCCGATCCCCAGCCAGATCAATGCGGGAACCAGCGCCCCCAGCGGCAGGATGACGCCAAAGGCGACGCAGGCAACCAGTAAATAACAAAACACGCAGCACCAGTATTCCGCGCGCGAGGCCCGTCCTCTGTACTTCCAAATATTGTGCAGGCAGGTGTTAACGGCAGTGCGGAGGCGCATCTTCCCCTTCCCCGAAAAGTAAAACGGCCCGCGCCGATCAAAAGCGCGGGCCGTTTATGGCGGTTTAGTCCTCGCTGTCGCCCAGCGCGTAATACTCGGCCAGCATGGGGCCGAAGAACTCGGCCTCGTCGCCCAGTTCCTCCTCAATGCGCAGCAACTGGTTGTACTTGGCCGTGCGCTCGGAACGGCAGAGCGAGCCGGTCTTGATCTGCCCGGCGTTGACGCCCACGGCCAGATCCGCGATGAAGCTGTCCTCGGTTTCGCCGGAACGGTGCGAGATCACGGTGGTGTAGGCCGCTTCCTTGGCCATCTCGATGGTGTCCAGGGTTTCGGTCACCGTACCGATCTGGTTCAGCTTGATCAGAATGGAGTTGCCCACGCCCTCGGCAATGCCTTCGGCCAGGATGGCGGGATTGGTCACAAAGACGTCGTCGCCCACCAACTGCACGCTTTCGCCCAGAGTGGCGGTGAGCATGCCCCAGCCGTCCCAGTCGCCTTCGGCCATGCCGTCCTCGATGGAGATCAGCGGATATTTGCGGGTGAATTCCGCCAGCCATTCGCTCATTTCGGCGTTGGTGAAGGTTTTGCCTTCGCCCTTGAGCACGTATTTGCCGTCCTGGTAGAATTCCGAGGAGGCCGCGTCAATGGCCAGAGCCACTTCGCCGCCGGGATTGTAGCCGGCCTCCTCAATGGCCTTGATGATGTAGGCGAAAGCCTCGTCGTGATTTTTGAGGTTGGGGGCGAAGCCGCCCTCGTCGCCCACGCTGGTCACATGCCCGTCGGCCTTCAGAATGGCCTGGAGGGTGTGGAAGATCTCCGCGCCCATGCGCAGGGAATCGCGGAACGTCATGGCCCCGATGGGCATGATCATGAATTCCTGAATGTCCAGATTGTTGGGCGCGTGCGCGCCGCCGTTGATGATGTTCATCATGGGCGCGGGCAGCACCTTGGCGTTGATGCCGCCGAGATATTTGTAGAGCGGCAGACCCAGGAAAGAGGACGCGGCCCGCGCGCAGGCCATGGACACGCCCAGCATGGCGTTGGCGCCCAGACGGGACTTGTTGTCCGTGCCGTCCAGGTCGATGAGGCTGTTGTCGATCTGCACCTGACGCAGGACGTCCAGACCCAGAAGCGCGTCGGCAATCTCGCCGTTGACGTGCTCCACGGCTTTGGTCACGCCTTTGCCGCCGTAGCGTTTTTTATCGCCGTCGCGCATTTCCAGAGCCTCGCGGCTGCCGGTGGACGCGCCGGACGGCACGGCCGCGCGGGCGCTGATGCCCGACTCCAGGGTCACTTCCACTTCCACGGTGGGATTGCCGCGCGAATCCAGAATTTCACGGCCGAAAACAGAGGCAATGCTGCTCATATCAGCTCCTTTGCTTACCCTCAGGGGTGTATGTTCATGTCAAACAGGACGCGCGCGGGAAACGCGCGGCGGCCTCAGAGATTGTCCCGCTCCTCATAATACAGACGCCGCAGGCCCTCCAGCAGCAGCGCGGGCAGAACCTGGTCAAAGACCGGGCTCACCCTGGCGATGGAGGCGGCGAAGCCGCCCGTGGCCAAAACCTTGGCCGGACCGGGCATCTGCCTCTTGAGCCGCTGGCTCAGGCCTTCCACCATACAGACAAAACCGAATACCAGACCGTGCTGGATGCTGGTGGTGGTGTCCCTCCCCGGCGCGGGCTCCTGCGCGCGGATGTCCAGATTGACTCTGGGCAGTTTGGCTGCCTCGCGCGACAGCGCGGCCAGGGCCGTGGCCGGTCCGGGAAAAATCAGGCCGCCCAGATAGGCCTGGCCGCTCACACAGTCGAAAGTCACGGCGGTCCCGAAATCCACCACCAGCAGGGAGGCCGCGTCCGGACAGAGGCGGCGGGCGGCGAAGGCCCCCACCAGACGGTCGGCGCCCACTTCGGATGGCCGTTCATAACGGTTTTCCAGCGGGATGGGCAGATCGTCGGGCGCGCAGTGCAGGGGGCGGTCCAGATAACGGGCCACAGCTTCGCGCAGCAGCGGGTCAAAACCCGGCACCACCGAGGATACCACGCAGGCCTTGAGGTCCGCCGCTTCCGTGCCGGCGTGCCGCAACAGGGAAAGCAGGGTGAGGCCCAGACTGTCCGGGGTATGTCCGACATTGGCCGGCAGGGTGTAGGAGGTCAGCACGCGCCGCTCGTTGGCCAGCCCTACCTTGATGGATGTATTGCCTATATCGAAGAGCAGAAGTTCCGGCTGCATGGGCACCCCCGCGTCGGCGTGAAAAACCGGAGTTTAGAGGAGGAAGTATGCCGGATTCATGCGGCGGAGGCAAGTCCGGGGCCTCCCACTTGCGGAGCGGCCCCGGAACGGCGTATAAAAAGCGGCCCCGGAGAACACGCCATGGATGAAACGCTCTTTTTTCTGCATCTGCCACGCACGGCCGGCACCACGCTGAACGCCATTCTGCACGACAACTTTCCGCCCGAAGCCGTCCTGAGCGTCTACACCAGGGAGGATTACCAGCGCTGCCGCATGCTGGACGCGGCGGAACTGGAGCATATCCGGCTCATCGAAGGCCATTTGCAGCCTGAAAGTTTCGAGCCGCCCAGCCTTTACGGCCGACCCCTGCGCATGTTCACCCTGCTGCGCGAGCCCCTGGACCGCCTTGTCTCGGAATACGTCTTTCAGAAGTCCTGGCCTGAAAACCATCTATACGCCTATCTCAATGAAAACGGCATCAGCTTCCGGGAGTATCTTACCAGCGACGTCCCCCTGCTGAAATTCCGGGGAAAAAACTTCGTCAGCCACTGTCTGGCGGGCGTGTTCGCGCAGGACAGGGACATGGGCGAAGTCCTGGCCCTGGCCAAAAAACATCTGGAGGAGTGTTTCTGCGTTGTGGGCATCCAGGAGCGCTTCGACGAAAGCCTTCTGCTGCTGGCCGGAGAAATCGGCCTGCAAAAGCTCTGCTATGAACGCCGGAACATGCTGCGGCCGGGAGCCACGTCCGGCGTCAGCGCCGAAGACCGCGCCCTGGCCGCGAGCCTGAACAGCGCGGATCTGGAACTCTACGCTTTCGCGCGCGGCCTGTTCGAGCGGCGCGTGGAGGCGGCGGGTCCGGCCTTCGCGGCCCGGCTGCGTGAATTCCGCTTTTTGAACGAGAAATATCAGAAAATCTGCGCCGCCCTGGACGACAGGCTGGCGGGCGAAGCCGCCGCGGGACCCATTCTCAAGCCCAAAGCCTGAGCCGGGCCTGCGGCGGGCTCAGCGCCGCCGCGCGATGAGCCGGTTCCCGCTCTCCCAGAGCACGTCTCCGTACGACTCCACCAGCGGTCTGTCCTGCGGGCGGCAGCTCAACAACCAGGGCGCGCCCGAAGCCAGCCAGGCGTCAATATACCCAGTGGGCCCATGACCCATCAGGGCATTGTAATGCAGCCAGTCGCGGGACCCCTGGACATCCTTGTTGTAGAAAAAGACATAGCCGTCCTTGAAGGCATGCGCCACAGGGCGCAAAGCCAGATAGCGCGCGGCCATGGCGTCGGCGTCGCTGCTGCTGAACACCGCTTCGCCGGGCGGCACGAGCCGGGCCAGAGCGTTCAGGGCCTCGCGACGGGCCACGGCGGCGCGCAGGGCGTCCTCCGCTTCATCCCGCAGCGGCAGGGGCAGGCCGGTCAGGCGCGACAGCGCGTACTGCGCGGCCATGTGCTGGCGGTCATGGCTCAGCAGCAGCACCGCCAAGACAGCGCCGCCAGTCAGCGCCACGCGCCCGGCACGCGGCAGGCCGGGCCAGAAACAGTCCAGCGCGGCCACGATCATCAGCCAGGAAAGCGGCACCAGAAAACGCAGGCCGCGCACAAGCTCGTGCCCCAGGGGCAGGCGTCCGATCTCCGGCGCAAAGCGCGATTCAGCCCAGGAAAAGAGCACGACCAGAGCAAGCGCCAGCAGAAAGGCGGGATACATGGCGGCCAGACGTCGCGCCCGGTCGCCGCCGCGCCGCCGCACGATCAGCCAGCCCGCAAGGCCGCCGCAGAGCAACGGCAGCATCGGATTGGAATAGCTGACCAACTGGAGCAGTCGTTCGCCCAGACGGCCGTAGTCCGTTTGCCAGCGCAGGCTGAACAACTCCTGAAAAACGGCCATATCCGCCGCGCTGAAAGCATGGGCCTGGGTCAGAGAGGGCCAGAGAAAAGCCAGCACCGGCATGAAATAGGCTGCCAGGCACAAGGCGCAATTGCCCAGGTGCGCATACAGGCGTTGCCCTTGAGGGCGATGCAGGGCAAAAGCCAGAAAGAACATGGCCCCTGTGTTCAGGGCGCTGATGCCGTGCACCCACATGCACAGGCCCGCGGCCAGCATGGCCAACGGCCTCAGGGACGGGCGCTCCCACGCGGCCAGGGCCGCCAGCAGCAGAAAGGGCCAGAGCGCGGCGAAAAAGACGCGCGGCACCGGATCCGATTGCGCGACGCCCCAGAAGGTGCCCCAGCCCACCCAGACGGTGACGCCCATCAGCAGCGTCAGCAGAGCGGACAGGGC
>OJIY01000378.1_pt1 | contig 14087 bp, 19 predicted proteins | sample 1596061 | NCBI WGS metagenome assembly OJIY01 (sample SAMEA4350111, study PRJEB24818) | metagenome | biome: human; feature: gut; material: faeces | place: Denmark | collected 2013-09
GTGCCGCTGACTTCCACCTCGGCTCCCGCGGCCTTGAAAGCCGTGGCCAGAGCCGCGATGTCCTGGGTGGCGAATCCCGTGCCCTTCATCAACGGCCCCATGCGGGTGAAAATACGGTCGATCTCGCCGGCCTCGGCGTTCATGGCGTTGGACAGGGCATTGATGACGTCGCCGGTGTGCCGGGCCTGCTCGGACGTGAGGCCCATGGCGGCCTGCCAGGTGGCCATGGACTTGCCCGCCTGCTCGGCGCTGACGTTCCAGGCGATGCTCATCTTTACGGCCTGGTCGGCAACGCCCAGCAGTTCCTCCCGGGTCTTGCCCAGCCCTGCCTGGGCGGCGGCCGTCATGATGGTGACAACATCCTCAAAGCTTTTGCCGGTACGCTTAGACATCTGCTGCGCATCGGCAAAAACCTGCTGCATGACCTCTTCCGGCGCGTCCATGACCTTGCGTAGATCCGCGTAGGTATCCTCGGCGCTGATGGCCAGTTTGACCGGCAAGGCCACCGTGGCCCCGGTGACGGCCGTGCCCAGCAGGCGGGAATGCAGGTCGGCCCGCTGCGAACGGAGGGCCTCGGCCTGGCTCCGGTTGGCGGCAAAGGCAGTCTGCACCTTGCGGGCGTGATCGATTTTTGCGGCCAGCGCGCTGTAGTCATGGGCCAGGCCGCGCACGCTGCCGCCCACGGTGGCGGCCTGGGCCGCGGTGGACTTCCAGGAGGACACCTGTCGGTTCAGCGCGCCGGACAGGCCCGCGACGCGCTTCTCCGCCTGCTCGATCTGGCGCGCCAGCATGCCGGATGCGCCGCCGGCCGCAGCGGCGCGGCTCTGCAGGACCGACAGACCGGACTGCGCCTCCTTCAGGCTGCCGGAAAGGCCCTTGATCTTCTCCCGTTGGGTCGCCATGGAGGCGCCCAGCTTGCCCACGGGAGATTTTTCCATCTCGCGGATAGCCTGCGTAACGCTGCGCGCCTGCGACGCCGCGCCCTGAAAGGCGGCCTTGTAGCCGCCTGTCAGGTTGGCGTTCAGGGCAAAGGATACAGCTATCTCACGAGCCACGGGATGTTTCCTCGCTTCAAGCGTTGCGACGAAGGAAACTACGCTTGAAGACAGCAATTGGTTACACAACACACGACGCGAAGAAACCGCTGTCGCTATCCGTAAGCGGCAGAGCCGCTAACGCCTACCTCCACGGCCTCGGCCGCCTCCATGTAGCCGAGGAATTCTTCGGGCGTCATTGCCCGGATGTCGCTGCGCGGCCACTGTGCAACTTTGCCCAGGGCCACCATGCCTTGCCGCAATGCCGCTAAACGTTCTCCGGCGTCCCATCCGTCTCCGACGTAGGGTTTTCCGGGCCGCCGGGCACAGGGCCGTTCAGTTCGCCGAGGGCCTCGCGGATGGCCGCGTAATCCGCCCCGTGCAGGGAGCGGATGGCGTCATACGGCAGGCGCGTGACCCGCGACAGCAGGCACATTTCCACGGTCACAGGGTTTTGCCCACGCTTGAGCTGCACGGCCTGCTGCATGGCGTCCTCCTCGTCACCCACGGTGGAGCGGCGCACAACGACTTCGGCAAGGGCTTTGCCTCCCACCTCGATGGGCTCGGACAGCGCGACGGTTCTGGTTCTGGCCATATCTGTTGCCTCCTAGACGTTCAGGCCCATCTGGGCCCGCACCGCGCCCAGCAGGTCTGTGCCGTTGACGCGGTGGATGAAGTTGAGTTTGTCGATGAGCAGCTTTTCCGCGCCGTCATAGATCACCTCCAGACGGGTCACCTCCAGCTCCAGCTCGTTGCCGTGCTTTTTGCCCTGCTCCTGCGTGCCCAGGGGGAAGGATTTGACCCGGCCCAGCACGTTGATGCGGTAGCCCACGGAATCTCGGGCTCCGGTGGCGTCGTCGGTCACCTGCAGGGCGCTGTAGCACTCGAAAAGCGCGGTCTGCGTCCAGTCCAGAGCGTAAAAGACTTCCGGCGTGATGGAGGTGAAGGTCATCTTGCAGGTCATGGACTGCGTGACGCCGATGGTGGGGTTTTCGATTTCGCCGGCGATGCCGGAACCGGACAGGGTTTCGGTCAGGTACTGGATCTGCGGCATCTCCAGCGTGGCGATGCCCAGCATATCCTTGCCCTGATGGTAAACGCGATAGGCGACGGTCTGTTCGGGGCGTTTGGGCATGATACAGCTCCTAGCCGAAAAGGGCTTTCAGGTTGTCGGTGTCGAACTCGAAATCGGTCTCGATGTCCCGCGCCGCCGGGGGAGGCGTGATGCGCAAGCGGAAACGCATGATGCCGTCAATGAGGTCCGTCACCGGATTATCGGTTTCGGCAAAGGTGATGGAACCGCCCAGGATGATCTCGCGGGCCGTGTAACCGTCCAGCTTGATCTGCTCGGACTTGAGGAAGGTCTGCACCAGACGCCGGGTGAACGGCTCGTCCACCTTGGCGAAATAGGTCAGAATGAATTGTGCCTGGTACCAGTTGAAAAAGCGCCGGATGGCGTCCTGGGCGTCCTTGGGGTCGGTATTGGAGGGATAGCACGCCATGCGGCCGCCCCAGCTCTTCATGCCGCCGTCAAAGTTGCTGACCGTATAGACGCCCTGGCCGTTGAGATAGTTGGCCTTGGTCAGATCAAGCCAGACTTCTTTCCACCGGCCGTCGGCGTCCAGATAGCCGCTGGACGTGATTTCCAGGCGTTTGTTGCTGGGGCTGGCGTAGGGAATGCCGTCGTGGTCGGCGTCCGTGGAGGCCATGAGCCCGGCAAGGTGCGTGGACAGGGAATACACATTGTCGCCCAGCTTCACCCTGGGCCAGCAGACCAGCATGAGCGGGTCCGTGAGGTTGTTGGCCTCCTTGTAGCCGGGCACGTCGGAGTACCGGGTTACTGCCCTCTCGCCGCTGACCGGCACGTCCACGGCGCAGACAGCCTTGAACAGGCCGTTGACGCCGTCGCACTTGGCGGCCATGACCACGGCCACGGCCGGGTCCTCGCAGAATTGCGGCGCCAGCACGATGGATGGAACGAGGCGGAAGCGCGGAAAAACCTCGTCAATGAGTTCCAGCCCCGTGCCGTTGCCCGTGGCGGCATCGATGCCGCCGATAACGTCCTCGGCCATGACCTTGCGCACGTCTGCGTACACATAGCTCACGCTGACCGTGGCCCCGGCCTCTATGCCGCCGCCGTCCAGCCGGGTCAGCAGGCCGCCGGCCGGGTCCGCCGCGTAATCCGTATCCGCCGCATACGTTTTTGCGCCGTCCTGACTTTTGACCACCACGTCGCGCACGCCGCCGTGGGCCAGCCGGGCCGTATCCCTGTCCAGGGCGGCGGTGGAAAATGTCAGGACCTCGCCCTTCACTTCACCGACATGACGGACGGGATCGAAAACATTGACGCAGATCACGGGCGCGCCGCGATATAGCGAAAAATGGCTGTATACCAGCTCTTGCAGCGAATAATCGCTGAAGTGCCCGGAATCCCAGCCCATTGTCCGCACGAACTCGTCATACGAGTAAAAAAGCCGGGGCTCATTGACCGGCGCGGCGGCCCCGTCGCCCAGGGTATGCACGGCCGCCGTGCCCACAGCGAAAACCACGGCGCTGTCCACCGTGCGCGCGGGCAGAATGCTGGTGGGCTTTTCAGAGGTATAGATGCCGTGGCGGTATCCGGTGGTTCCCATATGATCTCCTATTTCCGCGCTTCAGCCGTTGCGACGCAGGAGCTTTAGCCGTAGGCGAACCTGTGAGCCGTACGGATAAAGACAGCAACGCCAGCTACGGATGAAGACAGCAAAAGGTTACACAAAATACGAAGCGGAGAACCGCTGTCGCTATCCGTAATGCGGCCATGCCGCATAACGGCTACCGCAGCGCCGTGGCGCTGGCTTGTTTGATAGCGTCATGGGCGCGGGCCAGGTCGCTGCCGGGCACGGCCATTCTGCGGCGGGCCTCGGCCAGATCGGGCGTCCGGACAAACAGGCGACGGAACTCCTTGTGCTCCGCGAACAGGGCCGTCAGAGCCGGAAAGACCGCCTCCGGCGCGCCGCGCAGTATGGCGTTGTGCATCAGCGGCAGGCCAAAGGGCCGGCTGGGGCCAAGATACATGCAGGGGCCGTCGGCGCCCGGCGCAGCGGCATTGGACTGTTGCCGGTTTTCCGGCGGGAGACTGGTGGGGGAATCCTTGTCCTTGGACATTGCTCACTCCATATTGTTGAGTTCAGCCAGCCCTTTGGGCGGCCAGTTATAGTTCCAGACGGTTTCCAGCGTGGCCATGTGGTAGGTGTGCCAGCGCTGCTTGGGGACCGGGATGCTGGCTTTGAGCGGTTCCACCAGCTCAAAGCGTCCGGCCAGCAGGCGCTGCCGCCAGATGGCCCGGCGCAGGCAGTCCAGCAGGTCCGCCGTCAGCAGTCCCGCTTCCTCCTGTGAGTGGGGGCTGTGGACACCCAGCGCCAGGCCTACCGTGTCCCCCAGCGCAACCTTGTGATCCGCCTCGCTGGACACCTCACCCTCCACCCAGCGCACAAGCACGAATGGATAGACGGCGTCGCCGGATTCCTCGGGCAGGCCATGCAGAAATACCCGCGCATCCCGCTGCCCGCCCTCCGGAGCCGGGAAGGAATATCCGGCCACGGCCCGGCGTACCAGCGCGGTCAGCTCCATAAGCAGCAGACGCGACGTCATTTTCCGCCCCGCACTATGCCGGCCAGGATGACGTCAATCTCATGCCGCAGACGCGGCGCGAAGACTTCCTCCACCCGGGCCGCTATCTTCTCTTGCGTGTCCCGGCGCTGCAGGGCCTGCACCGGCGACGGGCCGAACAGCATTTCCACGTTGTTTTTCCAGGGTCCGCCAAAATCAGCCCCGCGTTTACGGGCGAAAATGCCGTAGCCGCCTTGCCGTTTTTTCATGATGAAGGGCTTGTCGAAGCCGGGTTTCATGGGGACCCGTCTCATTCCCCCGCGCCTGACAAGCGTGCTCACGCCTTCGCGCGGACGTGTGCCGGGCCGATTGGGGATCGCCAGAAAATGAATGCGGCTGACGCCCGGCTTGCCGGATATTTCCAGCGTGCCTTCCAGTTTCGCTGGCTTGGCCCGTCGCACGAAAATATTGTCAAAAAGTTTTTTCTCCGGAGCCGTGTAAGCCCGGCGCGCCTGGCGGGCCGCTTCCGTTCTGGCCGCTTCCAGGCCGCGATTGAGCGCCCTGGCCACGGCAACGCCCGCGTCCTTGCCGCCAAGAGCGTCGAGGGTTTCGCGCATGGCGCTGATGGCCCGCTCCACGCCTTCGGCTGTAATGACGATGCTCATGCCCGCTCCCTGTAAAGTTGTATGACGCGCATGGTCTCATCCGACTCCGCCGAGTCCGCATGCAGCACAAACCAGCGCTCGTGGCGGAACGTCGTTTCACGGTCGGGCAGCAGATCATCGGGCACATCCCCGGCCGCCACATGGATGGTGACGCCCTCATAGCTCACTGCCGTGCGTCCTTCGCCGCCGGGCGACATTTCAAGATCCAGAGCCTCCACAACCATGCTGATGCCGTCATGGCCAGCCAGCTCTCCGGTTTCCGCGAATTCTTCCAGATTCAGGAATACGTCGCGCGCATCGAGGGCAAGCTGCTCCTTAAAGTTCATGACGTTTCCCGCCGCGCAGCGCCTGCAGCTCTCTGCCCTGGGTGCGCACTTCCTGACGGAGGCTGTCCACGGCTTTGTTCAGCGCCTCATGCTCCCGCATATGCGCGTCGCGCCGCAGATAGTCCTTCTCCAGCGTGGCCATGAGCCCTTCCAGCTTCAGCTCCAGCCCGGCCCAGCGCTGCTGGTCCGCCGCGCGGTCGGTCTGGCGCTGGCGGCGACGGTCAAAACTGTCCCAGCCGCCGCGCCCCAGCAGAACCAGCAAAAGCAGCAAGCCTATGAGATTGGCGTCCATCTATCGGCCCTCCACGCTCTCAATCCACAGCAGCAATTCCCCGGCTTCGTCAGCCGGAAGATGGACCCACTGGCCCGGCACGGTGACCAGGGCGTCGCCTGACTCATAGCACCAGCTATCCGTCACCACGGCCCCCGGCGTCGTCGGCGCCGGAACGCTTGTCAGCGCCGCCGAACTTGCGCACCCACTCGCCGGCAGGATCAGCGCGCACAGCGCCAGCGCGGCGAGACGCCTTGATCTTTTTCCAGGCCAGAGCCAGCACATAGACAACCCGCGCCACAAGGGTCAGCAACCTAACCCACACGGCGCACAACCGTGGGTTGCGCGTCCTGGGCATTGGCCGCGCGGCCCTTGTTTAACGCCAGTACCTGCACCAGCCAGTAAATGCCACGCCAGACGACATTGGCATTGTCCTTGGGCGCGGGCAGCACCACAGCCACGGCGGCGCAGACGGTCACCACCAGCGTCACCCATTCGCCCCAGGACGCGGGCAGGTAGCCCAAAAGAGCCCCCACCACATCCGATCCGGGCACGGTTTCCGCAGCGGACTCGGCCGCCGTCAGCACACAGGGAATCAGCACCGTGACCAGCACCAGAAAAAGGAAAAAGAACGACAGACTTTTTTTCATGAGAAACTCCTTCAATGATTTTCGCCGGAACAGTGCGTGCGGCTCATCCAGCCGTCCATGAACTGGCGGTGCTGAAAGTTCTTCGCGCCCAGGCCGACGTAGTGCGCGCCTTGCAGGCAGTTGAGCGCGTGCACCACGGCCGCGTCGCTGGTGCGCCGGTCCAGTACCGTGGTCAGGGCGGCCAGCGTCTTGGGGCCTACCGCCCCGTCCTCGATCAGATCCGTGAACAGGCGCGCATCTTTGCGCTTGTCGTAATTGAGGCTGTTGCACAGGCGCTGCAGATAACGGCCAGCCCCGCCCCGACCGAGATTGATCGATTGTTCGAAGATCTCGTTGGCCACGGCCTGGGGGAATCGGGCCAGGCCCATACGATCCCACCACTCCACGCGATACCAGTCCGTCACCAAGTCGGCGAGCCCGGGCACGGAGGAAAGGCGGCGCGAAAATGCCGTGGAACCCTGCCGGAAGGAAACATGACTTTTTTCCGCGTCGATAAGCGGCCAGCCCGACCAGTCAGAGAAAAAGTTGCGCGCGATACCGGCATAGGTTTCTCCCCCGGCGTCGCCGGGAACATTGCACCAGCCGCCCTCAAAGTCCTTGACCGGCAGATAGGCGGGCAGAAACTCAGCCATTGGCTTCATCCTCCTTTCCGGCATCAGTGCTGTCAGCATCGGCGTCAGCGCCGGCATCTCCAGAACCCGTATCGTCACCATCCCCATCGGGCGCGCTTGTGGGCGGGGTTTTTACGGTGGCCGGATCGAGTATTTCCACCAGACCGAGCTCCGCCAGCGACTTGGCCAGAGCCTCGGGGAGACTGGCGCGCTCGCCGGGTTTGCGGGAAATTTTGCCGTCTTCCAGGGTACAGCGCAGCAACACGGTTTTGTTCCTGGCCATGACGATCCTCCTAGACAACCTTGATTTTGACGGACCAGCCGCAATGCCGGGTCATGGGCAGAGGACGGGATTCGGCGATGGTGAAGATGCCGGAGGGGTCTTCCTGCTCGAATTGCTTGGCGAAGATTTTGGCCGGGCCTTCGCACTTGACGTCCACCGGCTGCGCGAACTCGATCACGGATTCGGCGCTGCCGGCCAGCAACAGGGCGTAGTCAGGCTCCAGGTAATGCTTGGTGTTGCCCTCCAGATCCCTGTAGGTGGCGTTGTGCGTCCAGATGTTCAGGCCGTTCCACTGGCCTTTCAGTTTCGCGCCGACGCGGGGGGAGAGCTGGCCGATGTCGATGCGCCGGTTGTCCAGAGTGTCCTTGACGTCCGGGTGCCGCCGAAACACGGTCCAGGCGTTCTTACCCAGGATGAGGTCCGTGGCCGACAGCCCGCTGGTGTCTTCCTGAATCAGCAGATCATAGGCGTCCATCGCGCCCACCAGGTCAGAACCGGCATTGCTCCACAGAGCGTCGCCGGTCAGCACCACGGTGTGGGAAGCGGGCCGCTTGAAATCCACGGTGTAGTTTTTGACCACCTGGCCTTCGATCATGTCGTAGAGGTCGATCCGTCCGTCCACTGCGGCTTGGGCGCACATGATTTCCAGCATGCGGTCGATGTCGTCCCGGTGGGCGTCCATATCGTCGGCAATGGCCCGTTCCACGGGATTGATGCGCGAATCGTAGGGCGAGAAACCTTTCTGCGTTTTCAGTAGGTCCGCCGCCTGGAAACTGCGCTTGGGCCGGAAGCGGGGAGCCTTGACGTAATCCACGCTCAGAACCTCGCCCTTGCGCATGGTGCCGGCCGCGTAGTTGGTGATGGCCGGCAGGATGGAGGCTCCGCGCAGCGACGTTTGCAGCTCCAGCACACCCACCGGCTTGGGGTCCAGGGGGCGGAAAAAATGGGTGAACAGGTCGTGTTTCACCGGGCGCAGGTTGATCACGCCGGTGAGCACGCGCGGGGTGAAGTAGGAAAGCTCCATAGGGGAAACGCTCCGTTGAATTTTGAAATGTGAGAGCTTGGAAAACCGGTGGATTTTGCTTTCCAGCGAGGAAAGCGAGCTTTGACCGACAGGAGTGGACTCTTTTCGTCCATGACTGGAGGGCAAAGCGAAGCTTGACGAAGCTGGAAGGCAAAAGACCCGGTTTTCCTATGCGTAAATGCCCTTGGCGCGCAGGGCCGCCAGGGCGGTTTGTTCGTCGGCGGCCGACACGCCGTCCGCGAAAATCAGTTCCTGGGCCACCACGCTGGCATGCACATACACGTCCGCTGTCGCCCCGCCGCTGACCGGGACCGTAACGTCTTCGACCAGGACGCCTTCGGCCCCGGCGCTGGACGCCTTCCAGGGGCCGAGTTTGCCTTCGGCGTCGCGGCCCAGCACGGTGCCGGCGAGGTACACTTCCTCGCTGCCGGTGCTGGCCAGGATCATCCGTTGCATGACCGGAGGATGATCCCGCAGGAACGCTGGCCGCTGATACGATTCGAGGTGTTGCATTGCTGCCTCCTACATGGAGCCGATGCGCTGGATCAGCGACATGGTTTCATCCTGCCCGTCCGCCCCGGCGTCGACTCCGACCGCCGCGGGGGTCGCGGCCTTGATGGCCGCCAGCATTTCCGCATTGGAGTTCGCGTCCGCCGGGTCCGCCTTCTTGCCGGCCGGGGCGGGCTTTTCCGTTTTCTCCGGCAACAGGATCTGCGCCGCCGCCTGCAACTGCTCGGGGCTGACCCCGGCCTGCACCAGCGCGCGCACTTTTCCCGCCGCTTCCGCTCCGCAGACCGTCTCCATCAGCGCCAGCGCCGTGGCCGTGGCCTGCTCGGCGCGCTGCTGGGCCGCGCTTTCCTGTTCCTTGCGCGCCGCCTCCGCCGCCTCCGACTGGATGCTGGCCAGCAGGTCGGGGTGGTTTTTCGCCAGTTCGCTCTTGTCCATGTGAGTCTCCTTAGCAGTGCTGTCGTCATCCCTAAGCGGTAAAGACCCGCTAAGGGATGATGCCAACAGTTTCTGGATGGCGTCGGCCCGAGAGGACACAAGAGCCGTCACCAGGCCGAGTTGCTCGGCCTCGTTCGCCAAAAAGTCCCGGCCGTCCGCCCAAGCCGTCCGGTTGTCCGGGGCCAGCCCCATGCGTTGCGCCACATCGCCGCAGAACAGCTCGTAATACGCGTCCACCCGGGCCTGCAGCACGCTCTTGTCCCGGTCGGACAGGGCCGCGTCCGGATTGCCGACCGCCTTATAGCTGCCGGCGGTCACGTAAGTGTAGGCAAGCCCGAGTTGGGCGTTGAGGCCGGACTTGTTGAGGTGGCGCAGGATCACGCCGATGCTGCCCACGATGGCGGAAGGGCCCGCGTAGACAGCCCCGGTGGCCGAAGCGAGCCAGTAGGCCGCCGACGCGCACAGTCCGTCCACCCAGGCGGCACAGGGCTTCACCCGGCGGGCGGCAAAAATGGCGTCGCTGAACTCCTTGACTCCGCTGGCGGAACCGCCCGGGCTGTAAACGGAAAAAAGCACGGCCCGCGCCGCCGGGTCGGCCAGAGCATGGTCCAGGGCCGCCTGCATGGTGCGCAGGCCCGTGCCGTACCAGCCGCCCTGGCGGGAGATCACTCCCTCCATCGGGATGACGGCCACGCCGTCGACCAATTCATAGGGAGGCGCGTCGTCATTCCCCGCTCCAACGGCGCAACCATGCGCGGCGAGGCAAGCTCGACCGCGCGCGCCGTTTTCGCTATCAGCGCGGCACGCCGCGCCCTCGCAGGGGCGTATGGAAGGGGACAAAACGCCAGAGCGCGCTTCGGGGAGCGCGTCCCGGGCGGCCTGTTCCTGCAGGAACGCAACAAAGGCCGCGGGCTGCATGGCCCAAAGTTGTTCGAAGTCAGGCATCGGCTTGCTCCGGAGAAGTTTTGCCGGGCGTTGCCGTCCGCTCGGGCGTCTCGGGTTTCTCGTCGCCTGCCTTCAGGTTGACGGATACCGCAGCGCCGGACAGCGTAACGCCCAGCTCCTTCAGGCGGGCCTGTTCGTTGGCCAGTTGCTCGCTGACTTCCTCGAAGTCGCCGCCCCGCTCGGCGATGGCTTCGGAGCGGGTCATGAGCCCAGCCTCGATGGCCGCGATGTTGGCCGCGATTTCCTTGGTGGGGTCGATGTAGCCGCGGGCCGGGCCGATCCAACGCGTGTTGCACCAGTACGGCAGGCCGGCGTAGAAGTCGGGAGCGCTCTTGGGCAGGCGCAGATAGCCGCGCAGCCAGGCTTCTTCCTGCACCATCGTCCAGATAGGCTGACAGTAGTGGCGCACAAAAAACGAGCGGTAGACCTCGTAGACCCGCCAGGCTTCCAGCAGGGCCGCCCGGGCGGAGCTGTACGTCGTCTTCGAAAAATCCTTGGTCAGGACTTCGTAGGGGATCTCCAGGGACGACGCCAAAATGCGCAGCACCAGCTCGCAAAAATTGAGGAAATTGGCGCTCGGTCGCTTGCTTTCCAGCACCTCGGGCTTTTCGCCCTTGTTGCCGTACATGACGCCGCCGGGCGGGATATCCTGGTAATAGCGCTTTTCTTCCCCTTCGGTCTCTTCCTCCACGTAGCCGGGCAGAGCCTGGGAGCCGTTTTCCAGCCCCACGAAGACAGGGAAGGCCGCCGCCAGCACCTGGGCCATGAGCTCGTAGTCGATGCTGTCGTTCAGATGGCGGAAGAATTTGACGGCCGGAGCCAGACAACTGGTGCCCCGGAACTGTTCCTCGGACTCGGTGCGAAAGACATGGAACAGGCCCCGGCGGTGCCCGATGCGCGCCGGGATGCGCCGGAACAGGCCGCTGGTCAGGGCGCTGTCGTCGAGGATGCCGCCCCTGGGGAAGGCGGACGGCGGGGGACTGGCGATCCAGTAGGCCGTGGGCACGCCGGTGGGCGTGACTTCCACGCCATCGTGCAGCAGGGGGTCAAACTGTTTGTCCCAGGGCGTGCGCAGCCGGGAAGGCCGGATATCCTGGATGCGCAGACTGAAGCGGCTGCCGGGCCGGTCTTCCATCACCGGCAGGTGCACCATCTCGCCCGCGCGGATCAGCGAGCGCAGGCCCAGCATCTGTAAGTCCTCAAAACCCATCTGCTCGCGGTAGTGGGCCTGGCTGCACCATTCGGACCACAGCCACTCCATCTGGTCTGCGACATCCTTGGCAGCCTTGGGTTTCAAGCCCAGGCGCTTGGCCGGGATCACGCTCTGCGGCGTGAGTCCCGTGCCGATGACGTTGGTGGCGATGGAGTTGACCCCGGACTTGGCAACGCCGTCGTTGCCGTAGAGATCCTCCACCCGGGTCATGGTCAGGCCGCGCTCAAAGGCCGCCATGTCGCGGCCGTGTACCCGGGTAGGCAGATAGTTTTTCAGGGAGCCGCGAAAGGCCCCGGACTCGAGAGAGGCGGACGGGACCGGGTGTCCCTGGTGGATGGCGGTCTGGCTCATGACCGCCTCCGGTCATGGTGCGGAACGCGGGCCTGCACGATGACAGGCCCGCGTCCGCGTTCAAGGGCTGCCAGCTCGCCTGCGAGATACGCGAGGTGGTCGCGGATGCGCGGCAAGTCCTGGCGGGTGAGGGAGCGGGAGCCGATGGTGTAGGACGCGCCGGAAGCGCACTTTTTCAGCGCTTCCTTGTACAGGCGGATCTGCTCATCCAGTTCTGCTCGCGTCCAGATGGAGGTTGACATGCCCTCCGGGATAGCACCTCGCGAAGGCGGCTGTCGTGGACGTGGTGGACGTGATGGACGAAAATCGGTAAGTTCCTACGCAGAATATTCTTACTGAAAAGTACTGGAGGAAAGCCGCTATGCCGCTACTTCGAATAACTAACTTTGGTCCTATACAATACTTCGATTTTTACCTTAGAAAATTTAATATCTTAATTGGAAAACAGGCGAGTGGTAAGAGCACTACTGCTAAACTTTTATTTTTTTTCAAGATGATCCCTCTATGGTTGGCAATCTTTAATCCAAAAGATAAGAAGGGAAATCTTTTTGAACTGTTTCAAAAGGATTTACGGAAAAAATTTCTTGATCTTTTTGGCCCAGTCTACCATCAAAAGGATTTAGAACTTGTTTATTTTTTTAACGATCAAAAAAAAGATTTATATATACAGATATTTCAGGATCACAAATACAAAAATAACTATATCAGTATCCGATATGATACAGAAACACGAATGCGTATTGAAGAATTATTAGAGCACCTCAGAGACATTTCTTCCAATACGCAAAAAAAAGATGGTAAAATCAGTGAAAAAATAATAGGTCAAGCGATAGAAAATAATTTTTATCAATCAATGTTGGAGAGTTCAAAACAAATTTTTAACCAAAATCAAACCCCTCTTTTTATTCCTGCTGGCAGGACTCAACTGACTCTTTTTTCTGGTCAACTTGTTCATTTCAATGAGTCGGATTTTATTACAAATAATTTTTTGCGCACCATACAAAATATACGTGACCAAGTTGGTACCGGCCTGGAAGAAACTGAAACCCTTGCAAGGAAAACATGGGCACTCCAGCCTGATCCAATAAGAGCGGAGCTGGCCCGTGCTTTGATAACGAAAATTTTACGTGGAAGTTATCGCGTGGAGCATGGAGAGGAGCGGATTTATCATACTCAGTACGCACATACAAAACTTTCTGTTGCATCATCAGGACAACAAGAATCTCTATGGATTCTTTTAACTGCATATATGCTGATTCTTGAAAGAGAAAATATATCCATAACGTTTGAAGAACCTGAGGCCCATCTCTATCCTGAAGCACAAGATGCTATCATGCACCTTTTAGCTCTTCTCCTAGGAAGCGCTTCCGATAATCAAATTATTATAACCACACACAGTCCATACATGCTTACAAGCATCAATAATCTCCTAGCCGCCCATCATTTTGGTAAGCAGAAGCCAGATGAAGTATCAAGGATTATTGATCGACTTTTGTGGCTTCCATCCGAATCTTTGAGCGTGTATCAGCTTGATAGGCAAGGGGAAGACATTTTTGATAAAGAACTTAATATGATACGTGCTGAAAAAATAGATTCGGCGTCACAAATTATGAATGACGAATATGAGCAACTTATTTCCATTGCGGAGGCATAAATGTGTCCGCAAGAAAGTTTAAAATGTCCATATACTGGTAATGATTGCAGCACGAAGACGGACTTATGCGATCAACTTATACCAACAAATAAGATATCATGCATTGAACGGATGCTAGGAACTTGCGTATGTAGAGAACACAATATGAAATACGAATTAAAAAATGAAGATAGATTATGTATAAAAAAATTACATATCGATAACTGCCTCATAACTGGTTCAAACTCCACAAGATGTGATTATGTTGTTTTTGTTTGTTCATCAAAGTCATGCTGTCTTGTCGAATTGAAGGGAAGCAATATAGACCATGCTTGTGATCAAATTTTAAATACAACAATTCTTATTAATAATATTTTAAATAAATGTAACAAAATATATGCAAGAGTTGTAGCATCCAGAATGCCCACTCCCAATATTCGTTCTTCCCATAAAACAAAACTAGATAACTTCTGTCGTTCTCATAGAGGAAATCTCAAGATACAGGTGCGAACCCTTCAAGAGAATGCGTCAACATTGTGAAGATG
>OJIY01000382.1_pt1 | contig 13902 bp, 14 predicted proteins | sample 1596061 | NCBI WGS metagenome assembly OJIY01 (sample SAMEA4350111, study PRJEB24818) | metagenome | biome: human; feature: gut; material: faeces | place: Denmark | collected 2013-09
GGACAAGGCAGCCCATGCGCCAGAGCCGAACAACTCTAAGACACGCGTGCAGAAACATATTGCTATCCAAGTGAATTTACGCCAGAAAAAGACCTGCCGTCCGGGCACGCCGTCACGATTTCCCGTGATCTCCAAGGGCCTTCGGGTCCGTGTCGCCGGGCTTCTTCGAAGGTGCCGCTTCCACGGTATATTCGTCAGGGGACAGCTCATACGTGTCGGGATCGTCCCGGCGCACACGGTCGGCATTCCCCGTCCCAGCTCCGGGAATGTTAGTATAAATGATAAACCGGCTGCCGTCCTCACCGTACTGCACGTTCTTGCGGGCCCGGCGCATGGCCAGCCCAAACACGACGAACAGCACCAAAAACACAAAAAAGGCGACGACGATCCCCACGGTGGCAAGCAGGAACACAAGCCCCGCCACCACCACGGACGTAACGCCGGCGATGATCCATCTCAAAAAATCAGGCATGGGAGAATACTCCAATCGGTTGCGTTGACTCCTCTGTTTTAGGGAGATAAAGCCTCCACCACGAAATGACAAGCCCGCCTTCCGATCCTCTTTGCCGCAAAGGACCCTCAAATGGTATCGCACGACCTGCTCAAACGCTTTTCCGCCGGATTCCAGCGCTTCCAAAAGACATGGTATTGTCCTGAAAACAATATTTATGAAGACCTCCGCGTCGGCCAGCATCCCTACGCCCTCGTCATCGCCTGCAGCGACTCCCGGGTTGACCCTGTCCTGCTCCTTGATGCGACGCCCGGCGATCTGTTCGTCATCCGGAACGTCGCCAACCTTGTCCCTCCCTACGAACCGGACTCCCACCACCACGGCGTCAGCGCCGCGCTGGAATACGCGGTCCGCCACCTGCACATCGGCCACATCATGGTCATGGGGCACGCGAAATGCGGCGGCTTTACCAGCCTGCTTGAAGCTTCGCACAGCGACGACGAATTCCTCAACATCTGGATGAACCTCGCCTGCCGCGCCAAGGCCGAGGTGGACAGCTCCCTGCCCGGGGCCGATCCTGACGAACGGCAACGGGCCTGCGAAATGTGGGGCGTGCGTTTCTCGCTGGACAACCTCATGGGATATCCGTGGATCAAGAGCGCCGTCGATGGGGGCGAGCTGCTCCTGCACGGCCTGTACTTCGATATGGGCTCAGGCGAACTGCTCTACTTCGACGCGGAAAGCGAAACCTATGTGCCGATGGTCAATGCCTGCGCTTCCGGCACCTCATCCGTGAAGAGGCGATAGAGGATTGGAAATTGGGGAAGGAAGATGGGCTCTTCCTGAATGAGAAGCCCTCTTCTTTTCCAAACCTGCCAACGGAACCCATCCCTCTCCCACCGGAGGCTTTTTCCTTTATCGAATCCCTGCCCCCGGTTCCGGGGAACGCCGTAACCCGTCACCGCGATATTATGAGGCGCGAGGTGTGGTGCCGAGGTACGCACGGGCGGGCCCGATAAAAAATAGTTACATCTCATGTAAGGTTGCCGGTATGCTCCGGACGGGCCCCCATTGTGGGGGCCCGCCACGGCGTTCCGTGGCTCACGTCCTATCTGGGAGAAAAAACTATGCGTACCGCCTCGTTGACTGTCCTTGCGCTCGTTGCGGCGTTTTTGTTTTCCGTCCTGCCCGCTCAGGCCGCTATGGATCACGGCTCCGGCGCCGCCCACTATTCGGATCGCGCCTTCCTTTCCGGCATGATCGCGCACCATGAGGGCGCGGTGGATATGGCCAAAGTCTTCCTTGCAACCCCAAAGAAAGATCAAGATCCTCAAGTTACGGCATGGGCCAACGACGTGATCAAGGTGCAGGAAAAAGAAATCGCCGAAATGAAGGATCTGCTGAAGCCTCTCGGCGGCATCGAAGAATCGGCCTACGCGCCCATGAAGAAGGCCATGCAGCACATGCTCGAAGAGGGCAAGAATCTGGGCGCGAACATGCGTTTTGTGGAGCTCATGCTGCCGCACCACGCGATGGCGCTGGAAATGTCCGTCCCCGCCCTTCTCGGCTCCAACAATCCTCAGATCCTCAACCTCGCTGAGAACATCATTATCAGCCAGGCCAAGGAAATGCGCCAATTCAAGGCGTGGATAGCCGAACATCACAAGAAGTAGCTTCGTATACGAATATTTATTTCGAAAACGAATCTTTTCCATTCCCCTCCAACAAAAAAACCGACACGAAAACGTCACAACACAACCTATTTTGATCTCAGCATAAAGACGCTTGCATACCGGTCAGCAAAAGAAAAGGATCGGTGTACAAGCGTCTTTTTTCGCGCTAGCTTCCCGCGAAAAAAATAGGGGGGCTTCATGTCTTTCGAAATCATTCTTCTCATACTGCTTGCCGCTTTGCTCCATGCTTCATGGAATGCCGTCATCAAGGGCGGCTCCAACAAGCTCTATGAAACGGGGCTCAACTGCTTCGGCGGAGGCGTCGGCGTTTTGTTCATCGTCCCTTTCCTCCCCTTTCCGGCGCTGGAAAGCCTCAAGTTCCTGGCCGGCTCCTGCACCGTCCATATCGCTTACTACCTCTGTATCGCCGTAGCCTACCGCAATGTGGACATGTCGTTCGCCTATACCATCATGCGCGGCACGGCCCCGCTCCTGACGTCCGTTTTCATGCTCCTTTCCGGCCATGAAATGCCGCTTGCCGGGGGGCTCGGCATCCTGTGCCTGTGCGCCGGCGTCCTTACCCTGACCCGCGACAACATTAAGAACGGCAAGTTCAACATCAACGGCGCGCTGGCCGCCGTGGGAACCGCCGTCGTGATCATGGGCTACACCCTTTTCGACGGCTACGGCGCCCGGGCCAGCGGGAATCCCATCAGCTACGTATGCTGGCTCTACGTCATCAACACTTTCCCCATCAACGTCATCCTGCTGCTGAGACAGCGCAAAACCTACATCCCCTATTTCTGCAACCGCTGGAAACACGGCCTGTTCGGCGGCCTGTGCAGCCTCGGCTCCTACGGCGTAGCCCTTTGGGCCATGACCAAGGCCCCCATAGCGATGGTCGCGGCCCTGCGTGAAACATCCGTCATTTTCGGTATGCTCCTCGCCGTATTTTTCCTTGGGGAAAAATTTTCCGCGGTCAAACTCCTTGCCGTCGTCCTCGTCGCTACCGGTATTTTCTTCATGCATTAAAATAAATTCTCCCCGCAGCTACATACACCCAACCGGCCTTGCCAATACTTCCACACAACGGGACGCCCACCGCGCAGCCTCCCCACCAATCGAAAGTCTTTGAAAGGGGAAAGGAGGGGGTCGGGGAGGGAAGGGGGAAACGTTCTGAAGAACGTTTCCCCCTTCCCTCCCCCGGTATTCTATCCACCTCTCCGCAAAAGGTTGACAGCAAGAGCCGAAGGCCTCACAACAACCGGATCGGTTTTGACGCCCATAACCTTAACCCCCATAACACCCTATGAGTTTCCCAGAACTGTTCGCCATTGCCGTTGCACTGGCCATGGATGCTTTCGCCGTGTCGGTCTGTGCGGGCTGCGCCCTCAAACGGGTGACGGTCGTGCATTTTTTGCGCCTTTCGCTGACGTTCGGCTTTTTCCAGTTCCTGATGCCCGTGATCGGATGGGCCCTTGGCTTGACCGTGCGCGGATTCATCGAATCGTGGGATCACTGGATCGCCTTCGCGCTGCTGGCATGGATCGGCGGCAACATGATCCGGGGCGGCGGAGACGATTCCGAAGACGGGGAAAGCTGTTCGGTTGATCCCACCAAAGGACGCAAGCTGCTCATCCTCGCGGTGGCGACCAGTATCGACGCCCTGGCCGTGGGGCTTTCCTTCTCGCTCCTCAACATAAACGTATGGGGGCCGTCCACCCTGATCGGCGTGGTCTGTGCCGTCATCACGGCCCTTGGCCTGCTGGCGGGAAAAGGGCTCGCACATGCGGACATTTTTGGCCGACGCGCCGAACTTGTGGGCGGCTGCGTCCTTATCGGCATCGGCCTGAAAATCCTTTATGAGCACGGCGTACTGAGCTGACGCCCTAACGCTCTTTCCGTGAACGGCCGCAAAGGGGCGGCCATTTCCCCGGAGTGTTTTCATGACTACCGAAACCGCGCACCACGAAGCGCATTCCGAAAAACAACACGCGGCCCTCTCGTCTTTGTTCTGGGCGCTGTTCCTGACGCTCATCAAACTCGGAGCCGGGCTCGCCACCAACAGCCTCGGTATCCTTTCCGAGGCCCTGCACAGCAGCCTTGACCTTGTAGCCGCGGGCATCACCTTCTTCGCCGTCCGCGTCGCGGCCCGCCCCGCAGACGAAACCCATCCCTATGGCTACGGCAAGATCGAAAACCTTTCCGCGCTGGCGGAAACGGTCCTGCTGCTCGTCACCTGCGGCTGGATCGTGCACGAAGCCGTCAACCGGCTCTTCTTCGACGCCCCCGAAATCACCCCGTCATGGTGGGGCGTGATCATCATCCTCATTTCCCTGCTCGTGGACGTCAACCGGGCCGCCATGCTCCGCCGCGTCGCCCAAAAGCACAAAAGCCAGGCGCTGGAAGCCGACGCCCTGCATTTCACCACGGACATCTGGTCCTCCGGAGTCGTGCTCGTCGGCCTGCTTTGCGTGCAGGCCAGCGAATACCTTCCGGCGGACAGCCCTTTCCGGAGCATTTTGCATATGGCGGACGCCATCGCCGCGCTGTTCGTTTCGGGCATCGTCGTCGTTGTGGGCTTCCGGCTCTCCCGCCGGGCCGTGACCATGCTGCTTGACGGGGGCGGCAAGGAACATTCCGAGGCCCTGGAACAGGCTCTCGCCAAGCAGCTCCCCCTCTGCCGGGTGCGCCGCCTGCGCGTGCGCGAAAGCGGTGCCGACGTGTTTATGGACATCACGGTCGAAGCCCCCGCCACCCTGCGCCTCGACGCCGCACACGACGTATCCTGCGTGATTGAGGACATCGCGCACGAAATCGTACCCTCCGCCGATATTACCGTACACGTCGAACCCGCGCAGGAAGAAACGGAAAGTATGCTCCAGCTCGTCCGCACGGTTGCCGCCGCGCACAAGCTTTCCGTCCACAACCTGATCCTTTCCGAACAAAGCGGAGGGCTCCTCGTGTTTCTGCATGTGGAGGCGTCTCCGGATATGACGCTGCGCGAAGCCCACGAATACGTCGTGATGTTCGAGAAAGCCCTCGGCAAGCGCCTCAACACAACCCGCATCGAAACGCACATCGAGCCGGAAGATCGCCTCTGCGCTCCGGAAAACGCCCTGCCCTTCGACGCGGATCTCCATTATGTGCGCGCCGCCGTGGACAGCATACTCCCGGAATTTCCGATGGTGTCCAATGTGCACGACCTGCGCCTGACGCATATGGGCGGGACGCCGCTGGTCAGCTTCCACTGCATCATCGACGGCGATCTGTCCCTTGCCGCCGCCCACGATGTCGCCACGGACATGGAACGCCGCCTCCGCACCTGCGCACCCAAGCTCGACCGCATCCTCATCCATACCGACCCGTCCGCCCTTATCGTCATGCCTGAGGAGAGATAGCGGCGCTTGCCTTAACCTGTTTGGGAAAGACGAAAGACAGACGACAAAAAACGGAGGACGCAGAAACGTCCTCCGTTTTTCATTCAGGAAAGCTGGGAGCAGGGATTCAATAAAGCCAAAGTGTTGCTGGAGGGGGTCCGGGGAGGGAGCACTTTTTCAAAACGCCCTCCTCCGCTCCTCTTGAAAAACTTACACGACCCCGTGTTCGCCGGGGCGCTCGTATTCCACCTTCTTGCGGGCCACCATATACTGGCGGGTATCGCCGAGCAGGAGCAGGATCGGGTTGGAGACGAAGACGGAAGAGAACGTACCGATAAACACGCCGAGGCTCATGGTCAGCGCGAAGTCGTGGATCGCACCGCCGCCAAGGATAGTCAGGCTCAGGGCGGCGATCAGGGTCGTCGCCGAGGTCATGATCGTACGGCCAAGGGTCTGGTTCACGCTCAGGTTGATGATGTCGGCCAACGGGGCGGGGTTGTCTTCCGGCTGGTTCTGGAGGTTTTCGCGGATACGGTCATACACGATGATGGTGTCGTTGAGCGAGTAGCCCACGAGCGTCATCAGCGCCGCGATGATGTTCAGGTCGATCTCTTTGCCCATCATCGCCAACAGCCCCAAGGTGATCAGGACGTCGTGCAAAAGCCCCACGATGGCGCCGAGGGCATAATTCAACTTGAGCTTCCAAGAAATGAGCAAGGTCAGCGCCAAGGCACCGATCACCCGGTATACCATGTCCATCCCGAGGAAGCCCATGACGTACATGGCCGAACCGAGAACCGCCGCCATGAGCGCGGCGATCATCCAGCGCTGTTCGAAGCGCCCGGAAATGTACACGGTAATCAGCAGGATGGCGAAATACATGGCCTCAAGCGCCGCATTCCGCAAATCCGCGCCGACCTTGGGCCCCACCATCTCCAGACGCTGGATGCTGGCCGGGTTGCCGGCAAAACTCTTTTCCAGCGAGGAAAGGATATTGCTGCGGATGCCTTCGCTGGTCAGGTTCGGCGTGGAAAAACGGACCAGATAATCGCGCCCGTCCTCGCCGTACTGCTGGATAGCCAGACCGGGCAGTTCCATCTCGGCCAGCGATTTTTTGATATCTTCGTCGGCCACCGGCTTTTCAAATTGAAGCTGGACCGCCGCGCCGCCGGCAAAGTCGACGCCATACCGCAGGCCGCCATTCATAAAAATGGTGATCAGCCCCACCAAAATAAGAAGCGCAGACAGACCGTAGGCATAATGCCGCATACCTACGAAATCTATTTTTGTCTGCTTGCTGAATATATGAAGACTCATGCCAGAACTCCTCGTATCTTAAAGCTCGAGATACATCCAACGACGGATACGCACCAGCCGGGCGGCTAGATGCTGAGCTTCTTCCCGTCGTTTCCACCAAGCCAAAGCCCAAACGCCGTGCGCGAGACGAAAATGGCCGTAAACATGGACGCCACGATACCGAGGCTCAAGGTTACGGCGAATCCCCGCACGGGGCCGGTGCCAAACTGATACAGGATGGCGGCGGCAATGATGGTGGTCAGGTTGGAGTCCACAATGGAAATGGTCGCGCGATCAAACCCCACGGCCACGGCCTCAAGCGGTTTCAGGCCTTGCCGTATCTCTTCGCGGATACGTTCAAAAATAAGCACGTTGGCGTCCACGGACATGCCGATGGTCAGCACGATGCCCGCAATGCCCGGCAGGGTCAGGGTCGCGCCGAAGGCGGCGAGCCCGGCCATGAGCATGGTGATCGTGAAGACCAGCATGACGTCGGCCAGCAGCCCGGCCAGCCCATAGTACAACGGCATCACGACCATGACGGCGATGCCGCCCACCGCGGCGGCCAAAATGCCGCTCTCGATGGATTCCTTCCCGAGGGAAGGGCCGACCGTGCGTTCTTCAAGCACGGTCACGGGCGCGGGAAGCGAGCCAGCACGCAGCACGATGGCAAGGTCCTGCGCCTCGGTGGGCGTGAAACTGCCGGTGATGCTGGCCTTGCCGCCGCCGATGCGGCTCTGGATGGTGGGGGCGCTGTGCACCTTGCCGTCAAGCACGATGGCCATACGCTTATGGATGTGCTCGCCGGTGATGCGCTCGAACATGGCCGCGCCGCGCGAGTTGAAGGAAAGCCCGACGCTCGGCTTGTTGTCGCGGTTGTCGAAGGTGGGACGGGCATCAGCCACGTCCTCGCCGGTCATGAGCGGTTCCTTGTCCAGCGCGATCATGCTTTCGGAGGTCGAACCGTCGGGACGGACCGTCACCATGGGGAACAGGGCCACACCGGGAGGCAGAATACCCTGCGGGTTCACGTCGTCGCGCACGAGGTGGAACGTCAGCTGGGCGGTTTGGCCCACAAGCTGGATGGCGCGCTTGGAATCGGTCAGGCCGGGCAACTGGATCTGAATGCGGAAATCGGCCTGCTTGCGGATATCCGGTTCGGCGACGCCGAACTGGTCGATACGGTTGCGGATGGTGCGGACAGCCTGATCAAGGGCCATTTCCTCGATCTTCGCTTTGGCGGCGGGCGTAAAGGCCGCCGTAAAACGCAGCCCTCCGCCTTCCACCTGTGTGGGCGAGTCAACGGCAAGCTGCGGAAAATCTTTGGAGAGCAGCTCCTGGAGCTCGGTCCGCTGTTCGGCTCTGGGCAGCAAAAATTCAAGGCGATTGTCCGGGGTCAGGCGCGAGCGCAGGACGGTGATCCCCTTTTCGGAAGCCTGAGCGCGCAGCTCCTGCCCGGTCAGCGAAAGGGAATTGCTTACGGCTTTGTCCACTTCCACGCCAAGGGTCAGGTGCATCCCGCCCTTCAAGTCAAGCCCGAGGCTTATCCGCGCGTCCGGCAGCAGATTGCCCAGAGACGATCCGCCGACGCCCGGCAGGCTCGGCAACACATAAACGATGCTGGCCAACAAAACCAGCAGCGAGACGACTATCCGCCAACTCAACGATTTCATGGTGTTCCCCTGAGAGCATCAGATTCGGCCCATCCGCCCGCCCCCCGGCCGGATCTGCACTGTCGTTATGCGTACGGCCCCTGTTTTCCCCGATGAGGCCATACGGCGCGGAACGCTCCGCGCATAAAATGAAGAAAGGCAGACATACGCCCGCCGGGATCGACGGAACGCATGTCTGCCGGCAAAGCAAAAGAACCTACTTCTCTTCCTTCACGGCCTTGGAACGGGGATCCATCACGCTCACGACATAGGCGCGGCCGAGGCTTACCGTGGTGCTGCCGAGATCAATGGAGAGGATGTCGCCGTCGATGTCCACGACACGGCCCACGAGGCCGCCGGTGGTCAGGACCTGATCACCCTTCTTCAGAGCTTCCAGCATGGCTTTATGCTGCTTGGCGCGTTTCTGCTGGGGACGGATGAGCAGGAAGTAGAAGATGGCGAGCATGGCGATAAGAGGAACAAACTGCATGAGGGCGTCAGCGCCGCCAGCCTGACCGGCACCGGCCGTACCCATCGCATGAGCAACAGAAGCAAACATGAGGCCTCCTGGGGCAAAAAGGGGTTAAAGACATAGTGAAAGAAGGCCCATAATTACGGCTAGGGCCACAAAATCCATATACTATAGCGTCTATCCAAGCTTGGCAAGTACGGAAATCCCCGCAGCACAAGCTATTCGGGCTTGCCGGACACCGTTTTTTCAAACGCCCCCGACTTCCAGATATAACGCACAGATTTGGCTACAGGCACGTCGACGAGGCCCGCAGGCCCCCAGAAGAGCGGCCGTACATCCAATCCGTCATCTTCAAGGCAGAACATGAACGCCGGGGAAACATCCGCCGCAAGCCGCTGCCCTGAGGCCAAAAAATCGGAAAGCTGCGGGTCATCCGGCGGATTGGCCGGCACGAATCCACCGGTGGCGTCTTCCTGCCAGAGCTCAAGGGCGCACATGGCGCCCCCGTCCGTCCCTAGTGCGGCAAGCAGCCTGTCCCCTCCCCGGAAGACACGCAACCCCACCCGCGTCTCGCCAAAAGGCCGCGATACCAGTACGAGGCGATCGGCGTCGAACCGCTCCACCTCCCAAAATTCGCTTGCCCCCTGCTCGATCAGCCGGAGTTTTTCATCTTCGGAAAGGCCTTCCGGCGTGTTTTCAAACAAGGTGATCGGCAACTGGGCAAAAATATCCAACGCCGTCAGTTCCCGCGCCTGCACGGACCGCGCCGACAGCAAGAGACAGGCCGCGCACAGCAGCATCCAGAATCCGTCTTTCATTTTCCGCTCCGTCATGCGTTCCCCCCGCCCTCCGGCGGCGTCCGATGCAACGCATGAAAGCACGCCGGACCATCCATATCCACAGGAAAAGTGCCTTTTTCCGTTTTCAGGGCCCGTTCCCGCTCGACAAAACGGGCGAGCGTCATGCCCTTGAGAAACATCCGCATGTGATCATCCAGCTCCCGCCAGAACCATCTTGTGGGGCAGACGCCTTCCCGTTCGCAGCTTTTTGCCCCGTGCAGGCATTCCACCGGAGAAATGTGCCCTTCCAAACGCTCGAAGACCTCGTCCATACGGATGGCGTCCGGGGATTTCGCAAGCGCATAGCCGCCCTTGGCCCCGCGTGCGGAACGCAAAATGCCCGCAGGGCGCAAGACGCGTACGATCTGCTCGAGATACTTGACGGAAACGCCTTCCTCGCGGGCGATTTCCGCCAACTGGACACAGGACCCCGCAGGCCGTCCCGCCAAATTGATCAAAAAACGGAGCCCGTATCGGGTGCGAGTCGAATAACGCATGCTTTCCCCCTAAAGGACCACACCCTCCGGATCGGCTCAGATCTCTCCAAGAGCCTGATCGAGATCCTCAAGAATGTCGTCGATGTGTTCGATACCGATGGACAACCGGATCAGTTCCGGCGGCAATCCCGCGTCACGCTGCTGTTCTTCGCTGAGCTGCGCGTGACTTGTGCTCGCTGGATGGAGCGCAAGGCTCTTGGCATCGCCCACGTTGGCGAGATGCGAAAAGAGGCCGAGTTTTTCGATGAACCGCTGGCCAGCAGGCTGGCCTCCCTGAATCCCGAAAACGACCATGCCCCCGAACCCGTTGCGCAGCATACGGCAAGCCGCGGCATGGGCGGGATCGTCGGGCAGCCCCGGATAGCGGACCCACGCCACTTTCGGGTGCTGCTTGAGATGATAGGCGACCTTCAGCGCATTGGCGCAGTGCCGCTCCATGCGCAGCGGCAGGGTTTCCAGCCCCTGCAGGATCATCCACGCATTGTCCGGCGAAATGCAGGCCCCAAGATTCCGCAGGGGGACCAGCCGCATCCGCGTGATGAACGGCGGATACCCTTCCGGCAGATCATATCCCCATCGCAAGTAATGATAACTGGCATCGGGCTCGACGTACAGAGAGAAACGGCTGTCCGTCCAGTCAAATGTACCGCCGTCCACGACGATGCCGCCGAGAGCCGTGCCGTGCCCCCCAAGCCATTTCGTCAATGAATGCACTACAATATCAGCACCATGCTCAAAAGGCCGAAGCAGATACGGCGTGGCGAAGGTCGCGTCCACAACCAGGGGCAGCCCATGCCGCTTGGCGATGGCGGATACCGCATCCAGATCCGCGACGTCCAGCGCGGGGTTGCCGATGGCCTCCACGTACAAGGCGCGCGTCCGCTCGTTGACGGCGGCTTCCATCTTGTCAAAATCCTGCGGCTTCACGAAGCGTGTGGTGATCCCGAACTGGGGCAGGATGTCGTTGAACAGGGTGAACGTTCCGCCGTACAGGTTGTTCGCCGAGACGATTTCGTCCCCCTGCTTCGCCAGATTGACGATCGTCGAAAAAATGGCGGACGTACCCGACGCCGAAGCCAACGCCCCGACACCGCCCTCCAACAGGCTCATACGTTCTTCCAGCATGGCCTGCGTGGGGTTGCCGAGCCGCCCGTAGACATTCCCCTGTTCGGCAAGGCCAAAAAGTTTGGCGGCGTGCTCCGCGCTCTTGAAGAGGTAGCTGCTGGTCCGGTAGACCGGGACTCCCCTCGACAGCGTCGTAGGATCAGGATGTTGCCCGCCATGAACGGCGAGCGTTTCAAAACGGATAGGCATTATTGTCCTCCGTACCCGGCACAAGGCCGGAACCGTCGTTTCGGGAAAATGTCCTGAGGCGGCCCTCCCCGGGCCCCCGCGCATACCGGGCGGCATCCTCCCCTTGGAGAGGATCTCCGTACCTATTCCTCAAATGGCTTCGGATGCGTCCCGGCCTGAAAGCCGTTTCCGCATCCAGCCGCCCCCGGAGCCCCCGGCTCGGAAACACTCCGCGCAGCGCCTTTCACTGATTCCGCATATGGGACGCCGACGCGTCAAGCCTATCCCGTACCCCAGCGTGAATGCCCCGTTTTTTTCCGAGGGCGGACTTAATCCCTGTCTGTGGGGATATCGTCAAGGCGGTATGGCGTCGCCTGATACACGCAATAGTTCAACCAGTTGGAATAGAACAAATGGGCATGGGCCCGCCAGCTGACCAGCGGGGGCCGCGTCGCATCGTCACCGGGGTAGTAATGTGCCGGAGGCGCGATCTCCATCCCCTTGGCCACATCCCGCCGATACTCCGCATCCAGCGTATCCCGGTCGTACTCAAGATGCCCTGTGATGAACATGCTCCGCCCGTCGAGCGTACCGGCCACAAGCACCCCGGCCTCATCCGACTCGGCCAGAATCTCCAGCGAGGAGATCTTGGCAATGTCTTCGCCCCGGACTTCAGTGTGCCGGGAATGCGGCGCATGGAACACATCGTCGAATCCCCGGAACAGCTGATTCGTGGGATCATTGATGGTGTGGCTGAAAATACCGGAAAGCTTGCGCGGAAGCCCGTACTTCGGGATGCCGTAATGATGGTACAGACCCGCTTGCGCGCCCCAACATATATACAACGTAGCGTGCACGTGCTTTTTCGCATAGTCCATGATGCCGACGAGCTCGTCCCAGTAGTCGACTTCCTCAAAGGCGAGCTGTTCCACCGGCGCGCCGGTGATGATCATGCCGTCGAACGAGCTGTCGCGCACCTGAGAAAACGTCTTATAGAAACGCTCAAGATGCTGCGGCGCGGTATTTTTGGATTCGTGCCCCTCAGCCCGCAGAAGCGTCACGTTCACTTGCAGGGGCGTATTCCCGAGCAGGCGCAGCAACTGCGTTTCCGTGGCGATCTTGGTCGGCATCAGGTTAACGATGGCAATCTCCAGAGGCCGGATGTCCTGACGGTTGGCGCGGCCTTCCGTCATGACAAAAATGTTTTCGCCTTCCAGTATCGGGCGGGCAGGCAAATCTTCAGGAATCTTAATGGGCACGGGAAACACTCCTTCGCGGCGATAAAGGTACGCCGACTTCCCTACTCAATTGATATGGATTCTGTCAAGCCGGGCAATCGGTCGCCGATTTCTACCCTATTTGCCAAACTTGGCAATCCCGTTACGCACCCTCCTTGATTTTATATGCAAGGCGGAGCATACTCGGAACGATTATGTTCAAATTCGTGTCTGCCGTAAGGCACAACCTTTTGTAAGGAGCGTTTTTCAATGCGTCTGCTCAGAGCTTTCCTCGTCCTTTCCCTTCTGCTGCTGCCCCAGATGGCCAACGCCGAAACCTTGATGATGGCGACCACCACCAGCACGCAGGACACCGGCCTTCTGGAATATCTCCAGCCCATCTTCAAAAAGGACACGGGCATCGATCTGAAATGGATTTCCGTAGGCACGGGCAAAGCCCTCGCCCACGGCAAGGACTGCGACGTCGACGTGCTGCTCGTACACGCCCCCGCCCTTGAGGAAAAGTTCGTGGCCGACGGTTTCGGCGTGGACCGCCATCAGGTGATGTACAACGACTTCGTGCTGATCGGACCCGCCGCCGACCCGGCCGGCGTCAAGGGCAAAGACATCCCCACCGCCCTGAAGACCTTCGCCGAAAAGAAGATCCCCTTCGTGAGCCGCGGCGACAACTCCGGCACGCACAACACCGAAAAGCAGCTGTGGAAAGTCGCCGGCATGGAAGTGCCCGGCAAGGACGCCACGTTGTACATTGACGCCGGTCAGGGCATGATGGCCTCCACCCGCAGCGCTGCCGAAAAAGACGGCTACACCGTGACCGACCGCGGCACCTACATCAAGTACAATGCCGCCGCCAAGGGCGATGCGCCCCTGAAGATCCTCGTCGAAGGCGACAAGGCCCTCCTGAACCAGTACAGCGTCATGATGGTCAACCCCGCCAAGTGCCCGAAGGTCAAGCAGGAAGCCGCCAAGAAGTTCATCAACTGGTGGATCAGCCCCAATACCCAGAAGGCCATCGCCAGCTTCCAGCTTGAAGGCAAGCAACTCTTCTTCCCCAACGCCAAGGCCGGAAAATAGCCTCGATTGATTTTGAATGGGCGGAGCATATCGGGGA